>Ga0185342_1000859_pt1 | contig 13955 bp, 10 predicted proteins | sample ConPoolayeEmetaG_FD_128045 | JGI IMG/M metagenome (GOLD analysis project Ga0185342, IMG submission 128045) | Hot spring microbial mat communities from California, USA to study Microbial Dark Matter (Phase II) - Cone Pool mat layer E metaG... ...
ATCATAATCCAACTGAAAATAAAATGAGTAATCCCTACCACTCCTTGAATAAAGCTACGGCCAATGCTAGTATCAGCAAGAATCAAAACCATCAAGAGAAAAAGAAAAATGCTTCCCAAAACAACTGTCAGAAATTTTTTCTTGCTAGGAAGATAATATTTCAAAGATAACTTTGCCTTTTGAAAAAGATTAAGATTAGCTTTTTCATTACTATTTAAATCAATTACCGCCTGATGATAAGCATTAATAGCATCTTCAACTTGTAAGGAGGTTAATTGATATTCCAAGTTGTTAACAAGATTTTGACGAATTTTTTCCGCACGCAACAATCCTTCTAGATTATGAAAATAATCACGCGCATTGAGAATTCGTTCGCGGGTAGTTCTACCGGGATAACCCTTCTGCTCTAAGAGTTTCTCTAAAATTTTTCCTGCTTCAATTACTGCAATCTTATAGCCAGAAATAGTTCCTTCTTCCAAAGCTTCTTTGACAATTGACCAATTAATTTCTTCTTTGATTTTTGTTGTCATCTCAAGATATATTAACTAAGTAACTCACGTAGTAACTCATTTACTATTTCAGGATTAGCTTTACCCTTAGATTTTTGCATCACCTTCCCTACAAGAAATCCCAGTGCTTGCATCTTGCCACTTTTATAATCACTCACCGGCCCAGTATTTTCCTCAATCACTTCATTCACTATTTTCCTCAAAGAACGAGGATCATTAATCTGCGCTAATCCTCTTTCATCAATAATATGACTCGGATCACTACCGTGTTTAAACATCTCTCCTAAAACCTCCTTAGCAGCACCCTGAGAAATTTCTCCCTGGTAAATAATTGTAATTAACTCTGCAAAATTCTCCGGAGAAATTTTACAATTAGCAATGTTAACTTTTGCTTCATTTAATAACCTTATTAATTCTGAAACAATCAAACTTGCTGCTTGAGAAATCATTTTCGCAAGCGCTTTTGATTTTTCACCAGAGACGAATCCATCTCTGGCGGAATCTTCTTTAATTTCAATATCCTTAATCCACTCTTTTAATTCCGAGATTACCTCTTCAAAATAATCTCCCAAAGCTTTATCAGCAATTAATGCTTTAAGAAGCTCTTGGTTTAGCTTATACTCAGTTTCAAAACGTTCACGGCGCTGTAAGGATGTTTCTGGTAACTTGGCTTTAATTTCCTTGATCCACCTCTGATCAATTTCAAGCGGTGGTAGATCGGGCTCAGGAAAATAGCGATAATCGTTCTCTTCCTCCTTACTACGCTGAGAGATTGTTTTCTCGCTTGTTTCGTCCCACCCTCTCGTTTCCTGAACAATTTTTTTACCCTTTTCTAGTAGTTCTTCTTGGCGTTTTATTTCATAGGCTAGTGCCTTTTCCACCGCCCGAAACGAGTTCATGTTCTTCACCTCAGTTTTAGTACCAAGAATCTCGGTCCCTTCCTCTCTCAATGAAACATTAGCATCACAACGTAAGTGCCCTTTTTCCATGTCAGCATTTGAAACATTGAGATAACGCATGATACTCCGTAATTCTTTAAGAAAGATGCTTGCCTCCTGCGGTGATCTAATCACTGGCTCAGTGACAATCTCAAGTAACGGCGTCCCTGCCCGATTAAGATCAACTAAACTATAATCCGCACCTTCAGGGTGAATTAATTTTCCCGCATCTTCTTCCAAATGAATACGCTTAATTTTAATCTGCTTCTGGTAAGTAGTAGTTTTTCCTAATTGTTTTTCCTTCTCTAATGGGCAAGTAATTTCCACTACTCCTCCGGAAATCAAGGGACATTTATATTGGGAAATCTGATAACCTTTGGGTAAATCAGGATAAAAATAATTTTTGCGGTCAAAGTGTGAATTGCAATTTATTTTTCCTCCTAGAGCAATTCCTACCATCAAAGAAAATCTAACCGCCTCTTTATTAATCATTGGCAAGACTCCCGGCATTCCCAAACAAACCGGACAAACATTAGTATTAGGCTCAGCTTCCTCACTATTGTTATTACAACCACAAAACATCTTGGACTTAGTTTTTAACTGGACATGAATTTCCAGTCCAATCACAGGTTCAAAGTTCATTTTTGTAATTTCTCAATTGCGTATCCCACCTGAAATAATAAAGATTCTTTGAAATAATCCGCAATTAGCTGGATTCCAACTGGCAACTTTTTACCATTCTCATAGACAATCCCACAAGGTAGAGACAGAGCTGGAACTCCAGCCAAACTTGCTGGAACAGTGCAGACATCTGAGAGATACATTTGCAAAGGATCATCTAATTTTTCACCTAATTTAAATGGCAAAGTCGGTGTTGTCGGGGTAACTAAAATATCCACTTGTCTAAAAACTTTTTTAAAATCCTCTGCGATTAGAGTACGTACTTTTTGTGCTTTCAAATAGTAAGCATTGTAATAGCCCTCGGACAAAACATAAGTACCAAGTAAAATACGACGCTTAACTTCATTGCCAAAACCTTTCTCGCGACTTTTGAAGTAAACATCAAAAAGATTCTTTGTTTCCTCATCAGAATCAACTGCTGCTGAATAGCCATAGCGAATGCCATCATAGCGTTCCAGATTTGCGCTTACTTCCGCAGGACACAAAATATAATAGGTAGCAATTGCATATTCAGTATGGGGCAAGCTTACCAAAATAACCTGTGCGCCTTGCTTTTTTAATAATTCTACAGCTTCGCCAATTTTCTCGGCAATTCTCTTATCCAATCCTTTAGTAAAATATTCTTTAGGAATTCCAATTTTAAGATCTTTCACTCCCAAGTTCTGAATAGATTCTAGATCATACACCGGGTTATTGCGTTCATCGGAAACACAGGTAGCATCTCTCTCGTCCGCACCCTGAATAACACTCTGAACCAAAACGGTATCAATAACATTGCGTGCTAATGGCCCAATCTGGTCTAGTGAGGAAGCCATTGCAACCAATCCATACCGACTTACTGTTCCGTAAGTTGGCTTAAGCCCAACCACTCCGCAGAAAGCCGCAGGTTGTCTTACTGACCCTGCAGTGTCTGATCCAAGCCCAAATACTACTTCTCCACTTGCTACCGCAACTGCAGAGCCACCCGAGGAACCTCCTGGAACGCGGTTAAAGTCATGAGGATTTCTAGTTTTTTTAAAGAAAGAAGTTTCTGTGGAAGAACCCATCGCAAACTCATCCATGTTTGTTCTGCCGATAACAATTGCTCCTGCTTTTTTTAACCTCTCTACTACTGTTGCATCGTAGGGAGCAACGAAGTCCTCTAATATCTTAGAACCACAAGTAACGTTCTTGTCTTTCATCATAATATTATCTTTTAACGCAAAAGGAATCCCTTCCAAAATCCCTAATTCCTCTCCTTTTTCAATTCTCTCATCCACTTTTTCCGCCGCCTTTAACGCTGCCTCAATATCTAAACTAATAAATGCGCCAAGATTTTTTTCTTTCTTTTCAATTACCTCAATGGCGCGTTGAACCAATTCCAAGGCGGTTGTTTTTTTAGTGTGGAACTCTTTATGAATCTCAGGAATTGTCAACTTCGTAAATTCCATTTTACCTAGTCAAAGACAGATTTAACTTTAAAAAACCCTTCCAACTGCTCCGGAGCATTCTTTAATGCTTCCTTGCGAGGAAGGGATTGGTCAATACTGTCCTTGCGCATAATATTCACAAGGCCAGTAACTTGACTGGTTGGTTCAACCTTATCGGTATCTAGTTTTTGCAATTGATCAACATAACCCAAAATCTCGGAAAGTTGTTTCTGAAAAATGGCCGTGTCTTTATCGGTTAACTTCAGCCGGGCTAAGCGGGAAAGATGCTTCAATTGTTTAGCGGAAAGAGCCATTTTGGTGATTTAGTCAGGATAATTATAGCATATTTTCGCCCTTGCCAAAAACCGAATTTTAGATTAGAATAAGCTGTACTGTAACCGTTTGTCCCTTTCCATCCCATCCGAGAAGAGGTGGTAAAGTTGTTACGAAAAGGGCAGCTGGTTGTTAGAGTGAAGGGAGTAGACGAGCTGGTCTTCAACATTCCCCGTTCTGATATTCTTATCGGAGCCGAAACAGGAAAGGTTTATACCCCTACCTATCGCCATGGCCCCAAGCGTTACCTTGGTCACAAAGATATTTTCTCAGCAATTCGCCAGCGTGACCATATCTTTGAAACCTACTTCGGCATTAAAGGCCTCTTAAAAGGAGAGTTAGCTGACTTACTTTCACTCATTGACCAGATCACTTTTCTTGTTATGGCACTAGATAAAAACTCTTCCCCTGAAACTAAAAAAGAGATCGAGAAAAGTTTTGGGGACCTTGCACTAGCTCTCGAGCGCAAGATTAACGAGTACAAAGTTATCGCTCGCAAGAGATTAGAACGAGCGACGAAAGTAAATGATCGCCGAGGACGGCGAAACCCTAGCGCTCAAGAGGCAAGCGCTACCGGTGCTAGTTTTGCTCTGCGTCGTAGAATCAAGCAAATTATCGCCGACATCACGGTCCAGGAAAAGCGCCGAAAAAATATTCTTGAGGAGGAGGTTTCTTACCTTGAGAATAAATTGGCGGAAGTGCTCAAAGAGCTAGTTAAGATTGAAGGCACAGCAAAAGAACCAAGGATCGCACTCGCTCTTTGTGCCCCTTGCCTAACTGCTCTCTTCCTTTTCGCACCTCATCCCTACCGCAGAAAATTAACGACAGCAAGTTATCATCTCGCTCGCGCTGTCTATGCGAAAAACGAGGAGAAAGCTGGCAAAGCGCTAAGAATGGCAATTCGCCGGTTGAGTGAAGCAGCTGTTCTATCATCCCGCCACAAAACATAACCCTGCCCTAAAAAGCAGGGTTTTCTTGACAAAAAGTATTTCCTGCCTTATAATACCATCGCACGCATTTCACGTTGCACCCCTATGGGGAAGTCCCTCTGTGCCGCACCAAGGCACAGAGGGAGAAAAAACAGGGCAGGCCCTTTAACCCATCACCCTCCTTTTGGTTTTGGCAGTCTTTTGACTGCCTCCTTAAGAGCAGGAAGAGAAAATGTAACATCCGTCTGCAACCTGCGACGAGTGTTACTCTCTCGCCTGCTAATTCTCCTCCTTAAACCGCCCCGTCTTTGACGGGGCATTTTTATTTCTTTAAAAACGTCGAGTTAAACTGATGTTTATTGGGGGTAATAACAAAATGATGAATAAACGATCCCCTTTCCATTTATTAATACTCAGTCAATCAAATCTTGAAATTGTTTTTCATTAATGATTTTAATCCCTAGACTTTTCGCCTTTTCTAACTTTGATCCAGGGTTTTCCCCCACCACCAAATAATCAACGCTTCTCCCTACTACATTGACAACCCTACCGCCTTTTTGTTTCACTAATTCCTTTGCCTGTTCGCGCGTGAATTTTTTCAAAGTCCCAGTGAACAAGAAAGCTTTACCGGAAATTTTTCCTTTTTGATGCAGCATAGCAAAATCCGAGAGATCCAATTTTAGTCCTGCTTTTATCAATCCTTCCATCAATTTTAAGTTGCTTTTATCACGAAAATAATCATAAATTTCCTTTGCTACCTTGATACCTATTCCTTCTAGCACTTCCAATTCGTCCACGCTCATTTTTCTAAGATAGTCAAACGCTCCCTCAAGTGTTTTTTTATTACCAGAAAGTTCTGCTAAAACACTTCGCGCCAGAAGATCGGCAGTTTCTTCGCCAACGTAGCGAATCCCCAAACCATAGAGGAGTCGTCCTAAATGAACGGTTTTTGCTTTTTCAATTGCCCTCAGGAGATTATCTGCAGCTAAATCCGCAAAATGTTCTAGTTCTAATAAATCCCCTTTCTTCAAAGTAAAAATATCTGGGGGAGAAACAATTAAATCTTTTTCAATTAATTGGTCAATAACTTTTTCTCCCATTCCTTTAATGTCCAATGCGTGCTTGGAAACAAAATGAATTAAAGCATTGCGATGTTGGGCAAAACATTTTTTATTAGGGCAACGATAGATTACCTCTCCGCTTGGTTTCACTAAACGGCTTTTACAAATCGGACAAACGTCTGGCATTTTAAACACTTTCTCCTTCCCCGTTCTTAACCTCGTCAAGACCTTCACTACTTCGGGGATCACATCCCCCGCTTTTTGAATAATAACAGTATCGCCAATTTTAATTCCCAACTTTCTTATCTCCTCTTGATTATGTAAAGTTGCCCGACTTACTGTTGACCCCGCTACCTCTACTGGATCCATAATTGCCACAGGTGTTACGGCGCCGGTACGTCCTACTTGAACGATAATATCTCGGACAATTGTTGTTGTTTGTTCGGCAGGAAACTTAAATGCAACTGCCCAGCGCGGAGTTTTTGCGGTATATCCCATTTTTTCCTGTTGGTCTAAGCTGTTTACCTTTACGGCTAAACCATCAATTTGATAATCAAAACGCTTGCGTTTCTTTTGAATTTCCTGATAAAAACGGTAAACCTCGGCAATTGTCCTCGCTTTCCGATATTGATTATTCACCCTAAATCCTAGCTCCTTGAGGGTTTCCAAAACACTAAGTTGAGTACGTTCACGCAAAAGTTTTTGCGCAGGGTTCAAGTCGTGTAAAGTGTAGATAAAAGTATTCAAATCTCTTCCAGAAGCAACTTTTGGATCTAGTTGTCTTACTGAACCAGCCGCAGCATTACGGGGATTAGCAAATAACGGTTCACCTTTTTCTTTTTGGATTTCATTCAACTTCCTAAAGCTTTTTTGAGGCATATACACTTCGCCCCCTACTTCAATATCTACCGCACGCTTCAACTGCAACGGCACACTTTCAATTGTTTTCACCGTATGACTGACATCCTCGCCAATAATACCATTACCGCGAGTAGCTGCCCGCACAAATTGACCTTTCTTATAAGTCAGAACAATGTGAAGACCGTCAATTTTTGGTTCGCAAATATATTCAATCTTCCCGGAAGTCAACTTTTTAATACGTTCTTCCCATGCTTGAATTTCCACTAAACTAAAAACATCCGCCAGTGAGTAAATTTTCTGAGCATGGCGGACCTTCTTAAGTTCTCCTGATAAAATACTGCCAATTCGCTGCGTTGGCGAATCTGCTGTAATAAGATCAGGATACTGATTTTCCAACTCACTCAACTCCCTTTTCAAAGCATCTCGTGCTGCTTCACTAATATCCGTCTTGGTGTTTAAAGCAAAATACTGATAGTTCCAGTGATTAATTTCCTCACGTAATTTTTCAATGCGCTTACGCGCCTGTTCTTTATTCATTATTCAACTTGGGGAAGATATTCGCGATTAAAAATAAAACCAATGGTATCTTGATCTTCATAAAATTGATCTAACCCTACTACTTTAGTTAAATACAACTTGAGTTTTTCTTGAATAATCGGATTAAAATACTTCTTATGTAAAACCACATAGCGCAAATTCAAAGCACGTAATGACTGCTGAATTTTACGACGGTCAAAATCCTCTGCTACTGAAACTGGTCGTTTATAGTCAATTAAATACGCTAAACCAGGCATCTTCAAATACATTCCCGCTTTCCATTGGGGAAAACGGGAAATGGAAAAGCTGATTAATTTTTTGCCGTGTTCCCTTTGATAGCTTTGCATAATGCTATGATAATGACCAAAACCATAATAACCGGAAGAAAAACCACAAGGCAAGTCTAAAATGGTACAGTCGTTAGAATCTTTCCTAATTTGAGCATAAATTTTAGGAACAGTAGCATTATTAATTGGGAAGGGAATACTTAAAAATTCGCCAAAGACCGCACTTAGAAATAACAAGAAAATAATGCCAATCAGAGGATATTTCAGCCATCGCCATTTAATTCGGTAAACCAAATGGAAGATTCTTGCTAAAGCAATACCCGCAATAATTACCAAACAAACCATTGTAAAAATAGAAAAACGCGACGGTGCTCGCAGATCGCCAATAAATGGCAATTGGTAAATCACAATAAACGGTAAGGCAATTCTAAATTTTAAGTTGCTTACCTGAAAACTATCTTGGCCTGCAACGTATAAAATTGGCCCCAAGGAAAAAACAAAAAACACAATCGCAGGAACAATCCAAGACCAAATTCTCATTTTACTATCATCTTCTTTTAACTTACGGTGTTTGCGTAACTGAAACATCACAAAAGCAAAAATAATTGCAATAATTAAAAGGGCTAAAACAGTGTAACCAAAAAAAACAGTTCCTTCCGTTCCTCCACCAGGAATCACCGTCTTTACTTTATTAGCATAATCACCAAAGAAAGTACTCAAGTGACTGGGAATAACAAAACGTACCAAATCCGCAGAATATATTTTGTAACGTCCTAATTCAATTTTCTCTAAACGATTAGCTTGATAGTTTTTTAATGCTGGAATGAGTAGCGGCGAAAAAACTATTAACGCGACCAAAACCATAATGACTGTTTTAATCAGAAAAGTAGAAAGAAAAACTCGTTTAAACTCTGCAATAAGATAAACGATGTAAATCAACAAGCCGAACAAAGCTATCATCACTGCATATTGTAGTTCATTGAGACAAAGAATTCCTACAAATAACCCCGCAAGAATTGCATTATGCCATCCTCTGCCATATAACATCTTCATCAAGAAATACAAAAAGAACGGAATAGGCCAGATTGTTGATAAGTTAAAGTGTCCTAATGAACGTACCATCACATATGGTGCAAACGCTAACATTACTCCCCCAATTAATCCTCCCAAAGTACTTTTAGTAAGGTAACGAATTAAAAGATAGGTTCCCCAACCAGTCAAAACAAAACCCGCCAAGAAAATAATATTGAAGGCAGGAACAATCCCGAAGATTAATTGTAAAGGAATAGAAACAAGTGAATTAAATAATGCAAGGGTATGGAAAGTTAAGTCAACGCGGTGCGGAAAGGCAATTAAATCAGTGTAGAAAGGGCTTTGATGAAGATCTAAAAGAGCATGTTTGACCCACCAACTATCCCATAAGAATAATCCGCCATCGCCATTATCTCCTGGGATACCATTAGTAAACCATTTAATCAAAGGATAGGTCATTATAATCGCCAAGCCAAGGAAAAATCCAATGACAATGAAATTAAACCACCATCGTTGATACCACCTCTTTTGCACCTTTTTTTTGTGGAAACCGATGCGCTCTTCCTGACTTAAGTTCTTCACTCCTGCCCAGAAATCCAAACTTTGATGACGCAATTTTTGGAAAAAATGAGAACGTTTCTTGAGAGGTTTCTTCTTTAACTTTTGTTGTCTCAATTCTGCAATTTTTTTCAGACGCTCCTCGGTAATAGATTTCTGTCTAATTCCCCACGCTTTAAAGAAATGTTTTCGTTCCCGACGGCGCAAGGCGCCGTATGGTACCCTGCGGAGAATCTTTGGTACCGCATTTCTTTTCGGAATAATCGCTTTAACCTTTGCTTTCCAGTTTTTTAAAAAGCCCAAGTTTAATTTTGGGCGCAATTTCAAAGACCAATCCTCTCCCGTGAAGCGTGATCCCGCTACGCGGGACTTTTTCTTTAATTGGATGGGTTCTACTTTTCTGTGTTTTCGGACCGGACGAATGTCCGCAAAAGTTCTTTTCATCAATCAAGCAAGCTATTTTTCAAACTCTACTTTTGGTGTTTCTCTCTCAGCTTCTACGCTAATTTCAAATAATTCAAATGGTTTGAAACCAAAAAGCTTTGCAACAATACTGGACGGGAAAGTTTCGCGACGAATGTTAAAATCACGAACGTTACCATTATAAAAACGACGAGCAGCTTGAATACGATTTTCTGTATCCGCTAATTCTCTCTGCAAACCGAGAAAATTTTCATTTGCCCGCAACTGAGGGTAATTTTCTGCAACAGCGAATAAAGTCTTCAAAGCACTCGTTAGGGCATTTTCCGCCTGGGACTGCTCGCCAGGAGTAGTCGCAGCAATGGCAAGATTACGCGCCTCAGTTACTTTGGTGAAAACCCTTTCTTCATGTTTGGCATAACCTTTAACTGTCGCAATTAAATTGGGAATCAAATCGTAACGTCTCTTTAATTGCACATCAATATCGCTCCATGCCTCCTTGGTGCGATTCTTCAAACTAACCAAACTGTTAAAAATAAAAATCACCCATAAAATAATCACCACGGCAATGCCGATAAAGATCCAAATAAGAGTCAGCATTTAATACTCCTTCCTTAAAAATTAGGTAATGGATAAAAGGTCACAGGGCAGAGGACAAAGGACAGAGTCCAGAGGGCAGAGATGAAAGATAAAATTTATTTATTTTTCTTCTTACTACAGTAATGATTATCTTAGAAAGGATTTTGATAATTTCAAGGTTTTCCTCCTTGAAATAATCAAGTTTGCAATTCTGATTAATCCCTAGATATTCAATGGCATTAATCCAATGAAGTGTTTCGCGAGATTCCCTAAGAGCAATTGCGTGGCCACTTGAGAACTCAACAATTGTTCTAGCGCTTTGGGCCTCAATGATATTAGCACTAATTGCCATCGAGGAACAAATAGTTTGATTAATAATTTCGAAGTAATTGGGATGAACTTTGAATTGTTTGATCGTTTTGATCAATTTAATCCCAAAATCAAATGCCTTACGATAAACTTTCGATCTCATTCTCATCATAATTAGTCCCTCCATTTAATTAATTGTTAACTAACCGACTGATCAACTTAATCTCCCACTCTGCCCTCTGCCCTGTTACCTCTGCCCTTATTCTATTTTTGTTTGGGCTCGGTCTGTTTCTAAATCACTAAATTTCGTAAGGTCTTGGTGGAAGAACAACTCAACTTTCCCAGTCGGCCCATTACGATGTTTCTTAACAAGAATGTCAGCAATGTTTTTACGGTCAGTGTCATCTTTGTACATTTCCTCGCGATAAATAAACATCACTACATCTGCATCTTGTTCAATAGAACCACTCTCACGCAAATCAGCTAGTTGCGGAATACGATCCGGACGTTGTTCCACCGCACGCGACAGTTGGGAAAGCGCTACCACCGGGATATTCAACTCTCGGGCAATTCCCTTGAGTCCACGTGAGATTTCTGAAACCTCCTGCACCCGATTATCGCTATCCAAAAACCTACTACCCCCACTCATTAGTTGTAAATAGTCAATGACAATTAAGCCCAAACCATGTTCAGCTTGCAACCTTCGCGCTTTGGTACGAATCTCCATTACATTAGCATTTGCAGCGTCATCAATAAAGAACGGCGCATCAGATAAAACACCCATCGCATGACCAAGCTTAGGAAAATCATCGTCCTCCAACTTCCCCGTACGCAGTTTCCAAAGATCAATTCCTGCTTCGGCACAGAGCATACGATCAACTAATTGTTCTTTGGACATCTCTAAACTGAAAAAACCAACAGGAATTTTTTCTTTTACGGCAACATGTTGTGCAATATTCAAAGCTAAGCTAGATTTACCCATAGATGGCCGTGCTGCGATAATTATTAAATCTGATGGTTGCATTCCAGCTAATAAATTATCCAACCCCTTAAACCCAGTTGGTATACCACGCAACTTACTTTTGTCTTTGTGAAGCAAATCAATACGATCAAATGCTTCCGTTAAAATATCTTTTAAGGGAACAAACTTTTCTTTGAGATAATGCTGGGAAACTGAAAACAAAACTTGTTCCGAGCGGTCTAAAAGATCACTTAGATTTCCTCTCTCGTCATAACCTAATTCCATAATCTGGCTGGCAGCTTTAATTAATCTTCTTAAGGTAGCTTTTTCGCGTACTGTTTTAGCATAGCTTAAAACATGCGAAGCTGTTGGAACAGTATTCAAAAGCTCCGAAAGATAACTAGCGCCGCCAACTAGATCAAGTTGCTTATTCTTCTCTAACCTATTTGTTAAAGTCACTAAATCAATCGGATCGCGCGCTTCGTAAACCTCTAACATTGCTTGATAAATAGTCGTATGCTTATCCTGATAAAAATCATCAGGATGTAAAATATCAGCTACTTTTACAATGGCATCTTTGTCAATCAAAAGCGAGCCAAGTACTGCCTGCTCTGCTTCCAAATTCTGCGGTGGCACTAAATCCCCCATTTCTTTGAATTTTGGTTGAGCCATTAGAATTAATATTTAATAACAATTAATGAAAACACTTCTTTCATCTTAGCCAGTCACTAGCAATTGATCATTAACAATTATCAATTATTTTTCCTCCCCCAAATACTGCGGTTATATCTGCACTAGCTTCGTCTTGCGAATGCTGCGCCGTAATGTTTCGAGAATTATTTGTTTTTAATAGTTTATCAGCATCAACTTCACCACAGAGATGTACCTTAAGCCCGGTAATTTTCTCAATTGCCTTTTCTACTACCGTACGGTTTCTGATTTCATCCATGCGTTCTTTATGAAAATTGTAGCGATAAGTAATCATAAGAGCTCCATTTTGATCCAAATGAGTCGGTTCACCTGCTTGCAAAAAGGCGCGAATGGAATGGTTTGCTAATTTAACCTCTTCTAAAATTGCTTGCCAATCGGCCTTAATCTGATTCAATGAGTCAGAACCAATCTTTTGGGATTTTTTGTCAGAGGAAAATTCTCTTCCAGAGGAGGTTTTAGAAATAATCTTCTCTCTTACAGGACGAATAACTTTCTTAACTGGTTCAGGAAGTTTAGACTTAATTTGGGAAATAACAGATAGCTCTCTATCAATTTCCTTGGCTTCTTTATCGTCAGTGGTTTTTATTCTCTCCTGACAAAAACGCAGAAAACTTACTTCCAGCGGCAGACGATCAATCTCAGTTACTTTCAGTTGAAGAATTGCTTCGCTTAAGAGATCAATTAACTTCAATAAATCATTATCGGAAATTTTTTCTGCCAATTCCTTCAGTACTTTTAATTCATCATCGCTAATTTCACCGGTTAAGTCTTTTCCGCCAATTTTAACTAAGAGACAATTGCGGAAAAAATCAATTAATCCCAAAGTTAATTGTTCTGCATCTTCTCCTTGGTCTAGCAATTTTTCTAAGTCCGTAATTGCTTTTTGATAGTTGCGTTCAATAAGTAGTTTTCCTAGTTCGGAAATTTCTTCAAAATCCGGCAAACCCAAAATATTTTTTACCATTTCAAAAGTAATTTTTTGCCCTGAAAATGCCGACAACTGATCTAGCAAACTTTCAGCATCACGATAACTACCACGTGCCTTACGAACAATAAGATCAAGAGAGTCATTGTCCAAATCAATCTTTTCTTTTTGAGCAATCTTTTTTATTTTATCTCTAAGATTCTTAAGATCAATTAAATGAAAGTCAAAACGTTGACAGCGAGAAATAATAGTAACAGGAACTTTATGAATCTCAGTGGTTGCTAAGACAAAAATAATATGTTTAGGTGGCTCCTCAAGAGTTTTCAAAAGCGCATTGAATGCTTCCTTGGTAAGCATATGTACTTCATCAATAATGAAGACCTTGTACTTGGACTTAGCTGGCGCAACTCTCACTTTTTCACGCAAGTCACGAATCTCATCAATTCCGCGGTTCGAAGCAGCATCAATTTCAATTAAATCCAATGCTTTATTTTCATTAATTTCCCGACAACTTTCGCACTTATTACAGGGTTCACCATTCCTGCTATTCTGACAATTAAGCGCTTTGGCTAAAAGTCTTGCGGTAGTGGTTTTTCCTGTTCCTCTTGGTCCACAAAAAAGATAAGCATGACTTACTTTATTCTCTTTTAATGCGTTCAAAAGCGTTTTTTTGATGTGATCCTGACCAACAAGTTCAGAAAAAACTTGCGGCCTGAAGCGTAAATAAAGTGCTCCCCGCATAATTTTCCTAAGTTAGTTATTATGCCGACGAAACGTTAATGCAGTCAGACGATTTCAGTATAAACTATCTCGGGGTAAGATTAAAGAGGAAAAAAGAGGAGAAAATGGGGATAAATTATTTTATTAATTACCAGAAAAGCTTATTTGAGAATAAAAGTAGGATATGATAGGATA
>Ga0185342_1000865_pt1 | contig 13887 bp, 9 predicted proteins | sample ConPoolayeEmetaG_FD_128045 | JGI IMG/M metagenome (GOLD analysis project Ga0185342, IMG submission 128045) | Hot spring microbial mat communities from California, USA to study Microbial Dark Matter (Phase II) - Cone Pool mat layer E metaG... ...
ACCTGGATAATGTTAGTGTTGAGTTAAGGTCGCCCGGTGGGGGAAGCATCGGTCACTTTTATGTCTACAATGCAATTAACAGCGGTGGAGTGCCCGTACCGAATAATTTAATTAAAAATGTTTCAACCATTTCTATACCCTCTGGTAACCCCATTTGGTTTGATGTGGATTTTGGCCATCAATTCCTTGACACTTCCACTACATTTGATAACACGTTTTTCATCGGTATTGAAAACATAGACTCCTCCAAGTTTTACTGGAAACAAGTCTCACCGTCTAGTGGAGGATACGCATACGAATACCAGTCTGGAACCTGGTCACCGTTGAATGTTGATTTTAAGCTGAAAGTAAATGTTAGTAATATTTTTCTTCCATCAGAAGTGGGTTTAACTATTAATGGTTCAACTGTTTTAGACGCCAGTAGGGGTAATGGAAACTGGATTAGCGGTAGCGAAACACCTGTTTCAACGGGATATATCTTTTATGATGTAGCTTCTACATGGTGGGCCCCTGTTAGTTTTTCTTATGTTTGGAACGTAACCTACGCCAGGAATTTCACTGCTACAACTAATTTTGTTGTTTATAATAATAGTGACGCTTTTTGGAATGTTACCATCGATGCTGAAAACGCCTTCCCTATGACTGGCACTGGTGTTAATCATATTAACATTACGGGTATTCCTTCAGACTGGGGTGATTCGAGCTCGATGGCTTTTGATGGTGCCAATTGGGTTGCATTGGACTCTCACCCTCCCGATGCTATTAGTTTTGTTGCTGGTAATGGTACTTGGACTGTTAACTGCACGGCTCCCAATTATCTTTCCGGCATAGGTTTTATGGTTGGTGGGGTTCCTGTTGAAAACGCCACCCTGGATGATTTTCTTGAGATCGCTGTGAGCTTTGATGCTTCTGTTAGTGGAAGTGTGACTCTGGATATTTATGATTCATCTCAAAGGTTGAATTATACAAATACGAAGGCTTTGTCGGGTGTTCCTAGTGTGGTGTTTAGTTGGAATGTGAGAAGTACAGCCACCACCCACGGAATGTTTAATGTGACGATTAGTTTTAGGGATGGATTATCAGTGGGATATAATGAAACTGTTCTGGAAATTGTGCCTCTAATTGCTACTGGCTTGGTTGTGACTAGTTTTCCTGAACATGTTGAGTATCCTAATACTGTCCCAATAACTCTTTTCTACTATGATAATGTAACAGGGGAGGGGTTGGCTGGTGCTGCAATAATGGCCTATGAGGGTGCGAAGGTTTTACCTATTTATAATAAAACGGATTATGGGAACGGTACTTATAGTTTCATTGTGGATTTTGGCACAGATTTTGGAGTTCACGAAATTCGTTTCGTAGCTAGTGGCGTAAGATTTTATGCGTCGAGTGTTTCTGGTACTGTTACCATTAACTTTAAGGCTCCATATTACGTGGTTATTAATCCCGAGGTAACTGGTTTAATCCTGTTAGTGTCTAATATGTTATCTGAGCAAAATCAGAAAATTACACGTTACCTCGCTTTAGGAGTTGTTGTGGGATTGGCGGCTGTGGGGGGAATGGTGGCTAGTAGAGTACATAGGAGACGCATGGTTCCGTTGAGGGCTATGGCTAGTCTTGAGAACATTATTGTTGACTACATTCCAAGTGGTGTTACTGTGTGGGCTTTTGACTTTTTCAAGATGGAACAGGATGCGACTTTGGTTTCGGGCTTTATGTCAGCGGTTAAGACTTTCCTTGCCGAGATGAAGAAGGGCGGTCTGAGAAAGTTGGAGACGGAGTTCGGCACCTTTATTCGGGAGGATGGAAATATACTGACCGCAACCTGTATCACCAGTGGTGTCACTGTGGAAGAAGAGAAATGGATTAGAAAAAGGCTACGTGAATTTGTGTCTAGCGCTGAGGAGCAAAACTGGGAAAAGCTTGTAAATTGGAAGGGTGAAGTTTCAACATTAAAGGCTTCTCTATTGGAGATATTGTCTTCCTTGATTGATTTGGATAAGGTAGAGACACTTCAGAGAAAGAAAATTGTGAAACTGCTTAGGGAACGGGAGAAGCTCCAAGAGGAACTCAACAATCTGGGCTTAAAGTTGCAGAAACTGAACCAGGAATATCGCGAAGGAAAAATTAGTGAAATGGATTTTCAAGCCAGAAAATCTCAGATAGAACCCAGATATGACAAGATTCAAATGGATTATATCCGAACAAGCATAATTCTAAGCAAGGTACCCTACACCATAGAATCCATGTGGGAGATCTCACAAGACAAAGAGGGGATAGAAACCATAAGGGACAGATTCATTGAAATCCGCATGCAAATCGACGAATTGCAGAGAAAAGAACAGGGGGGAGTAATAACCGCTAAAGAATTAAAACGCAAAGAAAAACTTAAGAAAGAACTTATGAACCTCATCGAACAATTAGATAAAAGGCGAGTAAAATAACTCATATTTGGACGTAAAAAGCCTTTGTACAACATTTTAGGGGGGCTCTTCCAGCCTCTCTGAACATTATCCGAGGTTACTGCATCAAGTCTCACCGTGTGTCCCTATTATTTTCCCATAAGCACCATGTATTTCCGAAGGATGATAGAGATTCGGTTTCTCCTCTTTTTCCGAACCCAAATTTTTAGGAGTGTTAAAGTTACTTCCTAGAAACTTTTTAGGGGATTTGCCTCTGGCCGGATTTCGATGCGTGTACATAATGCTCTGATAGATCTTTTACCATATTCCTTGGACTAGCAGCTATGAAGATCTACTCCAATTTTTTGGTTAATTAATTCCCAACGCCTTTTTATGCCCGAGTTTTAGGGTGTGTTTTTCCCTTTGACTAAAGAGTTTGGAGTTATGAAACGTGCACATTTTCGGTATAATACTGGTTTTTGCTATGTTATGAGTTTGAAGAGTAGAGGATAAAAATTCTAGAGTGCCAGGAGCTCCACCTTTATCCACCGTAATCATCAACACTAGAAATTGGTAAAGTGGCAGAGAAAAGTTCACCGGTTTTTAACCATTTTATCTGAGAGTTTCAGTTTTTCTGTTTCTATCACCTCAAAGGGTCTTTATTTTTCTCTATCTTGGAACTTGGTTGCCATAATCTTTCTCATAAGCCTAAAAGCGAAAAAACGTAGTTTCCAGTCGGGGAGGTTTGGGGCTCATTTTTAACCCTTCCATTTAGCTTTGGATGATTAAAACTTGCAAAAATAGTTTTCCAGATTTTAGTGTTCCCTCGGCACAGAAGTTCTTAAATATTATAGTCTGATTATTATTTTTTGCTGAATAGGTTTACTGGTTTTTGGAGGTTCGCTCTTGGTTCAGGAAAGGGAAGAAATACTGGGAAGGATTGGTGGGGTTCTGTGGGGGTTCGGCGATGTTGATTTTGGATACGTTTTCGGCTCTTTTCTTGGAGATCGGGGATTTAGAGATGTAGATGTAGCTATCTATGTGGGGGGGAGATTATGATTCCTACGGTTTGATGAAGTTTACTATGAGTGTTGCAAGGGCTTTGGAGAGTAAGGTGAAGCCTCGACTAGTTTGACGTAAAAGATCTTAACACGGCTCCAGTCACCTTCCAGTATGAGGTGATAAGGAGCGACCAGCTTGTTTTTTCTAGGGATAATGTTAAGCGCGTGAGATTTGAGGCTGAGGTTATCTCAAACTATCTCGACTACAAGGAGACTCTTGACTGGTTTAACAAAAAATTTCTAGCGAGGATATAGTTATGGACGTGGAGGGAATACTGCAGCATTTGCAGGAATTAAAAGCGTCTCTTAGTGACTGGGAGCGTTATCAGTCTATTTCAAAAGAGGATTTAGCAAAAGATAGAGATAAGAGAAACATGGTTTTACACGCCATGCTGGTAAGCATTCAGTCGGCAATAGATATTGCTAACCATGTAATTGCGGAAAGGGGGCATAGAAAGCCTTTAACTTATAAGGAAACTTTCGAGATACTTTCAGAATCAAACATAATACTAACTGATTTAGCAAACAATTTATCAGACCTAGCGGGTTTCCGAAACATGCTGGTTCACATGTACTGGAATTCAGACATGAATAAGGTTTACAGTATACTCCAGAATGATAGTGGATTCTTAAAAGAATTCTAGGAGAGGGTGAAGGATTTACTGAGGAAATAGACTCGATTCCTCGGAATAATTATGATAAATCTTTGAAAGGTCAAAAGACTGCTTATGACAGTTTTAGTCTTGCGTCAATATTTTACCGGTCGAAATGCACATAAATCCCCAAAGAAAGGGAAGCAGAAACAAAAACCATTTTCACCAGAAAATGGTGCCTGTTATTACTCAAAGGATTAGCGGTGGAAGGGAAGTGGTGAGCAAACCGCCTAACAAACTTTTGGGGAACTAATGAACGAATGGCATCATAAATTCTGCAGGGCAAAGGGAAGAAATAGTGTCCTGCTTGTTAACCGCAAAACCTCAGTACAGATTTTTCCTTTAATCCTCACTAATCCTTTTTTCCGATGAACTGCTTCATTTTTCGAATCTTTCTTTGTTGGTTCATTAGTTGAATTTTTAGGCGTAGATTTTTGGGCCGAAAGGACAGGAAGTGTCGGGGCCCAGCCAATCTTTGGTAGCCACATAAGCGGTGTATCTGCAACCGCCACATATCCAATTGTATGCACATTTTTTGCAGGAGCCCCTCAAATCTTTTCTGTTTCTGATATAGTTTAGTGTTTCGTTGTGAACCCAAATTTCCTCTAGGCTTTTTTCTAGGAGGTTTCCCAGTTTTATGGGGGCGGGAACGCAGGGTAGGAGGTCTCCGGATGGGGTGAGCCCTGCATAGGTTATGCCAGCTGAGCATCCACCGAAACCGGAGGCAAGCCTTCTCACAATTTTGGAAACTTCCAGGCCGAACTTTCTTTGAAACATGTTCTCGTAGCCAGAGAGGGCTTCGCTTACCGTGAAAATTTTTCCACCTGAACGCTCATAACCTAGTCGAGCGTAGTAGGTCATTCCCCGAGCATAGCACTGCATGCCCCCTCCTCTAACAATGCTTTTATAGAATTTTTTGTACAGGGTTTCGAGTGCTCTAATTTTTTCCTCGGGCGTCACGTCAAGGTGTATTGATTCCCTTCCTCGACCAGCAGGTATAAGTCGGTTTAAATAGAACCTAGTTGCTCCCAGCTTCTCTGCTAACTCCATTGTTTCTTCAAGCTCGTTGATGTTTTTTGAGTATAGTGTCATTGTGGTGGCCAACTCTTCAAAGCCCTGCCTTGCGCAGTTCTTTATTCCCTCAACTGTTGCTTCAAAACTTCCAGGCTTGTTTCTCAGAAAATCGTGGGTTTCAGCCCTTGCTCCGTCCAATCCTATTTCCACCCGCTTAATCCCCGCCCTAGCCAACCTTTCTACAACCATTGGGGTCATAAGGGTTCCGTTTGAGGCGATTGTGCAGAGCATCCCGCAGTCATCAGATCTTCTGATTACTTGGTAAACGTCTCTACGTAGAAGCGGTTCACCCCCAGAAAAGGTTAAAACAGCTACCCCCGCCTCGCCCAGGTTATCAACAACCTTGAAGGCTTGAGACGTTGTCAGTTCCGGTTCAGATGCGTGGGCCGAGGAGTCCTGATGGCAGTGTAAACAGTTAAGATTGCACCTGTTGGTGAAGTTCCAAACAACAGTCACCGGAGCACCGGTAGGCTGAGGATTCCTCATTCCAAAAAGAGCTACGCCCCTAATTACACTAAGCATGCACTTGCGAATCAAATCATCCTCCAATAGCCCACTTAGTGTACTATTATCAACACCAATACGGAAGAAAAACAAGCGAATCAAAGGCTTCAAAAAAGCAGAGACCAACAAGCAACCTTCACAGACAAATTCGCTCCTTCCAGTAAATGAATCAAAAATTGAGAGTAAACGTTCCCGACCACACTTTTCACATTTACCCGCCAAAAGGACTGCGAGAGCCTCCCAAACGGGTTTAAAGACTTTTCCCAGCAATTTTAACTCAGCCACCCCTTCACAAAAACTCTAATTCACACAACACACCAAGTAATAACACCGCAACCCTCCCAAAAACATAGAAACAAACTTGTTTTTTCACCACATATTCTCAAACAATTGGTTCTTTTCTTATTATTCCCCCCAATTATAAATAAAAGTATCTACTTTTTGGCCATCAAGGGGAGTGAAGCCACAGAAAAATAAATGAATTTACAAACAAAGGGCTCAGCTAAGAAAATTCCTCTTAAAGGCTCCCCTTTTTAAATCCACCCATTTTAGGAAGCATAGTTTGTGAGTCGCAAGAAGCACTGCTAAGAAAACATAGATGAAAAACCACATAACCAGTAGGAATAGACGCTAAAAGCTAAATGAGACACACAAGTTTTCGAAAAGCATACCAAACAGGAAAATTAAATACATCCTGCAAAGCAGTGAAGTATATATAACACATTTGCAAAATTTATTAAGCATAACTCATTTAGGCCTTTGTGGTTCTCCATTTTGAAGGGAAGGTGGTGCTCATTTTGGGTAAGCCATCTGTGGGTGTTGTTTCGATAGGTGTTTACGTACCTAAAGGTTTCCACACAAGCGAGGATATAGCTAGGGCTTCAGGAGTACCTAAGCAAATCGTTGAGGAAAAGATGGGAATACTAAGGAAAGTTATGCCATCAAGCGATAAAGACCACCCAATATCCATGGGTGTCGAAGCCTCAAAGGCGGCACTTGAAAGGGGGAATGTCAATCCTGAGGATATCGACTTAGTTATATGGTCTGGGGAGGAGTACAAGGAGTACCCAATGATTACTGCCGGGATTAAGCTTCAACACGAGGTTGGCGCAATTAACGCTTGGGCATTCGACATATCTCAACGCTGCGGAACAATGATTGTCGGTTTAAAACTGGCAAAAGACATGATGATAGCCAACGAGGACATAAACACAGTCCTTGTAGCCGCAGGATACAGAAACTGCGACCTCATAAATTATCAAAACCAAAGAACAAGGTTCATGTTCAACCTAGCCGCTGGGGGCGCGGCGGCAGTTCTCAGAAAAAACCATCCCAGCAACCACATATTAGGTGCTGCCTTCATGTCTGACGGCTCCTTCGCGGACGACGTCTACGTACCGGCTGGAGGCACCGTAATGCCCACAAGCCACGAAACCCTGGAGCGTAAACTCCACTACCTTGACGTAAGAGACCCAGAGGATATGAAGCGCAGACTCGACGACCTATCAATGAAAAACTTCCTCAAGGTGATCAACGATGCCCTGGAGAAAAGCGGCTACACCGTCAAAGACATAGACTACCTGGCAATTCTCCATATGAAACGCAGTGCACATAACTACATACTCAGCGAGCTGGGACTAAAAGAGAACCAGACAACCTATTTCGAGGAGTACGGCCATCTGGGACAGTGCGACCAGATACTATCCTTAGAGTTGGGTTTAAGAAGCGGAAAAATAAGGGATGGAAGCCTTGTGGTACTAGTTAGCGCAGGTATAGGTTATGCGTGGGACGCTTTAGTAATTAAGTGGGGGCCATGCTAGGGTATTTCGTCCTGCGGCTTCCCGTATTCCCCTCTCAGGTCTTTTTTTGGTATTTTTCCTGCAGGTGACTTTGGAAGCGAGTTGACAAGTGCCACGTATTTCGGCACCTTGTACTTTGCCAGTTTCCCTTTGCAGAACTCCACTATTTCCTCCTTGGTTATGGTCTCTCCCGGCTTGGGCACTATTATTGCTTTTCCCACCTCTCCCCACTTCTCGTCTGGAACCCCTATGACTGCAACCTCTGCCACCTTCGGGTGCTGGTATATTACGTTTTCAATCTCAACTGGGTATACGTTTTCGCCTCCACTAATGTACATGTCCTTCTTCCTGTCTACTATGTAGTAGAAGCCGTCGCTGTCCCTCATGACTATGTCTCCTGTGTGAACCCAACCTTCCTTGTCTATAGTTTTTGATGTCTCTTCGGGCATCTCCCAGTATCCTGAGAAGGTGTGGGGTCCCCTGATGAGGAGTTCTCCTGGCACGCCTACCCCAACTTCTTTCCCCTTTTCGTTGACAAGTTTAACCTCGTTGTGGAAGAATGGCAGCCCCACCGACCTGTGCTTCTCCTTCATGTATTCGACTGGCATGTAAAAGTTGTTTGGCCCCGCCTCCGTTAGTCCATAGCCCTGGATGAAGACGGCGCCCCTCTTCCAGAACGCCTCCATAACTGGGAGGGGACATGGGGCGCCTCCTGATATCCACATTCTAACTGAGGATATGTTTGTTTTTTCGAATTTCGGCGAGTTCATCATCATGTGGAACATTGTTGGTGCGCCTATTACTATGGTGCACTTGTACCTTTCCACTGCGTCTAAGACGTCGTCGGGGTTGAATTTTCTCCAAGTTATCATTTTGCCTCCAACATGGATTAGGGGGACTGCGAGTGTGTTCCACCCTCCAGTGTGGAAGAGTGGGAAAACTATTGGTGATATGTCCTCAGGAGTTATTCCCCACGTAACTATAGTGTTCACTGAGTTCCAGAAAATCATCCTGTGGGAAAGAATAGCCCCCTTAGGCAAACCAGTGGTTCCGCCGGTGAACAGCATCAAGTGTGGATCCTCCATTGAGGCAAGCGTTCTTTTCGGCTTTTCGCCTCCTTCATCGAGGGCTGCCTCGTACTCTCCTCCCTCGCCTATAGAAAGAAAGTCGACTCTCTTAACCTCTTTCTTTATCTCCTTTACGATTTCCTCGAACTCTGGGTCGTAAATGAAAACTTTTGGTTTTACTTGCTTCACTAAGAGAGTCATCTCTCTGGGAGAAAGTCTTATGTTCATAGGGGCCAAGATGGCTCCGAGCTTTCCTGTCGCGAAGAAGGTGTCATAGCATTCTACACAGTTCCTGAGAAGGTATGAGACTCTGTCTCTCTTGCCGACACCTTTCTTAGCGAGATATCCTGCAAGTCTATCGGCCCTAGAGTTCAGTTCACCGTAGGTGAATGATTTTTCCTCATATATTAGGGCTTCTTTCTTGGGTGTTAGTGAAGCCCGCCTCTCAGACCAGTCTCCAATCCAGCTCCAAGACATGCGCTCACCTCTTAACATTTATCGTTATCTTTCTTTTACTTGTGCTAAACACTCCTTCATCCACCTCGTTTAGAAATTTCATAACCACTTTGTTAAAGGTGTCCGCGTTTTCTATAAAGAGGAGGTGGGAGCCCCCCTCAAAAAGTACCAGTTTCGAGTTGGGAATGGTTTCCAGTAGTAGCTCGGCGTTCTGGTGTGGGACAACCCGATCATTGGTGCCTGCCACAATCAGGGTGGGGGCTTTTATTTGCGATGCTTTGTTTCCAAGGTTGAAGTTTTGGACAGCCTCGGCCTGCCTGAGCCAAGCGTATCTTGGCTGAGCTTCCTCAATTCTCCACGATATTATCTGGTCTATTTCTTCTGGGTTTTCCTCTAAGTATTTTGGGTTAAATGCAAAGGACATCTTTCTCTTTAAGGCTTCTCCAGCCCCAAGGTCCTCCTCTCTTATACTCAAAATAGCGTCCATGGTTTCCTTTGGCGTTTGCCTTGCTTTTTCTCCCCCAAAGTGGGTGGATACAAGGATCAGGCTCAACACTCTCCCCGGATACTTTAAGGCGAACTTTTGGGCAATAAAGCCCCCCATAGAAATCCCTAGTATGTGCGCCCTACTAACTCCAATATGGTCAAGGAGCTCCCTCAAGTCATCAGCGAACAACTCGACACTATAAGGTTCATCGGGCTTATCACTCAAACCCACCCCCCTATTATCAAAGACGATGCATGTATACTTTTTTGAGAAGTGGTTAATCTGTTTAAACCACATCCATCGGGAGTATCCCCACCCTTCTATCATCGCAAGGGGAGGCCCTTCTCCCCGGATTTCGAAAAACAGTCTCACACCATCCCTGAGTTCAGTATACGGCAAACCAAACCACTCCCAAATAACGAAAAATTTCTTCACCGTCCCTCAAACCTTTCATCAAGGTAAATCCATACAGGCTAGGGTTTATATTAGACCTACTTTTTTAATAAAAAAGTTTTGCTTATCCCACTGCTTTTGGCTTTCTATGAGAAGTTTATTATTCATAAAATTTGGGTTGAAAAGAAATTGGAGGGTTCTTGCCCTCCTCTTTTTATGTTAGGGGCTTCCAGATGGGCCATTTCCTCCATACATATCCGTGTAGCAGTAGAACCCATAGGAGCCAGAGCTGGAAGGGTAATGGGTTTGTCAGTGGTCTAGGGTCTAGGAAGAGTATGGGGTAACTTAGCATCGTGAGTATGTCCGGGTCGCCAATGATTCTGGCCGAGAATAGGTAGTATAGATAAAGCATTGCCAGCCCTCCCAGGACGACTATCACAGTTCTCACCGCGATGTTGACCAGTTTATTGTACTTTTTGGGCCAGTTGTCAAAGTAGAAATAGAGGATAAACTCTGCCATAATGAAGAACACTGCTAAGACTAGCGGAGCCGTCCACCTCGCACCCTCCCTCGCAATTTCTGCCATAGGAGCCAGTAACGTTTGGCCCAACGCAAACCACACGTAAGACGAGGGGATAGGCGGCGTGTATACCATTTGTGATAGGACGAGTCCGAAGAGCACACCTAGAAACGTGCAAGAGACGAAAGCGACCATGCCTACCAAAGGCTGTTTTTTCAGCCTTATCCAAGGCTCATACTCCCAGGTTAGCATTGTGAGCAGTGCGAAGAAAATTACCCACTGAGTCAAGTTAAGCATTCTCAGGGCTCCAGTGTTAAGGTAGAACCACGAGACTGTGTAGTAGTAGATTATAATGGTGTATATTGTGCTCATGGCTGGTTGAAGCTCTGAGAGGCCCATAAACGTTAATATTGCTGCGGAGTTCTGCGCCATCTGAGAGACAGGTGGAAGGAGTAAAAAGTACCAAGCGGTCAGCCCAATGGCGAATGCGAGAAGGACACTGTAAAGTCCCCTTTTCGGCTGCTTGGCGTGGTAGAGGGGCCAAAACATTGTGCCTGCTACCCAAAGTAAACCGAAGGAAAACGTAGCCCCGGTGACCATACCAGTAGCGGATGAAGAAATGTAAAGCGCAGTTTCGATGGGGAACCCGTACGCGAGAAGCTTCGGAAAGCTGGCCTCAGGGACCAAGCTACCGATCAGTTGGTAGAACACCACATAAACCATGAACCAAACCACAACTATGTTTAGAACGGTTCCCGCGATACCCACTGCCCAAGACCTCTTAAGCTTGGAGTATGGATAGTTATCCAGCCAAGCCTGCCAGACCGCGACAAGAAGCCCCCATCCGCCCAGGAGCGATGCTACCTCAGGGTACCAGCCGAACATGAAGTGGCCCAGAGAAAATCTGATGTCAGCAAAAATCCACCAAGTGAAAAGAGCAATAAGCACTCCTAGAAGCAAAGCGCAAAGCCCTGAAAGTGGCTGACGCCACCTAGGAACCACAACGACTTCAACTTCAGGTTCTGTCACACTTCTATCCTCCTTTCCCTTAATATATTGATTTCTTCTTACCTTCTTCTTTCTAATATTTAATCTTTGTGTATGAAAAAGCTGCGCATTTAATTAAGCTTCACAAAACTTTGGGTATGATGATATATTCTCATAATTATAAAACGTTTCTAGCGTATGTTGTTTGGCGGGAATGGCTCCCTGAATCTAAATTTGTGTGGAGTGGCAAATATCCCCCCACGGTGATTTAGCTATTCTTCCCTCTTATGAACTTGTGGTGGTTAATGTTTGTTGGAGAATATCGGTGTGTGATTTAGGGGATTTCAAATATTTTTCCTTCGCAGTTTGGAGGATTATATTTTGTGATTTTTATGTCGTAGCCTTTGTTTAGTGTGGCTTCGGCTATGCCGGCGAATGCGAGGAGTCTGCCGCAGGGTACGGAGCCGAATACGTTGTACACCCCCTCTTTGTGGAGCTGGGTGCAGACGTTGGCATATGTGCAGTGTCCTCGAAGTTTAACGAGAACTTCGTTACAAGAGTCTTCCAGAATTAATTCATCCTCCCTCATTAAACCTATCCCAACAAGGGAAGCCTTGTACTTAGATAGGCAGTCGTAGAGGCTCCCTGATTCTATAAGTGTTTCCATTAACCCGAGTGTGTTAACCAGTCTTTTGGGTGCCTCTTTTCCGAAACGCCGAGCTATAGTGCCCACCGCGCCGGCAAGCATGCTCTCACCTTTATAAATTCCGTATACTACCGCTTCTTCTGCTGGATGTTCTTGTGCGACTCTAAGTAGCAAGTTTTCCAGCTCATCCAGTGTCTCCGCAGACCCACTGACACCAAAGTTACTTGCAACATAATCTAAAACGTACTTTATGATTAAACGGACTAGGGAGGGTGAAATCAGGGGGTCATTCCTCAAAGTGTCAAGCTGCACCTTAACTGCGCGCGGATTTCCAGGCAACACAACACACCTCGGCTCCCTCTATTTTAAAAGTTAAAAAAGCTTCTCCACTTATTTATGTCTCACTTTTACTAATTAGTTCTTCTCCTATATTACTTTACTGATATCTTTACCAGCATTTTGCTTCCAAGTTTCAAGCAACTATTTGGTTATAATCTGTGAAGTTTCTGCAACCAAAAATTTCGGCAAATACACAATTTAATTTGAAAAGTTGAAGGTCGATTTGTGGGCAGATCGCACCCGTTAGAATGAACCCTCATTTTACCTTGAAATAGTAGAAAGCAGTATTTTTTATCATTTCTCAAAAAGGACAAAAAAATGTGAAATAGAAAAACTAGAAAAAACCCACCACAGACCACACACAAACACCCGCCCAACCGCGAAGCCATATTGAAAAAATTTTTAGCACACCAAGAGAACATACCTAAAGAGTAAAATCAAGCAGTAGGACAGCTTGCACCAGACATATTTAAAAAGCATGTAGTGTGGATGTTAGCCCAAGAAAGCAACCCTTATTTTATTGAATGAGGGCCAGATGCCCAGCACTGTTCGATGCCTGATCAAATAGTTCAAAAAGGGGGGAGGTTGAATTATTTGTGAGGTATTGCTATCTCTGTTTTTCCAATTTTGCTCGAGCCGAGGTGTGTTTTCGTGCTTTGCTTGGTTTTTGTGGCTATGTTTTTGATAGGAAGTCGCTTATGGCTTTGTTGAATTCTTTGGGATTGTCGAGGCATGTTAGGTGTCCTGCTCCCTTCATGATATAGAGTTCAGAGTTGGGAATGAGTCCGTGTAGTGTTTCCGCCATCCAGGCTGGTGTTGCCTCATCTTTTCCGCCCACTATGATTAAGGTTGGTTTATCGATTTTCTTGAGCTCACCACATATGTTGAAGCCTGAGGTTGCAACTGCGTTCCTCACGTATACCTCTGGAGTCTGCCCCTTAACCATATCCACCACGAGGCGTATGGCATCTTCTCCTACGAGCTTTATACCCCTCTTAGCTATGAGGCGCCCTATTTCCTCCATGCTCATCTTCTTAACCCACGCCACCCTCTCACCTACGGCTTCAGGTATGACGTTGCACATAGTATCCGCTAGCACCAGGCGCTTAACTACTTCAGGGTGTCTCACAGCCAAAACGCAGGCAACCATGCCCCCCATCGAGTGCCCAACAATGTTGGCCTGTTTAAGTCCTAAGTGCTTTATCAAGGCGTAGAGGTCTTCTCCATGTGTCCAGACGCTGTACTGCTTGGACGGCTTACCGGATTCACCATGTCCCCTGAGATCATATATTACAACTTTAAAGTCCTTTGAGAAGTGTTTTTTCTGGTGAAGCCAGCACCTCCTGTCAACCCAAAGGCCATGTACAAAGACAATAGCCTCTCCGGAGCCAACCTCCTCATAGGAAATATTTACACCGTTAACCTCAACAGCAGGCAAGGATAACACCAAGAAATTATTACCGTGCACCAAACATATTAAGTTTACTTCTCCCAAAAAC
>Ga0185342_1000869_pt1 | contig 13843 bp, 11 predicted proteins | sample ConPoolayeEmetaG_FD_128045 | JGI IMG/M metagenome (GOLD analysis project Ga0185342, IMG submission 128045) | Hot spring microbial mat communities from California, USA to study Microbial Dark Matter (Phase II) - Cone Pool mat layer E metaG... ...
GGATATATTCTTGTGGAGGGAGATCGAGCCTTTTTGTTTCCTCTCGGCGGACTGAGAAAAGGTCAGTGAATGGACCTGAGAAGTCCATCTTTATTATAAGCTCATAAAGCTCCCCATCGGGACAGACAACCACGCACCCACGGTCAGCCCGCGCCGCAGCCCCCGGCTCTACTTCAATTGCATAGGTAAAGAAGCTGCCCGGGAAAGGCGGGAATGGAACCAGCTCCGCCACTACCTGGTGAAGGATCTCCTTTAGCTGTGAGGCGGCTCTTTCGAGGATGACATCCGCCGTGGCTTTCCTTGCCAGTATCTCCATCTCCTCTCCGGCCATATTAATTCTCCCCCTTGTTTTATCCTCCGCCTAAATTATATTAAACCTGGTGTTGCTGATAAGGCAAGCCCTGTTAACCTGGCAAAGACTTGTGATATAATACACTATTGGATGCTGGGGGAGGGGTGCAAAAAAGAGGAGGAGTCTGTGCCTACTAGAGAAATCTTCTGGAACATCCCCAACGGCACCATCCTCTACTGGTTACTCATCCCGCTACTACTCCTTGTTGGCTATGGGATATACCGACGCTACCGGCTCTGGAGACTGGGGAAGCCCGATAACAGGCTATCAAACTTATGGCAAAGACTGCGGTCGTTTGTCGTGACCGGCGTTGTCGATGGCCTTATCCACCTGCGGTTCCTCAGGGACCCCTATCCAGGGCTTATTCATTTTCTCATCTTCTGGGGAGCCGTAATATTCCTTGTAGGGGCGTTTATAGACTTTGTGACCCATTACGCAGTGAGGGGTATGGTAGATGGAGAAGTGCTGCACGGGATTTGGGGGGCACCCTATCTTGGGCTTTCCTTTGCCGTGGATGTCTTTGGCATTCTCGCCCTCATCGGGGTGATCATCGCCACTTACCGTAGATATATCCAGCGACCGGCTAGGCTTGATAATAAGCCTGAGAATGCCATTGCCCTCATCTTGCTCTTCGTCATCATCCTTACCGGATTCTTAATAGAGGGGTTGAGGATTGCCTATTTTACTAATAACCCTGTTGCCTATGGGGAGATATATCCCGGGGCCATATATGACCCCTCTTGGGACGTCTGGTCGCCCGGTGGATGGGTGGTGGCACAGATGTTTCTCGGGGTCTCCGATGGGGCGCTGCTGAGCCTTCATGCTGGCCTCTGGTGGTTTCATGTGGTGCTCGCTTTAGGGGCTATAGTTTATGTTGCTCTCACCTTCTCCTCCCTCTCCCACATCGTTGTTGCCCCGTTTAATGTTCTCTTTCGCTCGATGCGCCCCAAGGGGGCGCTTGCCCCGATTGACATCGAGACCGCGGAGGTTTTTGGTGTCGCCAATATAAGTGACTTCACCTGGAAGCAGCTATTCGACCTTGATGCTTGCACCCGTTGCGGCAGGTGTCAGGATAATTGCCCGGCATATCTCTCGGGTAAAGCCCTCTCCCCGAAGAAGCTCATTCAGGACTTAAAAACCCACTGGCTTGGTGTTGCACCGGCCCTTCTCAGGGGGAAGGACGGTGGCCGAAACCCCGGTCTTTCTATGATTGGCGATGTGATAACTGAGGATGTCATTTGGGACTGCACCACCTGCCGTTCCTGTCAGGAGCAGTGCCCGGTCTTTATTGAGCATATCGACAAAATAGTCGACATGCGGCGGAACCTGGTTCTGGAGCAGGCGAAAATGCCCGATACGGCTCAGATGGCGCTCACATGCCTGGAGCAAAGGGGTCATCCCTGCAGAGGGACGCTCTGCACCAGGATAGATTGGATCGGGCTGGCACGGGGGATTGATGTAAAGACCATGGCTGAGGAAAGCGATGTTGACATCCTCTTCTGGGTGGGCTGTGTTGGGGCGCTCATGGAGAGCAATATGAGGGCAATTGCCAATATGGCCCGTTTGCTGAGAGGTGCCGGGATAAGATTCGGCATCCTGGGCCCCGAGGAGACCTGTTGTGGCGACCCCGCCCGCAGAATGGGCAACGAATACCTATACCAGATGCAGGTGCAGCGGAACATCGAGACATTCAAGCAGTATAGTGTTAAGAGGATCGTCACTTGCTGTCCCCACTGTTTCAACACCCTAAAGAACGAGTATCCCCAGTTTGGTGGGGAGTTCGAAGTCGTCCATCATACCCAGCTCATTGCTGAGCTTCTAAAAGGGGGAAGGCTCAGGCTGTCTAAGGGGATAAATAAGACCATCGCCTACCACGATTCTTGCTATCTGGGTCGCTACAACGGTATTTACCGGGAGCCGAGGAGCATTTTAAAGGCGATCCCCGGGGCAAAGGTTGTTGAGCTGAGGCCTTCGGGCAGGAAGGGGTTTTGCTGTGGTGCTGGCGGGGGGCACCTATGGATGGAGGAGACTGGGGGCACCAGGATCAACGAAATGCGCACTGATCACGTTATTCGGTCTGGGGCTGATATTGTGGCTACTGCCTGTCCCTATTGCCTCCAGATGTTTGAGGACGGGATAAAGACGAGGGGGAGGGAGGAATCCATAAAGGCTTTAGACATTGCCGAGCTGGTTTCCGGTGCAGCGGACTAGGGGGATGGTTCGGCTCCGCCGAACCATCCCCCTAAAGTCTTCCTCAAGCCCGACCACTGGGTTTTAGGGCTGCCCGTATTTTTCGCGGAGAACTCGCTTCAGAACCTTGCCTGTGGAGGTTCGGGGCAGCTCATCGATGAAGACCACAGAGCGAGGCCTCTTGAAGCTGGATAACCTCTGCCGGCAGAATTCGATTAGTTCCTCTGCAGTGGCAGTCATCCCCTTCTTGAGAACCACTATTGCCCTTGGCTCCTGTCCCCACTCGGGGTCGGGGATGCCGATAACCGCCGCCTCCTCCACAGCTGGGTGGGCATAGAGGACGTTCTCCACCTCCTCGGGAGATATATTCTCCCCGCCGCGGATGATCATGTCATCGCCCCTCCCGGCGAGGTATATGTAGCCCTCCTCATCCATATAGCCCATATCTCCAGTGTGAAGCCAGCCATCAGGGGTTAACGCCTTTGCTGTTTTCTCCGGGTCCTTCCAGTATCCGCTCATCACCCTTGGCCCTCTAGCCACAATCTCCCCGACCTCACCGGGGGGTAGCTCCTTCCCCTCCTCGTCAATGATCTTGATCTCTACATCGTCCATCGGCCTGCCGATAGAGGAAGCTAGCCTCCTCAGTTTCTTCTCCTTCTCCTCCTCGGTTCCCTCGATGATGTGATCCTCGGGTCCAAGCATGGTTATGGTGGAGGCGGTCTCGGTCTGCCCGAAGGCGTTTATGAACATAACGCCAGGGAAGACCTCGATGGCTTTTTTTATCACCTCAAATGGCATCGGGGCTGCCCCGTAGGTTATCACCTTCAGGCTTGAGAGGTCGTATTTACCAAAATCCGGGTCATCGATAACACGCTTGAGCATGGTAGGGACGAGCATCGCCCTGTTTGCCTTCTCCCTCTGGACGGTCTCCATCCACTCCTTAACATCGAACTGCCTCATCATGGCGAGGGTTCTCCCACCGTAGGTGGCAGCCAGCATCGCCTGAGCCCCGGCGACATGATAGAGGGGAACGGTGAGGACGTTGGTCTCCTCCGTCTCCGGGTCTGCCGGGGTTACATTCCCCAGAATGTAAACGGAGAAGCTATTATGGGTTAGGGGAACCCCCTTCGGGCGCCCGGTGGTTCCTGCGGTATACATAAGTATGGTTACGTCATCATCGGTAACCTCGGTAAATACTTCGTCTGGGGGTGCGGAGGCAAGAAGCTCATCGTAATTCAGCATACCTTCGGGTTTTGTCTCGATGCAGATCAAGTGCTTTACCGAGGGGATCTGCGGGCGAATGGAGTTCACCAGATCGACATATCGCTCACCGACAAAAAGGAGGCTCGCTTCGGAGTTGTTGAGCATGTAGGTGAGTTCATCAGCCTTTGCCCTGAAATTTAAGGGGACGAAGATAGCGCCGAGCTTGGCTGTGGCATAGTAGGCCTCTACATATTGGTTGCAGTTGACCTGGAGCATAGCCACACGATCGCCCTTTTGCACCCCCAGCTTTGCCAGCGCATTGGCTAGCCTGTTCGCCCGTTCATTGATTTCACTGAAGGTGTATTTTTTCCCTTCAAAAACTACAGCAGGTCTATCGGGACAAATAGAACTGGCAATCGTGAGAAATTCTGCGGTATTCATGCCTCCCTCCTTTTTTCTTTGCGCCTAGTTGAGCCTCTTTTTCACTCTCTCCAGTACCCTACTCATCACCTCCCCTGCCTTTTCATAGATTCGCACATGGGCGTAGCGGTCTATCGGAGTGGGGCCCTTATTTATAATAACCAGCTTTGCCCCAGACTCCAGAGCATAGATGGGCATATATGCAGCAGGATAGACCACAAGGGATGAGCCGATCACAATGAAGAGGTCAGAGTTGCGGGAGCGGCGCTCTGCCTCTTTGGTCTCTGACACCGGCATTGGTTCCCCGAAGGCAATGGTGGCTGTCTTAAGCATCCCGTGGCACTCCTCACAGTCTGGCACCTCCTCCCCCGCCTCTACCCTCTCCATGATCTCTTCAATGGGATAACGCCTGCCGCAGCTTAAGCACTTGACCCACTTGAATGTGCCATGAAGCTCGATGACCTTCTCCTCGGGGACCCCGCCCCTCTGATGAAGCCCGTCTACGTTCTGGGTGATGACGCAGTCCAGCTTTCCCAGTCGATCCAGCTCACCGATGGCATAATGGGCAGCATTGGGCTTGACCTCTTTCATCGTCCCGAACATCTTCAGCATCTGCCAGCTTCTTCTCCTTGCCTCGGGGTCGGTGAGAAACTTCTGGTAGGTGAAATCCTCGGGACTGAATCTTGTCCAGATGCCACCGGGGCTCCTGAAGTCGGGTATCCCTGATTCGGTGCTCACTCCCGCCCCAGTAAACACTACGATCCTCTTGGCGCTTACAATCGACTCCGCCACTTCCTCGATAAGCTCGTCAGGTGTCATACCCACAATATTATTCCCCTCCCCTGGCTCTCAGGGCAATGGCTGCCAGTTTTGCCTCAAGTTCCAGCCCCTCCTCAAGGCTCATGTCAAGCCCCCTATTAATCGCCTCTTTAGCACACCTTATTGCGACCTGGCTTTTTGACATGATACTCCTCGCCATCTCCTCGGCGGTGGAGTAAAGCTCGGCTCTGGGCACCACCCTGTTAACCAGCCCTATACGATAGGCCTCCCTGGCATCAATCCGATCCGCGGTGAGCAGTATTTCCATGGCTTTGCCTCTTCCAATCGTGCGAGGCAGGGTCTGGCTTCCCCCCGCCGCCGGGATCATGCCCAGGGATACCTCGGGCAGACCAAATATTGCATCCTCGGCGGCGACCCTGAGGTCGCAGCAGAGTGCCATCTCCACCCCCGAGCCCAGAACATACCCATGAACGGCGGCGATCATTGGCTTTGGGATGCTGAGGAATAGTCCCCACACATCGCGCTCCCACCTCACCTGGCGGGCGATCACCCGTGAAGGTGCGGTGCCGAACTCAGTGAGGTCGGCACCGACCGAAAACGCCCTCTCCCCCTCCCCTTTAAGGATGCCCACCATCACCTCGGGGTCATCCTTTATGGCGCTAAGAACCTGGTAGAACTCGTCCCTCATCTTTATATTATAGGCATTGAGGCGCTGGGGACGATTCAGGATGAGATAACCTATCCCATCCCTCTTTTCGTAGATTATAGTCTCAAATGCGCTCATGAAACGCCTTTAGCCTATTGCGAGCTAGCCCTGGCATAAAGCTCCTCAAGCTCGATCTCGTTATAGCACTTCCCGATATCGTCGAGGTAGTGGGCATCGCTGTTTGATAGCAGGAGGAGGTTATATTTTTTGGCGATCTCCCTCACCTTCTCTTTATTGATGTGCCAGTTGTGAAGCGGGTTTTCAATCTCGATCCCCTGGATTTTATCTAGCTCGGGGAAGGAACTATTGATAGAGCGGGGGTGAACCCAGAAACGGAAGACGGAGTTATTGGGTAGGTAGAGCTCCACCATCTCCTCCCCTCCCCTGAGGAGTCTCTCCCTCCCCGGGATGATCAACACCTCATTGCCAAAGTGTTGCTCAACAATATCCCTCACCCCGAATCCGTATTCCTTGTTCTCGTGTTCAGTAATGCCAATGCCATCTAGACCCTTTGCCTTTATCCTGGCTACGATCTCTCCTACTACACCCACAGTGGGACGGGAAAACCTTGTTGCCTCGAGGCAATGGGTATGAAGGTCTAGCTTCAATCAACCCCCCTTAAACTTTGGTGCTCTTCTCTCGAGGAAGGCCTTGATTCCCTCAGCCAGGTCCTCCGTTGTTTGAAGCAGGAAATAGAGGTCTGCCTCAAGCCTTAGCCCCTGATCAAGGGTTAAATCAAGCCCCTTATTTACTGCCTCCTTAGCATATCTTAAGGCAATAGGAGCCTTGGAGACCATCTTGTTCGCCATCTCCTCTGCCTCCTTAAGAAGCCTATCTCTTGGGACTACCTTGTTGACCAGACCAATTCGATATGCCTCCCTGGCATTAATGGGCTCACAGGTTAGGATCATCTCAAGCGCCTTGCCCTTCCCCACAATGCGGGGGAGCCTCTGGGTTCCTCCATTCATGGGGATAAGTCCAAGGGAGCACTCGGGGAAGCCAAAGCGGGCATCTTGTGAGGCAAGCCTTATATCGCAGCCTAAGGCTAGCTCCAGCCCTTGCCCAAAAGCGTCCCCGTTAATGGCAGCGATAACCGGTCGCTCCAGTTTTGCCACGGCCTCTATAGCCCTCCTTTTTATTTGCAGCTCCCCCGTCTTACCGAGATCGACCCCTGAGGAGAATGTCTTTTCACCGGCACCGGTGATTATTACTACCATAATCCCCTCATCCTCCCTTATCCTCTGGCAGACATCTCCCAGTTCGACGCCGAGTTGGGCATCTATGACATTATCCTTTTCGGGGCGGTTGAGGGTGATATAACAGACCTGCCCCTTCCTCTCATAGAGAATGGTTTTGTAAGACATGGCAATGCTCCTGGCTGATAATAGCGGAGTTGCCTTTGAGTGTCAAGTGAGCCTGGGCTTGACTTTTTCAGGCCGATACTGTTAAATTAGCTGGGAAAACTGAATAGTGGTTACAGAGGTGCCCGAGCGCAAGTGAGGGCCTAACTGGAGAGCAAGCCCGGTGGAATTCCGGCACAGTCCCGCCTGCTGTAAAAGTCAGAACGCAGCCTCTGTTTTCCTTAAACCTCCGCGGAGAGGGGAGGTGGGAAATATGGCTACTTAGCCTTGGAAATCCCCTTGTTCTGCAGAGCGAGGGGATTTTTTTGCAAAACAGAAGACAATAAAAAGGAGGCTTGAGTGAAAAGGCTGACCATAATTTTGCTTATTTTGGTTTTGGTGCTGGGCTCGCTGGCAGGTTATTTTGCCTATCATTTCGTTATAAGCCCTACGAAGTTGGAGACACTGTTCGGGCTCTCACAGGTTGAGGCGAAGGTAGCCAGTGAGCTTATGCCTATCCTCGCCTTCTCACCTGAGGATGTGCCGGGGGAGGTGGGGGCGGAGGCTTTTATCGATGATCTGGGGAGAGTGGTCTTTATATCAGGTCCTGTGGAAAGGATCGTCTGTTTGCATCCGGCAGCCACCGAGACCCTCTTTTACTATGGCGCCGATGACAAGCTCGTCGCTGTCTCAGATGCATGGCTTTATTGGATTGAGACACCAGGTGATGTGGTTCAGGAGATAGAAAATAGGGTTGGTGACGGAGAACTGGTTGCGCTCGATGCCTTTTCGGTGAGCCCTGAGAAAATTATCGATCTGGAGCCCGATGTGGTCTTTGTCTTTGGCTATGCGCTCCCTGAGTATGCTCGGGCTATCGAGGACAAGGTTCCAGTAATCTGCTTTGCCCCGACCTCGCTTGAAGATATCCTTTATGACCTCGTGGTGATAGGCAAGGTTGTTGATAAAGAGGAGGAGGCAGCCAGTCTCATAGATAATATTATAAAGACCCAGTTTGCTGGGATTGCCATGATGACCATTGATGAGTCGAGGCCTGTGGTCTTCTGCGAGACAGGCTACTGGGCAGGGGAAATCTATACTACAGGTAAAGGCTCATTCGTCAGCAGCCTTATTGTTCTGGCGGGTGGCGATGACATAGGTGTTGCCGTGCCGGTCGCCAACCCGGTTATAAGCTCTGAACGCGTACTCTCTTGCGAACCCGAGGTCATCATCCTCCTTGATTACCCGTGGGCGACTGCTGAAAGTGTGGTGGGGAGGCCGGGCTGGGAGACGATCCCGGCGGTGATAAACGGGGAGGTCTATGAGCTTGACGCTGAGTCTATAGATAAGATTACACGACCCGGGCCGCGAATTGCCGAGGGGCTTGAGGCCCTGGCGAGGATAATTCATCCAGAGCTTTTTGAGTGAAAAGCAGAAAGAAGATAGCCTTTATCCTCACCTTACTGGGGGCGATATTGCTTGGCTCTATACTTTTGGCCACTGCTATCGGTGCTGTTGATATCTCCCCTTTAAGTATTCTGAAGATGGTCTTGAATAGACTCCACCTCGCTCATTTTGAGCCGTCCTGGAGAGGGGTGGATGAGGCGATTGTTTTTAAGTTGAGGCTTCCCTGCGTTCTCGGGGCAGCTTTAGTCGGCTCGGCACTGGCGACAGCCGGCGCGCTTTTTCAGGGGCTTTTGAGAAACCCGCTCGCCGACCCGTATCTTATCGGCACATCCTCGGGGGCGGTCTTCGGCGTTACTATTGCCCTGATCTTCCTCCCCCCGGCACTATCCTTTTCCGGTTTTGGTCTAGCCTCTATCGCTGCCTTCATAGGTGCGCTGGGGGCTGTGTTTGTGGTCTATACCCTAGCTAGAATAGGGAGGACAACCCATGTTGTAACTTTAATCCTTGCTGGCGTTGCCATAAACTTCCTCCTCACCGCAATCTCCTGGTTTTTGCTGGACACAGTGGGCGAGCTGCAGGAGAAAGCAGAGGTTCTCTACGGCTTCCTTTGGGGTCAGATTACAGCGGTTAATTGGAGCCAGATAGCGGTTCTGGCACCGATAATCCTCCTTGGGATTATTTTGGCCAGGCTCTTTGCCCCTCACCTCAATGCCTTCTCGCTGGGGGAGGAGGGGGCGGCATATCTTGGGATAAATGTGGAACGGGACAAGCCCTTCATTTTGGCGTTGGGTGCCCTTCTTACGGCATGCGCAGTTTGCATCGCGGGTCTCATCGGGTTTGTCGGGCTGGTGATACCACACATGATACGCCTTTTATTTGGCCCTGATAATCGCCTTCTGCTCCCTGCATCCGCCCTAGCCGGGGGGTCTTTTCTTGTGCTTTGCCACCTATTCGCGCGCACCATCATGGCACCTTCTGTGCTCAAGCTCGGAATCCTCACCGCCCTCATCGGTGGACCTTTATTCCTCTACCTTCTAATACGCTACAGGAGGGAGTATGCCTTCTGATGGGGAAACTATCAGAATCAAGGGCCTCTCTTTTGCCTATTCCGATGGATTTGCCCTGAGCGATATTGACCTCTCAATAGAGGCGGGGGAGATGGTTGGCCTCGTTGGGCCGAATGGCTCGGGTAAGACCACCCTAATTAAGCTTTTGAGCGGCGTTTTGCATCCCACAAGGGGTGAGATCCATCTCGACGGTCAGAACCTGAGGAGGCTCAAGCGAAGGTCGATAGCCCAGAGGGTCGCTGTTGTTCCCCAGGAGTTTCACATACCATTTGCCTTCGCCGTAAGGGAGGTGGTGATGCTGGGGAGAACCCCCTTCTCGAGGCCCCTGTGTGAGGAGGGGGATAGGGATAGGAGGGTGGTGGAGCATGCTATGGGGCTTGTCGGGATAGGTGAGTTTGAGGGACGCCAGTTTAATGAGATGAGCAGTGGGGAGAAGCAGAAGGTGATCCTGGCTATGGCCCTTGCCCAGGAGCCGAAGATTCTGCTGCTCGACGAACCCACGGCACACCTCGACATAAACCATCAGGTTGAGATACTGGAGCTGGTGAGGTCGCTCAATAGAAAGGGACTCACGGTTGTCGGAGCAATGCACGACCTCAATCTCGCCGCCCTCTACTTCGACCGCTTGGTCTTGCTCAAGGAGGGGCGTATCTTCGCTGAGGGAGCCCCGGCTCAGGTTCTGACCGAGGAGATCATATCAGCGGTCTTCTCCGCTTTGGTGAAGGTTCAGCGCCACCCCGCTACAGGTGTGCCCTTTATATTACCTCTCCCCAGATAAGCCACCTTTGTCCCTTCTCTGGACAATGTTAGCCGTTCAAACTATAATCACCTCAGCGGGGTTTAAGGGGGAGAGATGTTAGGGGATTATGGCAGGCCAATGGTTCGTACTGGGAAATGTAATACCTGTGCCCACCACCTGGCGCTTCTCGACGAGACGGACGAGCTGGTTTGCTACTGCGAGCTTGAGCATGGTGAGAAGCCTGGATGGTTTCCCGGGATGCACCTCGACTACTGTGTCTTCCCGCCGACCCAACCCGGCGAAGTATGCCCTGTCTACGAGCCCGGTGAGGCGGTCTTAGCTTACGAGAGGGGGCTCCCCTTGGCTCCTTCTCAAAGCCTCACAATCATCATCAGCAGAGGTGAGGTGAGTGATGCGGTGAGGAGGCTGGCGGGGGCGATCAGGAGGGACTATCGGGGGAAGAATCCCCTCCTTATCGGTGTCCTTAAGGGCTCCTTTGTTTTCCTCGCTGACCTGGTGAGGGCTTTGAATATCCCCCTCGAGGTGGACTTTGTCCAGCTATCAAGCTATGGGCGGGGGAGAAAGGAGAGCGCCGGGGAGGTGAGAGTGGTGCGTGAAGTGGGAATGCCTGTTGAGGGAAGGGATGTTCTGGTCGTTGAGGACATCGTTGATACCGGGCTGAGTGCAAGCCTCCTCCTCAACTACCTGAGTAGCAAAAGGCCATCCTCCTTAAAGCTCTGTGCCCTTCTTGACAAGCCCTCCCGTCGCAAGGTAGATGTTCCCATTGACTATCTGGGATTCACCATCCCCGATAAGTTCGTTGTTGGCTACGGCATTGACTTCGATGAGAAGTTCCGCTACCTGCCTGATATATGCGTGCTGGAGGAGAAATGAACCTTGAGAGCTTGGTCTCGGTAGCGAAGGGCGAAGCCGAGGCGGACCTTCTTCTCACCAATGCCAGAATAGTCAACACTTTCACCGCTGAGATAGAGCAGGGCAATGTGGCTATTTTTGAGGGAAGGGTTGTCGGGATCGGCGACTATCACAGGGGCAGGGAGGTTATCGACCTGAAGGGCAGATACCTCGCCCCCGGGCTTATTGACGGGCATGTCCATCTCGAGAGCTCGATGCTCAGTCCTGGTGAATATGCCCGCGCGGTGGTGCCCCGCGGGGTAACGGCAGTGGTGACCGACCTTCATGAGATTGCCAATGTGGCAGGGCTTTTGGGGATGAGGGTTATGCTGGACTCCGCCCGCGGTCTGCCGCTCCGCCTTTATCTTATGGTTCCCTCCTGTGTCCCGGCGACATCACTTGAGACCTCGGGGGCAACCCTCTCCCATGAGGATATTGAGACCGCTCTGGGATGGGAGGAGGCCATCGGGCTGGGGGAGGTGATGAACTTTCCCGGCGTTTTGAGCTCTGATCAGGAGGTGTTGAGAAAGATCGTCTCGTCGCAGCAAAAGGTCATCGACGGACATGCCCCCTCACTTAGTGGGAGGGGGCTTAATGCCTACATCGCAACCGGCATCTCCTCCGATCACGAGTCAACCACCCTTGAGGAGGCTCGTGAGAAGCTCAGGCGAGGCATGTATCTTATGATCAGGGAGGGCTCATCGGAGAAGAATCTGGAGGCTCTCCTGCCGCTTGTCACCGACCAGACCTACAAAAGGTGCTTCTTTGTCGTCGATGACCGAAGCTGCGCTGATCTACGGAGGGATGGCGATATTGACGGGGTGGTGAGAAAGGCGATCGGGCTGGGGCTTGCCCCCGTGCGCGCCATCCAGATGGCTACCATAAATACCACCGAGCACTTCAGGCTGGGGAGGGTGGGGGCGGTGGCGCCCGGTTATTCTGCCAACCTTATCGTCATTGATGACCTATTTAGCCTCAATATCGAGATGGTCTTCTATGAGGGGCGTCTGGTTGCCAGAGACGGTAAACCTCTCTTTTCCAGTTCGCAAATAAGTGACGAAAGAATGACTCACACAATGAATGTTAAGCCCTTCCCCATCGAGGCGCTCAGGATTCCCGCCCGGGGGAAGACATTCCCCGTTATCGAGGTCGTCCCCGCTCAGATAATAACCAGAAGGAGGGACGAAGAGGTTCGGATCGAGGATGGCTTCGTTCTCCCCCAGGTTGAAAGGGATATCCTCAAGCTTGTGGTGGTGGAGAGGCACCGGGCGACAGGAAATATAGGTCGCGGGCTGGTGAAGGGGTTTGGACTAAAGAGTGGGGCGATGGCCTCATCGATCGCTCATGACTCCCACAACATCATTTGTGTGGGGACAAACGATGAGGATATACATCTCTGCCTCAAGGTGGTGGAGAGGCTGGGTGGCGGGCTTGTCATTGCCTCCGGTGGCAAGATTCTTGGCTCCCTGGCGCTGCCCATCGCCGGGCTCCTATCCACTGAGCCGCTTGAGACGGTGGTGGATAGGCTTGAGTCACTTGAGCGGCTGGCAGGCGACTTGGGATGCTCTCTCCCCTCCCCATTCTCCACCCTCTCCTTCGTCGCCCTCCCGGTTATACCAGAGCTAAGGCTGACCGATAAGGGGCTGGTGGATGTTATGGCGTTTAAGATAATCGGGTGACCAAGGTGGAGGAGAGAAGACCGCTTAGAATACTCTGTGACCTCTGCTACTATTCAATGGTAAGAGCAAGGTCATGTATCGATGCCCATGAGTATCAGAAACACCGCCCGGAGGCGAGGAGGCAGGCTGAGCAGGAAGGCAATTCTGGGTTTTTGGAAAGCTGCGGCCTCGACTGTGAGGAGGCGAGACGGTTAATATGAGGGGAGACTTCGGAACAATAGAATGGGTCTCGGGCAAAGTCAGGCTCATTGACCAGACCAGGCTCCCCTGGGAGGAGGTCTATCTTGAGCTTTCCGACTACCGCGAGGTGGCTCGGGCGATAAAGGAGATGCGGATTCGCGGTGCCCCCGCCATCGGCATCGCCGCCGCCTACGGGGTGGCACTGGGGGCGCAGGGGATAAAGGTCAGTTCTAAAGAGGCATTCCTTACCGAGCTGGAAAGCATCTGTCGGGTTCTCGCTTCCACAAGACCCACGGCAGTAAACCTCTTTTGGGCGCTTCAGAGGATGAGGGGTGTGGCTTTATCCTGCCCGGATGTGTCTGAGGCTAAAGCCGCCCTCACCGCCGAGGCGAAAAAGATACAGGGTGAGGGGGAAGAGTCAGACCTGAGGCTCAGCGTCTACGGCGCCGAGCTTGTGAAGGACGGCTTTTGTATATTGACCCATTGCAACACCGGGGCTCTGGCAACGGCAGGCTACGGCACCGCGCTCGGGGTGATCAGGATGGCCGGGGAGCAGGGAAAGAATATCCATGTCTTCGTGGGTGAGACTCGCCCCATGCTTCAAGGAGCCCGCCTTACCACGTGGGAGCTTATGAAATACCGAATCCCCTTTACCCTGATCGCAGACACGATGAGCGGGTATTTCTTGAGTCGGGGGGAGATCAACTGTGTGATTGTGGGCGCCGATAGAATTGCTTTAAATGGCGATGTTGCCAATAAGATCGGCACATATAGTATAGCTGTCCTCGCCCATGAGAACGGTGTCCCTTTCTACGTTGCTGCCCCCACAAGCACTATAGACCTCTCTTTGCCCTCGGGAGATAGAATACCC
>Ga0185342_1000875_pt1 | contig 13824 bp, 11 predicted proteins | sample ConPoolayeEmetaG_FD_128045 | JGI IMG/M metagenome (GOLD analysis project Ga0185342, IMG submission 128045) | Hot spring microbial mat communities from California, USA to study Microbial Dark Matter (Phase II) - Cone Pool mat layer E metaG... ...
TGGTTTGCGCGGCTTGCCGCCGGCGGCGACCTTTCCTACATTTCGCGCCGCATGGCGCAGGACTTGGTCGGACGCGTAATCGTGATCACCGGGGCCAGCTCGGGCATTGGGGCCGCTACAGCCCTGGCTTGCGCCCGGGCAGGCATGCATTGCGTTCTGAATGCCAGGCGTGCCGCACGGCTTGCCGTGGTTGCCGAGCAGGTCCGACAGCTTGGCCGCGGGGCAGAGACGGTGGTGGGAGACGTTACCGGAGCGGGCATGAGCGAGCGACTCCTTGACGCGGCTGAGCGCAGTTTCGGTCGCTTCGACGTGGTTCTGGCTAACGCCGGTTACGGATTGAACCTGCCGGTGCATGAACTGGATGATCGGGCCTGGCATGAGATTTTCGAGGTGAACTTTTTTGCCGCCGTTCGGCTGCTGCGCGAGGCGGCCTGCCGACTGATCGCGCGGAATCGACCAGGCCACCTGCTTATGACTTCCAGTTGTGCCGCCAAGTTCGCCCTGCCGAACTTTGCTGCGTACACGGCAACCAAGGCGGCGCAGAGCCACGTATGCCGGGCCATGCGCATGGAGTTGCGCCCCTACCGGATCGAGGTCTCCTCGGTGCACCCGCTGACCACGCGGACGGAGTTTTTTGAAGAAGCGGCGCGGCGCAGCGGTCAGCCGACGGACGGGATAAGCCCAGCCGACCGCGTACCACGCTGGTTCGTGCAGTCGCCCGAGCGCGTCGCCAGCGCGATCGTCCAGTGTTTGCGCCACCCCGTGCCCGAAGTCTGGACCAGCCACATCATGCGCATTCTGGCGGCGGTGGTAACGCTCTTTCCATCCACTCTCGACCTGGTGGCGGCCATACGTCCACGACGTTGAGCCGGAGTTGGCGCGACGAGGGCGTCCGACGACTATTCCGGCATAAGCGTCCAAGCGGGGCTAAAATGCGCGTTGCGGCTGCAAGAACGCACTTTTGGGAGCGCGCCCATGGCTGCCCGCGGCAGGAAAGGTTCCAGCACAGGCCGGACTAGGAAGAAACCTGCAAAAAAAAGGGGCACGGCGGCAAAGCCACGGCGCCCAAAGGTGCGCCGTAAGACGCCGGTTCGACCTGCGGCTCGGCCAACTTCCGAGAGTTTTCAAGCGCTGCGTGCCCGTGCCGGACGGATCCTCGAAGCCCTCAAGAAAAGCTACCCCGGGGCGACCACAGCGCTTGACCACCGCAACGCTTATGAGCTGCTGGTCGCGACCATTCTGTCGGCTCAGTGCACGGATGAACGCGTAAACCAGGTCACGCCGGAGCTGTTCCGTCGATATCCCGATCCAGCCGCGCTGGCGCAAGCGGATCAGGGGGAACTGGAAGCCCTGATCAGGTCCACCGGCTTTTACCGCAACAAGGCCAAGAACCTGCTTGGAATGGCCCGCCAGATCAGCAGTCGCTTCGGCGGGCAGGTGCCGGATCGCATGGATGACCTGCTCAGTCTACCGGGAGTGGCGCGGAAAACCGCCAACTGCGTATTGGGAACCTGGTTTGGACGGAACGAGGGGATCGTTGTCGACACGCACGTGGGGCGCGTGGCGCAGCGGCTGGGCCTGTCGAAAACGGCACGCAATGACAAAGACGCGCTGCGGATCGAGCAGGACCTGATGACTCTGCTGCCCCAGGAATCCTGGACGTTTGCTTCGCACGCCCTGATCTGGCACGGGCGCAAGGTGTGCACGGCCCGCAAGCCTGCATGTGGGACATGCGTGCTCAACCCAGACTGTCCGTGCGCCGGGAAGGTTTGATGTGTGACGTTCCCGCGCCCCGCGGAGCCGCGACCGTAAGGGAGCGTAGTAGGCTGAGGCGCGACCCCAAGAAAGCGGCAAAACGGAGCTTCTGCGCGTCAATCGGCCAGGTCTACGCCCCTGCTTCGCGCGACCTCGATCGCCTTTTCGTATCCCGCGTCCGCGTGACGCATGATCCCGGTAGCCGGGTCGGCAGTGAGCACGCGCTGTAGCCGGCAAGCCGCACCGTCGGTTCCGTCCGCCACGATTACCATCCCGGCATGCAGCGAATACCCGATTCCCACGCCCCCGCCATGATGGATCGAAACCCAGGTAGCCCCGCACACGGCGTTGGCCAGCGCGTTCAGCATCGGCCAATCCGCGATGGCGTCGGAGCCGTCCTTCATGCCCTCGGTCTCTCGGTAAGGGCTGGCAACGGAGCCGCAGTCCAGATGGTCTCGGCCGATCACGATCGGCGCTGAGACCTTTCCCGTGCGGACCAGATCGTTGAAGACCAGTCCCACGTGGGCGCGCTGGCCGTACTTGAGCCAGCAAATCCGGGCAGGCAGGCCCTGGAAAGCCACGCGCTGGCGGGCCATCCGGATCCAGCGGCAGACGTGCTCTTCTTCCGGAAAAGTCTGGAGCACCGCTTCGTCGGTAACCTCAATGTCGTGCGGATCGCCGGAGAGGGCTACCCAGCGGAACGGGCCAGCGCCCTCACAGAACAGCGGTCGGATGTACTCGGACACAAAGCCCGGAATGGCAAACGGATTGTACGGTTCGACCGGAGGAATCGGCGGCGGCAGGCGCGCCGGATCAAAAATCCCGCGACGCACCGCCTCCTGCGCGTGACCGCGCAGGTTGTTGCCATAGTCGAAGCAGACGGCACCGCGGCGCTGGAGTTCGAGCATGCAGGCGACCTGCTCACCCATGGTGCGGAATGATTCGCGCGTGTAGAGCTCGGGGTTCTCCTGCCGCAGTTGCAGAGCCTGCTCGTACGAAAGCGGTCGCAGGGTACCGTCAGGAGATCGGATCCCGTTGGGCACGTAGCCGTTGAGCGGGTCGTGGGCCGAGGTTTGGTCGGTAAGGACGTCCGGCGTGATGTGGCGCGCTACCAGGGCTGAAAGCAGATCGGCCACGTTGCCGACCCACCCGATTGAAAGAGGCTCGCCTGCCTTTTGCGCTCGGAGCGCCAGCTCAATCGCTTCGTCCAGATTCTCAGTCATCCGGTCGAGGTAACGGGTCTCCAGGCGCCGACGGATGCGCTGCGGGTCGACCTCGGCCGCCAGGCACACGCCTTCGTTGAAGGTCGCTGCCAGTGGCTGTGCTCCGCCCATGCCGCCCAGTCCGCCAGTCACGACGAGCTTGCCGCGCAGGGAGCCGCCGAAGTGTTTGCGGGCCGCAGCCGCAAACGTTTCATACGTGCCTTGCAGAATTCCCTGGGTGCCGATGTAGATCCAGCTTCCAGCCGTCATCTGGCCGTACATGGTCAGGCCGAGAGCTTCCAGGCGGTGAAACTCGTCCCAGGTCGCCCATTTGGGCACGAGCATTGCGTTACTGATGAGCACGCGCGGGGCATCCGGGTGAGTCTGGATGATGCCGACCGCCCGACCCGATTGGACCAGCAGCGTCTGGTCATTTTCCAGCCGCTTGAGGGCCGCGACGATCCGGTCAAAATCTGCCCACGAACGGGCCGCCTTGCCCCGGCCGCCGTAGACGATCAGCTCCTGCGGCTTTTCAGCGACCTCCGGATCGAGGTTGTTCATGAGCATTCGCAGGGCTGCTTCGGTTTGCCAGGATTTGCATGTGAGTTGACTGCCACGCGGGGCGCGGACGGTGCGGGAGCTGGTTGTTGCCTGATCCATGGTGCCACCTCGGAACCATTTTACTGGAATCCGATCCGTTTGCGCTGGCGACTCGTGGCGACGATCCGCCGTCGACGATGCTCAGCCCGACGATCGGAGGGTCAGGCGGCAGGCACGCGGCCTAGCCGTTCCAGCACGCCACGGACCAGAATCGGCCAGGCGACGGTAGCGTCCGCGTAGACCTCTGCGTAACGTCCGCCTTCGCTTTCGGGCACGAATTTGCCCCAGGAGACGCCCTCGGAGTAGGTGCAGCCGCTCAGACCTCCCCAGTGGACGGGCTCAGGACAGATTCGCACGCCATACTGGAACCGGATCAACCCGCCGACGGCGCCATCGGTATGCCGGTACAAAATCTCGGCCATAGGGCCGACCTGCTGCGCCCAGTTTCGTGGCACGCCGCCGCCGACGGTGAAGATCCCGATACGCTTGGCCTTGAGCGCGCGATCCAGGTAGTCTTCCATGTCGCGGAGCAGATCGAGCTGAAGGGTTGGAAGCCCGGCCTGGCGTCGCCGGAGGTTGAACAGGTACAGGTCAATCCCCAGCTCGCTATCGGTAAAAGCCGGGACATAGATGGGGACGCCCTTTTCCGCCGCCGACTGGAGGATGCCACGTCCTGCAACGGTTGCGCGCAGGTAGTCCCCGAGCTTTTTGTGCAGCTCGAAGCTGCCGAAGGGCCGATCGGCCGGCATCTGCTCCAGCACGGCCCGAATGATCTGTTCGGCAGCCGCAAGGTTCTGCTCGAGCTCTAGCGTGTCGTAAACGCGGGCATAGCCGGCCCGGTAAAGGTCTTCGTCGCGCCAGCGCGGGTCGTATCGGAAGTGCACCTTGCCGGACTGCTCGACCAGGCCGTGGCACATCAGCGCCCCAGTGCTGACGATAGCATTGACCATGCCCTGATCGATCATCTCGGCGATGACCAGCCCCATTTTGGCCATGGTCATCGCTCCCGACAGGGTCATGACGACGAAACAGTCCTCGTCTTGAACCATTTCGCACAGGATGTCTGCGGCGTGGCCGAGGCTGCGGCCGGAAAAGGCGGTCTTGCTCATCTGACGCAGCATCTGGTCGAATGTCGCGGCCCGCATGACATCCAGCGGCTCCAGCGGCTCCAACCCGTGCGACCAGCCCGCCCCAAGCTGTTCCAGCGGGCGCACTTTGGGAGTGTGTTTCGGATCGGACATTGCTCCCCTGGGCCTCCTCAGCCGAGCCGCCGCTGGGTGCCAGCCGCGTTTCGTAGGCCAAGCTGCCTTTGCCCGCGGCGGATCCGTAAGTGAGATAGATACGGCAAGATAATGGCGCGGCGCTGCGGTAAAGTCAAGCCATCACGGGGGCGGCTGGGCGTTCCCCCTTTTCACAGTTGGCGAGCCGCAAGCCTACAGCTTCAATAGCGTGGTTGCTGCGGCTGAGTCGTGGCCGCCGGCGTCGGTTCGACCTGAGTTGTTACTCCCGACTCGATTCCCTTGACCGGGGCCGGCGCCACCGTTGCGGGCCGGGCCGGGGCAATGACCGCCGGGCTGATCGGAATTCGCAGACTGCCGGCTACCGGATCGTCCGTCTCGACCATGACGGCCGGTGAAGTTCGCGGCTTCACCTCATATCCTGCCGGCACGCTGAGCACCACCCACTGCTGGTCCTCTTCCTCATCGACCCGAACCGACAGCGACGGGTCGGTAACGGTCGCACTCACCGCTTTTCCCGCTTCGCCTGACCAAACCAGCCGTACTTTGAGCTCGGCTTCTGTAGAGGAGTCCCTGGGCAGGACGAACCGGGCCGGCTGGGCTCTCAAGCGCGGCTCAAGCTGCGCAAAGATGCGGATCGTCTCCGTCGGGGCCTGCTCGATCCCAGTGTGAACCGTGACCTGCGAGCTGATCCGCTCGTTCGGCCAAGGCGGGTGAACCGTGACGTCCAACTGATACTTTTCGCCGGGTTCGATTTCGCGGATCTCCGCGGAAACATTCGCACCCTTGGGCGTTTCGACCGAGGGGTTCAACGGTCCGGCATCGCCCCGCGTGAGAATGACCGTCTGCGTTTTCGGGCCGGAATCGCGGGGTATCTGCCCGAAGTTGACCATTGAAGGCTCGCAGTTGAAGGCTACGAGCTGTTTGGCCTTGCAGGTCAGGGTCACCGTCGGGCGGTTCGGATCGTTGGTCTGCACGGTCACCGCTCGTTGGATTTGCTGCGTGCGCCCGCCGCCAGTGTTAAGGACGATTTCCAACTCTTCGGTCTGCCCGGGGAGGATGGACCGGCCGGACCGGCCGGTGATGGTCATCCCTCAGCCCCGCTTAGCTAAGATGTTGAGCACCCCTTCGCCTTCATTTTTTATCTTGAAAACGAACTTGGCGGGCTGACCGCGCCAGACCGGGCCGATTTCGAGGGTTTCGTTCTCGCAGACGAATTTCGGCTGGGGCTGGTCGGGCGGAGGCGGCGTCAGGTTGATACTTTCTTCCTGGCCCCCGCAGCCCACGCGAGTCGGCTGAGTGGCTGCGGGCTGGCTCGCTGCCGGCCCTGCCTTGGTCGCCGAAAGTTCCTCGCCGGGCGTCACCTGTGTGGGTTCGTAACCAACCTGGCCCACCGTGGGGGGTACATCCTTCGGCGGGGTCGCAGAAGTGCGGACCCTAGGCGAAATCGCTGGACGCGTCGCCGCTTCTTTCTTGGCCCGCTCCAGCTTCTCTTCAATTATCCGACGAAGCTCATCGGTGCTGGTCGCTTGCTCGCCACCAGGCGGTGCTTCATGCTGCCCAGCCGCCGGTTGCTGGGCCGGCGTGCTAATCGTCGGCTCCTGCGAGGTCGGGACTGGGCCCGGTTGGCTACATGGTTGGCTGGCGCAGCCGGGCAGATGAAGCAGAAGGGCTGCGGTCAGTAGCGCCACCAACCTGAAAAGCGGCCCATACAGAATTCGGCGCACCAAGCTGCGCACCGGCAAAACTTGCGGACACATCGCGACGACCCTCTAACTCAACCTGCGGCGTTCAATAGTTTCCGGGCCGGTCCCGTGACCCGCCTTGTGCCGCGGCACCGGCAGACTCGCTATTATACGGCTATCATGCGGGTAGGCAGCACCATTTGCTGGCCGGGGCAAAAAATTCCGCACCGGACCGCAGGCTCGTTGCCAGGCCCGTATGTGATATTCCGGTGAAGCGTGCACAACTGCGCACAGCAGCCCCTTGGGGCGCGGGCTAGTCCCAGGCTTCTGGACGGAATGACGGTCGCGGTGCTCGGGTACGGCGCCCAAGGCCACGCACACGCGCTTAACCTGCGAGATTCCGGCGTAAACGTGCTGGTGGCCCAGCGTCCCGGTTCGCCACGCTTTGAGGCAGCCGTCCGGGCGGGATTTGAACCGGTCACGATCTCGGAGGCCGTCGACCGGGCAGACCTGCTGATCTTCGCACTACCCGACGACGCCACGCCAACAATCTACCGCGAACAGATCCAACCGCGCTTGCGGTCCGGCCAGACGCTCGGCTTCATCCATGGGTTCAACATTCATTTTCAGCAGGTAATTCCGCCGGCGCAGACGGACGTGGTGCTGGTTGCTCCCAAGGCTGCCGGCGACGCGGTTCGGCAGACGTTTTTAAACGGAGGCGGCGTTTTCGCACTCCTGGCGGTTTACCAGAACGCCAGTGCCCGCGCCCTGGATACCGCGCTGGGCTGGGCCGCCGCCTTGGGCTGTCACCGCGCCGGCCTTTGGCTCACCAGCTTCGCTCACGAGACCGAGACCGATCTTTTCGGCGAGCAGGCGGTTCTGTGCGGCGGACTGACCGCGCTCATCAAGGCCGGGTTCGACACGCTGGTCGAGGCCGGCTATCCTCGCGAGCTGGCATACTTCGAGTGCTGCCACGAGGTCAAGATCATCGCGGACTTGATTCACCGCGGCGGATTGAGCTACATGCGTCAGCGGATTTCCAGCACGGCGCGATACGGAGACCTGACGCGCGGGGCGCGGGTTATCGGGCCGGCGGTCCGGCAGGCCATGCGAGAGATCCTCAGCGAAATCCGCTCCGGACAGTTTGCCCGCGAGTTCCTTGCCGAAAGCGCCCGCGGTTTTCCCGCGATCGCTGCGGCTTTGCAGGCCGAGCAGCAGCACCCCATCGAGGAGGTGGGCAGCCGTCTGCGGCCCCGCCAGAACCCTCCCGAAAACGCCCAGGAATGAGCAAGAGGTGACAAGCATGAAAAGGGCCATCGCAAGCACCGTTGGAATCGTCGGACTGGCGCTGGCGGTAAGCCGGGCGCAGGCTCAGGTCAGCCCCCTGCCGCAGGCCGAGCCAGCCACTACGGGACCTTCCACTAGCCAGCCCAGCGACGAGCAGCGCGCCCTGGAGCAGGCGCGGGGGCTCTTGAGACTGCTGGTCGCAGGCGAGTTCGAGCGCTTCGTCCAGCAGGGCGACACCGTCATGAAGCAGAACTTCACCGTCGAGCAGGCGCGCAGAATCTGGACGCAACTGGAAGCGCGGCACGGGACCTACCAGGCAGAAGAGCAGGCCAAGGTCAGCGAGGTCGGACCTTACCGCGAGGTACGCTTTATCCTGCGTTTCGAGCACGGGCGCCAGCCATTCCGCATCGTGGTTAACCACCAGGGACTTCTGTCAGGACTATGGGTTGATCCGGCGGAGCTGCCGCCAGAATACCAGCCGCCTGACTATGTCGATCAAAAAGCATTCCGTGAAGAAAAAGTGACGGTTTCCGCAGGGCAGTATCGGCTGTCGGGAACGGTCAGCGTGCCGGCTGCCGGAGGGCCATTCGCAGCGATCGTGCTGGTACACGGCTCGGGCCCGCACGACGAAGACGAGACCGTGGGGGCGTGCAGGCCCTTCCGTGACCTGGCCTGGGGGCTGGCCTCGCGGGGGATTCTCGTCCTGCGTTACGAAAAGCGCACCCGGGCACATCCGCTGGCCAAGCCTGCCGATGAGTGGACGCTTGCGGACGAGACGATCGACGACGCAGTCGCCGCAGTCGAGCTGCTTCGCAAACGCCCCGACGTCGCCGCCGAACGGGTTTTCGTCGCCGGACACAGCCTGGGCGGGGTGGCCGCCCCGTACATCGCCCAGCGCGTCGGCAAGCTCGGCGGACTGATCCTGCTTTGCGCCAGCGCACGCTCCATCTTAGACCTGCTTGAGAGCCAGACCGAGTACCTGGCCCGGCTCGACGGAAAAATTTCCGACGAAGAGCAGCTTGTAATTGATCGGCTCAAGAAAACCACCACGGCGATCCGCGCCGGCAGGCTCGAGGAAGCCGAGCCCGTGCTCGGCATGCCGCCACGGTACCTCGCAGAGCTGCATCAGCTCGACCCGGTCTCGGCATCCGCAAAGCTCGATCTGCCAATACTGCTGGTTCACGGGGGACGGGATTACCAGGTCACACAGGCCGACTTTGAACGCTGGCAGCAGGGGCTTGCCGGACGCCCGAAAGTGACGCTCCGGCGCCTTGAGGGGCTGAACCATCTTCTGGTTGCCGGTGTGGGCCCTTCCACTCCGCAGGAGTATCAGCAGGCAGGACACGTCGACCGGCAGGTGATAGAGCTCATCGCGGATTGGGTGCAACCGCCGGCCGGGAAGCCGTAGGACCGTTATTTGCGGCTGCGGGCGCCTTTGCCCACTTGACTTGCTTGCCTAGTAAATCTAGAATCGCACGGCGGGGGTGGAGATTAAGCGCATGCTCAATCAGCGACATACCGAGTTCTTCGGCCCGGACCTGGCACGCGGGCCGTTCGCAGCACATCGCATCGACACGGCTGCCCTCCAGATTGCTACCCTCCTGGCGCAGCTTCGCGCTCCACTATTGCGCAGTGACCAGGCTTTACGCGATCATGCCGACTTCATCCGGGAGCTGGCTGACCGGCTGGCTCCCGACTGGGCTGCCCAGGTTTGCATGGACGTCGGCGAAGAGTCCAACAATGTGATCCAGACCTCGATCCTGGCGGCTACCGGCACCTTCAGTCTGCTGGAATGCTGGTTGGCGGACACGGTCGGCGGCGGCGTCACGGCCACCAGCCCCACCAGCGTCACCTGGAACACGGGGACCATCTTCCAAACGATCGCCAGCAACCGCCACTATCGTATCATCACCCCGCACACCGGCGCTGTGAACGTCAGCGTAAGCTACGGCGGTGCCAAAACCTGGTATTGGGCGGTCTGTCGACAGGGGCGCATCTATTACTCCTCACAGCTTTACTTCTCGTAACTTCGGAGTCTGCCATGGGGAACGGAGTTCAACACCTGGATGCCTATGTTCGGCCGGCAGGCGTGAATGGAGTCTACATCGTCCCGATGTCAGCACTTGATTTGGATGCACTGCCGGCACTGGTGGGCGGCCGGCCCATTACCGCGATCGCCCCGCACCCGCGCGACGAAGACCTTTACTACGTGACCACCGAGCACCCAGAGACGCTGGCATTCCTGCCCGATCCCTACATCGACCTGCGACCATAGCCGCTACCAGTAGCCTGCTAGCCGTCGCGGGCACCAAGCCGTTCATCGGGCGACGCGGGCATCGCTGGCGGGCTTGCCGCCTGCGGGCCGCCTTGCAAAGTTACACTGGTCCTTGCGTCTGACAGGGCAGCGCGCAGCGCGGAGCTGGCCCGCCAGCCTGATTCCCACAGCAGCCCCGGATACGCCGCCAGAATGACCAGCAGAAAGCCGCACATGGCTACACCCAGGTGCGGGGACTCGTGGGAGATTGCCTCGGCAGGATAGTCGTTTTCGTAGAGTAAAACCGCCGCGATCGCACGCAGGTAATACGCCGCCGCCACAGCCGAGTTCACAAGAGCAATCACGACCAGCGTGATGAGCCACGAATGGTATGCTCCCGCGCCGCCCTGCGCCGGGATGGTCAGGGCGCTGCCGAACAGCGCCAGTTTGCCCCAGAAGCCCGCAGTAGGTGGCAGGCCCATCAGTGTCAACAGGCACAATGCAAAAAGTAGCGCCAGCAGCGGATGGCGGCGCAGCAGACCGGCCAGGTCACGCAGCGTTTCGGCCGGACGCTCCCGCACACGCAGCAACCCAAGCACGCCGAAGGCGCCCAGGTTCGCCAGACCGTAAATCACGACGTAGTACAGGACCGCGGCCACGCCGTCGCCCAGCAAACCGGTGTTCCCAGTGGGCGGTCCCAGCATCAGGCCGACAAGCATGTAACCCGCGTGCGCGACGCCAGAATACGCCAGCATCCGCTTGAGGTTTGTCTGCAAGAGCGCCAGCACGTTGCCTACTGTCATGCTGGCTACCGCCGCCAGCCACAGCAGGTAAAAAGCCTCGGGAGGGCCGGCGGGCCCTAAGCCGGTTGCGGCTACAAGTTTGAGGATGGCCACCACTCCGCCGATTTTTGGCACAAAACCGAGAAAACCCGCGACCGGACTGGTCACGCCGCAGTAGACATCCGCGATGTAAAAGTGCAGCGGAACCGCAGCGATCTTGAACATCAGGCCGGCCAGCGACAAAACCAGCCCGGCGGCTGCCCAATTGCGGCAGAAAGTACCTGCCGGTGCGTTCAACGCTTCCGGCAGGTGCCACATGACCGTCGGCAGCGCGGCCGCGCCGGCGACTCCATAGAGCAGGCTGAATCCATAGCCGGTTATTGCCGCCGCCATCGCGCCGAGAAAGAAGTACTTGGTCGCGGCTTCCTGCGTTTCCGGTCGGGGGTGGCTCAGCGCAATGATGGCATAGGCCGGCAGGCTGACCAGCTCGAGTGAGAGAAACAGAACCAACAGATCATCGGATGCCCCAACCAGCGACAGGCCGGTAAGCGAAAACAAAAGCAGCGACCAGAATTCGCCGCGCTGGCCCGGTTGCGATTCCAACCACGACACCAGGACTATGAGAAAACCGGCCAGAAGCATGCTGTTTCGCGTGAAAAAGGCCAGACTGTCCCACCGGAGGCCTCCGCCAGCGACCACGTCGCCTGCACGGAAGGTCGCGATGATCGCCGCTGCGATGCCGGCCAGAATGCTGACCAGCGCGATCCCGGGCAGGCTCTGCTGGGCGCGTGCGGATCTGATCTGCGCGGTCAGCAGAATTGCGCATCCGCCCGCAGCGAGCATAACTTCAGGCACCAGTGCGGCCGGCGAAAGCGCGCTGTGCAAAACTGGCGGCATTTCAGGATGCTCCGGCAACGCCAATGCGCGTCAGAATCTGCGCCTGCAAAACAGGGTCCAGGGTATCGGTGATCAGTCGGGGATATATACCCAACAGGACGACGAGAACTGCCAGCGGCGTCAGGAGCGCAATTTCCCGAAAGCTGAGGTCTTGCGGAAGCAGGCGAGTATCTGGCGTACCCCGTGGACATCTGAGGGGTCCAAAAAGCACTTTTCCGGTCATCGAGAGCATATAAATCGCACCGAGCACGATTCCGGAAGCGGCAACTGCGGCATAAGCCGGGCCCAGTGTCGGCGACTGAAAGGCTCCCAGCAGCACCGTGAATTCGCTGACGAACCCGTTGAGCCCCGGCAGGCCGATGCTGGACAGCACGAACAGAACCAGAAAGAAGGCAAGTAGGGGCATCTGGCGCGCCAGACCGCCCAGTTCCTCGAGCTGCCGCGTGTGATAGCGTTCGTACAGCATCCCCACCACAAGGAACAATGCTCCGGTGCTGATTCCGTGATTGACCATGTAAAGCAGCGAACCGCTCAAGCCGACGGGTACGAGGCTGAACATTCCGAGCATGCAGAAGCCCAGATGCGAGACCGAGGAATAAGCCACCAGCCGCTTGACGTCGGCCTGCACCCAGCAACACAGCGCGCCATAGATGATGCCGCAGGCCGCCAGAGCGCCCATCACCTGTGCCCAGTCGACTGCGCCAGCCGGGACCATCGGCAGCGCAAAGCGCAGAAACCCGTAAGTTCCGAGCTTCAGGAGTATGCCGGCCAGCAGCACGCTGCCGGCGGTCGGGGCCTCGGTGTGTGCCAGCGGAAGCCAGGTGTGCAACGGCCAGAACGGTACCTTGACCGCAAAGCCACAGAAAAGCGCCAAAAAGAGCAGCGACTGCTCAGTTGCTGAAAGACCCTGCAAAGTTGACAGCCGCACCAGGTCAAAATCGACGATACCACTTTCGTGCAGTGAGGCGCCACGCAGCGCCAAATACAGTATTCCCGCAAAGGTAATGACGCTGCCCGCGAAGGTATACAGAAAGAACTTGTTTGCGGCGTAGCGCCGCTGCGGGCCGCCCCAGATTCCGATAATGAAGTACAGCGGAATGAGGGTGAACTCGAAAAAGATGTAGAAAAGCAGCACGTCCCGGGCAGCAAATACCCCCGTCAGGCCGCCCGCCAGTGCCAGCAGCCAGGCATAGTACTCGCGAAGGCGATGGCGTATCGAGGTAAAGCCGCAGGCAACGGAAAGCAATACAAGCAGGGCGGTCAGTAGGACCAGTGGTGCGCTGATCGCATCCAGTCCCACGTGGTACCGGATAACTACGCCGCGGTCGAGTGCTCGGGCGCCGCTCGCACCGAGCTGAACCCATTCACCAGCCGCAATCCATTCGTATTTGCTTTCCCCGGTCAGCCGATCGGAGCCGACTTGGGGCCACAGCGCAAGTGCCAGTGCCAGGACGACAGCCGCTACCGCCAAAGCCAGCTTGGGGATCGCATTACGCCAAACTGCCGGCAAAAGCGCTACGGCGACAGCACCACCCAGCGGAAGGAAGATCAGCAAATGAAGACCTAGCGCTTCCACGGTGCTTTCTGTCAGCCGAGCCAGTGCCACAGTACGAGCATTGCTGTCAGGCCAATTGCCATGCCCAGCGCATAGGCGTGTAAAGTCCCCCGCTGAGCGAGCCGCGCGATAAGCCCCGCGCCGCGCGGCACGGCGGCGACAAGGCCTACGGCTGCGTCGAGGGCGTAATCGTCGGTCGCCAGACAGGCACGTGCCAGCCGGCGCAGGTTCTGCACGAAAAGCCGATCGTAAAGCTCATCAAAGTAGTATGTGGCGCTCCAGAGCCTGAAGACGGGGCCCAGCAGGCGCGCGTCAGGGTCAACCTTCGGCGCGGTTCCGTAGCGCCGCCAAGCAAGAAAGATGCCAGTCACGGCAACGCTGGCGGATGCCAGATAAAGCCACAAGTCGCCTGGTAAAGCCTGGCGATGTATCAAGCTGCTGGCGCGCAGGTACTCGTCAAAATAGCCTTCGATGTTGACATAGCCCGCCAGAATCGCGCCCATCGCGAGCACGAACAGCGGTATCAGCATCACCGGCGGTGACTCGCGCGGGTGTTCCCCTGCTTCGGC
>Ga0185342_1000876_pt1 | contig 13810 bp, 9 predicted proteins | sample ConPoolayeEmetaG_FD_128045 | JGI IMG/M metagenome (GOLD analysis project Ga0185342, IMG submission 128045) | Hot spring microbial mat communities from California, USA to study Microbial Dark Matter (Phase II) - Cone Pool mat layer E metaG... ...
GTCACGCCGCGTGCGCTCCGGCAGCGTGTTGCGCTGCGAGGCCAGTGCCAGCCCCAGCAGGACCAAGCCACCTCCGAAGTAGTGGAACGCCGTCAGTTGCTCTGACAGCAGAAAGTATGCAAAAAGCACCACGAAGGGGCTGTAGGCGCAATCCGCGATCGAGATCAGCCCCACGCCGATACGATTGAGCGCATAGAAAAACGCTGTGTCCGCTATCGCTACGCCGATGACGCCGCTGAATACCAGGATGGCCATGTCGAGAGCGTTGAAGGCTGCCAGGTTCGCGGGGTGGTGGTCCGGGTCGACCAGCGCAACCACTGGAATCGAGACCAGCAGAAGCCCAATGGAGATGGCGTTCTTGAAAAGGTTCAGCGGGATGGGGCGGATCCGCTCGCCACTCCATTTGAACAGGACCAGCGAGAACGCCCAGCAGACTGCGGCCAGCAACGCACAGGTTTGTCCCAGCGCGTGATTCACAGGTTGCCCACGCGGTCGAGTTCGGCAGATCATAGCGGACCGCAAGCGGTTCGAAAGCCCCCGCGCAAAGTGCAAGGTGCTTGTCGGGAGTTGCGCGTGCCAGTAGCTTGAAGGTCGCTAGGCCGCTGACAGCCGAACGTCGCAGGCAGGCGTATCCGCAATGGCCCGAGAAAAAAAGCGCGCGCCGACTGTTGCGAGACAGGCGTCCGGGTCGGCTCCGAAGGGGGAACCAGATGCTGCAAGCTGGCTGGCTTCGCGCCGCGTCCATCTGGTCGTGGTGCTATGCCTGCTGGCAATCTGCGCTATCCTGGCAATCAGCTCGCTAGCCGGCGACAGCGTCACGTTTGACGAAACCAGCCACCTTACCGCGGGCCTGTCGTACCTGAAGCACCACGACTACCGCTTCGCGCCGGACCATCCGCCGCTGGCCAAGCTCTGGTGCGCCTGGCCTTTGCTTTTGGTGGATCATAACTGGCCCGGACCGGAAACGCCGGGCTGGGTCGGCGGGCTGATGTACGTTTTCGGACGTGAGTGGCTTTTTCGGCTTAACGACGGCGACCGCCTCGTTCTCATCGCCCGCTGCATGATGGTTATCCTGCTGCTGGCGACGTGCCTTTCGGTCTACGCGCTGGCGCGGGCGCTTGCGGGGCCGGCTGCGGCTTTGCTTGCCCTGGCGCTGGCTGCTTTCAGCCCTACGCTGCTGGCTCACGGGCGGCTGGTAACCACCGATCTGCCGCTGGCATTGTGCACCATAGTGAGCCTGATAACTTTCGGCCGGCTGATGGAAAAAATAACCTGGCGGCGTTTTTTCGCGACCGCCGCGGCCTTTTCCGCACTGAGCCTTGTGAAGTTTTCCTGGCCCACGATTCTGGCAGGTCCGCTGGTAATGGCCCTGTGGGCGCTGGTTCGCGGACCAGGCCCGGAATTTGCCTTGTGGAAGACCGCAGGGCCGCCGCACAGCAGACAGCCGAAGATGCGGCGCTGGCGCCGGCTGCTGTTGCTGCTGGCATTAGGCTGCGGTCTGGTACTTTTTGTCTGGGCGGCTATCTGGACCTGCTACGGCTGGCGCTATGCAATGTGTGCCGGCGACACGGAGGCCCGCCAGGGTCGCTGGGCCGGCGGCTACAGCGTCAAGCCCGAATTGCGCCAGCAGTTCGACGCTACCTGGGATGACGAACTGCGTTGGCGGGAGGGAGACGGCTCGGTCAAGCGCCTGCGTAAGACGCTCTTTAAAACCCTGCGCGACAACCGTCTGCTGCCCGAGGCCTATCTTTACGGCTTCATGTGGGCGCTACATACCACGCAATCTCGCGGGGCGTACTTGATGGGCGATTATTACAGCGAAGGGAGGATCAGCTATTTCCCCATCGCTTTCGCCATAAAGACCCCGATAGCCACCATGCTGCTCATTTTGGGCGGGGCAGTGACGCTTTTTGCCCGCAAAAGCTTGCGGCGCAACCCACTTTTGCTGGCCGGGCTGCTAGCCTTGGTGGCGGTCTACGCGGCTGGGGCCATCTTCAGTCGGATCAACATCGGCCACCGCCACCTCTTGCCGCTTTATCCGCTTCTGTTCTGCGTGGCGGGAGCCTCAGCTGCATGGTGGCAATATCGCGTCGGTCGGCTGGTGCTTGCAGGTCTGCTTGCCTGGCTTGTGGGCGCGAATTTATACATTTATCCGCACTATCTGGCGTACTTCAACGAGCTGATCGGCGGGCCGCGCAACGGACACCGCTACCTTGCCGACAGCAATATCGACTGGGGCCAGGACCTTAAACGCCTGGCACACTACCTGCGTCAGCACCCGAATGAGCCGGTACAGCTCGCCTATTTCGGCAGCGCTGATCCGGCGTACTATGGGATTGACTGCGGCGCGCTGCCGAGCTTCTGGACGTTCGGGACGCCGCGCGAGCTTACTGCGGGCCTGTACGTGGCCAGCATCACCCAACTTCTGGGCGTTTATGAGGGGATGATTCAGAACCGCTTTTGGAACGACGTGCAGAATGTGGCGGAGTATCGCCGGCTAGCGGAAATGCTGGCGCGTACGCCGCCGAGTCAATCGCCCGAGTTGCAGGCACGTTACAAGAAGGCGGCGGAGTTGTACGAGAAGCTGCGCCGCTGTCGGCTGCTGAATCGGCTCCAGGCGCGCCAGCCGGACGACCGGATCGGCTATTCGTTGTTTGTGTATTGGCTCAGCGACGCCGACGTTGCAGAGCTCACCGCTCCGTAGTGCCCAGGTGCTGCGTAGTCGCAGCCCGCCGACTGTACGCGATTTTCCGCATTACTGGCACCCGCTGGCCACCTTGACGCTACAGCGTCCGCCGGGTACCGTGCCGCTCGCCTTTGGGCGCAGCGGGAGGGAGCTAGCCGGTGCCATACGACAGCATCGTATGCGTTAAGCAGGTACCAGACACGGCGAACATCACCGGCGAGGCGATGAAGCCCGACGGGACCGTCAACCGTGCCGCCCTGCCGGCCATCATCAACCCTGACGACCTGCACGCGCTTGAAGTAGCACTACAGATTCGTGACAGCCACGGCGGTACGGTGACCGTCATCAGCATGGGGCCGCCGAAGGCTGGCGAAGTCTTGCGCGAGTGCCTGTACCGCGGTGCGGATCGGGCGATCTTACTGACGGATCGAAGGGCTGCCGCCAGCGACACATTGGCAACGAGCTATATTCTCAGTCGGGCCATCAGGAAGATCGGGCGCTATGATTTTGTGTTCTGCGGCCGCCAGGCGATTGATGGGGATACCGCCCAAGTGGGGCCGCAGACCGCGGAAAAGCTTGGCCTGCCCCAGGTCACCTACCTGGAAAAGGTGATGGACGTGCGAGGTCGGACGGCACGGCTGCGCCGCAATGTGGGTAATGGGTGGGAGCTGGTCGAGGTCGATCTGCCGGTCCTGGTGACGGTGCTCGATACCGGCCAGCCGATTCGCCCCCGGGCGGCCAAGCGCGTGCTCAAGTACAAGCGGGCGCGGGCCTACAGCGAATTGCTGATCGAGGTTTCGCAGCAGAACCCCGAGGTAAGCGACGCGGAGAAAGAGGCCGAAGCCCTGCGGTGGGCCGAGTCGCTGCGCTGCGCCGGACTGATGTTGGAAGAGTGGAACCTGGACGATATCGGCGCGGACTTGAGCTGCTGTGGTCTGGCGGGCTCGCCGACCCGTGTTCACCGCGTCCAGTCCATCGTCCTGACCAAGAAGGGCTATGCGGAAATTCCGCCGACGGATGAGGGCATCCGCCGGCTGATTCACGAGCTGGTGATCGATCACACACTGGGCTGAAGATTGCGCTGTCGGCGGCAGGCCGAGCCTCCCCGACGACAGCCGTGGATAATAACCGGCCATGATACCGGTCAACCGCAACGGTGAAGTCTGGGTCTACGCAGAGCAGGAGGACGGGGTCCTCCACGAGGTGAGCCTTGAGTTGTGCGGCTGCGCGCGGCGGCTGGCAGACGAGCTGGGTGTGAAGGCCGCGGCGGTTCTGCCCGGTTTTGGCGTGCGCGACCTGGCCCAGCGTCTGATCGCGCACGGTGCCGACCGCGTTTACCTGGTCGAGGACCGGCGGCTGGAGCGCTACCAGACCCAGCCGTACGCCAAGATCATGTGTACGCTGATCCGCAAACATCAGCCGCAGATCGTCATTTATGGTGCGACGCCGCTGGGCCGCGACCTGGCGCCGCGCATTGCCTCGGAGCTGCGGGCTGGTCTGACCGCCGATTGCACCGCCCTGCAAATCGGCGACGTCCATGATCCCAAGACTGGCCAGCTTCATTCGCGACTGCTGTTGCAGATCCGGCCGGCCTTCGGCGGTAACATCATCGCCACGATCGTCAATTACGATTGGTGGCCGCAGATGGCGACGGTGCGCGAGGGCGTCATGCCGCTCCTGGATCCCGATCCCTCTCGCAAGGGCGAGGTGATCACAGAACAGGTCCCGCTCACCGAGGCGGACTTTCCCCTGCGCATCCTCGAGCGCCACCGCGAGCAGCGCAAGGTCCATCTCAAAGGGGCGCGGACCATCGTAGCCGGCGGCGCGGGTGTCGGCAGCAAGGAGAACTTCCGGCTCATCCATGAACTTGCTGGGGTCGTCGGCGGAGCCGTCGGTGCCTCACGCGCCGCGGTCGACAGCGGCTTTATCGGCAAGGAGCACCAGATCGGCCAGACGGGCACCACCGTTCGGCCTGCCCTGTACATCGCCTGCGGCATCAGCGGGGCCGTGCAGCACCGGGCCGGTATGGAGGAATCCGCCAAGATCGTCGCGATCAACTGGGACCGCGAGGCGCCGATTTTTTCCATCGCTCATTACGGAATCGTGGGTGACCTTAACGAGGTGATTCCTAAAATGATCCGCGCGCTCAAGGAACGCGCCAAGACGTAGCCGCGCAGGTGACCAGAGGCTTCGGATGGGAAACTTTTTTACCGACAACGAGGATTTGCAGTTCCTCTTCAATCATCTGGACCTGGCGGAGTTAGCCCGCGTCCAGGAGGACGGTTTCGTCGACGCCCGCCAGCACGGCATCGATTACGCCCCGCGCGACGAGCTGGATGCCATCGACCACTACCGTCGGATTCTTGAGATCGTCGGCGACCTGGCCGCCAATGTGATCGCTCCCCGCGCCGCCCAGATCGACGAAGATGGCCACCGCCTCAACGAAGACGGGACCGTCATGCTTCATCCCTTGGTCGCGGACAACCTCCGCCAGCTCGCTCAAGCTGATATGATGGGCTTTACGCTGCCGCGCCGCTACGGCGGGCTGAACTGCCCCACCACGATCTACTCGATGGCCATCGAGATTGTCAGCCGGGCGGATGCCTCGCTGATGAACCTGTTCGGGCTGCAGGGCATCGCCGAAACCATCAACGCCTTTGGCAGTCAGGAGCTTAAGGATCGCTATCTGCCGCGCTTTGCGCGGGGTGAGCTGACCGGGGCCATGGCGCTTACCGAGCCGGATGCGGGCAGCGATCTGCAGGCCGTCCGACTCAAGGCCTTTCAGGACGAAAAAGGCAACTGGTACCTTCGCGGGGTAAAGCGTTTTATTACTAACGGCTGCGGCGACATTCTGCTTACGCTGGCCCGCAGCGAGCCGGAGATCTCTGACGGCCGCGGCCTGAGCCTGTTTCTGGTGGAGCGCGGCCCGCGCGTCCGGGTGCGGCACCTTGAACACAAGCTCGGCATCCACGGCTCGCCCACCTGCGAACTGGTCTACGACGACGCGCCGGCTTATCTGATTGGCGAGCGCCAGCGCGGGCTGATCACCTACGTTATGGCGCTGATGAACGGCGCTCGGGTCGGAATCGCGGCCCAATCGCTGGGCATTGCCGAAGCCGCCTTCCGCCTGGCGCGCACTTACGCGAACACGCGCAAGCAGTTTGGCGGGCCGATCGAGCGGTTGCCGGCGGTTGCCGAAATGGTCGTGGACATGCGCATCGCCCTCGAAGCGGCCCGGGCACTGGTATACGAGACCAGCCGCATCTGCGACTTGGAAAACAACAATCTGCGGGTGCTCGAGTCCGGCCTGGCCGTCGACCGCGACGACGAAAAACGGCGTAAGGAGCTGGCACGCGTTCTCAAGCGGCTCAATGGCATGCTCACGCCAATGAGCAAATACTACGCGTCGGAGATGTGCGTGCGCGTCGCGGATACTGCGATACAGGTGCTCGGCGGGTCGGGTTACATGAAGGACTATCCGGCCGAACGCTATTTGCGCGATGCCCGAATTACCACGATCTACGAAGGTACGAGCCAGTTGCAGATTGTGGCCGCGGTCCGCGGCGTATGCTCCGGCGCGTTTGAGCGCCACGTCAGCCAGATGGAAGAGAGCCACTACGATGACCCGTTGCTCGAAGAGCTGCGGGGCAAGCTTGTCGGCGGCAAAGAGGCGGTGTTGAAAGCGATTCAGTTTATCAAAGAGCGCGGCACGGAGTACATGGACCTCTGGGGGCGACGGCTGGTGGACTGTGCCGCGGCGGTGCTCATCGGCCACCTGTTGCTGCGTCAGGCGACGCAGTGGGAGCGGAAGAAGCGCGTCGCCCGGCGTTTCATCGAAATGCAATTGCCGCGGCTGAAGATGAACTGTGAGCTGATCGCGAGCGGGGATACTTCGGCTTTGCAGGAGTACGACCTGCTGGCCGGGCCGCCGGCCAAGGATTGAACCGGCTATGCAGGCACGCCAGGTCCTGACCGGACTGCTGCTGGCTCTGGCAGCTTTCGTCGCGTACCAGTATCTGATCTCACATCTGTTTCCCGAGCGGCCCGTCGAACCACCGGCTTCCGCTCCGGCCCCCCCGCAGCCGCCGTCGCCGCTGGCTCAAGCCACAGCGCCTTCTCCCCAAGCAAGTATTCCGGCTACTGGGCGCGAACTGGTCTTCACTGCCGGACTGAGTACTGAAAGCCTGACCATTGGCCGGCGCGGAACTGACCAGCTCGAGCTCGTTCTTTCGCCGCGTGGTGCGTCAGTCGAGTACATCCGGCTGATCGCCTTGGAGAAGGGACGGTACGTTTACCGCGCTGCGGTAGACCGGGACGAGCCATATGAACTGGTGAGCCCGGTCTACAGCGCCGAAAGCGTCTGGACCTCGTTTGCCGCCAGAGAGCTTCAGGTACGCGAGTTCGGCAACTACAGTTGGCCTCTCGATGGGTTGGTTTGGACGGTCGCAGAATCGTCGCCGGAGCATGCAGTTTTTACTGCTACGCTGCGGACCGGCGACGATCAGGACGTTTTGCGCCTGACCGTGAGCTACCGCCTGGCACCGGACCGGCCGCTGTGCTACCGCGAGCTGAAAGTCGAAAATCTTTCCGAGCAGTCCCTGACGGTGCTTTTGACCCAGCATGCTGCCACCGGCATCCGGCGCGAAAGCCCGCAGTATGACATGCGCCGGGCGATCGTGGCGGCGATGGATCCCAAGAGCCAGACCGTCCGCGTTTCAAAAACGGCGCAGCGGAGCGAGATGCGTCGGCGTCACCATGACGAACTCCTCGACCTGCTGACCCCGAACCAGGGTAGCTTTGCCTGGGCGGCGATAATCAACCGGTTCTTCGGCGTGTTCATTCGGCCGGTGGCATCCGAGCCGGACGCGGCGGGAGCTGCCAGCCTGGTTCACTTTGTCAAGGGAACCGTCGCGCTTCCCGACGTCGATGAGAAGCTGGGCGATTTTCTCATCCGCCTTTCCAGTGCGCCGGTAGTGGTGCCGGCCCGCGGACAGGTGTCTCAGAAGTTCGAAATCTACGCCGGCCCGACCGATCCAGAGATTCTTGAGCAGGTCAACCCGGAGTTCGTCGACCGGGCGAAAGTCTATTACAACCTGGCCCACGCGGCCGGCACCAGTTGCTGCACCTTCCAGCCGTTGCCGCAGCTCATGGTCGGGCTGCTGCACGCGATTCACTTTGTGGTCCGCAATTACGGGATTGCGATCATCATTCTGGTGTTGATCGTGCGGACGGTGCTGCATCCGCTTTCGGTTTACCAGCAGAAGCAGATGTACCGCATGCAGGAAAGCATGGCCCGGCTCCAGCCCAAGCTTGCCGCGCTGCGCGAGCGGTACGCTAACGACAAGGTCCGGTTGAACCAGGAGATGATGCAGCTTTATGCCAAGGAGGGCGTCAACCCGATGGCGGGCCTGGTCGGGATGCTGCCGTTGTTTATTCAGATGCCGATTCTCGTAGCTCTCTGGAGCGGTCTGAACAGCGACATTTTCCTGCGGCACGCACCATTTGACGGCTGGTGGATCAAGGACCTGGCAGCCCCGGATGCGGTGCTCAGTTTCGACCCCCCGGTAAGCATCCCGATTCTGGCGCAGCTTCCGCTCATCGGCTTTGTTTTCCGCGATGTTCCCTCGCTTAATCTGCTGCCGATCCTGATGGGCCTGAGCATGTGGCTCCAGCAGAAGTACATGCCGAAGCCCGCACTGGCGGTCCAGGCTCAGTCGGCCAGCACGCCGCGCCGGCCCGGCCAGCTCTCGCCCGAAGACCAGATCCGCCAGCAGCGGATCGTCGGCTACATGATGACCATCATGTTCCCCTTCATGTTCTACTACATGCCTTCGGGCCTGAACCTGTACTGGATGGCGACCAACGTCTTCGGCATCGGCGAATCGCTTCTGATTCGCCGACAGCTCGAGGCGGAAAGAAAGCGACGTGAGGCCGCCGGTCCCGCAGCCGTTCAGCGCGAGAGCTTCGTGGTTCGGCTTCTCAGGAGAATGGCTTCCCAGGCCGAAGAATTGCAGAGGAAGGCCGACGCTCTGGCGGAGCGCGACCGCGTCCGGCCTCGTAAGGAAAAAGACTGAAGCCGCCATGCCGGGCGACCGCAACCAGCCACTTGGCCCGCAGTTGCGACAGAAGCTGCGAAAGCTCGCCGAACGGGCGGCCTGCGCCGGTGGGGCTGTCGCACGCCGATCCTTCGGAAACCGCCACCGCACCCGGCGCAAATCCGACGGAAGCGAGGTGACCGAGGCGGACCGGGCTGCCCAGGAGGCGATCGTGGCTTGCCTGCGGGCAGCACGTCCCGATGATGACGTGATCGCGGAGGAGGGGCTGAGCTGGATTCGGCCGCGCCGTCGCACGCTGCGATCCCGCCTCAGGGCCGACGCCCAGGATCCCGCGATTTGCTGGGTGGTTGATCCGCTGGACGGCACGCGGAACTTCATCGCCGGAATTCCGCTCTACGCAGTTTCGGTTGCCGCCCTTTGCGGCGGGATTCCGGTTGCGGGTGCGGTGTATCTGCCCGAGCGCGAAGAGATGTACTCATCCGCGGGAGATAAGGTACTGCGGAACGGCCGGCCGCTTCCGCTGCGGCGGCGCCGACCGAGCGAGCGCTACCTTGTCGGAATCCCCAGCGCGCTGGACCGGCAGGCTCTGGCGGTCGTGCGGAGCTGGCCGCGACGCGTGGTACTGCGCAACCTGGGCGTGACGTCGCTTCACCTTGCGATGGTAGCCGCCCGCCAGCTCGAAGCCGCTTTGATCAGCGATAGCCGCCTGTGGGATATTGCCGCGGGCTGGCTGCTGGTGCGTGCCGCTGGCGGTGTCATGACCCGACTCGATGGCCGCAGTATCTTTCCCGTGAATCTGGCACGCTACGCCGGTGAACCAATTCCGTCGCTGGCCTGTTGCACGGTCGTGAAGCATCGCGCGTTACTCTCTTCGTGCCGGCGGCTGGCGCGCGGCGCTTGACCGGCGCGCCGAATCGCCGATAGCATCGCGTTTTCGCAAGAGCGTTTGCCCCCATCGTCTAGAGGCCTAGGACACGGGCTTTTCAAGCCCGCGACACGGGTTCGAATCCCGTTGGGGGCGCATTCCGCGCCGCGCTGGAGGCTGCGCACGGTTTCCCAGGGCCTTGCAGCCCCCATATCATCGGGCATATGGCACTGCCGGTAGTCGTTATCGTCGGTCGGCCGAACGTGGGTAAAAGCGCCTTGCTTAACTTGCTGGCGCGCCGGCGGATCAGCATCGTCGACCCCCGAGCAGGCGTCACACGCGACCGTGTCTCTGCGGTCGTCGCCCATGAGGGGTGTTACCTGGAAGTGGTTGATACCGGCGGCGTCGGCCTGATCGACGATCAGCACCTGGAAGCCCATGTTCACGAACAGATTCAATACGCGATCGGGAGGGCGGATCTGATCCTCTTTGTGGTCGACGTCACTACCGGCCTGTTGCCCCTGGACCAGACCGTGGCCGAGCTGCTCCGCCCGCTGCAAAAGCCGGTGATTCTGGTCGCCAACAAGGTTGACGACGCAGGCCGGGAGCCGTACGCGGCCCAGTTCGAAGCGCTGGGCTTCGGCAGCCCCCTGTGCCTGTCCGCACTGCACGGGCGCGGACGCCGGCAGTTGCTCGAGCAAATCCTTGCCCGGCTTGGGGCGGTGGCCCGCGAGCCGCCCGAGCCGGCGGCCGTGAAGCTGGCAATCGTCGGCAAACGCAACGCTGGCAAAAGCACGCTGGTCAACACCCTGGCTGGTGAGCCACGCATGATTGTCAGCGAGATCCCCGGCACGACACGCGATGCCGTAGACGTGCGTTTCGAGCGGGACGGCCGCGTTTTTGTCGCGATCGATACCGCCGGCGTGCGCCGCCGACGCAGCATGAGCGACATCGACTTCTATTCCTATTCGCGCGCCCTGCGGTCGATCCGCCGCGCTGACGTGGTTCTGCTGCTGATCGACGCGACCGTGGCGGTTTCGGAGGTTGATCTGAAGCTGGCAGAAGCAGTCCTGGATGAGTACAAGCCGGTGATCCTTACGGTCAACAAGTGGGACCTTGCTGAGCAAAGGGCCACGACGGAACAGTATGGTGACTACCTGGCCCGGGTTTTTCCGGCGCTACCTTTTGCTCCGATCAGCTTCATCACCGCGACCACCGGGGCGAACGTCGACGCGACCATAGACCTTGCCCTGGCACTGCACCGTCAGACCGGAATACGCGTGGGCACCGCCGAGCTGAACCGGGCGCTGGAGGCCATCGTGGCTTCCCACGCACCGTCGCCCCGACGCGGCACGGGTTCCGTCAAGCTCTACTATGCCACGCAGGTGGCGGCCAGCCCGCCGACCATCGTTTTTTTCTGCAATAATCCCGGTGCAGTCAGCGAGAGTTACCGGCGTCACCTGGAAAACAGACTGCGCGAGTATCTGCCGTTCAAAGAGGTCCCGCTGCGGCTGCTTTTCCGCCCGCGCCGCAGGACTGGGCCCCAGCCTGGCTGAGCCGGGCGGGCCGGCTCCGAATGCCTGGTCGCCGGTTGCCGCCTCGTCGCTTAGAATGCAGTGGGTTCCAGAGGGCGACGGCCATGGCGATCGAGTTTCACTGCGAGCATTGCGGCAAGCTGATCCGGACTTCAGAAGGAAACGCGGGGCGGCGTGGCACCTGCCCGAGCTGTCATCAGAGCGTCTACATCCCGACGCCCGACGACCAGCTTGAGCCATTGCCGGTGGTCCCCGAGGATGAAGAGGAGGAACGCCGCGAGCGCGAGCTGATTGAGGAGGCTCGCAGGCTTGCCCGCCGCCTGATGACCGAACGTGACACGCCGCCCGAGGCACCGACCCCGTCGACTCCGAAACCCGCTCCGGAAGGCGACGCCCGTCTGGCCCGCGCCCTGATGGAGGAGCAGATCGTCGAATACATCCGCTGCATGGCACGCGGGGAGCTTACTCGCGCACAGGGCCTCGCCGCCGAGATCCGGCAGGACCTGAAGCTGGCCAATGAGGTCATTCAGCGGCTGACTGCTGACGCGATCCTGCCCGCAGAGCTGGACGATATTCCCCGGCCCGTGGTGATCGGCTTTTTGAAGCAGCTCCGCGAAAAAAAGTAGGAACGTCCCGGTACGCCTTTTCTGACAGCAGCACTTTAGGGTGCCGCCGACAAGTCCGGCAGCGCAGGATCCAGCGGAATCCACACGGCCATCTGGCCTGGCGCGCGGTTGTCCCACGCATAGTAGGGGATCGCGGCGAAATCGACCCGTTCGGCAGGCGGAAGCGGCCGATAAAGTTCCCCTTTCCATGCCGGACCGCTGCGCCGTAGAGCAGTCCCTTTTATCACAGTCACCCCGCCCAGCAGCCCAGGCCGGTGTTCGGTCGAAAGAGCCGAATCGCGTGGCAGCCCTAGGTCAAAAACTCCGCCGGGATTGTCCGCCTCTTCCAGACAGTAGACGATCGGCCCGCGTTGCAGCGCGACCCGCCCGAAATTCGCTGCTACCTGTGGATTGCACTGCAACCGCACTACCGGCATGGGCAGCGTCAGCTCGACCGTGTTGAGTCCCTCCCACTCCTGCGAGACGCACGCATAACCCTGATGTACTGCGAAGTTTGTCAGCTCCAGTCCGTTGAGTGCCAGACGCGGCTGCCGGCACCAGCCTGGAATGCGCAGGCAAAGCCCCATAATCTGCGGCTGCTGGGTCTCGACACGCACCTGCACCCGCTCATCCCAGGGATATTGCGTTTCCTGAGTGATCCGGACCAGGCCCTCTGGCAGCCGGATGTCCGCCCGGCTGCTCACATACAGGTTCACGTAGATTGCCTGTTCCTCCTGGCCGTACACGTAGCCGCCGATTCCAGCCAGAAAGCGCAAAACGTTCGGCGGGCAGCAGGCGCAGTCGAACCACTCCCGTCGAAACCGCTGAGTGGTGGCCTCCTGGTTGCTGGCGCCAGTTTCACGCGGGCCGCGATACGCCAGGGGGTTAACATAGGCAAAGCGGTCGCCGCTGAGGCTGATTCCCGACAGTATCCCGTTGAACAAAGCCTGCTCGAAGACGTCGAAGTATCGGGCGTCCCGGTAGAGCCGATTCAGGCGCCAGCTCCACAGCGCAAGCCCGATCGAAGCGCAAGTCTCGGCATAGGCGGTTTCGTTCGGCAAGTCATAGGGTCGGGTGAAACCCTCGTTTTCGGTGCTGCTGCCGATGCCGCCAGTGATATACAGCCTGCGGCCGGTAAGGTCCTGCCAGAGGTTGTTGAGCGCGCCGCGATAGCCGGCATCGCCAGTAAGCGCCAGCAAATCTGTAACCGCCGAGTACAGGTACACCGCGCGGACGGCGTGGCCCACCACCTCGTGCTGGTCGCGGATCGGCGCGTGATCCTGGGCGTACTGCCCCCACGATCTGCCGTCGCGTGGATGTCCGCGCTGCTCGATGAAGAACTCTGCAAGCTGTATGTACCGCGGCTGCTGGAGCAGCCGGCCCAGTTTGATCAGCGCCAGTTCGATTTCCGGGTGCTCGGGGGCTTCGAGCTTTTTGTCCGGCCCGAATACCGAGTCAATGTGATCGGCCAGCCGGATGGCCACGTCCAGCAGCCGACGCTGCTGCGTCGCCTGATAGTGAGCAATCGCCGCCTCGATCAGGTGCCCGGCGCAGTAAAGCTCGTGGAACCGGTCGTCCGTCCACCGCTGACCGGGGCGCGCGACCTGGTAAAACGTGTTGAGGTAGCCATCATCCTGCTGAGCCGCCGCGACCACCTCGGTCAGCTCGTCAAGCTGCTTCCTTAAGCGCTCGTCCTCTTTGAAGACAATCAGCAGCCGGGCGGCTCCCTCAATCGCCTTGTAAACGTCGGAATCGTTGAACGCGAACCCCTCATGTTTGCCCTGGACCTTGCCCGCCGCTACCGCGAAATTCGCCAGCCGATGCGTCTTTTCGCACCACTTAATGATGTGGGGCAGCGTCTGCTCCCGCAGGATGTACAGCCGCGGCTTCCAAAACTCGTCCTGAAGCTCAACTATCGAAGCGTCGACCGGCTCGAGTGGCGGCTGAGCAGATGCCTCCAGGCAAAGTGCGACGAGAGCAACGGCAATCGTCGGGATTTGGCGAAACTGGCAGCGCATGAGGTTCATCTTTCTCCCTTGTCAGGTTAATGCCCGGGTGTTGGC
>Ga0185342_1000877_pt1 | contig 13794 bp, 12 predicted proteins | sample ConPoolayeEmetaG_FD_128045 | JGI IMG/M metagenome (GOLD analysis project Ga0185342, IMG submission 128045) | Hot spring microbial mat communities from California, USA to study Microbial Dark Matter (Phase II) - Cone Pool mat layer E metaG... ...
GTGGGGCTTCGATTTACCTAGCGCTGATCGCGGGGGAGATCCTGGGCGGGCGGCCAATCGGGGAGGCGGTGCATTCGGCCATGTTTGGCGAGGCCTTCGCCAGCAAGGTCCTGAGCCTACGGATCAGCGGTACACTGCTGCTGCGCTCGGCGACGTACCTGGCCCTGGATTTTCCAACGCCTCTGGTGTTATTGGCCCTGGTCGGGATCAGCCGAGCAGGTCGGTTGCGATCCGGACCGGTTGGTGCCGCACTGATCGCTTTGCTCGTGGTCCATTTGTTGTGGGCGGTGCGCTACGACGTGCCGGATCAGTACAGTTTCTTCATCCCAAGCGTGGTAATCATTGCGATCTGGATCGGGATCGGGGCGGACGCCGTTTTGGGTCGCTGGTCGAGGAGAATGCCAGTGGTGCTGCTGGGGTTGGCGCTGGTGCCGCCGGCGGTGTACGCGCCGCTGCCCTGGGCAGCGCGGGCGGCAGGGGTGAGCCTGGGGGTGCGGCGCGAAGTGCCCTACCGCGACAGCTACCAGTTCTATCTTTGGCCCTGGAAGACTGGCTACCGCGGCCCGGAGCGGTTCGCCAAGGAGATCCAGCAGTCGCTCCCACGGAACGCCGTGCTGATTGGAGACTACGCCTCTCACCGGCCCTTGCACTACCTCATAGCGACCGGCCATTGGCGCAGCGATCTGGTCATCTGGCCGCCGCACCGGCCCCGCGGGGTTACCGGTCCGACTTGGCCGGAGGAGGACCAGATCAGGGAGGAGTTGCAGGCAGGTCGGGTGTATGTGGTGTCGCCCCGCCCCCTGTACTGTCCGCGATGGCTGGTAGAGAATTACGAATTCGAACCCGCCGGGGTGGTCTTTCGAGTAGTAGGGCCAAAGGCTGCTACCCACCCAACCAGCCAGTGAAGGCACAGCAGTCCGCAAGCCGGGCCGAGCAGGCGACGATAGAATCTTGAGTAGGGGAAGTCGGAGACCAGCGTGGTACGGCCTTTTCCGCCCGAGCTTGAGAGGCAACGCCGGCAGATCGAGGAGGTGGCCCGGCAACAGGGGCTGGACTTTTTTGAAACCATTTTCGAGATCGTAGACTTTGATGAGCTGAACCAGATCGCCGCCTATGGGGGCTTTCCGCAGCGGTATCCTCACTGGCGCTTCGGCATGGAGTACGAGCGGCTGCGCAAGCAGCACGCCTACGGTCTGAGCAAGATCTACGAGATGGTGATCAACAATGACCCATGCTACGCATACTTGCTGGCCGACAACGAGTTTGTCGATCAGAAGACGGTCATGGCTCATGTCTATGCGCACTGCGATTTCTTCAAGAATAACGTCTGGTTCAGCAAGACCAACCGCAAGATGATGGACGGCATGGCCAACCATGCGACCCGGGTACACCGGCACATTGACCGGGAGGGGTTTGAGAACGTAGAGAAGTTCCTGGATTTGTGCCTGTCGCTGGAGAATCTGATCGACCCTTATTCGCCGTTCATGAACCGGCAGGAGCCGGTCCGCAAGCCCCAGCGGCCGACGCTGCGGCAGCAGGTGGAGCGGGCGATTCGGTTTCCGGCGAAGCCTTACATGGACCGCTACATCAACCCGCCCGATCGGCTGCGGGCCGAACGGGAGCGGGAGGAGAAGGCGGAGGAGGCCCGTCGGCAGGCGTTTCCGGCCAGTCCGCAGCGCGACTTGCTTTCGTTCCTGCTGCGGCACGCCCCGCTGGAGGACTGGCAGGCGGACATTCTGGATATCGTCCGGACGGAGGCGTACTACTTCGCGCCGCAGGCCCAGACCAAGATCATGAATGAGGGCTGGGCCACCTATTGGCATTCCCGGATGATGACCCGTTACCACCTGCGGGCCGACGAGTTGATCACCTATGCCGATCATCACTCCGGCACCCTGGCCAGCGGCCCGGGACGGATCAACCCTTACAAGCTGGGGCTGGAGTTATTTCGGGACATCGAGGACCGGTGGAACCGTGGCCGGTTTGGCAAGGAGTATGAGGAGTGCGATTCCATCGAACGGCGCCGCAACTGGGACACCGGGCTCAAGCAGGGTTTGGAGAAAATCTTCGAGGTTCGACGCGTCCACAACGACGTCACTTTCATAGACGAGTTTCTCACTCCCGAGTTTGTGGACCGCCACAACCTGTATCAGTATCGGCGTGATCCGGCGACCGGTCGGATGGTGGTGGTGAACCGGGACTTCGAGTCGATCAAGCGGACCATGCTGTTCATGCTGACCAACCACGGGCAGCCATATGTGTACGTGGTGGATGGGAACTACGCTAATCGGGGCGAGCTGTACCTGGCTCACAAGCACATCGGGATCGATCTGGACATCAAGTACGCCACCGAATGCCTGGCCAACATCCAGCGGCTCTGGCGGCGTCCGGTGCATCTCCAGGCGAAGGTCAAGGACGAGATGCTGCTGTTTACCGCCACCGGCGACAACGTGACCCAGCAGAAGATAAGGGACGATCTGCCCAAGCCGGCCCACGTGAACGTGTGAACCGGGGGGCCGGCTTTGGGGCCGGCGGACCGCGGTGCGGGCGAGCGCGGCAGGTATGGACGGGTTGGAACGAATGCGGCGGGCCGGGCGGCGCTTCGGGCCGGGGTCTTGGGCCCCGGCGTCGGGGCAGCTATACTCCCACATTGCCGGCCGGAAGACCTGAGGGGCTGGTACGTCGCTCGTCCGGCGGCCGGAACGCCACTGCCGGAGAATAGCTGATGAAGATTCTGATCGCCGACAAGTTCGAAGCCTTTGGGATCGCGGAGTTGAAGAAGCTGGCCGAGCAGGTGATCTGCGAGCCGGAACTCAAAGATGCGTCGCTCACCGAGCGGGTGGCCGGCCTGGACCCGACGATTCTGATCGTCCGGTCGACCAAGGTTAACGCCGACACGCTCAAGGCCGGCAGGAATCTCAAGCTCGTAATCCGGGCTGGGTCCGGGTACGACACGATTGACGTGGCCGCCGCCAGTCAGCGCGGGATCAAGGTGGCCAATTGTCCGGGCATGAACGCGGTGGCGGTGGCCGAGCTGGTAATGGGGCTGATGATCTGTCTGGATCGGCGGATCGCCGACAATGTGGCCGACCTGCGGGCCCACCGGTGGAACAAGAAGGAATACAGCAAGGCGCGGGGGTTGAAGGGGAGCACTCTGGGCATCGTGGGGGTGGGGCGGATTGGGACCGAGGTGGCCAAGCGGGCTTTGGCCTTCGACATGAACGTGCTGTACTACGACATTATCCCGGACCTCAGGCCGGTCGATGATTCGCGGTGTCGGCGGGCGGAGCTGGACGAGCTTTTCCGTCAATCGGACATCGTGACCTTGCACGTGCCCGGGACCGGTCAGACGCGGCACCTGGTCAACGCGGATCGCCTGGCGAGCATGAAGCCGCATGCCATGATCATCAATACCAGTCGGCCGTCGGTGATTGACGAGGCGGCCCTGATCGCGGCGCTGAAGGAAGGTCGGATTCGAGCCGCCGCGGTGGATGTGTACGAGAACGAGCCGCCGGCCGATGCCAAGGCCATCGACTCGCCCCTGGCCGACCTGCCCAACCTCTACGGGACGCACCATATCGGCGCCTCTACCGACCAGGCCCAGGCGGCGGTAGCCGAAGAGACGGTCCGGATCGTGCGGGAGTTCAAGAACACCGGGCGGGTTCTCAACTGCGTCAATCCGTGAAGGCGGACGAATGCCGCGCGAACTGCTAGAGATTGCGCAGCGCGTCGAGACTTTGTCGATCCTGTCGGCCGACGGACAGGTCGACAAGCAGCTCGAGCCCCAGATCGACCAGCGGGACCTGCTGGAGCTCTACCGGACCATGCTGACCGCCCGGCGGCTGGACGAGCGGTGCCTGATGCTTCAGCGTCAAGGTCGGATCGGGACCTACGGGCCCAGCCACGGGCAGGAGGCGGCGTCGCTGGGGGTGGCTTATGTTCTCCGGCGGGATGACTGGCTGGTGCCGACCTTCCGCGAGGCCCCCGCACTACTGTGGCGGGGCTGGCCGATTGAGACCTGGCTACTTTACTGGGGCGGGCTGGAGGCCGGGAATCGGGCGCCGCCGGAGGTCAATGATCTGCCGGTCTGCGTCCCGATCGCCTCGCAATGTCAGTACGGGATGGGCATCGCCTGGGGCTGCAAGCTCCGCGGGCAGGGCCAGGTCTGCGCCACGTTCTGCGGGGACGGGGCCACCTCGGAAGGCGATTTTCACGAAGCTCTGAATTTCGCGGGCGTGTACAACTTGCCGCTGATAATGGTCATCCAGAACAACCAGTGGGCGATCTCGATCCCCCGACGGCGCCAGACCGCCGCCCAGACCCTGGCCCAGAAGGCCATCGCTTACGGTCTGGACGGCCTGCAAGTCGATGGCAACGATCTGCTGGCCGTGATTGCCGCCACCCGCGAAGCGGTCGAGAAGGCCCGCACCGGGGGCGGACCGACCCTGATCGAAGCGGTCACCTACCGGATGGGCGTCCACACGACCGCCGACGATCCGAGGAAATACCGCAAGCCGGAGGAGGTGCAGGAGTGGGAGCCGCGCGACCCGCTGCTGCGTTTCCGGAGCTACTTGCGGGATCGCAAGCGGGTTTTGACGGAGGAGGTCCAGAAGGAGATCGACGAGCGGATCGCCGCCCAGCTTGACGAGGCGATCAAGAACTATGAGCGTCACCAGCCCGATCCCCTGGAGTTTTTCAAGTACATGTACGCCGAGATGACGCCCGAGCTGGAAGCCCAGATGCGCGAGTTGGAAGCGTATCTGGACCGCAAGAAGAGCGGCAAATGATGCGCTCTGGCCGGTCGCGATTCAGCCGGCCGAGGGCCAGGCGGTACCGGCGAAGCCAGGTTCAATAAGAGGAAGCCGATGGCGCAGCTCACCATGGTCAAAGCTCTGAACTTGGCCCTGGCCGAGGCCATGCGCGAGAATCCCAACGTGCTGGTGCTCGGTCAGGACGTGGGGCAGGATGAGGGCGTTTTCCGGGTGACCGAAGGGCTGCTGGCCGAATTCGGGTCCAATCGCTGCATAGATACCCCGTTGGCCGAGGCCGCCATCGTAGGGGCGGGGATCGGGCTAGCCTTCACCGGGTTCGTGCCGGTTTGCGAGATCCAGTTCGACGGCTTCTCCTTCCAGGCGTTTCACCAGATCGAGAATCATGTCCGCCGATTCCGCAACCGGACCCGGGGGCGATATACCTGCCCGATGGTGATTCGCATGCCCTACGGCGGCGGGATCCGGGCCCTCGAGCATCACAGCGAGGCGCCCGAAGCCAGCTACGCCCACCTGGCCGGCCTGAAGGTGGTGATCCCCTCCGGACCGAGAAATGCCCGGGCTCTGCTGCGGGCAGCCATCTATGACCCCGACCCGGTCATTTTCTTCGAGCCCAAGGCGATCTACCGAGCCACGCGCGAGGAGGTGCCGGACCAGCCCGAGACGCTGCCGATCGGCAAAGGTCGTGTCGTTAGAGCCGGTCGCGACGTCACGCTGATCACCTACGGCGCAATGGTGAAGACTGCTTTGGATGCGGCTGAGGAGTTGGCCGATGAACACCAGGTCCAGGCTGAAGTTCTGGACCTGTTGTCGGTCGCGCCGCTGGACGGGGCACTCATCAATCAGTCGGTGCGTCGAACCGGGCGGGCGGTGGTCATACACGAGGCTCCGCGGCACTGCGGGGTGGGGGCCGAAATCGTCGCCCGGATTGTCGAGGACAGCCTGCTATACCTGGAGGCCCCGGTGAAGCGGGTCACCGGGTTCGACACTGTTATCCCCTACTTTCGCAACGAACTGACCTACCTGCCCGACCCGGGCCGGGTGGTGCAAGCGGCCCTGGAAACCCTGCGGTTCTAGTGGGCTTGCAGCGCGTGGGCCTGGCTACAGACAGGTAGGGTGGGCCTCTGGCCTGCCAAACGGCATGGCAAGGTTAGCGTGCCAGGCAGCCGTCGGCCTTCGCGGCGCGGCTGCATTGACACGGTCCGCCCATAGCGGGTACAAGCACGCCGTTGGAGCGCCTGGCGAAGGCTGGTGGTAATGCGGATTCTGATAACCGGTTCCAGCGGGCAGATCGGCACCAACCTAGCCCTGGCTCTACTCCAGCGCGGCCACCAGGTGGTGGGCCTCGACCTGCGCAAGAACCCCTGGACTGATCAGATTCCGACCGTCATCTGCGATCTGAATTCGGTAGCGCCCGGCGAGCTGCCGGTGCCGGGCCGCTTCGACGTCCTAGTGCACCTAGCAGCTCACGCCAAGGTGTTCGAGCTGGTCGAGCAGCCCTGCCGGGCTATGGAAAACGTGCAGATGTGCTTTCGGGTTCTGGAGTACTGCCGGCTGCACCGCGTGCCGGTGATTTTCGGCAGCTCGCGGGAGGTTTATGGGGACATCCACCGGCACGTGACCGACGAATCGCAGGCGGACTTCGTGGTGGCGGAGAGCCCTTACAGCGCCTCCAAGATTTCCGGGGAGGCGTTCATATACTCATACGCCGAGTGCTACGATCTGCCGTATCTGGTTTTCCGGTTCAGCAACGTCTACGGTCGCTATGACTGCGACCTCGACCGGCTGGAGCGGGTGATACCGTTGTTCATACGGCGGATCGCCAAGGGGCAGCCAATCGTGGTTTACGGGCGGGAGAAGGTGTTGGACTTCACCTACGTGGACGATTGCACGGCGGGCGTGCTACGCGGAATCGACCGGCTGGTGGCTGGGAGCGTGAGCCGGCAGACGATCAATCTGGCCTACGGTCAGGGAGCGACGCTGGTTGACGTGGTAAACCTGATCTCGCTGACTCTGGGCAAAGAGGCCGAGGTGCGGTACGAACCCTCGCGGCCGGGCGAGGTGACCCGCTACGTCGCCGACATCACCAAGGCCCGGCAACTGCTGGGATACGAGCCGCAGATTCCCCTCACTGCCGGCATCCCCCTGGCCATCCGCTGGCAACGCCAGATCGGGCTGCTGCCCGAGCGATAACCGTGGCCCGGCGGACCGGGGCCGGACTCCGGCGACGGACGCCCAACCAAGTCGGGTGTCCGCAACCGGCAAATTGCCATGAGCTGGCAGCAACGATTACTGACGCCCCTGTCGCTGCTTTATGGCGGCGCGATTGGCGTTCGAAACCTGTACTACGATGGGGTTCGCTTTGCGACCCGGCGGGTGGCCGTCCCGGTAATCAGCATCGGCAACCTCACGGTCGGCGGCACCGGCAAGACTCCGCTGGTTATCGAAGTGGTACGTCGCTTGCTGGCGCTGGGGCGGCGGCCAGGCATTCTGACCCGCGGTTATAAGGCCCGGCCGCCGCTGCCGGCGGACGAAGTGCTCGAATTCCACGAGGCGCTACCTAACGTGCCGGTGGTGGCCAATCCGGATCGGCTGGTGGGGGCCGCTCAGGCGATCAGCGCCCACCAGGTTGACTGCCTGGTCCTGGACGATGGTTTCCAGCACCGTCGCCTGGCCCGCGATCTCGATGTAGTGTTGATTTCCGCTCTGGACCGCCTGGCCGGTGAGCGGCTCTTGCCGGCCGGCCGCTTGCGCGAGCCGCTGCGCAGCCTGGGCCGAGCCACTGCCTTGGTGGTCACCCGAGCAAACCAGGTTGCGCCCTCCCGGCTGGAAGAAGTCCTTTGTGAACTGCGCCGGTGGGCGAGCGACCAGCCGATCCTTACCGCCGGCATCCAGGCCCGGGGCCTGATAACGGGCGACGGACCGGCGGTTCCAACGGCCGCGCTGGCCAGTCGGCGTCTGATTGGCGTGTGCGGAATCGGCCAGCCAGAGACCTTCATCGCCTCGCTCTCCGAGCTGACCGGCAGGCCGGCCGATCAGCTTCGGGTTGAGATTTTCGCCGACCATCAGTGGTACGGCCGGCGACAACTGGCCAGAATCCTGGCGGCGGCCCAGTCGGAGCGGGCCGAATTGGTGGTGACAACTCGCAAGGACTGGGTCAAACTCATGCGGCAATGGCCGACGGATGGTCCGGCGCTGGCCCGGTTGGATGTGGATGTGACCTGGGAGCCGCCGTCCGACCGGCTGGACGCATTGCTGCGGTCGGCTCTGGAGCGAAGGACTTGAGCGACGCCGAGCAAACAGACCTGGGCCCGGCGGGACTCGACTGGTCCAGGGTCCGGATGAAGTCTCGACAGCGGCGGCGGCATAAGGTCACGCTGGCGGCTCTGGGCAAGCCGACGCCGGCCGGCTGCCTGTTTCGGCAATGGCTGGAATCGTTGCCTGACGTGCTGGGAGCGGGCCAGCTCCGGCAGATCGTGGCCGCGATCGTGGCCGCCCGCCGCGGGGGCCGACCGGTGGTCCTGGCCTTCGGGGGGCACGTCATCAAGACCGGCTGCTCCCCGCTGGTCATCGACCTGATCGAGCGCGGCATCATCACCGCTATCGCCACGAACGGGGCCGGTGCGATCCATGATCTGGAGCTGGCCGAGACGGGAATGACCAGCGAGGATGTGGCCGAGACCATTCGAGACGGCAGCTTCGGGATGGTTTATGAGACCTGTCAGCGGATGAACCAGGCGGCGCGTCTGGGGGCTGGGCAAGGCGGCCTGGGTCGAGCGCTGGGAAAGCTGCTTGAGGAAAGCCAGGCGCCGCACAAGCGATTGAGCCTGTTCGCGGCCGCCTACCGGGCACGGATTCCGGCTACTGTGCATGTCGCGATCGGCACGGACACGGTGCACGCCGACCCGCAGGCCGACGGAGCCGCGATCGGCGCGGCCAGCTTGGCCGATTTCCGGACGATCTGCGCGGTGGTCGCCGAGCTGGGAGCAAGTGGGTGCGGGCAGCCTGGCGGGGTATGGCTGAACTGCGGCTCGGCAGTCATCCTGCCGGAAGTATTTCTGAAGGCGGTGTCGGTGGCCCGCAACCTGGGCCACAGCCTCGAGGGAATGCACACCGCCAACCTGGACATGCTGCAACATTACCGCCCGACGCAGAACGTCATTACCCGACCCGTCCAGCCCGGGCACGGACACCAACTGCTCGGGCAGCATGAGATCCTGCTGCCGCTGCTGCGACAGGCGATCATCGAAGCCTGGGGCACCTGAGGACCGAGCATGAACCCCAACCCGCGTGAGCCGGCGACTGAGCCCCACCCCGCCTCACCCCCGCCCGGCGAGCCGGTCGGGGACCCGGTGGAGGTGCTGATTCGCATCGAGCGGCAGCTAGATGAAATCCGCGGCCGGCTGGAGGCGGCCGACCGCCTGCGAATGCATCGCCGTTTCTCCCTGGCCCAGCTTCTGGGCGCCATGTTCCAGTTGCTGGCGGTCTTTCTGGTCTTGTTGGCCCTGCTGGACTGGGTCTACCAGGCCTGGCACGCCGAACGGCTGGTGAAACTGGCCTTCGCCGGCGTCCTGCAACTGGCAGCCCTGACCGCGTTCACCATGGCCCGGGAGGGACACTGATCGGTACCGGCCAGCTCGGCAACGCCAGTCGTGGTCGCGGCGCACCCGACCGGTCCTATCAGTGCTGGAACAAAGTCACGAAGGGGTTGACATCCTGGAAACCGAACGTCCCGTCGCCGTTGATGTCTCCATTGAGGATCGGGCAACCGGGGTAGCTCGCCTTCCAAAGCGATTGGTTGACCATGGCCAAAACGAAGGGGTTGATATCCGCGAAGCTCAGGTTTCCGTCGCAGTTCATATCTCCGGTGAGCGGGGCCGGTCCCCAGGACAAAGCCAACAGCGTATTGCCGCCCCCGGGGCTGGCCCCAAAATCGCCCAACTGCACCCAGCAGGTGGAACCCGCCGAAACATTCAACGAAACCGCGTCCCGATCAGCCTCGGCCCAGCCCCCTGAGTTCAGGCAAGAGAGTTCGTTGAGCTGGTCGCAAGCCGCTCCGGCATAAACCACCGTGAGTCCATCGTAGTAGTGGTACACGGCTTCGATGGTCAGCACGCCATCCTGGGAAGGCGTATAAGCGAACCAGACGTCGTTCCGCATCGCCGTCGGGCCGGGGGCGTTGCAGCTTCCGGGCTGGCCATCCGCTGTGGCAAAGAAGTTGGAGAATTGGGCCGAGAACGGAAGCTGCTCGATCTGATAAGCACTATAGCAGCTCTCCGGCAGGCTGCTGATCTGCACTGGACAAGCGAACCTCGCACAGTCGAAGCCCTCGTACCAGGTCCCCCCGGCGCCTGAACACTCCGACTCCATGACCGTGCCAACGCATTCCTCCTGAAGGCAGCAGGCCCCCATCGGCTGGTCGCAGGCCGTGATGCTCAGAGTGAAGTACGCGATGCAGTCGCCATATCCGGTGGGCAGGCAATCGACCAGCAAGGTGTAGAAGCCGGGCGACAGCCGCCGACAACCCAAGACCCGCGGCTCGGCCCCCTCACTGACATAAGTGGCCAAACAGCCGGTCTGGCCTGGCGGACAGCTCTCATCCAAGGCCAGCCCGGTCCAACCCATCCCGTACGGGTCCATAACGATCTGAACGTCCACCGCGGCCGAGACCACCAGTTGGTAGACCACCTCCTGGCCTTGGTCGTACAGGCCCAGGCAAGTGTCGGAATAGTCATTTCCCCGGCCGCAAGTCGTATTGGTGTCCGAATAGGGCAGGTCGGCCGGCAGGGTGACCACAATCGGCGTAGGGCAATTATCGCCCTCTACGTCGTTCGGATCGGCAGTCCAAAGCAAAACGCTGCACGGCAAGTAGAAGCTCACTAATGACCACATGTTTACCGCTCCCGAAGTGTCCGCTTGTGGGCCCGGTACCGGCTGCCCAGCTCGGCCAACCGCGCTCACGGACGAGCGAAGTTTACTGGGTCCGCGCCGTACCAGTCGAGTCCCGGGCAGCCCTCTGCTCGGCGGTGCCGCCAGCGGGTTATTCCGACTCGGTCGCGGGCCGGAAGACCATTTGTCCCGCCGGCTCGGCCGCGATTTCGAAACGGCCGTGAAGGTGCCGGCCATCCAGGGCGACGAGCAAACGGTCGCCCTCGAAGCACAAGACGCTGGCCGGTCCGCGGTCGACCCGCCGCACGCTCCCACGTCCGCCGGCAATCTCGCCCTCGTAATCGAGGTACAGGCGGCGATGATCCGGAAGGCGCTGGGCAGGGATCTGGCCGCCGACCTCGACCGGGTTGCGAGCCAGTCGCCAGGTAGGCAAACCCTCACGAGCAGGAACCTCAACCAAAAGGTCCCAATGGGGCTCCGCTCCCGGCGAGCTGCTTACCCGATGCTCAAGCAGGACGAACATGGCGTTCGGACACGCTGTACCCGGTTTGGACAACCGGCTACCCTGGTAGCTGGGAGCTTGAGGGGCAGCTCCGGGGATTGCCTCGCCGCGTCAAGCGGCGTGGCGCGGTTCCGCGGGCTGAAGCCCGCCGCTCCCGAGTCCCGACCCCGGCTGTTTGCGCCGGGAGTACGGGGGCACCGAGCCTGCATGCGGATATTCTACCGACGGCCACGAACCTCGCTGCTGCTGGCCTGCCTGATCCCGCCAGCCGCCTTGGCCGGGCTGTGGCTGCTGATTACGCGGCTGCTGACACCGCCGGTCCCGGGTGGCAACACCCCGGCCGACCAGGTGGCCCAGTTCATCATGCACCAGCGGGGGTTGCCACGGCTGAACCGGGCCGAGCGGGAAGCCTTCCTGGGACAGCAGATCGGCCGACTCATCCAGGATGGGCGATTCCGGGAGCGATTCGCGGCCGAGTATCGGGTCTCCAGCCCGGAGGAGCAGAAGGCGTTTCGGGAACACCTGTTCGACGCGTTCAAGCCGATCGTCATGGATGACGTGCGGGCATATCACGCCCTCGAAGCGACGCTGCGGCAGCAGTATCTCGATGAGCGCATCGTCGCCTATAACCGGCTCTCCAAGCTGCTCAGCCAGGTGCAGGTCGATCGGGCGGCCCTCGGCTCCGGCGTCCCCAGCCAGTCGGAGCTGCTGGCCATTCTCATGGAGCGGACGACCGAGCAGGAACGAGATTTGGCAACGGCGTATATCCAAGCTTTGGCCGAACGCGTGGCGGAAATCCTGGCCAATCCGGATTTGAAGAAGCGAATCGAGGCCCGCATCGAGGCAATCGAGCCCGAGGCGTCCGGCCAAGCGCCGCGGTCACGGACGACTGACTAGCCCGCGGTGGCCCGCTACTGCCAGCAGTGGCTTTTCAGCCACCCAGCACCGCTCAGGAGCAGGGCGATCGTCGCTGCCCCAGGGCAACGGGGCGCCAGGCCCGCCGTACCGACTGCGTTGACGAAGTCTCTGACGCCGCAAGGCTCAGCCTCGGCCGGCAGACCTCGGCAACTGCGGCCGTGGCGCAACCTTGGTTGTATGGGCCTACTCGCAAACGACAACCGGCACCACCATCTGGCGGTACATGCAAGTTGACCCCAGAGAGTTGCAGCTTTCGCTCTTGTCGCAGTCGTCGGTCGAGCACGATCCGTTTCCAGTACGAGGCGGCCAGCACACACACTTCAGGGCGGGCATCGCCGGCGCGCTGCCATCGAGTCCGGGCAGCATGGCCTCCGCAACCTTCTCCGGTGCATCGAAGTAGACCAGCGTGGCGCCGTTTCGGTCAAGAAGCACCAGCCCGACGGTCGCGTCATCCTGTTCGAAAAGCAACAGGTCGCCTGACGAAGGCTGGCTGTCGACCGTCCCGTTCCAGGTCGGCGCAAGCGGATCGGCGAAGTCGAGCGTGCCGACAACGACAGTGGTAGATTCACCCTGACGAATCTGCCACGTATGGATCGGCGTGCCGAGGTCCTGACCCCGTGCGGATGTCCACTCGACGGACACGCCGTCTTTCTCTAGAGTATGAGCTAACCCCCAACAGCTAAACTCGCCAGAAGGAAGGGAAAACAACACGAGCAGACAGATCGCCACATGTCTGGTCCTCCTTTTTGGTGCTGCGGCCTATGTCTAGCCCCAGCCTTGCCTCATCGAGGCGGCTGGGAGTCCTCTCCCGGCCTGCCGTCAGCCGGGCTGGTTGTCGGGACGCTGCTTCGCACTCGGGCGATGTGCTGCGGACGAGTAGTGGTTCCGCCCTGGGGGACCAACAGCTCTGGAGGCACGAAGATGTCTTCCGGCACGTGGTCGAGGCTGATGTTACGGTATACGGCCGAGCGTCGCACTATCTGGAAGATGTCGCCGGACCTGTCAAACACACGCTGCGAGGCGACGCGTTTACGCATCCAGCAGTTATCGATGTCCAGGTAGAGGGTGAAGTCGGTGACCACGGACTCCGGCCCCGGCGCCCCGACCCGAAACCGAACCGCGTGACAGCGTTTTCCCTCGACTTCCTCAATTCCCAGGTACTTCCCGGTGCGGATGTGCCTGGCCGCCCAGAACACGGTGTTTTCGCCGGCGGCGCGCGGCGCAAGCCAGCTCTGTAGCAGATGCCCCACGCGGCACCCATCGAAGTCCACGCTCTCGTCCAAGTAGAGGCTGCGACCCCGATCCGGCGCCGGCAGTGGGGTCTCGACCCTCTCTCGGGCCGTGACCTCGGTCAGCTTCTTCCCGTCGTCGATGAAATCGAGAAGATGCTCCCCGCCTTCCCGCCGGAACACTTGCAGCCGCAGTTTGGGACCGCACATGTAGACCCGCGCCCACGCCGCCTCCTTCAGAGGAACAAACTCGCCATCATCCTTTACGCCCTCCTGCGTCACGGATACTTCGAAGGACATGCACTCCAGGGCTTGATACGCCTTCACAAGCTGGTCAGCCAGATCGTCCAACTTCGGGACATCCAGCTTCCCCGCCCGGCTTTCGGCCGGTGGTACGGCGGGGCACGACTCCTGAGTCGACTGGGCATTAGCGAAGCCAACCGCGCCGAGCACCATAGCTGATTGCATGAGGCGGGCCGCGAGCTGG
>Ga0185342_1000878_pt1 | contig 13786 bp, 14 predicted proteins | sample ConPoolayeEmetaG_FD_128045 | JGI IMG/M metagenome (GOLD analysis project Ga0185342, IMG submission 128045) | Hot spring microbial mat communities from California, USA to study Microbial Dark Matter (Phase II) - Cone Pool mat layer E metaG... ...
AAAGGGGGATTTAATATGTTGAAAATAAAAAATTACCTGTTTCCTCTTATTATATTTGGGTTGGTTACCTTTATTTCGACACCTGTTTTTGCAAGATCGATTAGCCTTAAAGATGCGGGTATTGCCCTTTGGATATTCATCATCGTTGGGGCCATTATTATTTTACTCCAATTAATCCCCGCGATTATTCTCTTTTTTACGTTTGTTGGAACCACTACTGGCTTAATCTCAAAACGGAAAAGAATAACAGAAAAACTGCCGGCTGAAGAGAAAGGAAAGGTTGAGATTCCTGCTTATGAACCAACACCTGTAAAAAGATAGGAAATTTTAAAATCATCGAGATAGGTTTAGAAGAAAATTAAATTCAGAGAGGGTCGGATGAATCCAAAGATGAAGAAGATTTTAGTGATCCTAAGTTTAACCTTAATTCTATTTATAGCCATTGCCTCTCTTGGAATTGCCTATTTAGGAGGGGTAAAAGGGTTAGGACTTTTAGGTGTCTGGTTCTTTATGACTTGCGGTATCGTCGTTGTTTTAGCCCAACTTATTCCTGCAGGAATTCTTTTGGTCTCTCTCCTTGGAGGAACAGTCTCCACGTTAAGAGGGGGAGAGGTTTCCATCCCTGCCACATAGGATGGGAACAGGAAGTTTCAGAAAAAAAGGAATAGGGACATGAAATCCAAGACGATCCTGATTGCGATTCAAGATGATTTATGGATTAAGTCACTTTCAACTTTCTTCCATGGAATGGGATATCGAATTGAGACGGGGAAAGTGGTGAGTGACTTGATACGGAAAGTCCGAAATGGTAAAATTCAGGTGGTCCTCCTCGATGATGAGATCGAAGGGGTAAAGGCTTGTGATTTAGTTCCCCTTTTTAAAAAGATAAATGAAAAGATTCAAATCATTGTTATTTCCTCAGAACCCTCCCTCGGGCTGGCTAAACGTCTCAGGGGGGCTGGGATCTTTTATCAAGCGATGAAACCGGTTGATCTGGAGGAGATAAAATCAGCAGTTGAGTGTGCCTTTGAAAAGATAGAGAGGGAGAGCCCGAAAGAAGGGATAATTCCTTTTCTCATTCCAGGGAGGGTTCCGGCATGAAATGGAGAGGAAAAGGAAGCAAGTCTTGGAAGTTCCTCTGGGGTGGTCTTTCCACTCTCATGATTTTTGGATGGATGGCAGGAGTTGCTTGGTCCGATAATTCTCTCTGTTTTAGTTGTCACAGGGATGAGTCGCTTAAAAAGCAAGATAGTGGGGGGAGAAGCCTTTCCCTCTATGTTTCAGAGGCTGGATTTAAGAATTCGATCCATGGGAAACTCTCTTGCTCTGATTGCCATACTCGGATCAAGGATGATACCCATGCTGAGGGCGTTAAGAGGAAAGAGGATAAGAGGGTTCATTGTGGGGTTTGCCACGAGAAGGCAGAGAAAGAGTATCTCCAGGGTCTTCACTCTAAGTGGATCATGAAGGGAACAGAGAGGGCAGCCCAATGTTATGATTGCCATGGAAAGCATAACATCCTTCCCAGTAAGAACCCAAAGTCGATGACCCATGTCTCCAACATTGAAAAGACTTGTAACCGTTGTCATTCCGATATTGAATTTGTCAAAGCCCATGCCTTAGGTTCTGTCATTCCAGGCGAACAGTTTAAAAAGAGCGTTCATGCCAAGACAGGGGAAGTGACCTGTACCAGTTGCCATGGGAGCCATAATCTGAGGTCGCTGATTGATCCGAAGTCCTCAATATTTCGTTCAAACATTCCCCAGACCTGTGGAGGGTGCCATCCAGAGATCACCAAACAGTTTGTTGAAAGTATCCATGGAATCCTCTCGGCCAGAGGGAGGACAGATTCCCCTACGTGCACCACCTGTCACGGGATCCACGGAATCAAGGCAAAGGTGGATCCAGACTCTCCAACCAATGTGAAAAGGATTGCCCTGACTACCTGTCCACAGTGTCATGCAGCAGAACGGATTTCAAGAGAGTATAGGCTTACGACCCTCCCTGTAAAATCCTATTATGATAGTTTTCATGGTCTTTCTTATCGAGGAGGAGATACCTATTCTGCAAACTGTGCCAGTTGTCATGGAGTCCATGATATTAGGCCCTCATCAGACCCCCAATCCATGGTCCACAAAGACAATCTCCAGAAAACCTGCGGCAACTGTCATCCAGGTGCTTCAGAGAACTTCGCCAAGGGAAAGATCCATGTCGTTGCCTCTATTGCTGGGGACGAAATTGGGGATAAGATTGTGGGGTGGGTGAAGGTGGCTTACATTGTTCTGATTGTCCTTGTGATTGGAGGACTGACCTTCTTCAATTTTACCGATTGGCTGAGAAAGACCATAGACAGAAGAGCGAAAGAGTAGGTGGATATGGCAAAAAAATATCTCAGGATGACTCTTAACGAGAGAATTCAACATCTAAACCTTGCCATCAATTTTACGCTCCTTGTCATCACAGGGTTTGCATTAAGCTTTCCAACAGCCTTCTGGGTCTCTCCAATTACAGAAGTCCCTGCAGGAATGACTTTGCGAGGCTTCCTCCATCGTCTCTGTGGGGTGGCCATAGTCTTTCTGGGTGGTTACCATATCCTCTATTGCATTTTTACAAAAAGAGGCAGGGGCATCATCAGGGATATGATTCCAGGGCTGAAAGATGCCAAAGACCTCCTGGAGACATTGAAGAATAACCTCTTCATCAATCGTCCTCCAAAAGAGATTAAAATGCCCCGATTCAATTTTCGAGAGAAGTTAGAATATTTTGGCTTGATTTGGGGGACACTGGTCATGACGGTGACAGGCTTCATCCTCTGGTTTGAGGTGGAGTGGCTTAAATATTTTCCCCAATGGACATTCAATCTCGCACGAACCATCCATTTTTATGAAGCCATTTTAGCCACCCTGACGATCATTGTCTGGCATTTCTATTCTGTAATCTTTAACCCAGATGTCTATCCTATGAACTGGGCCTGGATTACAGGGTATTTGAGCGAACATGAGATGAAGGAAGAACATGGGTTGGAACTGGAGAAAATAAAAGCCCAAGAGAAGGGGGTCTTGAAAGAATCTGAAGAGAGGGTCATTGAACGTAAGGTAAAAGTGATACCTTATCCACAAAGAAGGCAGGAAAGACCATTTTCATTTCGGGCGCTTTTTGATTCGGTCAGGGATTTTAATGAATCGATGAAAAATTGGAAAGGGAAATAAGAAATGACCAAGGGGGGTGAAGGAGAATGTTTAAAAAAGGGTGCGATCGGTATGGGCCTTATCCAAAAGAGAAGGGAAAGAAGAAGGTTCGATCTGAGGAGGGAAGGTTTCTAAAGAAAAGTTTTGAGTGGTTGAAATGGAAGATCGATAAAGTTGGTGGTCTCCACATCCACCATCCCTGCATGGAGCATTAGCATTGGCATAGAGCCACAGGCCAAGGCGTAAGGTTTTTTTGCCCTATATATCCTCTTACTCCCACCATCCAAACCCCACCCAAAATGGGAGGATATATAGGGCTTTTTTTATCTGCTCACTTGTAACCATGTTACTCCTTATCTTTGTTGTAGAGATTGAGTGAACGTGTTAAGATATAATCACGTTGGGTCTCAGAATGAAAGTAAGAAAAAAGTACATAATTTTTATTATCGTCATTTTCCTTCTTATGGGGTCTTTATGGGAGGAAGCCCGGGCGATTATGACTCCAGAGGAGGAAAAGAAATTAGGCAAAAAGATCCTTCTTGAAATGGAAGGGAAGGTGGCGATGGTCAAAGACCCTACCCTTCAAGCTTTTATCAACAAGGTGGGCTATTCTCTCGTTGCCCAAGTAGGGGCCTCTCCTTTTGAATATAAATTTTATTTGGTCAATTCAACCGATCCCAACGCCTATGCTATCCCAGGGGGACATGTCTTTCTAACGACCGGAATAATTGTTCTGGCAGAAAACGAACATGAAGTCGCAGGGGTACTCAGCCATGAGATCTCCCATGTGCAGGCGAGGCATGTTGCCGAGTTGATCGAAAGATCGAAACGATTAAACCTTGCAACTCTTGCTGCAATCGTTGCAGGCATTCTTGCAGGGGGCGGAGGAAAGACTTCTGAGGCAGTCACGCTGACCGCATTGGCTGCAGGACAAGCCCTCACGCTGAAGTATACCCGAGAGATGGAGGTCGATGCAGACCATAACAGCCTAACCTATATGATCCGAGCAGGCTATGACCCAAGTGGGTTGATCAGTTTCTTAAATAAGGTCCATAAAATCAGCTTAACCTCAGGACCCAAAATCCCGGCCTATCTTTCAACGCATCCTGCTACCGAAAATCGGATCTCCCTATTGGAGAATCTTCTACAGGTTAGTCCTAAACCAATGGGTCCATTCAAAGAGGTCAAGGATTTTAAAAAGATTAAAACCAAGGCCTTTGTAGAGGAAAGGGAACCGAATGTAGCGGTGACCCATTTTCAATCCATGATAGATAACCATCCTAAGGCCTTAGAAGGATATTATGGATTAGGGCTTGCTTTTCGGAAAATGGGAAGGTTGGACAAATCGATGGAGTCGTTTCAAGAGGCAAGATCCTTAAATCCTCAAAATCCAGATGTCCTTCGGGAACTTGGAATCGTTTATTTTCTCTCTGGAAAGATAGACCAGGCGATCGAGGTGCTTGAGGCAGGGCGTTCGTTTTCCTCAGAACCTGACTTTTTAACCCTCTATTATCTTGGAAGAGGGTATCAAGAAAAGATGGAGTTGGCCAAAGCCCTCTCCCTTTTTCTTGAGATACAGAAGGAGATGGCCGATTTTGTTGATATCTACCTCAACATTGGATCGGTCTATGGAAGGATGGGTCAGAAGGGATTGTCCCACTTTTATTATGGAAAGCAATTTAAATTAAAAGGGGACAAAAAAAATGCCCTTCTTCATTTTCGAACTGCATTGGAGTGGCTGGAGAGGGGATGTCCAGAAAGGGAAGAGGCTCAACGAGAGATACGGGAACTGAGCGGAACGAAATAAGAAAAATTTTATGTATAGGGAAAGCCTTTAGACCGATGAAGATAAGGAGAAAGGGTGAAGCCACTTGAGATTTATTGCCAGGAGGCATTGGAGAAAGGATTTGAGGGTGCAAGGGTGATTGATCCGCATTCTGTGGTTACTGCCGAATGGGTGAGAGTCAAATGTCAGTTTGGATGTCCAGGGTTTGGGATGACCCTCTGCTGTCCTCCCTTCTCTCCCACTCCAGAGGCGACTCGGAAAATACTCGATTCCTATCGGAAGGCCATCCTTCTTCATCAACAGATCAAGCATGCGGAGAAGAGGAGAGAGATAACAAAAAATTTCAACGGAATGATCGTCGATCTTGAATTAGAGATTTTTCTGGATGGTTATTTTAAGGCCTGGAGTATGGGTTCGGGTCCGTGCAGGCTTTGTAGAGAGTGTGATACCCAAAGTTCTTGTAAGCATGGATATAGGGCAAGACCTTCTATGGAGGCCTGTGGGATCGATGTCTTCACCACGGCCAGGCAGAATGGATTTCCCATTGAAGTGGTGAGAAGTCAGGGGGACATACAAAACATCTATGGGTTGATTCTGGTGGAGTAGAAGATGGGGGGGAAAGGACAAAAAAGAGGGGAAGAAATTATCAGGCTGAATCAGGAACTTTCGATTCTCAACGCCATCAGCCAGACCGTTAACCAATCCATTGACCTTGATGAAATTTTGAACAAGAGTCTGGATAAGATGATGGAGATGATCGATGTCAAATCTGTCGGTATTTACCTTTTGGACGATAGGAATCAGGAACTGATTTATGTAGCCCATCGTGGGTTTTCCAAAGCCTTCTCAAAACCGATGATGCGACTTAAATTGGGTCAAGGAATCACAGGTAAGGTAGCCCAGTCAGGTGAACCTCTCTTCATTGAAGACTATCCGTCTTGCCCCGAAGCCCTTCCCTTAGCCATAGAAGAGGGATTGAAATCCCTTGCGGTCATTCCATTAAAATCAAGAGACAAAATCTATGGAACCTTAAATATCGCTAAAAAGGAATTTCATCACTACACTCCTTTCGAAAAGAATCTTTATAATTCCATTGCTCAAATTATCAGTGGTGCGATGGAGAGGGCCTCCCTCTATACAGAAAACGTCAAGCGATTGAAAGAACAGATGACCCTCTATTCTATCAGCCAGGAGATTGCCTCCCGCCTCGAATTAAAAGCCATTCTACAGAAGATCATGGAGAGCGCGGTGAACCTCTTAGAAGCCGAAGGGGGAGACATTGCCCTCTGGAATGAACAGAGACAGAATTACTCCATTGTCATTGTCCACGGATTGCCGGAATCTCTGATAGGAACAGAAATCACTCCATCCATTCAAGGGGTTATCGGGGATGTTTTGAGAAGAAAGGTTCCGATCCTCTATGCCGATTATGAGCATCATACCAATCGGTGGAGGGAGTTAGACTCCTACCATTTTAAGGAGGTCGTTGGCGTTCCTTTAATCGTCAGAGAAATGGTCATCGGCGCAATGGCGGTTGGAACGACCAATCCGGATAAACATTTTCAACAAAATGAGATCGATCTTCTCTTCAACTTTGCCAATCAGGCAGCCATCGCCATTGGAAATGCAAAACTCTATGAAGAGTCTTTGGCAAAGATTAAGCAATTGACGATCCTTCACGAGGTTGGGCAGACTCTTTCTTCTACCCTTGACCTCGACGAACTGCTTAGAAAAGCCTTGGAACTTCTCAAAGAACGATGGGGCTATGCCATTTGCTCCATCCTCCTTTTAGACAAGGAACGAAATGAACTCTATATCAGACAGGTCATTGGAAGAGACCCTGAAGAGGTGAAGAACCTTCGTTTCAAGGTTGGAGTGGATGGGATTGTGGGTCAAGTGGCCAAGACAGGTGAACCCTATTATGCGCCTGAGGTATCAAAGGATATCCACTATATCAATCTTTCTCCTGAAGTCCAATCGGAAGCTGCCTTTCCCCTCAAGGTCAGGGAGGAGGTCATTGGGGTATTAAATATTGAGACGGATAAACCGAGGGGATTCGACCAAGAGGATTTGAAAGTCCTCTCCTCTTTTGCCAGCCAGATGAGCATTTCGATTGAGAATGCCCAACTCTTCTCCGAACTCAAGCAGACCCTTCAAGAATTGAAACAGGCTCAGGATCAAATCATTCAGGCTGAAAAGTTAAGGGCCATGGGCGAGATGGCCAGTGGAGTGGCCCATGATTTCAATAATGTTTTGGCGGTCATCCTTGGGAACATTCAACTCCTCCTTCATCAATTAGACCACCTCGGTCCAGATGAGATTCGTGATCGCCTAAGGACCATCGAACGCTCTGCTAAAGATGGGGCAGAGACCGTTCGAAGGATTCAAGAATTTACTGGAATGAGAAAGGACAAAGCCTTTACCCTTCTTTCTCTCAATGACCTGATCAAAGAGGTGACCGCGATCACCCAACCCAGATGGAAAGACCAGCCCCAGCAGAAAGGGATTCAAATAGAATTCGTTCATCAGTTATCGGAGATTCCCCTGATCATGGGAAACCCTTCTGAGTTAAGGGAGGTTTTAACCAATATTATTTTCAATGCAGTGGATGCAATGCCCAGTGGAGGAAAGATTACCATTTCCACTCAACCCCAGACGGAGGAGTGGGTGGAGATGAGGATTACAGATACAGGGATTGGAATGACCGAGGAGGTTAAAAAGAGAATTTTTGACCCATTTTTCACGACCAAAGGGGTGACCAATTCTGGCCTTGGAATGAGCGTTTCATTTGGAATTGTCAAACGACACGGAGGGGAGATCCTCATCGAAAGCGAGGTGGGAAAGGGGACCTCTTTCATTATTCATCTCCCCATTGGATATGAGGAGGAGAAGAAGGATAAAGAACCCAAACCGATTACTCAAGAGGCACCTTCCGCCCGTATCCTGGTGATTGATGATGAGGATTCAGTTCGAGAGATTCTCACAAAGATGTTAAGGGCCAAAGGTCATCAAGTAATGGTGGCTTCAAATGGTGAAGAGGGAATTGAGCAGTTTAAAAATGGAAAGTTTGATCTTGTTTTTACTGATCTTGGGATGCCAAAGATTTCTGGTTGGGAGGTGGGGAAGACCCTAAAGGGGATGGATCCAAAAGTCCCGGTGGCTATGATTACAGGGTGGGGAATGGAGGTGAACCGGGAGAAGATGAAAGAGAATGGGATAGACCTGGTTGTCTGTAAACCCTTCGAGTTCGATCAAGTCATCCAGTTGGTCTCCGAAGCCTTGCAGTTAAAAGAAAAATGGTAACGCCATTTGGATCCTTTAGAATTAGCCAAGAAGGTTACGAAGCTTGTTAGTGCCGGTGAGAAGCGGAGATACTACCGGTTTAGACCTGCCCCCTATTATGGAGGGATCGCTACTGCGGACTGCGTGGGATGCTGTTTAAGGTGTCTTTTCTGTTGGTCCTGGCACATCGTCACGCAACCCGATAGGATCGGAAGATTCTATTCTCCTGAGGAGGTGGCTCACCGTCTCCTCTCCATTGCAAAAAGGAAAGGATTTTTTCAGATCCGAGTCAGCGGCAATGAGCCTACCCTTCACCGTCCCCATCTCTTAAGACTCCTTCAACTGATCCCAAAAGATTTTCGGTTCATCCTTGAAACCAACGGGATCTTAATTGGTGACGATCCTTCTTATGCCAGAGACCTCTCACCGTTTTCAAATCTTTTTGTTAGGGTTAGTTTAAAAGGGGCCTGTCCGGAAGATTTTGCCCGATTGACCAGAGCGAATCCCGAGGGGTTTTATTTGCAACTGAGGGCGTTGGAGAATCTTCTAAGAGAGAATGTAGAGTGTTTCCCTGCTGTGATGACCAATTTTTCTACACAAGAGGAAATTAAGAATTTAAGCCAAAGGCTAAGGGAGATCCATTCAGACTTCGAAGATTTTGAAGAAGAAGAATTGATCCTCTATCCCTTTGTTCAAGAAAACCTTAAGAGGGCAGGGATTCCCGTCCTAAGAGAATCATTGCTCATTGAGAATTAGAAATTGATTTTTAACTCCTACCAGCGCCAGAGGGCGATAATAAATGTAATGAGAAAGACAAAAATCAGATTCATATAGGCCATAAAGTAGAAGAGTTTTTCCGTAGGGGATTTTATCATTTTTGAAGGAGTTGAGAATAGTTCCGCCACTACTCCCATTTCAAATATCTTTTCCTCTCCATGAGGAGCAGTTTTTAACATGTCTGTAAGATCCTGGCCTGCAGGATGCTTTCCCATGTGACGGCCCCCTTCCCAAAATTTACTTTGGCTCACATCATAGATTTTTCCTTGATAGGCAAAATAGGCAGGCCTTCCCTCTTTACCATCAAAGTTTGCAAGTTCTGTTAATGTCAAATTCGTTTTGCTTTTGGGAAGAGCCGTCGTCTTACCCTTTTTAAGTTTAGGGCCAATGAAGAAGGTGACGATAACCGCTGTGGTCACCATGATTGCAAATAGAATGATTTTAATACCTAACAGAATGCCAAACCTTGTTGTAAAAAAGGCCTCCCAATTTGGGATTCTGGAAATGGTCAGAAAAATTCCTGTGATGGTTAGAATGACTATTCCAACCCACCCCAGGATTAATTCTCCTTTTGGAAGTCCTTTGGCCGCATAAGCAGGTTTTAAGAGGATATGGACATAGAGGATCGTTCCAAACCAGGCAATGGCAGTAATAAGGTGCAGGTAACCAATGATCAAGCGGATGATCTTTTGGTATGTCTTTAGAGGACGGTAAAGACCCTTGGTTATAAGATCATCCTTGAAGTCCTCTCCTTCCTTTGTCAGTCTTCCTCCTGTAGGCTCTTCATGGCATCTAAGGCAATCAAAATTTGTTCTTTCTGCATATTCAGGAGTTGCCTTAAGATCGGAGATAAATAAGAAGGTAATTAAGAAAAAGGCAATTAATATAAATCCATAACCTTTTGTTCTTAGAAGACTTAAAAGAGGTTTCATTTTAATGGATACCCTTTCGGTCAGATCATTTCTGTTTCTCAAATTCCAAAGGATGTCCCTACTGAGCGGGCTACCTTAATTAAGGGATGATTGCGTGGAACCCTCTTTATTCCTCTAACAACCTCCTTTAATGGAATATCGGAGACGGAATCTCCTTTGACAGCGGCCATATAACCCAATCGTTTCTCTTTGACCAAATCCAAAGCCTTAGCACCCAGTCTCGTAGCGAGGACTCTATCAAATGGAGTTGGAGGGCCACCTCTTAAAAGATGTCCCATCACAACGGTTCTTGTTTCAAGCCCTGTTTGCCTTTCAATCTGCTCCCCTAACACAAACCCTATTCCCCCGAGGCGAATAGGATCAGAGCTTTCTTTAACGATTCTCTGAATCACGGGCTCACCTCCCTTAGGCCTTGCCCCTTCAGCCACGACGACGATGCTAAACCTCTTTCCCTTTCTGTTCCGCTCTCTTACCTTTTCAACAATCGCAGTAATCTCATAAGGGATTTCAGGGATAAGGATAATGTCTCCTCCTCCTGCCACCCCTGAGTAGAGGGCCAACCATCCTGAGCGATGGCCCATGACCTCGATGATCATCACGCGATGATGGGACTGGGCAGTGGTATGGATTCTATCGATCCCTTCGGTAGCGATGGATATGGCGGAGTCAAAACCAAAAGTGATATCGGTTCCTCTCAGGTCATTATCGATCGTTTTGGGAACCCCGATGACAGGGACCCCGTCCCTAAAAAGTTGGTAGGCAATGCCCAGGGTTCCATCGCCACCAATACAAATGAGGGATTCTATGCCAAGCGTACTTAAATTTTTGAGGGCTTCCTTAGAAAGGTTCTTAAACCTTAACTCCCCTTTTTCTTTGATTGGATATCGATAGGGATTTGCAATCTTTGACGTTCCAAGGATTGTTCCTCCGAGGGTTAGGATTCCAGAAACATCCTCATAGTGAAGGGTTCGATATCGATTCTCCACTATGCCGTGATAGCCATCCTCAATCCCTATTACCTCCATGTTTGCCTCAAGGATAGCCTTCTTTGCTACGGCCCTTATCACAGCATTGATACCCGGGCAGTCCCCACCCCCTGAAAGAATAGCAATCCTCTTTTTCCTTTTCATCATAAATTTCCTTTTTAAATTCCTACCTTATCTCTTTCTCGAAGAGAAAAAGACAGTGGCCAAAATATGCGGTTAATTATAGATTTACTGAGGGGAAGAAGTCAATTTTTAATTCTGAAAATCTCTTTAAAATAAGAGGGACATTCCCCCAAAAGAATTTAAGGAAGTGCTCTTTTATTAAGATCACACCTGAAAACCCCGTCCTGTGGACGGGGATGAAAGGTGTGTCTGCCAAAGGCAGAAAAAACATTAACCAGGTGCTGATACCAGTTGAGCATGACAACTGGGTTTGGTTCTGGTCGTTGTCATCCCGAACTTGTTTCGGGATCTCGGTTTTGGTTTTAAATCATTTATGTTTTAAAGCCCCGCCCTATGGGCGGGGTTCTTTACTTTCCCAAGACTAAAGGGTAAACCAAAAAAATGAAAGGGAATAAAGGTTAATCCATTTTACAGGTAACTTCCCATGACCGTTTTGTCACCGACGAGCCATGAAAATCTCCCCCGCCCATGGCGAGGCTCGCCTTTGGCGGCTCACCTTGATCTACTCTCCTTCGGGGAAAGGGCGAGGGGTAAAAATCATTTTCGAGGTAACTATTTTATGTTTCTATTTGATCAAGAGTTAAGGAAGAATTTTGACTTAAGTCAAGGAAAATATTTGAAAAGTGGGTTATCTTAAAATTGAAAGGGGGTGAGAATATGAGAGAGAGAATTGAAAAGGCCCTACAGAGTATTCGGCCAATGCTCCAAATGGATGGTGGAGATGTAGAGTTAATTGACATTGTAGAGGGGGTCGTGAAGGTGCGACTCAAAGGAGCTTGTGGAGGATGTCCAATGTCTCAAATGACTTTAACTCGTGGGGTTGAGCAGGTGATTAAAAAAGCCGTTCCTGAGGTAAAGAAAGTGGAGGCAATTTAAGGGAGGTGGAAGAAAGCAGTGTTGAGGCTATTTATTCCTTTTTAAAAAGGCTTCGTACCAATGCATTCAATAGGAGTATCAGCATGGAAGAGCGTAAAAAACTTGAAGAAACGATTCTTGCGAAGGCCAAAGATGGAAGGATTCCTTGTGCCCTTTGTTTTCGAATTGCTGATGATTTTGGGATCCCGAAAAAAGAACTTACAAAGATCCTAAATGAGATGAAAATCAAGATCAGTCAATGCCAATTAGGATGCTTTGAATAATTTTATAAGACCAACTCAAAAAAGAAAGGAGATAAGAAAATGAGAGTATTTGATGGTTGCCCGAGTTCAAGGGCGATGGATTTAAGGGAGGAAAAAGTTAAAGAGGAGGCCGTTGGTCAAGAGATTAAATCTGAGTTAAGGCAATGGCCCATCCAACTTCATTTAATCTCTCCAGTAGCATCATATTATCAGGGAACAGATGTATTATTAACCGCCGATTGTGTTGGGTATGCCTTGGGGAGTTTCCATAGTGATTATTTAAAGGGGAAATCGATTGCCATTGCTTGTCCTAAGCTGGATGAAGGACAGGAGGAGTATGTTGAGAAGATTAAGTCCTGGTTTGATGATGCAAAGATTAATACCTTGACTGTTTTAATCATGCAAGTGCCATGTTGTATGGGACTTTTACATTTAGCGAAAGAGGCTCAAGCAAATTCTAAAAGAAAGGTTCCATTGAAATCTGTTGTAGTAGGCATTAAAGGAGAGATTCTTTCAGAAGAGTGGGTTTGAGATTTTTAAATTGTAAATTTTGAGAATTTTAATTTCGCCCATGAAACATGAAAAAAAGGAATTCAATATGTCTGAATTAAAAGAGATAAGTGCAAAATTGGAAGAGACCTATCAGAAAATAAAGGCTAATATGCCATGGGAACCTGTTGGTCATACCCCGATGCCTGAAGTTTCTGATTTAAGAAATTGGGATATGAGGCTTCTTCAAACCTATAAGCCTTGGTATGCTCCTTTTTGTGACCTTTGCTGTTTTTGTACCTATGGGAAATGCGATCTTACTGAGAATCGTAGGGGAGCATGTGGAATAGATATTGCAACTCAACAGGGAAGATGGATGCTTCTTTTCTGTGTTATGGGAGCTTCAGCCCATACTTCACATGCTGCTCATATCCTTGAGGTATTGATCGAGAAACATGGCTCAGATAAAAAAATTAATCTTGGTAGTTTTGTCGATTTAGAAGCACCAAATATTCGAACTGTTCTCGGTTTGAAACCAGAAACTTTGGGCGATTTAAAAATAGTGATTGAATATATATATAAAGAGATAACGCATCTTCTTGATTCTACTGCCTTCGGTCAAGAGGGCAACCCTCTTGACTATGAATCAAAGGCTCTTCATGCAGGAATGCTTGACCATCTTGGTATGGAAGTGGCTGATATTGCCCAGATTGTAGGTTTTAATTATCCTACCTCAATCGCAGATACTCCACTTGTTGATCTTGGATGGGCTTCTGTGGATAAGAGTAAACCAATCATCTGTTTTGTGGGACATAATCCTGCAACCTCTACAGTTGTTGTGGATTATCTTCAAGAAAATAATCTTTATGATCAGGTTGAAGTTTGTGGAATCTGCTGTACAGCCTTGGAGACAAGTCGATATACTTCAAAGACTAAAGTAATCGGTCCATTTTCACGTCAGCTTTTCTATATAAGAAGTGGGATTGCAGATGTTATTATAACGGATGAACAATGCATGAGAACGGATATGGCTCAAGAAGCAACA
>Ga0185342_1000880_pt1 | contig 13766 bp, 11 predicted proteins | sample ConPoolayeEmetaG_FD_128045 | JGI IMG/M metagenome (GOLD analysis project Ga0185342, IMG submission 128045) | Hot spring microbial mat communities from California, USA to study Microbial Dark Matter (Phase II) - Cone Pool mat layer E metaG... ...
GTTCCATTCGTGAGAGTCGAGTGCGGCTTTTTTGCCGAGTACACCATCCGATATCCCTATTTTACCTATGTCATGGAGCATAGAGGCAATGCTGAGCGTAGATATGTCGTCTTGGGAGAGACCAATGGCCTCCGCAAGAGCGACGCTGCATCTGCTCACCTTACGTGAATGACCGTACGTATGTGGGTCTTTGGCCTCAACGGCTGCCGCCAGCGCGTAAATTATGCCCAACGCCTCTTTGTCTTCAGTTCTCCCTGCTTCTCTGGAATCCGGGACAGGTGAGACAGTCTGCGAGAAGAGGTGAACGCTGTTGCCGCCGTTGCGTTTGGCATGATAGAGGGCCTTATCGGCGGCGCGGATTAAGTCGCCCTGAGTCACGCCATCGTCAGGCCAGCAGGCCAGCCCGATGCTCAAGGTTACCGGTACGCCGTTGGTGCTCAATTCATCGGCGACTTTACGCCGTATTCTTTCGAGCACGATTGAGGCGCTCTCGAGGTCGGTTAAAGGCAAAAGTATGGCAAACTCGTCACCGCCGTAACGAAATGCCGGGTCAACGGATCTGATAGAGTTCCGGATGCTGTTGCCGATTTGTGCCAGCAGAGCGTCGCCGGCGAGGTGACCGTAGGTATCGTTATAAGCCTTGAATCTGTCCAGGTCCATCAAGGCCAGCGTGAATTTACCACCGTATCGGGATTCGCGGCTGATTTCCTCGCGCAGGCGTGCATCAAAATGGCGGCGGTTGTAGAGATGGGTCAGGCCATCGGTGATTGCCTGCGTTTCAATACGTGCGTGCAGCTGGGCATTCTCAATGGCGATGGCAATCTCGTTTGCCATAAGACGTATCAGCTCGATGTCACTGAGGTCATAAGGGGCGATAGGGAATTTCTTTGATAGAGCAAGGACTCCAACGATATTCCCCCGGCTGATGAGCGGAGCGAAAACTTCGATTTCCGCACTGGCTATTGCTGTTTTCTCTGCCTTCCACAAGGCGCTGAATTCGGGACGGATGTCGAGCGTCTCGCGTAAAAGAGGATCGGTCTCTTTCCTGAACCAGTCCAGAATGGGACTGTCACGACGGATGGCAAGGTCGGCACGGTCGTCGTCATCAGGCTCAGGGACGGCGAACCGCACCTGGAGGTCGCTGTCGGGGCTATCGCGAAGGAGAAGATAGGCTCGCCTGGCGCCGACTGCGTTAAGTGCTAGTGTGGTCAGTTCCCGCCCCAGTTCATCAATCTTAATGATGCTCCCGGCCTTTCTGGCAAAGTCTATAAGGGTTCGCCGGTAATCATACGTGTCGGGAAAAAGAAGATGATCAACACCGCGCTGGAGTGCAATCCGTAGTGGGTAGAATAAGCTGGCTATTAACGCGGCCATGACCAGAACCGTCAGTATTGCCGGCAAGCCCAGATTGGAGTCGAACCATTCTCGGAATATGAAGAGAATCAGGATATAACTTAACGCCACGGTGACGGCAATAGCCCCGTAAACCAGACCTCCCCGGATTACAATTTTGATGTCGAGTAGTTGGTATTTGAGTGTGGCGTAAGCCAGCAGACTGGCTACTATAAGGTTGCCGATGTGGCTTAGCGGTAATTGCCGCCCGATTACGGTTAGATTGCTTATTGCTGAGATACCCAGGACAGCGATGGTTATGAGCAGGTATATCATCTGGTTGTGCAGTGCTGGATTTTCGGCGAGCACTATGCCCCGTGAGAGGAGGTAGAGTCCGCGTCCGGCCAGGATTAGCAGCGGCAAGGCTATGAAAATAATAAGAAGCGACATGTTGTAGTGCGGATAGTAGCTGGGTCCGATTTCAATGCTTTCCGGCACGTAGCCCAGAATTGCCATAATGGCGGTTGAGACAACCGGAACGTAAGCCAGGACTAACCATCTATCACGCGGCCGGTCGTAATAAGTAGTAATGAAATAGCAGTATGGGACTATCATGAAGGTGAAACTCCAGATGGTCATCTTGGCCAGCGCCAGCTTGTAGTCCAGGAGGAAGTCGCCACGGAAAAGAATATTGGTGACACTCCAGAACAAAGCGCCTATCAGAAACCATGCAAAGATGCGATGCCTTCGTCGCCATGGCCGGTTGGCTATCAGGATGCCCAGCATGAGAAGGTAGATGACGCTGGCGATTAATGGTATAACAGAGTTGATGTTCATATGCCGCGTAGATTATCCTGCTAAGTTAGATGGCGTTGTCAATAGCATCCGGCAAATTTTGGCGCGCTCCCTCTTCGTATGGTACTGAAATAATACCAAAGTACCAGAGGCGAGTAAGCCCGAAGGGGGTCAACCACATGATGTCAGCAGTTCCATTGCCGAACCGGTAGGGTTTATGTGCGGTGGTTTGAGATGTGCCAGGTCAGCCCCCCGTGCTCGCTGGGCTGCAGCATAGCGTTGGAAGGCACCGTTGGGCAGCAGGTGGACGATAATCGGGACTCCGCCAACCATGCTGGCGAAGCTGTCGTAGATTGAAGCAGCGTTTACCCTCTCATCGAGGCGGCGGACTTCTTCAAAGATTGCAGTGGCGAGAGTTGATTCGGAGACGGCCGCACCGGGCTTGGGTTCAATAAAGAGCTCAAGTAACGGCTTTTCTCCGGTAAGTTTGCGGGCAACCCAGTCTACGTAGCTAATGCCGCTGTTTTCTATGGCTTGCCAGATAGTCTTTTCCGTCAGTCTGATGAAGCCCCCAAGGTCGATCAGGTCATCGGCCCGTCTTTCAAAAACCATCTGAGGCGTGGCAACACCGGTAAAGTCATCACGCATCGCTGTGATTCTTATCATATCGCCGATGCGGTATCTTGTTATCGGCCCACCGTGAAAGTTGGTAATGACAAGCTCATATACTTCACCGGCACGGACCTCGTCGAGCAAGACCGTCTTAGGCATGTACTTGCGATCGGTCTGCCATTTAAGGTATTCAGCCTCGGGGATAAACTCAAGGAAGTTTAGATGTGGTACGAAGGTCATGTCGCGGTAGTCCCAGACTTGGGTAGCGATGACGCATCCCTCGGTGCAGGTGTAGGTGTCCAGGGGGTATCTGCCCCAGAGATCCTTTACTTTGTTTCGCAAGACGATGCTATCTGTACCTCCGCCTGTGATCCCTTTTATTGACCAGAGGTGTCGGGGTAAAAGAGGTTGACCATACAGACGGCTTTTCATTACTGCAAACATGATTCTTGTAAGAGCTTTTGGTTGTGTCAGCAGGCCCTTCAGATTCGCGGCAGCGGCTCCTTCACGGAAGCGTTCTCCAACGGCAACCAGGGCCAGAGAAAGGCCTCCGAATCCGTCCAGACCATTGCTAAGGGCCAGCCTGAATCCTTCACGGATGCGCTGTTCAAAAGGCATCTTTTCAGCCGTGGCAAGGTCTGGCATGCAACGGACCGGAAACTGGCTGTTGAGGACATGGACAAGCGTGCCAGAAGTGTATGGCCTGGGCGCAACAGCATAAATCATTTTCGGGCGTTCTTCCAAACGGGTGATCATGTTTCTTTGGCGAGATCCGCTCAAAATTGCCAGCCCGAGCAGGACACGAGCCAGATAGTCGCAATAGCGCGCTGTGAGAGGGACCCATTTGCTTCCGTACTCGCCGGTGCGTCCGGAAGTGTGTTGCCACAGGACGGGTTTGGCAGGGAGAACACTGGCGTCTTTTTCCGGTAGTTCGGGGCAGTAGTCACTGTAGGTTGTAAGAGGGACCGACTGTCGGAACTCATCAATTGAGCGCGGTTTCAGGCCGCGGAGCAATTTAATTCCCAGTCTGGATCGCGCCAGCATTCCAAGTTGCTCGATAAGCAGGCGGCGTTGTATTGCCATGAATTCGTTGAGGTTAAGGTCAACGAATCCACAGCACATATGCCAGAGATCGGATTCACGGCATTGCCGGAGCAGGGACAGCATGTCTGGCATGTCCGGTCACATTCCCTACGAATTACGAATAAGGTTGCTGTTATGGCTGATGAGTTGGGCCAGTCTTAATGGTAATGATGCACAATGTTTTGTCAAGATACCGTCTTGACCAGATCGTAACTAGCTGGTACGCTATCCTGCGAAATCAGCAGTGATTAGTAGGATTCGCGTTTTCTTGGCAGATTCACAGCAACTGTTCCGGCAGGGTGTCAGAACATCGATGGAGGCCGTGCCGGATGTGGAAGTTTGCGGTGAAGCATCTTTATCGCCACAGCTGATTGCTGAACTGGAGTCGGCCTTTCCTTCGGTGGTGCTTTTGGGGATCACAAGTGAGGCGGACATTGAGACAGCGCGGATCGTCAAGCAGCGATTTCCGGGGGCAAGCGTCGTCGTTTTAACGACTTCACCTGATGACGGGGAGTTGTATCAGGCAATCCGTGCACGTGCTGCAGCTTATTTGAGTCGTCAGGTAACTCCGGAACAACTGGCGGATGTTATTCGACGAGCCGCCCGCGGCGAACATCCGATAAACGACACTTTGCTGGCATACCCGCGTGTGGCCGAGAGAGTCCTTAAGCAGTTTCAGGACCTCTCCTGGGGTAAAGGTGTGGAAGAGTATCTTTCACCGCTGACCCCTAGAGAAACTCAGATTCTTACACTCATGGCGCGTGGTTATCTTAACAAGCAGATTGCCGCTGAACTGTGCCTCAGTGAGCAGACCATCAAGAATCATGTTACATCAATCCTGAGGAAGCTTGATGCTAACGCACGTACTCAAGCGGTTGTCAATGCCATCAAACGCGGGTTGATCGACGTTAAAGATTCCAGTCGGCGTCCTGCGTAAAGTAAGCCCCTTACTTCTAATAGCACCAGGCTCACGCGTTACCCTCAGAGAGCCTCTTTATCTATTACCCCTCCCGTTATCTTAGCTTTACTTTTGGTACCACCAACGACCCGGTACCAAATGACCAGGTCAATTAAGACCTAGGTCGGATTTGCCGGACGTTGCCCAGGCCTTAATATGCAAATTGTGTCATTGCGAGGTTTGGCGTTTACTGTAACGTACCTCATCGAGAATGCTCGCCTGAGCGAGGCTCGTAAGCTTATAAACTTATCGTTCTTTGGCATCCTGGCTGGTTGTCGTGCCCAGACCGTGCCTGCAGGCCGGTAGAATCAATAAAAAGTAAATAAAGGAGGTCTTAATGAAGATTAGGGCGTTACATCGGGGTCAGAAGGGGTTCACGCTTATCGAGTTGCTGGTGGTGGTTTCCATTCTGGGTATTCTGGCGGCGGTGGTAGTTCCGAATGTTGGCCGGTTCATAAATAGGGGTGAGACCGAGGCTGCTGCTACCGAACTCCATAATGTCCAGACCGCTGTGATGGCGAAAATGGTAGATGCGGGGGTTACCACCCTTACGGCTACTTCCGCACCGGGGACCAACGACATGACGGCTTTCCCGTCAGCCGATCTTCCTCTTTACCCGGGCTTTGTCACTATGGCTACTTCTGCTTGGAACTACTGGGTTGATGCCGATGGTACTGTACATCAGGGTAGCAAGGCCTCATAGTCTTAGCCGGTGCGCTTTTGGGCGCTTTTAGATTGGGTCGCTTGGGGAAGTTAGCTGTGGGTTAGGCGTGTCTCCATAAGGAGTTAAGGGATGGCAGTACAGGCCAGCGGTAAGATACTTGGCAGGCTTCTCGTGGAAGCCAGAGTGCTGACCGAAGCGCAACTTCAGCAAGCTATCGAACTGCAGGGCAAAACGGGGCAAGAACTTTCAGATGCCCTGGTTGCCCTGCAGTTTGCCAGTTATGAGGAAGTAGCGGCAGCGATTAGCCTGTATTACAACATACCAATTGTAAGTCTGAAGCGGACGCCGGTGCGCTCGGAGGCTGTCAGGCTTATTCCGGAGAGTATGGCCAGGAAATATGTGGCTATCCCGGTGTCAGTGGAAAAGGACGGGCTCCTTGTGGTGATGAAGGATGTTGGTGATGTTCAGGCCATTGATGAGATGGCAGCCCATGCCAATATGAGGATTAAGCCTGCAGTTGGTATTGCGGGCGAAATATTGAACGCAATCGACCTTAACTACAAAGCTCTTGGCGAGATTGAGAAAGAAATCCGCAAGATACCAGTTCATACGCCTCAGCAGAAAACCACTTCTGACCGTGTCTCAATTCAGGACCTGGCTGATGCCCCTGTAGTTAGGGCGGTGGACTTATTGATGACACAGGCAGTTAAAGATAGGGCTTCCGACATCCATATCGAGCCGCAGGAATATGGTCTTCGGATTCGGTTCCGGATCGATGGTATTCTTCATGACACTATGACTCTCCCATCTGACGCCAGTCAAAGTCTGCTTTCCAGACTGAAGATACTGGCTGGCATGAATATTGCCGAGAAAAGGCGCCCGCAAGACGGTCAGTTTTCGATGCAGGTGGGAAATCGGAGTATTGATGTTCGTGTGGCTACGGTTGATACGGTTCACGGCGAAATGGCAGTCCTAAGGATTCTTGACAAAGCCTTCGCCTTTCGAGAGCTTCGGGATCTGGGGTTTCTTCCAGAGATGCTTGACAAATATCTACGGCTTCTCCGGTTGCGAGCCGGTGTCATTATTATGGGCGGTCCGACCGGCTCCGGAAAGACGACGACCCTTTATGCCTCGGTCAATCAAATCGACCGCAAACAACTGAACGTGATTACTATAGAGGATCCAGTCGAGTACCGGTTTGCTGATATCAATCAGATCCAGGTAAATCAACGGGCGGGCCTGACTTTTGCCAGCGGATTAAGGTCAATTATGAGGCTTGACCCTAATGTGATTCTTGTTGGCGAGATCCGTGATGGCGAAACTGCTCAGATGGCAATGCAGGCGGCATTGACCGGTCACCTCGTGCTTTCATCGGTACACGCGAGTGATGCTGCTGGTGTGCCAGCACGTCTTATTGACCTTGGCGTGCCTTCGTTTCTTGTGGCAACAGCACTGGCTGGTGTTCTAAGTCAGCGGATGGTACGCCGCATATGCCCTCACTGTCAGACCGAACGCGAACCGACTGCTGAAGAACGGCTTCTATACGAAAGGGAAATGGGCGAGCCACTTGACAAAGTGCGATATGGGCCCGGTTGCACTTTCTGTTCAAGTACCGGCTTTCTTGGGCGCACCGTTGTGAGCGAGCTAATGATAATGACCGAGCAATTGAAGTTGCTTATCTATCATGGCGCTTCGACAATCGAATTGAGAGCCCAGGCGACCAAGGAGGGTATGGTTCCACTTCTGCATGATGGCATGATGAAAGTCAAATTGGGCATAACTACTCCGACCGAAGTTGTTAGAAGCGCTCTAACCAGTTAATGTCCCGGCCAATGTCAATGTCGTCCGGTATGACAGAAATATGCGGTACCATTACGTCGCCTACACAACCGACCGGAAAGTGGTCCGTGGATCGCTTCATGCGAGTTCGTCTTCAAGTGCCGAAGAAGCGCTTCGTTTACGGGGATGGCGCCCGCTAAGTTTGTCTGGCGGACGGTCTGGACCGGACTTTGCTAAGCTTTTCCCAAGCCTCTTCCGTATCAAATCGAAAGACGTATCCGATTTCTCCAGGCAACTAGCACTATTGCTTGAATGCGGTGTCACTATGTCCACAGCCTTGAGGCTGCTCCAGGAGAATGTTGCTAACCGTTCTTTGAGAAAGGTCATCGCCAATATCAACGCTGAGGTGCGTTCAGGGAATTCACTGTCAAAGGCGATGGCCAAGCACTCCAAGGTATTTGGAGAACTCTATGTACGTGTTGTTGCGCTGGGAGAGCGGACCGGCAGTCTTGAGTCATCCCTGCGGGAGATTGTGTCCTATATGGACAAGCAACAGGCATCCCACAAGAAGGTGACCAAAGCGCTCACCTACCCGGGCATAGTGCTGGGCATGGCAATTGCAGTTGCTATTCTCATGACTACGGTGGTGCTACCGAAAATGACATTGATGTTCACTTCGTTGAATGTGGAGTTGCCGCTCCCTACCAGAATGTTGTTAAGCCTGACTGCCTTCGTACAGTCGCATCAGGTTGAACTGATCGCCTCCGTGGTGTTTCTGATTGTGGTATTCGCACTGCTGGCACTTCGTCCGGGAGGGAGGGCACTTATTCAGAAAGGTATGCTTGCGGCACCATTGTTTGGGCGCGTGGTTCAGATGACAGAATTAGCCCGGTTTAGCCGGACAGCCTCGATGCTTCTTCATGCTGGTATTAGCCTGACAGATGTGATGGAAATGGCAGCCAAGAGTGCAGGGAACGTGGTGGTCAGGACAGCTATAAGACAGATAGGGGATGAATTGGTACGGGGTCGTCCTCTGGCTGGGGCTATGGCAGCACAAATGGTATTTACCCCACCGCTGGTTCAAATGGTAGCGGTGGGAGAAGAAACAGGTAAGCTTGAAAACACTCTGGCAACTATCGCCCAGGCCTATGAAACGGAAGCTGATGAAAGAACAGCGACGTTAATAGGTTTCATCGAACCGGCGATGACAGTTATTATCGCTCTGGTGGTTGGATTCATCGCCCTTTCGGTAGTGATGCCAATGTATAGCCTTATCGGTTCTCTTGGGTGATATATGGGTACTGGTATTCATCATAGAATGTACCATTGTAGCGAGATCAGGCACATCAGTCGTCTGCTTGTTCGGGGAATGAGCAGTGGTATGACGATGATTGAAACTGTAGTCACGTTGGCTATGCTGGGCATTATTGGCGTTGTTGCACTGTCCGGGCTGGCCTCGTTGGTTATTAGCGGCGGTGTTGTGGTTGACCGCGCTTCCGCAATAGCAATTGCACAAAGACAGCTTGAATACGTCAAGGCACTCCCTTATCAAGCCGCGCCGACGGTATATGCGGTTATTGAAGTGCCGTCGCTTTACCAGGTTACATGCGAGGCGCAATCTCTACCTGACGGCAATATGCAAAAGGTCGTGGTTGCGGTTGCAAAAGGCGGCCGCTCGTTGCTGGTGATTGAGGATATCAAGGTCAATCGTTAGGAGTCTGGACATATGAAGTTTGGGTTCGGGCTGAGAATTGGCATCACCGTAGGTATCGTTTTGCTGGCGTGCGGCTATCTTGGGATCAAATACGCCGGTGCCGTCAGCGACTATGATGCCGCTCGTGGAGAGATGAACATGACTCTGCAGGCTCTGAATAAGTCATCAGCACAGCAAGTGGGCAAGAATCCAGCAGAAATTCAGGCCAAGATTGACGGTATCATAGCCGAGTCAAAGCGGGTACTATCAATCTATCCATCAGTGGTTGATAAGACGAGGACTGTTAGTGTGCTTTTGGATATCGCAGAATCAAACGGTGTAGCCATCTCCGTGGTGTCATGCAGTGAGGGGACTAAGAAGACGGAGGAAAAAGTATACCCCGCAATCACTCTGGAGCTTCAGATGGAAGGTTCTTACAACCGTATCCTTGGCTTCTTAAGTGCTATTGAGGGGGTACAACCGGAGAGCCGACAGGAACGGCTGACCAGCATGGTAATTGAAAGCGTAAATTTGGTAGCTAAGGCAACACCCCCAGGGACGTCAGCGGACGGGAGTGTCGAGGTTACTATCGATGGTGTGCGATTATCAAATAGCGATGAGAGGTATGAAGGACGTGTAGTGCTTATGGTATACGGTATGCCGGAGCCGATACCTAAAAAGGTATCAGTGGCATCTCCTGCAACGCAATCGAAGGCGAAATAAGGTTGCAGCCTGTTGCGGTTCAATAATGTCGGAAACACTGACGCTTAGTATCGAATCGAATAGTATCCGTGCTGCAGTCGTTTCTGGGAAAAGTATTGTTAGATGGGCCGAAGCGCCGTTGCCTGATGGTGCGGTCTCAGGTGGCGTGGTGGCCGACCCCGGTATGGTATCCGCCGCGCTGAAAGAGCTTCTTGGCTCCCTGAAGATAAGCCGCGTCACACCAATTGTCAGTGTGAGCGGCGTGCGTTCTTTCTATCGTTATCTTACTATCCCGAAGATGGAGAAGCCTTTGCTCGATAGAGCGGTCCTTCATGATCTGGAGGATTCGATACATGTTCCGCAGGATCAACTGTACATAAATTGGGTGCGAGTGCGTGGTTCCGGTGATGAAGACAATGTCTTCGTGGTTGCCTCTCCGCGTAACGCTATTGACAGTGCTGTCCAGTCCATACGTTTGGCAGGTCTTAAAATGCTGATCCTGGACTGCAAACCGCTATCGCTGGCACGCCTGGCACGTGTTCAGGATGCTGTTGTAGCAGATGTAGAACCAGATGTCATGCATCTTGTGGTAATAAAACGCGGTCGCCCGATGGTAATCAGGACTGTGCCTTTGAGTAACTGCAATGCTGCCGAACTATCGGGGCAATTGCGTGAAGAAGTTGACGCGACGTTAAGGCTCTATGAGAGCATGTATTCTGAAGACCCAACTATGGTCGGCATGCTGTTGTATCTGAGCGGATCATGCATACGCTCAATAGAATCGTTACAGGGGCTTTCTGACGGGCTACAGCGCCCAGTAGAGTTATTGCCCCCGGCTATGAAATATCCTGCCGGAATGCCGTGGCCGGACATGGCTGTTAACGCAGGACTGGCTTTAAGATTGACCTCAAGGCTTTGGTCCAGATATGGTTCGGTACCCAAAGTTGACCTTCTTCCATTGGCCTATCGGCCGGCTCAGCGGCCGGTAACACAGCTGGTACTTGGTCCGGTCGTAGCCGTCGGAATACTGGTGGTAGCATTTGCATATCAAGCTTACGATCAGGCAATGGCCCGGAGTGAACTGGCATCGGCGGAAGTTAAGTTGATGCAGGGGAAAATGCGGGTCAAACAGGCGGAGGTAAAGAGGTTAAACGACCTTCAGCAGACATTGGCTCAGAGCGAGACTGCATTGCGAAAAATTACTGAGGAACGGAATATGTTGGTTCCAGAAACCCCCGCGTTTCTGGACACTCTCAGAGTCGTGTATACTGAGACTGATAACAAAATACGGTTGAGTGCTGTAAGCCAGAGTGGTGGTAAGCTGTTGATCAACGGTATGGCGTTGGATCATCGGGGGGTGTTAGACTATGCGGACAGGCTGACAGCGAGTAAGGTTTTTGCGAAGGTAGACATTCGCGAGTCAAGCACTGCGCTGCTGACTGATGACAAACAGGATGGTATCTACCGGTTCATAGTAGGTGGGGAGGTCAAGGTGCTGGTTAAAGGCGATTCCGTGACCAGTTTTACTATTGCGGCGACCAGGTAGTTTATGAGTGTTGATATTTCATGGCTCTTAAAGCTTATGGCAGATAAGGGTGCCTCCGATCTTCATTTGGTGGTACCAAGCATGCCAGCTTATCGTTTGGGTGGTGTTCTCAGACCGGTTGAGGGCTGTGATTGTATTGAGGCACAGGATACTGCAACTGTATTCGGCGAGATAACTAATCAGGAGCAGCGGCTCAGGTTCGAGAGTGAGCAGGAACTTGATTTTGCCTACGTGCTACCAGGTGTTGGACGTTTTCGCGTCAACGCCTGCCGGCAAAGGGGTAGCATTAGCCTGGTATTTCGCCTCATCCGGGAGACAGTTCCGACGCTGAATGACCTCCGTCTACCACGGGTATGTCAGGACCTGGTTATGAAACCTCGTGGTCTGGTGCTTATAACCGGTCCCACGGGATCCGGCAAGTCAACAACGCTTGCGGCGATGATCGAGTATCTCAATGTGAATGAAGCCCGTCGCGTGGTTACAATTGAAGATCCCATAGAGTTCATGCATGTTAATAAGAAGTGCATCATCTCGCAGAGAGAGATCGGGGAGGATACAAAATCGTTTGCCGCGGCTTTGAGGCACGTGTTGAGGCAGAATCCTGACGTCATTCTGGTCGGTGAGATGAGAGATGGTGATACGGCGGCGGCAGCGCTGACTGCTGCCGAGACCGGGCATCTGGTTCTAACGACTGGACACGCGCCCGGTGCCGACCAAGCGATTGAGCGCGTGGTTGATCTATTTCCGCCTTACCAGCAAACACAGATAAGGTCTCAGCTTGCCTCAGTCCTGGAAGGGGTGTTATGTCAGGTGCTCGTGCCGAGAGAGGACGGGAAGGGAGTTGTTCCAGCAGTTGAGGTCATGCTGGCAAACCCAGCGGTTCGGAACCTGATTCGGGAAGGCAAGATATACCAGTTGCCAAATGTAATTCGTACCAGTTCCGATGCTGGCATGCAAAGTCTGGACCGGGCACTTGCTGAGCTGGTCCGCACAAACGTAATCAGCAGGAGGGAAGCATTCTTGCGGTGCCGTAGTTCTGAGGAATTAGAGCTTCTTATCAAGGGGGGTTGATGGTGTTGTGTTGTGGGTTCAACAGCAGGAACATTAAGAGTTTTCTGGGCGAGCAAAATGGCTTCACCGCGCTTGAGCTGCTCTGTGCTGTTGCCATGCTGGGTCTCATTACTGCCGTTCTTAGCATCTCCATCATTCAGGTCAAGGCCACCACTCCAGGAGTTAAGGCTCGCGTTGTTGCTGTTCAAGATACCGTTTCGGCAGGTGCCTTCTTCAGCCAGGACGTCATGATGGCGCAGACATCGGACTTGCCTGAAGGTGGAGAATCTGTGCCATTTGTGACATTCACCTGGATGGATACCTTTCAGGACCTGTACACCATGCATACGTCATACTATTATCTTACCGATGGTGAGTTAAGACGTGAGTATGATGGTGAGACCAGGGTAATAGCGCGGCATATTACTGCAGTTGCATTCTGGTTTGAAGGCACGACAGTCTACATGTCGCTGACGAGTCAGGTCAATGATCAGCATCCGGAACTCGCGATGACGCAGACATATCAGGTTAGGATGAGGGCTGTAGTATGAGACGCAGTCTCGGTTCCGAATTGCGCAAGGAATCCGGAAGTGGTCTTCTGCTCGTTACGATACTTGTGGCTTTGCTCGGCCTGTTGATTGTTCCCAGTCTTCAGCTGATGTATGCCGGGGCACGATCGTCACAGGTTTATGAGATTTCTATGGTGGACCGCTATTCGGCGGATAGCGGCGTTGAACATGTGCTTGGACGCCTCAAGTATGAATCTGGATTTGCTGATTCCATAAATGAGTCGATGCCGGTTCTGGAATATGACATTGAGGCGAATGGGCGTCAGGTCCATGTTATAACCGAGTACGTGGACCATAGTTCAGGCGAACCTCCCGAAGGAGGAGGCCCGCAGAGCTGGCGTATCGAGATAAGTAAAGAGGCGAATCCTTCCGATGGGCTTCCGGGGCAGCAGTTAACGATAACCTATACCATTACTGTCAGGAACGTCGGCACCAGCACGATCTATCTGAATGAAGTAGGCGACCGGCTTCCTGCAGGGTTCCAGTCAGTTGAGTATGTAACGGGCTCGAGCTCAGGCATAAAATCATCTGACCCGGAAATATCCTGGGTCGATGGCCGGCTACAACTTGTGTGGCCACTGGGGAGGACTCCCGGATACCGAATTAACGCGGGTACCGTGCACCAGCAGCAGTTTCTGGTGCTGGCGACACTTGGATGGGATACGCACCTTAATCTTGCCTGGGTGTTAGCGTCGCCCAGCAGCATCGGTTATGTGAGCACCGGGGACACCGCCCCTGTAGAGGGGGCCAGGCTTTACGACGTTACGGCGACGGCGGGTAATGCTACGGTGAAGGCACGGGTTGGTCTTGCCGGTGATTCGTCTGTGGCCATCATCTCATGGAAGAATATGTAGGGCCATAGTCCAGTTTTCCCCGAGATACCACCTCAGTATTTCCTGGCCGTAGACTAGTGCAACGCATCCACCCAGGGCGAGGAATGGGCCGAAAGGGATTCTGTCCCTTCGCCCCCTTAGCTTCAACGC
>Ga0185342_1000883_pt1 | contig 13748 bp, 12 predicted proteins | sample ConPoolayeEmetaG_FD_128045 | JGI IMG/M metagenome (GOLD analysis project Ga0185342, IMG submission 128045) | Hot spring microbial mat communities from California, USA to study Microbial Dark Matter (Phase II) - Cone Pool mat layer E metaG... ...
GTTTGTGCCTTCAAAAACTTCTTCGACTGACATACCCTCATTTAGACGAAAAGGGGTTAGTTAACTTAACTCCCAAAAACATAATTATTACATTGTGCCCTCGAAGTGTACAAAAGACTTTTTATGCCCACTTCTGGGAACTAAAATAATTATTGGTTTGCTTTTGTCTGAAATACTTAATAGATTGTGTGATTCACAAAGTAATTAATTTAGTGGTGATTTTATGGAGTTGGAGACGCTTTCAGAACATGTGGGCTTCCTAACCACCAGAGTAAAGGTGGGAGTATTAACCAATCAAGACAGGTGTATACTTGTGGATTCGGGCTTGGATTCGAGCACTGCAAAAAAGATTCTATCACTTTTAGGAAGAGAGGGATTAAATGTTGTGGGTGTTATAAACACCCACAGCCATGCAGATCACTATGGGGGAAGCTCATATATTAAGAGTAAAACAGGAGCAAGGATTTATTCCTCGGCTCTGGAGGCTGCAATAATTGAGAATCCATGTCTGGAACCCATTTACTTTGCTGGGGGAGCGCATCCTCCCAGAGAATTAATGAATAAGTTTATGATGGGTGAAGCGTGTAGTGTTGACCAGATTGTTCAGGAGGGAAAATTGGAAGCCAACTCTTTACAGGTGGACATCATAAATCTTCCGGGTCACAGCCCTCAACAAATCGGGGTGCTGGCTGAAAAAACGTTCTTCTGTGCTGATTCAGTTTTCCCACCTGAAGTTTTAGAAAAACACCAAATAATCTTTCTCCACAATGTCCACGATGCCCTAGAATCGCTCAAAAAGCTATCCGCCATTAACTGCGAGTACTTTCTTCCCAGTCATGGAGAACCGCTAAAAAAAGAGGAACTGGAAAAACTGGTAAGCCTAAACCGGGAATCAATAAAAATGGTTGAAAAAACCATCCTTGAAAACTTATCCTCCCCCCTAGAACTAAGTGAACTAATAGCTAGAGTTTTAAACCAGCACAATATGAGTATAACGAGTTACTCGGAATACCACCTTTTCTCTTCAACAATCAAAGCATATCTCAGTTACCTCCAAGAAAAAGGCCTAATAGAATTCAAAGTGAAAAACAACTACCCCCTAGCCTCCAAAAAACCATCCCAACTCGAATTATGAAAAATTAAGGAAACAAAAATAAATCTGAACAGCAAAAAAATTACCATAAAAAACTTCAGGTTTTCATATTTCTAAAACGCTTCCAGCGTAAGGGTCGTTTACTATAAAACTTTTGGGAGAGACTATCCATGAACTCGTATGACCGTGTTATGACGGCACTAAAGGGCAACAAAGAGGAATTGGACTATGTTCCCTGCATTAGCACTACTTCCAGTTGCACCCTAGAACTTATGGAACGCTTCAACTGTAAATGGCCAGACATACATAGAGACCCCGAGAAAATGGCTAGAATTGCCTCCGCCGCCCATAGGGTCTGCGGATTGGACATGATAACTATTCCTTTTGACATGGTTGTTGAGGCGGAACTATTTGGGGTAAGCATTGATTTCCATGAGGATAAGATAGACTCCAAATATAGTTATTGGCCCACAAGAAGGAAGCCCTTAAGCAAAACGGTCGTACCCCTCATTCCTCCCGAAAACATTCCCCAGCAGGGAAGAGTACCAACCATAGTGAAGGCCATAAAAATACTCAAAGAAGAATTCGGCGGCAAGGTGCCCATAAACGTGCATCTTGTTCCCCCATTCACCAGCATCAGCTACTACATTTTAGACACCGCAAGCTTCTTCCTATCTCTAGTCAGAGGACCAGAAAAAGTGAAAACAGTCCTAGACGAAGCCCTACCCATATATATAGAACTGGCCAAAACATACAGTGAAGCTGGAGCAGACACAATAACCCTCCACGAAATGGGAGCCAGCACCAAAACGATAAACCCCATACAGTTTGAGGATCTGGTTAAACCCTACATAAAAAGAATGACGCAAAACTTGGAAACAACAATACTAAATATCTGTGGACCAACAATTCCCCTCCTCAAACAAATGGTGGAGTGTGGGGCAACGGCCATAGCCGTAGACGAAACCGGCACTATGAGAGAAGCAAGAAGTATTGTGGACAAGGCTAAACCCGGATACCCCATAATAGGCAACCTCTCCCCCAAAAACCATCTAGCAGAGGGAACACCCGAACAGATTAGCGAAGCAGTAAAAAACGCCATACAAGATGGAGTAAACCTAGTGGCACCGGGATGCGACCTTGTATTAGAAACACCTACCATAAACTTGTGCGCCATGGTTGAAGCCACAAGAAAGTATGGGGCAATCAAGCGGTAGACAAAACCCCTTTGAGATTTAAAACTAGTTGAGTGGTTATCCCAAGTGAAAAATCACCATCAAACCAAGATAAATCCCAAATTGTAATCTATACTGGCGCGATTCCTATACAAATGGGTAACCAGTAGTGTTCACCAATGATTAAGGTAAATCAATTTGAGGAAGTAGCGCAGATAAAGTTGAGTCAAACCATGGACGAACGCTACCTTTACTGGGCTGCTGACTATTTAGTTGATGGGCTTCTCACCAATACTGGCCCTTAGGCATAGTGATAAAGAATTGGTGAAATTCTTAGAAGGCAAGAATGTGAGGCCCGCAGTTAATACACATCATCACGAAGACAATATAGGGGGCAAATTCTTTCAAAAAAGGTTTGGAATTAAAATATTTTCGCATCCTGAGGCAATCCCACTAATAAATCAGGTCCCTAAACTACTCCAATATCAGAAATGGTTTGGGGTCATTCCAAGCCTGCTAAGGTCTTCCCAATTCCGGAAGTAATAAAAACTGACTACTTTCGTTTCCAAGTAACAGAAACCCCAGGTAACTCAGTGAATTATGTGGAATTACTAAAACCTGAGAAGTATTGGTGTTTTACCGGTGTCCTCTTTGTTACGGAAAGACCAGAAGCTTTTCGGCCACACGAAGACTTAGCAGAAACCATCCAGTCAGTGAAAAATAGTGGGACTACCCACAAAGAGGCTTATTCTATTCACTGGACTGGGAGGGATAGTTCCAGATGGCACAAAGGTTATACAAACATGTATAGAATATTTAGAAGACTTGTCGCAAAAAACTAATCTTGCAAAGAATGGACTTTCAGTAACTGCTATTCGAGAAGAGCTGATTGGTGAGGGCAGCCTATTTAGCCAAGTTAACAGAGGGAGATTTTCCGCTGAAAATTTGATTAAATCTATTCCCTGAACAAACAAATAATTCCCGCATTAATCCTAAAATAAACTCGAGACTTATTTTAATTGCCTTTGCAAGTAGTAGGTTCATTTTCTTTTCTTTAGCTACCTCATCTATGATAATAATTTAAAAAAATCATAAAGTTTTAGACCGATGCAATATCTATTATTTGTTCAATGTTTTCAAACACTTTAAAATAGTAGCCTTGTTTCTTATGAGGTTAATATGATTGTTGATGTAAACCAATTAATTCACGAGGTGATCCTACTATTTTTCTCCTATGGTATAAAACCTACGTTTTTCAAATCTTTAAAGGAGGTGTTTTCTTCCAAATTTTTACTGGTTCACTAGGTCAATATTTTAAGTATTCCAGGGCTATTCTTTGTATAATTTGAATAAAATTTATATATTGAATACTATAAGTAGGATGATGAATGATATTTTAGGGTTAGGTAATCATTTATGAAGCGTACGACGATCTCTGTTTCTGAAGCTGCTAAAAAAGAGTTGTTAAGGGAAATGGCTAGGTTACAGTTGAAGTGGGGGAAGAAGGTGGATTTTGAGGATGTTATAATAAATTTGGTTGTTCGGAATAGAAGGAGACCCGAACTCTTGGAAGAGGCGTGTAAACCAGTGGAAGGAGTTCATCCAGACTTGGTTATTAAGAGCCTTGTTGAAGAGAGGACTATGGATGTTGAAAGAGAGGAAAGAAAGGCACGCTGAAGAGGAACTTCCTAAAGGCAAGATAGTATTCGATGCAGGTGTACTTATAGAACAAATGTTATCTACAAGTAGAGGCGAAATTATAAAGGAAGCAATCCTAAATGAGGAAATACTTCCATATGTATCTCATATTACTTTGGCAGAGGCCTTGTATATACTTTGTAGGCACATTGGTTGGAATTTAGCTAACAGCAAAGTTGGGAACCTAGTTAAATCTGGGTACTTTATAGTCGAAGATTTAGAGCATGTTTTTGGTATCTCAGCACAGTACAAATGCGAGCGTAAAATCTCCCTGGCTGATTGCTTCACGCTCGGTTTGGCTAAATACATTTCTGCACCCGCGCTCTTTGCAGTAAAAGAAAAGGAATTAACAAATGAAGGTAGAAAGAAGCCTTTTGACGTAAAAATCATTTTTCTTGAAGACCTTTTCTAAAGAAATCTACATTGCAACCCTAAGATTAATGTGAGAGAGGTAAGAGGAGGACTTTCAGTGATTACTATTCGAAATTAACTCATCGGTGAATGTACTTCATTACTGCTAACGGATGGAGATTATTCTACTATAAGTCTATTTTTCGAAACGAAAAATAACTGGGGATACTTAAGTTTTCATTAATTCCGCGAATTTTTCTGCAAAGCTGTGAATCTGGTTCCAGTCTCGAAAATCGTTTTTTCCTTTTTCATCAATTTTTATTCCGAACTCTTTAGACATTCCCTTTGCCGCCATCTTCAGGATTCTTTTATCCAAACCACCGATCCTTGAGGATTCGGAAAAATCGAAAACTCCCCCAAAGGCATCGTAAAGGTCAGCTTTTACTCCCACTTTTTCCATGGTTTTCTCTATCCAGTCCTTTTTTGCCTGTTCACGTTTGTCAGTGATGGAGGCAAATCCTGAACTAATAAATATGCCAAGCTTTTTCTCCTGGAATTCTCCTTTATGCTTCAAGAGAAATTCTTGGGGTTCCTTCACCCACTTCATAATCCTTATTCCGGAGCCAACTAAGACTCCGTCAAATGGCTCTATGGAAGGCCAATCCTTTGACTTGGTCTTCTTAAGGTCGACAAGTTGAACCTCCAACCCTTGCTTTTCTAAAACCTTCGCAATTTCCTGAGAAATCTCTTCAGTACTCCCATAGCGGCTACCATATGCAATTAACACCCTTTTACTCATAAATAAAAGGCCTCCAGAAGATAAATCCAGCAATTTCAGATACTTTATATTCTACTACAGTTTATATTAATCTCTTTTGTGTGTTTAGCTGTGGTTAAAGGATTGGATAATAAGGTTTCAAAAAGCAAAGTTTGGCTTTGCCTTTTTTTGGAGTGGAACTCTTGCTGGGAAAAAGGTCTTAAATAGAGCTCCTCTCCTAAGATTTTGGAATACTATGTCGCATTGATTTTTGCGATCTAAATCTTTACCCTTTCGGATTTTAAAAGTCAGGAAAGTCTTAAAAGATTTTGAAATTTTAACTCTTTTGGGAGTGGAAATGTCAGCTGATGGCTATCGTGAAATGCGTATTGTTGCGTTAAGCTCAGTTCTAGCTGCGGTTTTATTGGTAACTTTGAAGTTGGTGGTGGGATGGCTTTCAAAGAGCTTGGGCATTTTGTCGGAAGCCGCGCACTCTGGTCTGGATTTGGTTGCCGCTGCCATTACTTTTCTTGCGGTAAGAGCTGCGGTTAGACCTGCTGATGTGGATCATCAGTATGGTCATGGAAAAATTGAGAATTTATCTGCTCTTGTTGAGACTTTGCTTTTGTTTGTTACTTGTGGGTGGATTATTTATGAGGCGATAAATAGGATTTTTTTCACTAGGGTTGCTGTTGAAGCAAGCGTATGGACTTTTCTTGTTATGTCCATCTCCATTGTTGTTGATTTTTCACGCTCAAGAGCTTTGTATCGGGTTGCCAGAAAGTACAATAGTCAAGCTTTGGAGGCGGACGCATTGCACTTTAGAACAGATATCTGGAGCTCATCTGTGGTAATTGTTGGTCTTGTTTTTGTCTGGATAGCCGATAATACGGGCATATTTCCCATACTTCATCAACTCAGATTTCTTTCCCTCGAATTTTACTTTTTGTCTGAGGAGCTCAGTTTTGGCATGTTACACTATGCGGACTCCGTAGCGGCCCTCTTTGTGGCCTTCATTGTAATGTTTGTGAGTTACAGGCTGGGAAGAAGAACTTTGGACGCTCTTCTGGACAGAGCTCCCAGAGGGGTATCAGAAACGGTTAAAAAACTGGTCTGCGAAACTGAGGGGGTGGAGGAATGCACACGGGTAAGAGTACGCCAATCGGGACCTAAATATTTTGTCGATGTGAATGTTTTAATAAATCAGTCAGATTCCCTAAAGAAGGCCCACGACATTTCACTCGCAATTGAGAAAAGAGTAAAAGAAGTTTTTCCCAGCTCCGACATCGTAGTCCACACCGAACCCACCGAGTTGCGAGGGGAACCAATAACCCAAAAAATCAGAAACCTGGCCCTGATAAATGAATTCCAGGTTCACGATGTCCACGTCCACGAAGTGAAAAAGAAAAAATACATCGATCTTCACCTCGAAGTGCCTCCAAAACTCTCACTCGAAGAGACACACAAACTCGCACATAATCTAGAAAACGAAATCAGAAACAAAATAGCCGACGTAGAGGAGGTAAATATACATTTAGAAACAGTGGATAAAACACCAGTCGAATACATGGAAGTAACAGAGAAAGCAAAGAAAATGGGTATAGAAATCAAAGAAATTGTTGAGAGCATAATTGGTTCTGGCAGATGCCACAAGGTAAGAATCAGAAAAGTTAAGAACAAATTTCACGTATACCTCCACTGTGTACTAGACGAAAACATGCCCATAAAGGAAGTACACACACTAACATCAAAAATAGAGTTCAAAATAAAAAAGAAAATACCCCAAGTAGATGAAGTAAACATCCATGCAGAACCTCCAAGCGAGGGATAAAACAGAACCACTCCAACCACAAGCCCGGTACAACACAAAATAATGGCTCACAACTTCTTCTTTTCGGCTGCCTAACCAAAAATCAAAATACCGAGAATTATCAAAACCGCATAATTAAACATTCATTAAAGAAAGGCAAACCAGAATATTGTAATAGTTGTGCATTTAGACTCTCTACTCTAATGATGAAATGTAGTTCCAAATCTTGAAAGTCTACCTAGTCCTTTTTGGCAGACATTTAAACATAAAGGTAAAAAAACCAAAAAGTCTCCTACCCAAAGGGGTATAACTCGATCAGTCTCCATAGTTAGGCGCTGTTAACCCGATGGTATCTGTTGTGCGCTGTACATTTTTCGTCTCAAACGCCCTTCTTCTTGGACGTATTTTTCAGCGTGCTTCACTGGCGGAACAACTGTGAGCAGGCTCCCATCAAGGGGCTTAGAATACTTTCCAAATTGCACACAATAGGTAACTCCTAGTTAATTGTGCCCATAGTTAAACCGAAATTATTAATAAATGAAATTTATTTGCCTTCTATTTTTTTCCCAAAAAATATTCTATAGGGTGATAAATTTTTTGTTTTTTAACGCAAAGTATATATAATTGAGGTGTTTTTACATGTAACATAAAAAAAGTTCGGGATTAGAAGGGCAAAATGTTTTTATATAAAATATAAATTTTGTTCGGTAAGAATAATAAATATTTTAAAGATTGGAAAAAAGGTCATTTGTCAAAGGCGTGAGTTCAGTTGAATCCAAAGACGAGAAAAGTTAGACTATGTGAAGAATTGGGAGGAACTATCATAGAAATTGAGGTTCCACTAGTGTCGCGTGTTGACCCCGCAGAAATCCTTAAAGAGTTGAACCTTCCAGACTACATCAACTTAGACTATCTTCCCATGAAAAGAGCTCTGGTTTCACTTTGGGCGGCGAGACGCGCAGGTCAACTCCACCTAGAATTTCCAAATGTGATAAAGGGTTGCATTGGAAAATCAAAAATTAGCAATGAGTCTCTAAACATTTTGCTTTTCGGTGGTGGAGCCTTCAAAATTCACTGCCCCAGCACCAACGTCGAGGGTAGTGCCTTTAACCGTGTAATGAAGGATGTAGACCTAATTTGTTCCAAGAAACAGGGAGCCACAGTAAAGAACCTGCTACTCTGCCTTGGGGAAATGTATGGAAGCATGTATACCCACTTTATGCTCCTCTCTGACAAGGTTTTCAGCGCAATGCGGAGAGGAGAAAGGTGGAGGGTGAGGGCCATCGACTCCATAGATGAAGAGGGGCTCCCCGTTGCTGGCTATATGGATATATTAACCGAAGAGATAAACATGCGTCACAAGATAGACATAAGACCCGAACTATCCCAACCTCCAGAAAAAACACTTTACACCATTGGGCTCGAAAACATGCTTCTGACCAAATGCCAATTCATCGAGGATCACCCCAGAAGCGCTCTGGAGCAGTTGGAACAGCATGGTCTAAAACATAGAATACTCTCCTGTAACAGTCACTACGACCACAATAAGATAGTTATTGGTATGGAGGACAAGGATATAAAAGATGTCTGTGCAGAACTGCTAGACCACCCCATAGGAGAAGGGGGCAGCGAGGAAATAAATGGCAAGAAAATTGCAAAAATCTTGGAGAAGGACAAAAAGTTCAGGAAAACGGTAAGGCTCAACCTAGAAATGATACTCAACAATGAAGACATCCTGAAGAAGTTTGGTGCTAAAAACAAGGAAATCAACACCATACTCTCCAGAGTAGAGGAGCTCCTGAGCATAATTCCCGAATCTCCAGAAAAATGGAACAAGCCTTGGTGGAACACAGAAGTATCCAACGTGGAAATAGCGAAATTCAGAGACTAACTGCCATCTCGACCTTCTAAGTTAAAAAATTTTTTAAACTTGTTTGGTTTTTATCCTAGGAATCCTCTTAGGGCTCCGGCTTCGATGATTTTTTCTTCCATTTTTGCGATTTCGTTTTGTTTGAATAGTTTCACGATTTGTGTTGTTAATTTTTTGTGTTCTTGGTTGGTTTCGTATTCGAATTCTTTGGCTGTTTCTCGGATTTTTTCTGCCAAGCTGGGGGGCAGAAGTTTGAGGTTTTCTGGGTTCAGGTATTGGAGGGCGGAGGAAATGTGTTGCTCGAAGCACTTGTAAATTTCGGTGACTGCCTCCTTTTGTTTCTGGCTTAGTGCAGAGAGACCCAAGACCTCTGGGGGAATGCCTAGAGAGTATAGTGCGGCGCAAAAAGTTATTGCTCTGGGCAGAGTGATTCTTCCTACTCCTCGAGCATATCCAAAGAGACCTATGTGCAGTTTTCTTTTCCTCCTCTGTGGAATGTATGGTGCCAACCGATTTATTAGGGGAGCTAGTTCAACTATTTCCTCTTCGTACTCCTTTGACACATCTTCCAATATTTTTTGGTAGTATTCCAAGTCTAACTCTTGTGGTTTTCCCCTTTTTTTCTCCCTTATTCTTTTTATTGATTCCACAATCTGTTGTTCGGGATAATCATATTTGAAGGCTGACTGGAGGGTGAAGGTTTGCACGCTGGGATACTCTTCGAGAACCTGACTTTCCGATAGGGGAGTCATTCCCCCTCTGAATGGAGGTGAACCCACACCCAGTATAGGGTAGATGTCCACTGAGAGTTCTTCTTCCAACAAACTCAATTTGTAGAGGGCTATTTTGTTCAATAACACCGCCGAGACCAAGCTATAGTTCAAGGCAGGATCGCTTCTCGCCAGAAAAACCCGCTGATATTCAAACCCTTTATCTTTAAGGTAATCTCTAACTATTTGATCCGCCTTCAACATGCTGACCATATCTTCAACTAGGGGGATTACGTTTATTTCCTCGGGTTTAAATTCACCAATCCACTCTTTAAGGGGCACATCCCCACTAAAGCAGGGTTTATGCTGTTTGCCTACCACGAACTCCTTGTAGTAAAAATATACTCTGTTGAGCTGATCGGAGGATTGGGTCATAGGGAGAATGACCTCAAATATGGGTGCCAAGTCCTCACCATAAAAAATTTTGGAAACATCAAAGGAGCGTGGTATACTATCCAGTGTTTCAATAAGCACCTTTCCCTCCGCCCTTTCAACCGCGGGATTGGGCACACGCAGAGTGAGAAAAACATCCTCCCCCAGCCTTTTCTCCCTAAAAAAGTAATCATAATTCGATAAAAGCTTCACCACCACAAAATCGTCCACCTCCTTCCCCTCCGCATCCCACATCTGCTCATCACACCCCAAATGCGAAAAAACATAGTAAGCCTCCCTTATCTCATCCTCCCCACCAATCACACTGTGACTAGCAAAAAAGGGAGTCCTCACATTATCCGGATGCTGCGAACTCATACACCGAGGAACCCTAACCCTCACAAAAACCAACTCCACAAACACAATGCCCGAAGAGATTTTTTAAAACTACCTACCAAATCTTTTTTCTGTTATTAAACAAACTTAACACTGTGGGAGAGAGTTTTTATGCGGATTGGAAACCTTTTTTGGGAAAGTTATCTGTTAAGAGGTGTTTCTCTTAGTCTAGGAGGTTTCCGCATTTTGCGCAGTAAATGGCGTTGATGGGCATTTGGGTGCCGCATTTGGGGCATAGTTTTGCGGCTTCCTCTTGTTTTGAATCTGTTTTTTCGACTAGTTTTTCGCCGCAGTAGGGGCATATTTTCCAGGATGGTTCCATTTGTTTTCCGCAGTTGGGGCAGCTGGGTTTCTTGGCGGTTTCTATGGGTGTGCCGCAGTTTGGGCAGAGTTTCCACTCTTCTTTTAGTGGCTGTTTGCATTTTGAGCATAGTTTTGGGGGTGGTTGGGGCATTGTGTGGCCGGGTATGAAGCTTTCGTTGGGAACTTTTCCGGTTTGCAGTATTTTTTTAACTATTTTGTCGGTGTTATTTACTATTTTTAGGGTGTCGATTTTTGTGTCTAGTATGTCTCCTTGATAGTCTAGTTTGACCATTATTTGACCTGGTTTTCTCAACTCCATGGAGACTGTTATCGGTTCGGGTAAGTTGTAGTGTGGTCCGCTGGATAAGGTGAATTCGTTTTCTTCTGTTCCTTCACTTACGTTTAAGCCAAGGTTCGTGAAGTAGGTTTCTAGGGCCTTCTTTAGGAAGGGTATTTCAACGTTGGTGTTGAAAATGTAGGATTTCCTCATGGTTAGCATCTCAATCTTTGTATACTAAAATATGTTTAACCCAATGTTAAAAATATATTTTTGTGGGCAGATATATTGTTTGTTGCTGAGTTCTTGCTATGGGGTAGAAGATTTTTGGTTTCAGTTTTTTTGCGGTTTAGATTCTGTCTCTTTGCACGCTGATGTGGTTGTTTTTTATGTCTATGGTTAGTATGTTTCCGCTGCCCAGTTTTCCCACGTTGCATACTACTGTTTTGCCGATGTTTGCTTCTCCACGGGCTTCGTGTATGTGGCCGCAAACCATTAATTCTGGTTGCGTTTTTTCTATGAAGTGTCTAATCTGGGGGTCTCCTGCGTGGCTTCCGTTCCAAGTCAAATCTAGGCAGCCTTCGGGGGGTTCGTGTGAAACAATTATTAAGGGTTTTTGTGACTTTTCTATTGTGCTGAGAAAATCGTAGCCCCAAGCATTGCCGCTTAGCCCTAGGATTTCGACGTCTCCAAACTCGATCTTTTTGCCGTGAAGACATGTGGCGTTGACTCCCTGGAGTTGGGTGTCTGGTTTTACGCGGTCCATATTGCCCCAAACATATAGTACAGGTATTCTACTTGAAGCTAGTTTCTCAATTATTTTTTTGGCCTCCTCCTCTCTTCCCGAGTGTGTTATGTCCCCGCAAATGAGCACCGCGTCGGGCTCCTTTTCCTTAATATATTTTTTGGCGTTTTCCGCGGCTTCCATATTGCTGTGGATGTCTGCCAAAACCACGAATCTCAATTTTTTCACCTCTCATCATAAAGAGTGGGAACAACCTAATCTCTTGATTCAAATTCTTCTAGGTGGCTTTTAGCTCTCGCATTTGTAAAGGTCTTTTTAGTTTCAGTTTCCCAAAATTGGGCTTATTAAATTTTCCAATTGCACGCCTCGTTGCATAATTTTGTTTTTTAAACTTTATTATTTATTTTGATGATCTTTTTGCAACTTGTTGTGCGGCCGGATCCATTTGCATCTATGGGGATTGGAAGCCGCTGAATTTGTCAACTGCTACCTTGCTTATTTCCAGTCCGACGTTTTCGTTGCAGTGGGGGCAATTAAAATCCGCGTTTTCCGAGGCCTTGCCCTTTTTCAAAGCCATTACGTAATAGATGCCTATGCTGTTCTGGCAATGGGGGCATTTCATAACCGCGAATCCTTCAGTCACCATGAGAAATACATCCTAAAAATTTTAGTCCATCCAAGTTAATATCCTCCCAACAACTATTTAAGAAATACCTCAAAATAGAACACAAAAGTAGCATAAATGCAAAAAGCTGAAAAGAGACTCCCAAAATACGAATGTAAAATAAGTTTTGGAGGTTTAAAAGGGGTGGAGTTATTCACCAAACAAATCGAGGTAAAAACAAGTGAACGAATCGAGCTAACAGATATAACCAATCAAATTCAATCATTCATTGAGGAGACAAAAATAAGAAGGGGAATAGCTTTCATCTACACACTGCACACAACGGTTTCTCTAATAATAAATGAAAATGAGAGTGGACTCCTAAAAGACATAAAAAGATGGATACAGGAAACCTTCACCAGAAAGGACTACAACCACGACAAAATTGACACCAACGCCGCAGCCCACATAGCAGCAAGCTTCGCCAAAAACTCGCTTACCATACCCGTCGAGAACGGAAAACTGGCACTTGGCACATGGCAGAGAATCCTACACCTAGAACTAGATGGTCCAAGAACCCGCAGAGTAATTATGCAAGTGATAGGAACCTCAACATAAAAACAAATAACACTTTTATAAGAGGAAATAAAAGTCGGACTTGGAATTTTTTAGCCATCCTTTTTTCGCCTTTTTTTATTTATTGCTTTTTTCTCGGCTCTCTTCTTTGTTTTTCTTAGTTCTCTTCTGCATAACTTTAGGAGTCTCTGGATTTCTTTGTCCTGTGAAATTATGTCGCCCATCTGCCTTTTTTTATTGTTGATTAGTTTAAGGATTAGTTTTGCGTTGTCTTTGCTTTGCTCCGCAATGCTTCCCAGAGCCCAGCTCACCATGTAGTTGAGGGATTCGTTTTCTGAGATGAGGTCCACTAGTTGTGGAATGTAATTGGAAAAGTCTGCAAATTCTGCCAGGACAACAATGCAGTAAAGTGCAACGTCCTGGACTGGTTTCCTGTAATACTCTGAGTATCCACACAGGTCATCATATTCTTGGGTGTATCCGTGGTCGGACAGGGCTAGTTCAACTGTTACCTGTATTATTTCGTCCATTCGGCCTTTTTTCTTCAAAATTTTTGCACATTTTTCTCTTATATCATTGATTTTCATCCTTGGTAGGGTAACGTAGGGTACATGCATAATATCAATTACCGCCGATGGGTCCTCTGTGGAGTATCTAACGATGTTTTTTAGAGTTTCCAGTCTAATAACTGGATCCCCATGTTTTAGTAGTTTGCTGATGCTGTTCCAGTCTTCATTGTTGATGAAGTGTAGGACTAGTGAGTCAACAATATACTTTTTAATGTGCCATTCTGGAGATCGTTTTTCAATAATTTCGATGAACTCCCCAATTATCGCTTCGTAGCGCGTCTTAAGTTCGTTTAGTTCTCGACCCGCCAGTTCAACTATTGTCTCCCTCCCCTCTTCAACGGGCTCGTTGGGATGGGGATATGTTCCCTCAAGGAATGCTTTT
>Ga0185342_1000884_pt1 | contig 13744 bp, 9 predicted proteins | sample ConPoolayeEmetaG_FD_128045 | JGI IMG/M metagenome (GOLD analysis project Ga0185342, IMG submission 128045) | Hot spring microbial mat communities from California, USA to study Microbial Dark Matter (Phase II) - Cone Pool mat layer E metaG... ...
ATGGAGTTTTTTAAAATCCAGGAAGCCGAAGCCATACGAACTTTCTTTTTTAATTCGCTGACCGAAACCAACCACGATTTCAAGTTTTTTGTTGATTGGGCAAAGGTCAAAGCCCAAGTCGAAAAATATTCGCTCGAACTTAGTATTTTAAATAACCTGACCAGAAATAGAGAATTTGAAAAAGCCCTGAGAGATATCCTTACCCGTTATCCCGAGGTTTTGCCATGTTTTCCGCTGCTCTTAGCAATAAGAGAACAGCGATTTAAACTAATAGATGATTTTTTAAATAAAAAGGCAAAAATTCTTGATTATGATTTTACTCCCAGGAAGTTAGGTAAAGATGATATAGCCAAAGTAATCGAATTTGTTTCCAAAACGGGACTCAAGGACTTCTTCCTGAATCTGTCTACGGCCAGCCTGCAGGATTATCTGACAGGTGTCGAAGTGGGTCTTGATACTAACGCCCGCAAAAATCGCAGTGGCAAGATGATGGAATCTCTAATAGAAAACCTGTTAGAAAAGAGTAGAAAGACCTTAAAAATTCGAGAGGTTATTAAACAGCAAGATTTTGGCATTCTTAAGCAGTTTGGAATAAATGTCCCTACCGATTTGAAAAACAGAAGAGCGGATTTTATTCTTATTAAAGAAGGGGTCAAGGTTATCAATATTGAAACGAATTTTTACAACGTCTCTGGCTCCAAGCCCCAGGAAATTGTCGACTCTTATATCAACAGGCAGGATGAATTGAAAAGGGCTGGTTTCTATTTCATTTGGATTACTGACGGTTATGGCTGGAAGAAAGGCCAGAATCAGATGGATAAGGCGTTTGCCAAAATAGATTATATCCTCAACACAAAATTTGTTAGGTTAGGCCTACTCGAAAAGATTATAAAAGAAATCTGAAATCATGGTGGAAAAAGGGAAATCATTTAAATCAGAAGCTGAATTGCAGCAAGCCATTCTGCGAGAAAAAGCTCGAGGCACTCCAGACGTAAAAATAGGGGAGAAATTTGGCGTTTCCTATAAATATATCGAAAAAATCATCACTCAGGCCAAAGGAATAAATATAAGCAATCTAAATATTAAAAAACATGTAAAGTATTTAGAACCGAAAAATTTTAGGCTCGAGGCTACCTCAGTCTGGAGCTTTCGGCAGCGAGGCGATTGGGCAACGCATAGCGGCGAATACCGCGGCAATTTCTCACCCTATATCCCCCGAAACATAATCCTCCGGTACTCTCAGCCCGGAGAACAGGTGCTCGATATGTTTTGCGGCGCTGGCACAACGGCGATTGAAGCCAAGCTTCTCGGCCGAAAGTGTATTGCCAGTGATATTAATGAGAAAGCAATAGAATTGGCAAGGGAAAATATTAAATTCGAGATGAATTTCTTGCCGTTTCCTGAAGAGAAGAAAAAAGAATATTTTGAACCAGAGCTTTTAGTTAAAGATGCTCGCGACCTTTCTTGGATTAAAGATGAATCTGTTGACCTTATCTGCACTCATCCGCCGTATGCCAATATAATCCGATACACAAATAATAAAGAAGAAGACTTATCTTTTCTTGAAGTTGATGAATTTCTGGTGGAAATGAGTAAGGTTGCTAAAGAGAGCTTTCGGGTTCTGAAGCGGGGCCGGCAGTGCGCTTTGCTCATCGGCGATGCTCGGAGAAAAAAGCATGTGGTTCCATTGGGTTTCAGGCTGATAAATGTTTATCTGAAAGCCGGTTTTATTCTCAGGGAATTAATCATCAAGAGGCAACATAACTGTAAGACCACGGGCTTCTGGTATAAAAAAAGCATCGAAAACAATTTCCTGCTCCTCGCCCATGAGTATCTACCTGTTTTTGAGAAGCCTTCTAAGCCAAGAGAAGAAAAAAGGGTAAAAGAATCGGCTTCAAGGCTGGCTGTGGAGAGGAAGAAAGTTTCGCCGGGCTCGGAGCTTGAAACCTTGGAAACCACAACAGTCTGGATTTTCCCGGAAAAAGAAAAAAATTATTTTCTCACCCGAAATATCGTCGACCGCTACGCCAGGGAAGGAAAATTTCTGTGTTTGGAGTTGACAACGGAAGAAAAAAGAAAGCTAAAGCCTCCGAGCAGCGGAAGGCAGGACGGTTATAATCTTATCTGGCTAAAATCCTCTATTTTGTTCGATAATTATTTTTGCTTCGACTTATCTAATTATTTAAATTCTGTTATGGAAACGATAAATAATTTGAAAAATAACATCAACTTGGGCGGTTATTTGGCTATTGAGACAAGGGATATCAGAGTCAATGGCCAGCTCATCCCTTTGGGCAAATTAATAGTCGACCATATTAGTGATAAAGGGCTTTGGTTGAAAGAAATTGTAGTAGTGACGACTAACGGAACAACAACAGAGAGCGATGAATTGGCCAGCCCAGCTGCAGGCAATTTTTTAAAAATAATTCATAGCTATGTTCTGGTTTACGAGCGAAGATAAAGGAGGAATTGTTAGTACTAAGAACAAGCTTATCAGGAAGAAATTCAACCTATTTTAGAGATGGCCGACTTAACAAGGCATTGGTTAGAAAGACAATTAGCAGAAAGCGATGGGTCTCGCCTTTAAGGCAAGGCCGCTAATCGAAGCAATCAAATATTTGTCAAACATCGATTTTTAATTTTAGCCGCAAAGCCTCAGGAACCTCACCCTGCGGGGTCCATTCTTGTTGCGCAAAGTAAGCATCGAGAATGGAATTATAATAAGCTGGGTCAACAGCTTTGCCCGCTTGAGGGCCGGTGGTTAGCGGCTTTAAAAATTTGGGTGAAATAAAAGCATCGTAGTCTCTCTTTCTTCCCTGCTGCTGATTAACCCAGCGTTCCAAGGTATAAATGCGCCGCCCACATTCTTTAAGGCTTTCTGGTGAATAGGCAAATCCAGTAAGGGCTTCATAAGCTTCAAGAAAATCAGGCGAGCTATAATCTTCAGTAAAGAAATCGCAGAGACCAAGGGAGTCAGTCAATGCCTTGTTTATATGGCAGCTCAGGACATAGGCGGCAATATCTTCCGCACCGCCTAAACCAGCCTCTTCCGCTTGAATCGTCCAAGCATAGGTATGGTCGCCTCGGCCCCGATTAGAGGTTCCGTAAGCCGTAAACATGCCCGGGAAAACCTTAGGTTCAATTCCGGCATAGCCCAAGCCGGCATAAGCGGTGGTAAAGCAATAGACAACATCGGCCGGCTGCAAATTATAAGGGCCGATGAGCTGGGCCATAATTAGGTCCGTAGCCTGCGCCAGCAACCTTCCCATTTCCGTTGACTTATAGCTTATTTGCTCCAAGGCTTGAATCATTGTCCTGACTTGGCCAAAAACCGGGCCGTCAGAAAACGGCCATAACCCCTTTTCTTTGAGCTCCATCGAGGCCGCCATGATACTGCCGAAAGTCATCGTATCAATGCCATAATCATTACAGAGATGATTGAGATAAAAGATGCCGTCGCGGTCTGTCAGACAGCAATTGACCCAGAGAGCAATGGTTTCAAATTCGGGCCTTATGCCTTCATGAGCATAGGGGCCGCTTTTAACTGAAGCTGAGCGGGTGCAAAGAATGTGACGACAGCGGCTACAAACATTGTGTTTGCCGGCAATCCCGAGAAAAGCTTGGGTGGAAACGCCGCGATAAAGTTCAGGGTCAAAATAGCCTTCATCAAAATTATGCCAGGGAAGATAGCCGCCTTGTTTGCCCAGGTAGCCGCCACGAAAGGCGCGGTCAAGCCACCAGGTAGTGCCTGTTTCCGGCCGAAAAGAAACTGTCCACTTCGGGTCAGCCACATGGGCTTTAATCGCCTCATCAATCCTTTTAACCGTAGCTTTAAACCTGGCCTCGTCTTTAACCGCTGGCGTTTTCTGGCCAACTGCCGTAATGGCCACCAGATTCTTTGAGCCGAAGACGGCGCCGGCCCCGCCGCGGCCAAAATTGCGGTGATAATCGGCTGTCAAGCAGGCAAAAGGCACCAAGTTCCAGCCAGCCGGCCCCGCGGTTACGGTGGAAGAGCCGGGATATTTTTTGGTTAAGAAATCAATTATCTGGGAAGCAGGACGGAGAACCCTCTGCCCGCCTCTTAACTCGAAAAGTTCCTCTTCGGCCGGAATTATTTCCACCTGGCCTTCGTTAACCAGGAGGCGCACTGGTTTATCGGCTCGACCATCAATAATTAAATGATCAACCCCGGCTCTTTTAAGCCTATTATGAAAATGACCACCGCAGCTTGCATGCGTGAGAAGGCCAAAAATCGGCGGCCTTGGGCCAAGCCAGGACTGAGGCTCAGGCGAAAAAGTAAAAGGGCTGATGAAGGAGCAGGAGCCACGACCAGCTGTGGGAATCGGCGTATCATTTAAACTTGACTGGCCAATAATGATCCTATTTTCAGGCGAAAGAGGGTCCTTTAGCCTGTCTATTTTCTTTAAATGTTTCGACATAAGATAGGCCTGAACACCTCGGCCGCCAATAAAAAGGCGATAAACTTCCGGGTCAGCCTCCTCTAATCTTACATGGCCTGTATTGAGGTCAATAAAAGCCCATTGCCCCGTATAGCCAAAAAAAGAGAAAACGGGAATCATGTCTACTCCTTTTAAGGGAACATTAGATTGAGGCATTATAAAAGAAAAAACACTTTTTTAGCAAAGTCAGGCTATCTGGCGCTACCAGTTTTAGCTGGACCTTTTTGAAAAAACTGAATCACAATAAATTAAAATGACCCTCTTTGCTCTTGGATCGGTTAGGCCTTTAGACGCCGGGATTTCTTCACTCCCATTTTGGTTTTAAATCGACCCTTTTTTCCCCCACCCTCCCCAGCGACTCAGAAAAAGCTGAGATATAAATAACCTTATAAAGTCTATTGTCCAAATTTTTTGCGGCGAAAGCTCCTTTATTTTTTCAACCCGCACCTGCTCAAACCGCCATTCCTTCTCGACCACAGGGCGGGCCTTCCCTTCAGGATCATTCTTAAGCGAGAGAGGCTGGGTTTCAATAACCTTAGGCTGCTTTGTCTCCGGTGAAGGAAGGCAACTTAAGGTTAAGAAAGCCATGATGGCAGCAAAAAATGAACACTTTTTTGCCCTAAGCCCTTTATTTTCTGCCTGAATAAAAAATAACGCGGATAAGACAGGCAGGAACTCTATAATCTCCTCAACTGGTCCGCAGCGAGTCCTTCACTTCCCAAAGAAGGAAGCGTTCAGGCTCTTAAAGAATCCCCTAAGGAATGCCTAATCAATGTTAATAAAAAAGTCGCCGCGCCTAAGAGCTGGTTTGGACCTTCAAAGGCTGAGCTGGCCAGGCAGCTTGGCAAAAAGACGGGTGGCTTCAATTGGCCTCAGACCGCAAAGATAGCGGGTCAGGCGTTCAATACCGATTCCAAAGCCGGCTGAAGGATAAAGCCCTCTTTTGGCCACCTCGAGATAGGGAGAAAAAGCCTCCAGCTGAATTCCCTTCTGCTGAATCCGATAGCAGATTCTTTCCAGTTCATACTCCCTCTCGCCTCCGGAGAGAGCTTCGCCATAGCCCTCGGGATAAACAAGGTCCATATCAACCAGCGTTCCTGGCCGCCGCGGGTCTTCCCGGTCATAAAACTCCCGGCCTTCAATCGGAAAATCAAGAACCCAGACCGGCGCCTCATAAGAGGAAGATAGCTTTTCCTCAAAATCCGGGCCATACTTCTCTTGGGCTTCGCGGTAAGTAATACGAAAGAAGGGTGATTCAGGAACCTTCAGCTTTCGGCCAAAAAACTCGAGTTCTCCCTGGCATTTTTCTTTAACCGCCAGGATGATGGAGCGGAAAAGCGCCTCGCCTAAGGCCATGACCTCTTCGCGGCTCGATTCTTTCATTTCTAAGTCAAGCTGAACAAACTCAATCAGGTGCTTACCTGAGTTCTGTCGCTCCACCGCTTCAATCCGCACGTTGGGCGAAAAGCATAAAATCCGGGGATGGGCAAAAAGAGCCATCTGTTTGTGGAAGATCATGCTTTTCGTAATTTGATACTTAAAACCGTAGCACTCGACTTCGCCCCGGACGCGGTGGTCCGTTAAAGGGTCGGTTATGGGCGAAATGACTACTGGCAGAATCTCGATAAAACCTTGGCGCCGCAGAAATTCCCGTGAAGAATCGAGAATAACGGACTGAACACAGAGGGCCCGCCGCAGCACCTCTGAGCGCCATAAGCCTAATGCTTTATCCACATCAAACATAGAAAACCTCCTTGGGTGGTATGAAGTAATCGGGTAAGGCTGAAGGTATACGTCCCCTTAGAAGGGGACGTTATTATTATTGGCGTTGACGGGCTGGATATTCAAAGAAAAAGGAAGGTTGTAGAAGAAAATTGGGCGCAAAAGAGCTGACAAAAGAGATTCATTTTTAAACCCAAAATTGCTCTTGCGCCTTAACATCATTTTTGATTTTACAACATATCGCTTCCCAATTTCAAGTCTCCGACGAGTTAAAACGCCAGTGCTATGCAGAGCGCAAAACTCTCGAGGCCATATCCCAGATTTTTGGCATCAATGTCTTTGTCCGGTACAGAAAGGGGGAAACTTCATTAGGATTAACCATGGTTAGATTTTAGATGACAAGATGATACCCTCTACGGTTAGATTTTTAAATTACTTGACAGGAATGCTTTGTCTAAAAAGACTCCCCAAGCGAAAAAGCTCGCGCCTTTCTGAGGCTTAATTGACATTGCCTGAGGACAAAGATAAGCTCAAGGGAGTTAAAGCCTCGTCTTTCCTTTTGAGGCAAAAAGCCATAGGAGGTGATGGATGAAACTTCATCTCAAAAGGGATTGCCTCTTGCTTGCCATGTTCCTTCTCTTTTCTTTTTACCTCGGGTCAACGCCCGACGAAAAATCGCCGCTTCCCATTACGACTAATAAGGCGAAGCTCCTGAGCATCGCTGTGCAAGGGCAGGTAGCCCATCCTCAGCCGGCCCGAAATTATCTCACCACTTGGGACGGTAAACCGAAAATGGCCATCGGCATGGGTGGCATCAACTATAGCCTTAAACTGGGTGACAGTCTGTTTGACTGGGCCAGTGCCGAGCAAGCCACCATGGAGGTGGCCACAGAAGGAGTGGGCGAAGAAAGATTCCGCGAATCCTGGCTGACTTTTTCCGCCGTAGGCAACGAGGTCAAGGTGTTAAGCGGGGAAGCACGCGGAGCCAAGGGAGTTGTAGTCGGCAAATTTGGGAGCTATGTTCTGGTGCGCTTCGATGACAGAGTCAAAGAAAAATTAGCCGCCGGCGATACCTTACAAATCAAGGCAACGGGCTTGGGCCTGAAAATTGAAGAATTCCCCGAAATTTTTATTCATGGTGTGGCGCCCGAAATTCTGGAGAAAATGGGTTTAAGGAAGGTAGGCGATAAATTAGAAGTTCCGGTCGTGAAAAAGATTCCAGCCGAAATTGTCGGTCAGGGACCGGGCAGAACCAGCCATTATGGTCATTTCTGCGTTCAAACTTGCTTCCCGCCTGATATCGAGAAATACGGTCTAAAAGAGCTTCGCTTCGGCGACCTTGTTTTCCTCGAAGACATGCAGAATGATTATGGCAAAGGATATTATAAGGGAGCGGGCACAGTGGGCATTGTTTGCAGTGGCCCCAGCGATATTGCGGGACTGGGAATAGGCGTCATGGGTATTTTATCCAGCCGTGAAGCAAAACTTGAGCCTCGCCTCAATCCGGAAGCTAACATTGCCAAGTACTTGGGGATAAAAATTACCCCAAATTTAGAAAAAAAGGGCAAGGAAAAGGCAGAAAGGGAAGCCGCGGCAGGCGAAACAAACAAACCCGTAAACAAGGTCGACAAAGGGATTCGCACTAATAAGGACCAGCTTTTAACCATCGCCGTGGAAGGCGTTGTTCAGCCCGCGGGGATATTGGGCGGCTACGGTTTTTCAACGACCTATGATGGCCAGCCCAAATTAGGCATTGGCATGGCTTCAATTAATTACTCTGTAACCTACGGCGATTCGACTTATGGCTGGGCCGAAGGTGACCATGTTGAGCCCGATGTCACCATCCAGGGAAGAGACCGGCCCTCCCCGAGTGAATGCGCCTTAGCCATTCTGGCCTGCATCGGAAACGAAGCCAAGGTGTTAACCGGTGAAGCCAGAGGAGCCAAGGGAATCTTTATCGGTCGCCACGCTGGCTCGGACGATTTAGTCTGGTTTCCGTCCGAGGTCAGGGATAAACTCGCGGTTAATGACCGGATTCAAGTTAAAGCGCGGGGCGTGGGGCTCAAAATATTAGGCTTCGAAGAAGTCCGGGTGAACAAGATTGACCCTGAGGCTTTGGAAAAAATTGGTATCACCGTAGAGAATGGACAGCTGATCGTTCCGGTGGTTATGGAGGTCCCAGGTTATCTCATGGGCTCAGGAATGGGCGGCGGCTTCTTAGAATCAGTGGATTATGACATTCAGACCACCTGCCCGGAAATGGTCGAAAAATATAACCTGAAAAAATTGCGGCTGGGTGATATCGTGGCTATAACTGACCATTATGATTTTTATGGCCGCGGCAGATATGAGGGAGCGGTAACCATTGGAGTGGTCATTCATGGTTTTAGCGATTATGCTGGCCATGGACCTGGAGTTAACCCCATTCTCAGCGCTCTCCCTGGAAAAATTAAAACGAGGCTCGACCCTAACGCCAATATGGCTCTGATTCTCGGTATCAAAAAAAAGCTCTAATTTTCTGAGCTAACTGTTAACTGCGATTAATTATCTTCGGGAATTATCTTCGCGGCTAAATTGAAATTTGATTTAACGGGCCCAAATTCAGGACAATTTTAATTTTGAGGACAAGGCGCTCGGCAAAATCGACCACGAAGGGACTAATCGCTACGCAAATTTAGGTCGATTTAAATTCTTAAGGCGAGGCGCCGCGGCCTTGGTCCCAGATAAAATTTAATTGAGACTAATAGTAAATTTGATTTTCTAACCACCAGCTGCAATCTTCTCGATGGCAAAATTCTAAGCTAAAAAAGCCGTCCGGGTCGCAAGGCGGTGCCGAGATTTCTTTCTTGACGTAAGAGTACCTTCCAGTAACGATGCCGCGGGCATCGAATTTCGACCGCTTACCCGCCTGCTCAACTGTTTTCTTTAAGGGGCCGATGGCGAAATCTCTTATCGTCAGCCTGAAATTAGTCAGGCCCTTCTTCTTTTCTTCTTGCCAGAACTTAATTATCTTTTCTGTATTGCGAGTTTTTACCTGGAGGGGAACAAAAGAAAGTGTACCTCGAGGAAACAATATCTTGGATAGCATCGGGGCTAATTTTTCGGGCGGGCGGCAATTCACCGCTTTCACAAATTGGTCTACAGCTATTCTCAGAAGTCTTTTCAATTTCGCTAATTCCTTTGGTTTAAATTTCTCTTCTTGGCTCATAGTTCACTCCTTAAAAACTGAATAAGGGCTCACTTGGCCCTATAAATTGCCATATTTTTTTTCTTTTATTACATATTTTTTCTTTTCTCTGGCCAGCAACCGTTGAAAGGCGGGTTCATTTCTTAGGCTGGCATAATAGGGGTTACTCACCAGAAAAGGATAGGAATAAAGAAAATCTCGTAACTCCTGGAAGCCCACAGCTATCCCCTCTTCGATATATTTTATCGCCTCTTCTTTTTTTCCTACGAGGGCATAAATCGAAGTTATTTCATAAGAGTAAAAACGGTTAGAAGGAGCAATAAGAGACAGGGCCTTATCTTTTTCTCCCTGCGCCGCCCAAAGCCAGGCCTGATGACGGCGGACAGCCGGCGAAGAAGCACTAACCTTTTCCGCCCGCTGAATTTCCTTTTCCGCCCCCTCAAATTCACCCAGCATTAGCCGTTGCCGAGCTAAGCAAAGATGCAGGCGCCAGTTATCCGGCTCTAAAGCTAAGGCCTGTTCCAGCAGTCGACAAGCATTCTGGTATTTGCCTAAATAAAAATAGCTATCAGCGCAACCTAAATAAGCGCGGATAGAGAAAGGGTCAAGTTCGACGGCCCGCAAATAATGTTTAATCGCTTGGGAGTAGAGTCCTAAGCTGCGCAAAAAAGAGCCGACGTCAAAATTGACTTGAGCATTGTGGCCGTCAATGATGACTGCCCGCCGGAAACTCTCATAGCTAAGGTCCATTTCTCCGGTGTAAAAATAAAGCCAGCCTAAGCCAAGGTTGGCCTCACCCAACCCTGGGTTAAGCTCGAAACTTTTACGGAAATATTGGCCCATGAGGTCAAAATCTTGAGGCTCGTTTTCTCGGACATAGCGGGCCTCATAGAGATTGCCCAACTCCCAATAAGCCAAGGCATACGTCGGCTCTAACTTGATGGCGGCTTCCAGCATCTGCCGGCTCGTCTCAAAATCTTTATCTTGGCGATAATCTCGATATTTTCTCTCCGCTATCCTTCCTGATTGATAAGCCTTATAGGCCTCAAAATTGGCTGGTTCTCTCTTTCTTCTTCTTTCCGCGTCGGACGCGATGAGCTGAAGTTGCAGTTGATGACTAATGTCGTCGGCTATTTCATCCTCGATTCGAAAATAACTGGTCAGCTTTGCCTCATAGTTTTTCGACCAAAGACTAAACCCATACCGCGTGTCAATGAGCTTTACATTAACCCGGATATTATCTTTTTCCGTTCGGAGAGTTCCTTCCAATATTTTGGATACCCGGAGTTCCTCACCGATCTGGGCCAGAGGTTTGCGGGTATCTTTATAGAGACCAGAAGAGGTGGGCGAGATGACTTTAAGCTCGGCAATGCTTCCTAACTTGGTAATTACATCATCGGTCATGCCCTCGCAAAAAATCTCTTGATTCTGTTCCGGGCTCAAATCTTTAAAAGGCAGGACAGCGATGGAATTCTTCCAGACTGGACGACTGGCGACTTCCTCTTGCGGCCATTTCATCTGAAGGAATAAGTAGGAATCAAAAAGCAACGCCACCAAAATAATGAGCGGGATTAAAATTAGCTCTACCTTGATTCGCCGTGGGTTCGGGGAAGAGGTCTGAAACCAGCGCCAAAGGATAGTGCAAAGAAGGGCACAGCCGAGGCTAACAAAAGTAATATCTAAGGTCTTTTCGGGAAAATGATAGTGGTCGATAAGAATCCAATGAACGAATTCTAAGATTAACCAACCACCACCGATGAAAGCTGCTAAGGTCTCAATAAGACGGTGTTCTCTAAGCTGACGCAGAAAATTAGAAAATAAATTTTCTTTTTTAGGCCGGTCAGGGACCCCCAAAGACAATAATTTAGCGCCTCTGCGCCTAATTTAAGCTCGATTGCTATTAAAGTCAATATTAATTTTTGGCGCCCGCCTCACCTCCAACGGCTTTCCCAAATTGCGCCATATTACGCTATTTTTTGTAGATTTCGCTCCGGTGGCCAATCTTGAAAATCTCAACGGTCTTAGTGGAGTCACTGACCGAATATACAACGCGATAATCTCCCTGCCGAATTCTGTATCGTTCTTGCACCGAAAGCTTCTCGCTGCCCGAAGGCCTTGGCTCCTCAGCAAGCAACCTGATCCGCTTGACAATCCGGCGAAGGTCCTTTTTCGGGATCCTTCTCAGCTCCTCGGCGGCCGATTTCCTGATCAGAATTTCATATTTTCCCATCGCGCTTGAGAGTCTTCAATACATCTTCAAAGGGGAGAAGCGGCTCCTTGGCCCGATTTTCGAAGGCCTCGAGGTCGACGGCGTCCTCAAGAAGCGCCTGTTGGACGGCTGCATTTATCAGGCCGGAAACAGACTCTTCCGTCTCGGCCGCTTTGAGCCGGAGCGCCCGATAGTACTTAGGCTTCAGATAGACGGTCACCCTTTTATTTTTATTAGCTTTATTCACAAACATCCTCCATACAGCATTATAACGCTATATCACTATAACGACAAGACGTTTAGAAGGGTGCCTCGCTCTCTTCCCTTTCGCACCTCTCTCTGCCGACTTTAGAACTCATCTTCTGACCTCGAAAATTTATTCACTCAGAATGATTTAAGCAATTTTGTCTATAGACTCGGGGGCAATATCAAGAAAATATAGGAGACTGCGGAGCAAAACCAAACCGCCATAATCGCTCTGGTGTAAAAAAGAGTCTGTTTAGTCCCGAATGGGCCGCGCGCAATCTCTCCTGGCGTCACACCGCGTTGTCGGTCCACAGCCGGGTAAGAGCTAAGACCAGGAAATAGGCCGAGCTGGTGGTCAAATACATGACCCGGCCTCTTTTGTCCCTGGAGCGCCTCTCCCTCAATGAAATGCAAGCGAAAGTCTGCTGCCCGTATGGCAAAAAGGCCAAAGATGTGGATCGGATGGGTTACCTGGAGATCATCGCCCGGGTCACTTCCCACGAGACTCCATCTGAATATTATTCATGTTCTTCTCTTGACCCGGCAAGACAGGTCCGGCTGATTTCCGGCGCTTTTTAGCTTGGCCGCGGCTTCCTGTCCCCTTTCCGCTGGTTTTAACTCAATTTGACATCCGATGACGCCCCGATTTATACCCCCTGAGGACCATAGGAAGGGCAAATTGTCACAAAGAAGATCTGTGGACCGGCAGAGCCAAAAACGAAATTCTTCTTCTATGATGATGTGATGCAAGTACTTTCTTTAGCGCCTCCTTTCTTTTCCTGTCTTTCTCTCTTTAGCCCTCGGTCTGGTGGACCATTCTTCTATCCGTTCTTTTAACCCGAAGGTTATGTCTGCACACCTGCTAACATCAGGTCTCGGCTCCTTAATCTTATACCGGACGCGACCTCATCGGCCCGTTAAGAAATTCCGAAGGCAGCCGATTCGTTTTATTGATCATCTCTTATGCGGAATATAGGAACGATTCTCTTTGAGCATCCGATAGATGATGGTCAGCAACCGCCGGGCTGTCGCCACTTTCGCTGAGTTCGCTCCCTTCTTCCTCTTCATCCTCTCGTAATAACAGCGGAGGTCAAAGTCCGCTCGCAGAGCAGGCCAGACCGCCTCCACCGCTGCCCAGCGCAGCCAACAATTCCCCACCTTGATGATCTTGCCGTCGAAGCTCCTCTCCCCTGAGCTGTAAGTCGAGTAGATAACCCCAGCGTAAGCATGGAACTTCCCCACTTCCTCAAACCGTTCGACGCCCCCCATCTCCACCGCCACCAACACCGCCAAAAACTTCCCAAACCCAGGAACAGTCTGGAGCAGCCGGGCTGAGGGTATCTTCTCGTCCAACTCATCGACTAAAGCGTTTGTCTCGCTAATCCGCTCCTCCACATGACGATAGGTCTTGAGAAGCGCCCGCAGCCGGTTCTTCACCGCTGTCTGCTTCCCTATATAAAATGCCCGCTGACGCACCACCTCGCCGTTCTCATCCAGCCAGGTGATGTGCGAGTATTGACGATGATGGTCAATCCCCATATAATTCATTCGTGCACATCCTTAAAAGTAAGTTTTCCAACGTGAGGTCTATCACAACTTCCGGAGAAGGTGCATCACATCATCATGTTATCTTATAAACCCACAATGAAGCAGGACGCTACGAATTCTGGGTACCCGCCGGTGGTAGCCTGCGAGGCGAGGAGAGTATCTTTGATTGCGCCCGGCCAGATTACCACTTCTGCAAGTTCTTCATCCTTTGTGCGTCTTACCGCGGGGAGATCACTCTGGCTAACAGGGACGAGAGCTTTTTAGTGGACGCTTGCTTCTTCTCCCGCCAGGAGTTACCGGGGTTAATAGTTTATCCCCAAGTCCTGCATGGGCAGTTTTGGGATTATCTGCCCGCTGGGTTTCCCCTAACGC
>Ga0185342_1000888_pt1 | contig 13702 bp, 14 predicted proteins | sample ConPoolayeEmetaG_FD_128045 | JGI IMG/M metagenome (GOLD analysis project Ga0185342, IMG submission 128045) | Hot spring microbial mat communities from California, USA to study Microbial Dark Matter (Phase II) - Cone Pool mat layer E metaG... ...
TTATGGATGCGACTACAATGTCACAAACCTAATAAATGTCTCAGGAGTTCCTCCAAATGGAGATAATGCAACTGCCTATGATACAGCAGAAGTCTATCTAGCATGCGCAAACATCTCAGTAGTAAAGGTTGATATCAGCCCAGCGCCTGTTTCTCCAGGGGGGATAGTTGAATGGAGAATAAACATATCCAATCCAGGACAGGTGCCGCTCGACCCAGTGTTTGTTTCGGATACTCTTCCGGAAGGTTTTCAGTATGATTCTGCCTCTCCTGTTCCGGATGAGATAAGCGATGATAATAGGACAATGAACTGGACAAATGTAGGCCCCTTACCGGTAGGAGGAAGCACAATTATCCTCCTCAACTCAAGCGTAGGGAATGTTGCGAATGGCACGTACTACAACACTGTTTTTGTTGTTGGCACCCCGCCAAACGGAGATGATGTAAATGCTTCGGATACTGCGCAGGTAGGAATATTTGCCCCTGGAATTAACATTGTAAAAACAGCAAATCCGACGAGTGTTCTGGTCAGGCAGAATGTCACCTATACGCTTAACATCTCAAGTACTGGCTCAGTAAATATCACGGTAACCGTAATAGATGTTCTACCATTTAATGTTAGTTTTGAGGGTGCATCCATCCCGCCAACTCAAATCATGGGCCAGGTTTTAATCTGGGAGAATCTTACAAACCTTTCGATAGGAGAGTCCACACTGCTTATTTACAATGTTAGCGCAAATGCAAGCGGAACATACACCAACAACGCAACTGCAATAGGGGTGCCCCAAAGCGGATACAACGTAAGCGACAGCAGTTATGCAACGTTCACCGCATCCTCCCCGAGGCCGCCATCAGAAAGAAGGAGGGAACACGAGCTTTACATACATCCGATATCTAACCAGCGTGCAAAAGTGGGCGAAACAAAAACCGTCTCAATAACCATTGAGAACACAGGGGACTACAATGAATACGATGTTGTTTTGTCTTTAAACTGCCCATCTTCGTTCTTATGTAAAAATGCGTCCCTCGGAACGATCCGGGAGGGTGCAAAAAAGAATGCCGCAATAGAAATCATAGGAAGAATAGAAGGGGATTATCTGCTGAGGGCAGAGGCAAGGAACGATGAAACATATGCATCAAGAGAGTTCTTGTTTACCGTACTTCCTGAATGTGTATCAGATAAGGATTGCAAAGAAGATGAGAAATGCGAGGGCTCAAAATGCGCAAAGTTTGAATGCGAATGCGGATATATACAAGACCACAGATGCATACACTATGAATGTTGCAGCGATTCAGATTGCAACGAAACAAGCAAATGCGTTAATAATACATGTGTTGAGCGCCAATATAACATGGCGGTACTTGGTGAGAATGTAAGTGTAGGAGAAAACTTTACCCTCTATATTGAAGAGGAAGGCGCTCCTGCACCCGGGATGGCCGTTGTTGTTTTATACCCAGATGGCTCTACTGGTATTTTTATATCGGATGAGAATGGAATGATAACATTCTTTGCTCCGCAGGAAGGAAGATACCTATTCTATCTTAGGGACGTTCCATCTGTTTCCGGGGTCGTCTATTCTTCCATACCGATGCCGGCGTTTGTTCAGCAGACCAAACAAACCGAACCCGCCCAGCAGATTCTGCCAAAACCAACGCCCGAAAGAAAGGAGGAGCAGCCAACCTGCTGTTTGTTTGGAATATGCGGCAGTATACTGAGCATATGCTGGTACTGGTGGGCCCTTGCTGTTGCCGTGGCCGGAGCAGCGGTCGTTTTTAGAACAACATTCCTCAGGTCCAGACCATCAGGTCCCCCTAAGTGGAAAGGGTTTAATAGAAATGGAAGGAATGGAATATTTGGCCCGTAGATTAAGATTTAAATACGTTTTCAGCGAAAACCATCCATGCCCTCGAAAGAAGAGTTAAGGAAACAGTTCTCAAAAGAATGGGAAAAGCATTACAAACTCAAAATTTTAGCGGAAAAGGGGTTCAAAAGGCAGAAATGCAAGAAATGTGGCAGGAATTTTTGGGCGATTGAACAGAGGGAAATATGCGGCGATTCTGCATGCACCGGTTATCAGTTTATCGGCAACCCGTCCGGAAAGAAGATGGGGTATGTGGAAACTTGGGAAACAATAGAGCATTATTTTGTAAAGCACGGGCACGAGAGCATAAAGCCTTACCCAACTGTTGCGAGATGGAGGGATGATTTGTATTTTACGGTTGCGGGCATAAACCTTTTCCAGCCGTATGTGGTCAGCGGGGAGCTGGAGCCGATAGCAAACCCACTAATTGTCCCTCAACCGTGCATCAGGTTCAACGATATTGCAAATGTCGGCGTCACCGGCCGGCACTACTCAAACTTTGTGATGATAGGCCAGCATGCTTTCAACACAAAAAAGACCGGCCTCTTTTACTGGAAAGAAGAAGCAATAGAGCACGACCTGGGCTTCATGAAAGCGCTCGGCATAAAAGAAGAAGAGATAGTTTTTCAGGAGGATGTTTGGGTTGGCGGAGGAAACTTCGGCCCGAGCATGGAATATTTCGTCAAGGGTCTGGAATTGGGAAATTGCGTGTTTATGCAGTACGAGGAGACGCCCGATGGAAAAACGCGCGAATTGAAAACAAAGGTAATAGATATGGGCGCCGGGCTCGCGAGGTTTCCATGGATAAGCTCGGGAGCGCCGACAAGCTACGAAATAGTCCTCGGCCCGGCAAGGGAAATGAGGGAAAGTGCGGGGATAAAAATAAACGAAAAACTACTCTTGGAATACGCAAAACTTTCGGGCGGGCTGGACATAGAAGAGGCGGGGGATGTCGAGGCAGAGAAGGAAAGTATTGCAAAACAGCTCGGAATGGGCAAAAAAGAGCTTTTCAGAACTCTCGGCGCGCTGCAGGCGGTTTACGCAACTGCAGACCACATTCTCACCCTTCTCTTTACCCTTAAGGACGGCATGCTTCCCTCGAACAGCGGGGGAGGGTACAATCTAAGGATGCTCGCGAGGAGGGTGTTCGCGTTTGAAGAGGAGCACAGCTTCTCATGGGATTATTACAAAATTTTGGAAGGGCATGCGGAATTTTTGCGCATGCTTTTCCCTGAGCTTGAAGAAGGGGTTGAATTAACGGCGGATGTTTTGCAGGAGGAAAAGAAAAAATACAAAAATGCAAAACAAAACGCCTCGCGGAAGGTGGAGTTTCTGCTTTCAGCAAAAAAAACAATTTCAGCAAAAGAGCTTCTCACCCTTTACGAAAGCGACGGAATCCCTCCAGAACTGATCGCGGAGGAGGGGGAAAAAAGGGGAGTAAAGGTAGAGGTCCCAGGGAATTTCTACGAGCTTCTTGAAAAGCAGCAGGAAAGGGAGGAAGAAAAGAATGTGCGGGCGGATGTTTCAAAATTCCCAAAAACAGAAGTTCTTTATCATAAGGAGCCTCCTGTTGGAGAGTTCACGGCCGAGATTTTGGGTTTTGTTGAGTGCGAAGGGAAAAAAGCGGTAATTTTGAACAAGACCGCGTTCTATCCAGAAGGAGGAGGGCAGGTTGGGGACACGGGTTTTATTGGCGGTAAAAGGGTTTTGGATACAAAAAAAGCCGATGGTGTGGTCCTGCATGCTGTTGAAAATGCTGATGGTTTGAAAAAAGGCGAAAATGTAAAATGCAAAGTTGACCTGGAAAGAAGGAAGCAGATTACAAGAAACCACACAGCGGTCCATCTTCTGAATGCAGCGTGCAGAAAAGTTCTGGGCAATCATGTGTGGCAGGCCGGCTCCTACAAAGACGAGAACATCGCCCACCTGGATGTCACGCACTACAAGAAAATTACGGAAGAGCAGCTGAGGGAGATGGAAAAACTCGTGAATGGGTACATAACCGCGAACATCCCTATAACCGCTGAAGTTCTGCCGAGAAATGCCGCGGAGCAGAAATATGGAATGAGGCTATACCAAGGAGGGGCGGTTCCCGGAAAGGAGCTGCGCGTAGTAAGGATAGGAGATATTGATGCTGAGGCGTGCGGCGGAACCCACTACATGCTCAAAACAACCGGCGAGATAGGGTTTTTCAAGATTGTGGGGAGGGAGGGGATAAAGGATGGCGTGGAGAGAATTATTCTGAAGGCAGGAAGCGCAGCGTTGGAATACGTCCAGCAAAAAGAAAAAATTCTTTCAGAAGCGGCAACAAAAATTTCCGTCCAGCCCGAGAAGCTTCCGTCCGCGGTTGAGAGGTTTTTTGAGGAGTGGAAAGCACAGAAGAAAGAGATAGAACGGCTCAAGGAAAGGTTGGCGCAACTTACTGTGCAGGAAATCGTGCACGAGAGCATCGCAAAGCAGAAGGTTGTTTTTGTTCTGGGCGATTATGACATCCCAACCATGCAGAAGATGGCGAACCTTTTCATCCAGCATGAGAAGGCGATGGTTGTGATAATGAACAAGGAAGGGAATTTTGTTGTTGCTACCGGAAAGAATGCAAAACAAACCGCCGGCGAGATCGCATCCATTGTTGTAAATAAATTGGGCGGGAAAGGCGGGGGGAAAGGGCAGATTGCATTCGGAAAAGTTAGCCGGGTGGAGAAATTAGAGTTGTAATCCCGCGAGGATTGGGTATTTTCTTACCATTTTCTTTTTGACCCAAAAAATTAACAAAAACAAATTGACCAAAAGTATGAATGGAACCGAATAGTTTTTTATATCTCTATTTTATTAGCAAGCTAGGCCTCTTTAGAAATTCGAATTTTTCCGGAGTTGCGAAGAATTCATTCAGCAAATCAGCCGACTTAAAATTGAACTGGGCGTTTATCTCTTCTGGTTTGTATTCCTTTATGCTCCGCACAACATAATTTCCGTTTGGGACCCACCCTCCTTTTGTGTAGTAGAGTGCAGCTCCATGGCTATTTTTGTACTCCTCATACTCCGCTCTGAACCCGTCAGCCACAAGATTTGAGAGAAGGAGGGGGGTGTAATATGGGTTTATGGTTACATGCCCAAAGTTTGGCGGGATAAGAACAGCATCCCCTTTCTTCGCCTTCACTTTAATAACATTCACGCTCGCATCTAGGTTTTTTCCCTGAAGAAGAAAAAGCGCCTCTCCATAAAGCACCTGGTAGACCTCAGGATAGGTGAGGTTGTTTTCTGCGATAGGATGATAGTGGCCATATGTTTTAACAAACTCGTCATCAAAGATTCTGTTTGGAATGAGCGTTATATCATACCTTATCCCATTTTTCGCAGCTATGTTTCTGAACATAAAATAAACCGGATAGTCCTCAGCAACCGGTTGGAAAGAATAAAAAACATCGTTCATTTCAGAAAGCTTCCTCGCTTCATGCTTCATAAACTTTCCATCAACCATTATTGTGTCGCCGTCCCATTCTATCCTAATGGGCCGCTCATAAATTATCAAGCCAACACCTCTTTTATTATTTTTGCAACAGCATCCCCATGCTGTGCATTTTTCTGAACATTCGATTTTATAAGGCAGTTGGGGTTCTGTACAAACCCGTCCTTAGTCAAAAAAAGCGCTGGGCCTTTCATTTTTTCAAAAAATTCATACTCCCTCCTCCCCTTGCCGATGCATGCAACAACAAGCGGTTCGTTCTCAATGTTGTATACCACAACCCCCTTTCCGCCTGTTTCAACGACCCCATTCTTCTTCGCGGCCACCCTTTCAACAGCGATGCTTTCATCTCTTTTCTGCTCGTGGAGCATGAAAAGCCCACGCCCGCTCAGAACCTGAAAAATTTCATCCCCCCTCCACCCATGCGTCCTTCCGTACTCCTTCCCCACAGTCCTTCCGGGTATAGTGATTATGCTCGCCCTCCTTCCGTCCCTGCTTCTCCCTATTTCGTACTCGGTGTACACCAGTTTGTCTGTTTTTGGCTTTTCCTTCATAACCTTCCCCATCGATTTCGCGCCGTGCGCCTTTCCCTCAGCCAGCTTCCCCTCAATGAATAGAAAAGGACCTCTGAGCTCTATGCGCGGGCTCTCGCAGATGAGCATCTAATCCTCCTCAGGTTCGCGCGTTTTAAAAGCAAGCTTCTCTTTCCTGAGTTTTGCGATGATGATCTTGAACGTAACGAGAAGCTGCTTCCTCTCTTCAGCCGATTCTTTAATCCTTCCTTCCACTTCCTTGGTGAATTCAAAAAGCCGGGTATAAAGTTCTGGCGGAATTTTTTCTGGATGCTCTCCGTACTCCTGCAGAAGCTGTTTCGCCATCTTCAATTTCGCCTGCAGAACCCTCTCCTTCTCGCTGGATTTTTCAAGCTCCATGCTCAAGCTTTTCAAGAATTCAGCTATCTGCTCCCAGCTCATCTGGGAAGCCATGTTTTCAATGTCCTCTTCGGTTTTTACCCCTAATCCGCGAAGATGCCTTTCTTCCATATCTTCCTATTGAGAAAGAGTATTTAAAAGTATTCCCCGCAATAGAACTCATGATCCTGAGCGGGAAAAAAATAGCCGAAGAAATTCTTGATGAAGTTAAAAGAGAGGCGGGAAAGATAAAGCCTACGCTGGGGATTGTGTTTGTCGGAAAAAACCCAGCCTCTGAAAAATATGTTGGGACAAAGATGCTGCGCGCCCGGGAGGTAGGCATAGAAGCAAAATTATTCCGCCTCCCGGAAAGAACGAGCAAAAAAACCCTCCTCTCGCTGGTTGAAAAGCTCAACAAAAACAGAAATATCGACGGCTTTATCATCCAGCTCCCGCTTCCAAGACATATAAATCAGTTTGAGGTGCTTTCAGCAGTTGACCCAAAAAAAGATGTTGACGGGTTCTCACCCTACAATCTCGGCAGGCTTTTCTCATCCGGCGACCCGTACTTTGTTCCCGCGACCCCGCAAGGAATAATGCGTATTCTGGAATACTACGGCGCGAAAATTGAAGGAGCAAACGCGGTTGTAGTTGGAAGGAGCGTGATCGTTGGAAAGCCTGTTGCCGCCCTCCTCCTTCAGAAAAACGCAACGGTTACGCTCTGCCACTCAAAAACAAAAAACCTCTCTAAGCATACAAAAAATGCAGACATTGTTGTTGCTGCTGTCGGGAGCCCGGGCCTTATAACGGCGGGGATGGTAAAAAAAGGAGCGTATGTAATTGACGTCGGCACAACGAACGTTGGCGGAAAACTTGTTGGCGATGTTGATTTTGAGAATGTGAAAAAGAAGGCGCATGCAAGCCCTGTTCCGGGCGGGGTAGGACCTCTTACGGTTGCATACCTTCTGAAAAATACTCTAAAAGCAGCAAAATTTTTAAGAGGTGGATAAGGTGGAAAATGATACGAAAGGCGATTTTTTAAATTTGGTTCTTAGCTTAGAAGAATACAAGAGCCTGCGGGCTTACTTGAAAGACTATTCGCCATTCACCTACAAGGTAAAAGGAAATAATATAACTTATCTCATCCCAGGATATCTGCAGACAACTTTTGTGGAAAAGGGAGGAGATGAGGCAGTTTTAATTCAACCAAAAAAATATACTATAATCTGCTGCGGAGAGAAAGGCTGTTCCATAGAAACAAACGATGAGAAGGTTAAAAATTTTTTGACAAACCGGATATTGGCAAAAAGATAGATGGTTTGCATGGTTTTTGATTCTCTTCTGAAAAAAGGAAGCAGGCCGGGCCTTGAAAGAATAGAAAAAGCGATGAAAATTCTCGGCAGCCCGCAGGATAACTATTCTGTTGTTTTGGTGGCGGGAACGAATGGAAAAGGCTCGACTGTTTCCTACATCTCCTCAGTTCTCCAGGAAGCCGGCTACAGGGTTGGGAGCTATTTCTCCCCTCATTTAGTAAAATGGAACGAGCGGGTTAAAATAAACGGGAAAGAGATAAGCAACGAGGAGATAGCCAAATACGAGTCAGCCATCCTTGAAATTGCAAAAGAAACAGACCTTACTGAATTTGAGGCGGCGACTGCGCTCGCCTATACCTACTTTGCAGATAAAAAAGTGGATTTTGCCGTGATGGAGGTTGGAATGGGCGGAAGGCTCGATGCCACCAATGTTGCAAAAGAAAAACTCAGCGTGATAACAAGAATAGCTTTTGACCACATGGAATGGCTTGGGGATAGCCTTGAAAAAATAGCGAGCGAAAAAGCAGGGATAATAAAAAACAGCAACGCAGTAGTTTGCAATATGCCCGAGGTTTTTGACAGAAAGGCGGGAGAGATAGGAAAAAAGGCGTATGCCCTCGGGAGGGATTTCTCTTTTGAAGAGATAAGGGCGGACGAAGACGGGAACGAATTTATATATAAAGGAAAAAGGCAGTTTGAAATAAAAACAAAAATGCTGGGCCGGTATCAAATGGAAAACGCAAGCATAGCGGCGCGCGCTTGCGAGGAGTTGGGAATCGGCGAGGATGAAATAGCTAAAGGGATTGAAAAAGCAAATATAAAGGGAAGGCTTGAGAGGATTCAGAAAAACCCTCTCATTGTTTTTGATGCTGCCCACAACCCAAACGGAGCAGAGAGTTTGAAAAATTCCATTTCTTTATTCAGAAAAAAACGTTTTGTGCTTGTTTTTGGTGTGATGAAAGATAAAAATTGGAGAGAGATGCTGGATATCTTACAGCCAGATGTTCTTATTGCAACAGAAGTAAAAACAGAAAGAAGCGAGAAGGCAGAAAACATTGTTAAACATTTCGGCGGGAAGGCGATAAAAGAGCCGAAAAAAGCCCTTGAATACGCAAAGTCTATTGCCGGAAAGGAAGATTTAATAATTGCTGCCGGCTCCATATACCTATTGGGCGAGCTTTATGGATAAGAGAACAGTAAGGAAAGAGATGCTTGAGAAAAGGCTTTCGCTCAGCAGAGAGTTTATTGAGAATGCGAGCAAAAAAATCTGCGAGAGAATAAAAGAAATTGGAGAATATAAAAACGCGAAGGTTGTTGCTGTTTATTTTCCCATAAAAAACGAAGTAGATATTTTCCCTCTTTTAAAAAATGAAACAAAAACCTTTGTTCTCCCCCGTCTTGAAAAGGAAAAGCTTGCGTTCGCGCCTTTCTCTTCGCTTGGGGAGCTAAAAAAAGGAAGGTTCGGAATCCCTGAGCCGGTTGCTCCAAAATGGGAAGGGTCTATAGATGTTATCCTGGTACCTGCGCTTGCGTTTTCCCCAACAAAACACCGGCTGGGGTATGGAAAAGGATACTACGATGAGTTTCTAAAAAGAGTAGACCCTTTCAAGGTTGGGGCGGCTTTTGATTTCCAGATCTCCCATTTCGCGCACGAAGAGCACGATGCGGCGATGGATGTTGTGATAACCGAGAAGAGAATTATTGTTTGACCGCTATTTTTCCAACCTTTCTATAAGGCCTCGATGTCTTGCTTTTTGTTCTTGCGAATACTATTTGGCTTACCCTCATCCCAGCGTGCAGGATTACTGAAAAAGGAGCGTTGTTCACAATCTCCAAAACCTGATGGTTGCTGACCCCGGGCTGAACTAGAGCAGAGGTGATATGAACAGATAGGCCCACCCTGGCATATCTGCTCCTTCCTTCTAATTTTCCGATTATGTTGTCCGCAATGGTTATTCTTTCCTTTGTTATGCCGAGGCAAAGCTCCCCTGGTTTAAGCTCTATTCTGCCCGCGGTTTTTTTCGTCATCAGTTCTTCCCAGTTAGTTTTTTCCAAGTCAGCGGGAAGGATGCGCTTTTTCGGAAACCACCATTTATTGTCAAGGGTCAAATCAACGCTCGCCGGCCCTATCTGCTCCTCGTTCAGCGGCTCTATTTTTATCTCTCCCCTCTTCATTGCCTTTTTTATATCAACATCGCTTAAGTACATTTTTTCGCCTCATGAGAACAAAGCTTTCAGCCTTTTAACTGTTTTCGGATGGGTGCTAAACCATTCCAATATCCCACCATCCCTTTCTCTTCTTATCGCATTCATTATCTCCTCTTTCCCACCGGAAACAGCCCTAAGAACATCCTCGCTAAGGTGCTCTGCCTCGCCGATGTAAAACGCCTTCATGGACTGGTTCTCGCTTCTTCCATACCTTCCGAGAGAGTAGCTTATTTTTACGAGCGCCCTCCCCAAAGGAAGAGGGTCGCCAATAATTTTTTTGGAAAACGCGTCTGCAAAAAACTCCCTCTGTCTCGAAAGCCATAAAACAGCGATCTGGCCGATAAACTGCGCAAAAAGAGCGCCCAGCCATACTGCCAACGGGTTCTGCCTTTCCCTATCCCTTCCGCTGAGTAGGAATATTGTTCCCCAGTATAGAAGAACAGGCAGGACAGCCGCCATAGTAATAACGAATACATCCCTGTGCTTGATGTGCCCTATCTCATGCGCCAGCACTGCCTTAAGCTCCTCCTTATTAAGCATACGCATAAGCCCTGTATGTACCGCAACATAGCTATTTTTTTGCGTTCTCCCAAAAGCAAATGCGTTCGGGCCCGGGTTGTTCACTACGCACACCTTTGGCTTCGGGATGCCTGCTTTTTTTGCAAGATCCCCAACCATTCTATGAAGCTCCGGCTCCTCTTCTTCGCTCACCTCTCTCGCTCCGGTTGAAAACTTGACTATCCACGGTCCGATATACCATTGTATAAACAGCATTATAAACGAGAAAGGAACCGCTAGAATAAGCTCTCCTCCTGTCGCGTAGAGCAGGGCTGTGAAAACCACCGCCAGCACAACAAAAACCCCCATCGTTGAAAGCCATATTATTACATCCAACTTATCCATCCTCCCACCTCACAATAGCTTCAAATTCCCAAGAACAGCATCAACCTCCTCATCCTTCCACGGGCCTGCGCCGAAGCAGGTTATCGTCCCCGGCTCTATTTGCGTATAGCCCGCGTCCCTTATAAGCGAAACCGGTATTCCTTTTTCTTCGCATTTTTTATAATACTCCAGCAGCTCCTCAAGGTTTTTTACTTTCAGCACAATTTTTTTCATTCCTTCCCTCTCCCATTCTTCAGCAATTTTTTTGTTTTTTCTCAATGCCTCCTTGTAGGCTGAGAGAGATGCGTGCGCAACCTGGGCGCACATTTTGCCCTTCCCCATCCTCAAATCCATTCTTACTACAATTGCCTGCTTAGCCATCGCTTAGAATTGGGAGGTTTGGTTTAAAAATTTGATGCAAAAATCAGAAAAAAGAAAAAATAAAAAAAGGAATTAGTTGTCCTCAACAAACTGCACTCTTCCTTTGTTTTCAGGAACATAGCTGAGGTAGCTTACTTTGTAATTATAGCCGTTAACATAGAAGCGCTTGGATTCTCCGACGTTCACCTGATCGCCAAATAGCAAATAGCCCATAGAATCATAACCCTTATATACCATCCTATCTGAGTATATGTGCACTGCGTGCACAGACGCTCCCTTCCCTCCATAGGTTGTTCCCATCATATCCCCGCATTTGGCATTTTCCTCATACCCGGTCGCGAGAATAGTCCTCGGGTAGATCATCGCTGGGCACCATACATAGCTGACCTCTGCCTGATATGGCGTTATGAGCTTGTGCAGCCTTATCTTAAGTATCTGTCCAGTTTTCGGAAGGAAGTAGTAGTCCTGGCCGTTTTCGAGCCAGAAATAAACAGTCCCTTCCGGGTCGTCTATATGGAAGTATCCTGCCTGGGTGCATGGCAATGTATAGTTTGAAACATTGTAGTATGTTCCGTTATGGAATGTCACCGTTATGTTGTACATAGAGAAAGATCCGCAGGCCTCCAAGATAAAAGGCCTGGAAGCAACGCACAGGTCGATCATTTTTGTGCTCTGGGTTGGCGCTACACTCTTCACCATGGACGCTCCTAGAACGATGGAGGCCACTAGCAACAATACAAACAATTTTTTCATTCTCTCACCACCATTGCTAATTATTTTGTATAGTTATATTAATAAACCTTTTGTGTATCTCATCTCTTTTTATTTTTTTCATCTGAAATACTCTCATGCTCAACGAACTCAAGCAGGCGGCCGAGTATGTTGTTTCTGTGAACCAGCAGAGGGCAGAAAAGGCAAGGGCACTCCGCGAGAGCGGTGCTGTTTTCAAAGAGGCTCTGGAAAGAGAGACCGTTCTCCCGGTTGAGAAAACAGAAATAAACATGGCGATAGCTGCGAACGATGCCGGGCTTCTCTCAAAAGAGCTTCATGGGGTTGATATACTTCTGGGAAGGGCGGTCGCCGTAAAGTTTGTTTATGCGAAAAATAAGCTAATTTCTTCTGAATACTTTCCCTCTGTTTCCCCAAAAATAGAATATGATGTGAAAAGCGGGCTGGACGAGCGGGAGGTGCTCTGGCATAAAAGCCTTTTCAGGTTGAAATTAGAGATAAAAAACGCGATAAGCGCGGTTGAAAAATTCTCCCCGGAACTTTTTCTTCTCGATGGCTCGCTCACCCCCCTGCTTTCGGATAGACCCAGCGAGGATTCCCAACTCGGCGAGGACTACAAAGAGGTTGTTTCTCTTTACAAAGAACTCTACTCTCTATCCGAAAAAAAAGGGGTTGCCCTTGCCGGAGTGATAAAGGATTCAAGGGGAAAAAGGTTCATGGAAATAGTGAAGGGCAAGGTGGATGAAAACTGTTCCGACAGCGTTTTTCTCCACTATCTTTTGAACGCTGGCGAAAGGACGTTTGTTTTAAACTACCGGGAGGAAAACACCATAATAAAAGACCTCTCTCCATGGGGAAGGAGGGTGTCCATATTCTACATCAAGCCCTCAAAAAACGACAGGCCCCTTAGAATAGAATTTCTTCCTTCAAAATTCTCTTTCAACGAGCTCGCCTCCGTCCTCTACACCCTCTCCTCCATCTCCTCTTCCTACGCCTACCCGGCAATTCTTATAGAAGCGGATATGCGGGCGGCGTTAAACCCTGAGGAGATGGAAAGCGCTGAAAAGATGTTCTCTTTTTACTCCGGCGGAACCGTTCTCCCCCTTAGGAGAAACTCCAGGCCTTTTAGATAATTTTTTATTTCTTTGTCACCATTTTCCTACGGTGAGAAAATGGGAGTTTTGTTTGATCCTTTTGAAGAGATAAAGAGGTTTAGGAGGCACATGGACAGGATGTGGGACGAGCTTCTGCGAAGAGAGGTTGATTTCAAAACCATGGGTATGGCTGGTTTCAAGGTGCCTGAGATCGAGATGAAGGAAGAGGAGGACAAGTACGTTGTGAAAATAGACATGCCGGGGATAGACAAAAAAGACATCTCTGTGGACATTGTTGGAAACGAGCTGAGGGTAAAAGCGGAGAAAAAGAAGAAAAAGGAGGAGAAAAAGAAGGGCTACTACTACAGCGAGAAAAGCTATTCCGGCTTTTACAGAAGTATTCTTCTCCCAGAAGATGCAGATCCAAGAGACATCGGGGCGGAATACAAAGACGGAATTTTAACGCTGAAAATGAAGAAAAAGGAGAAAAAGAAAAAGGAAGAGGTTCTGAGGGTCACGGTAAAATAACATCTGGGAAAAGAAGGTTTGCGAAGAAAAGCGAGAGAAGAACACCTGCAAGCAGAAATGGGATGAACAGAGGAAGTTTCCCATAAACAGTTATTTCCTTTATTTTTGCTTTTTTCAATTCCTCTATTGTTTTTTTATCTATTACCCTAACCTTCACCACTCTTCTTTCCCTTTCGCTTGCATACTCAGAGGCAAAAACCTCCTCCTCTGCTTTTTCAACCGGAACCCTCGCAACAGCATGCCTCATTATATCTTCCCTGAATGCGCCGAAAACAACCGCACCGATGAATAGTATTGTGATTATTGAGAAATAAACCGGCGAGTAGAATATT
>Ga0185342_1000889_pt1 | contig 13694 bp, 11 predicted proteins | sample ConPoolayeEmetaG_FD_128045 | JGI IMG/M metagenome (GOLD analysis project Ga0185342, IMG submission 128045) | Hot spring microbial mat communities from California, USA to study Microbial Dark Matter (Phase II) - Cone Pool mat layer E metaG... ...
AATCAAGGCAAAAAATGTTATTGTTAATGTACCGCTTTACGACGCTTATCCCCGATTGTTAAAGGACGAAATGTTAAGCAATGACGAGTTAAAATATATTAAGCGACTTATACAAACATATACAAACGACCTATCATGCTACTTCATATTGAAAAAGGGCACACTAGAAGATCTTCCCGGACATTTCCACTGCTTCGATGTTACTTCAGGCATCCCCATTTACATCGGTGAAATCGTCCAGCAAAAGGTATTTGGAGCCATCGTACCTGATAAGTACGATTATCTCCAGATTTACATCCCTGGAGGGCGAGCGGGAGGCTACCTGATGTATGAAGGTGACCCAAACAAGGTTTCCTACGAAAAGCTGGAAGAAATCAAAAATAAAGTTCTTGAAATCGTCAATAAATGGATGATACCCGGCTTCAAAGATAATATTCTCTACTCAGCAATTACTTGGTCGCCTAATTTCGGCAGATACTGCCAGATGGCATTCCCCACAAATGTTGAAACAAAATCAAAGAAAATCAAAGGCCTTTATTTTGCAAGCGATACAGTCGACATCACTTGTATAGGCAAACTTGGCATAGAAAGATGCGGCGAAGTCGCCCTAAGATGCACAAAAACATTCCTAGAGGATAATAAAGAACCAAAAAGGTACAATAAGCCGAATTAACAGGGTAAAACTAACCATCCAAACCCTTAAAAAACCATCTCCAATAAAGCTGAAGTTACTTGAAGCACTGATAATAGCAACCAACCTAGTATGATGAATGAATCCAAAATTTATCTTTTTACTTTATTTTTATTGACGATGTTAAATTAGGAAATTTCCGTTTTCGGCTTTTAAAAAAGCGAAAAATTAATTTCCCTCACTTGAAAAAATTTTGAAGAACTAAATTGCAACTGAAAAAAACGTTGTCAAGCTTATTAAAATATCGTTAAGGGTGTAATAGAACTTAAAATTTGCTACTATTTCAAGGAAATTATACGGTGAACTTGTTTTGAATCTTTCATAATTGCTACGGGCACTTGTCATAATAGTCTATGCACAAAAGCAGAACTATGAAGTTCTCCTCTCAAAAATGAGATACTTAAGATGGGGGTCAATCCTATAATAATTTTTAAATATTTGAAGAAAAATGAATATATTAACTATACTTTGATACATTTTTATAAGCACTTCAGTTTGAAAGGCAACGTGTATGTTTAGATAATTGGAGGGAAACAAATGCGTTCAGAAAAAGAAAGTGCAGAATTATTAGAGAAAACAAAGGAAAAAAAGGTAATCGAAACCGTTATAGTGAAAGAAGCCGAACCTAGAGCAGCCTTAGATAAGACTAAAATGGCTCCCGAACCTGTGGAAGTCACATATGTTAGGGGAAGACTGTTGGGTAAGGTTGCCTTGGTGACAGGGGGCAGTGTAGGGATTGGACAGGGAATAGCCCTGCGTTTTGCCCGTGAAGGAGCGAAGGTCTGCTTGACCTATAACACACACAGGGACGAGGCGAGAAAAACTGTTAATGAGATTAAGGATTTCGGCGGAGAAGCAATGTATACACAATGCGATGTTAGGAACAGCGAACGCATTTTTAAGGTTGTGGAAGAAACCGAGGCCAATTTTGGAAGCGTAGACATCCTCGTGAACAACGCAGGGATAATGGAGCCATATTTTCTTGTTGACATACCTTTAGAAAAATGGCAAGACATGTTCAGAGTTCATGTTGAAGCCACATTCTTATTCTGCAAAGCCGTCCTCAAAAATATGAAGGAAGGCGGGAGAATAATCAATATGTCTTCAATCTCGGGAATCAATGGAGATGTGTTCCTGTCTCATTACAGTGCAGCGAAAGCTGCTGTAGTAGCACTTACAAAATCTCTAGCAATGGAGGTGGCACACAGGAAAATCACTGTGAATGCAATTGCGCCCGGAATGATACGCACACCCTTATCAAAACCCTTAGAGGCGGCTTTACCAGATCTCTGGAAAAATATACCTGCCAGAAGGTGGGGCGAAGTAGAAGATGTAGCGGAGGTTGCAGCCTTCCTAGCATCGCCAGGGGCGAGCTATGTAACGGGCCAGGTAATCGTTGTGGATGGAGGATTCAGCATAACGAAAGCTGGATATGCAATGCCAGATATACTGGCGGACTCTAGAGGTATATTAGACATAAAGCAATGATTGCCCTCTTAGGAGAAGTACAGTCATTTTATTTTTTCCATTATTTTAACATATGTTTTGTAGTGCTCGTCGAGATAATTTGACCCACATAGTTCTGAGAGTTCCTAGAAAACATTAACTTTGGTAACATAGTCAATGCTTTCTTGTTTGACGCCAATTGCTGGCGGAGGGTTAACTCTATGCCCTCTAGCCCGCGGCTCATCTCCGCGGCATCCACCGCCGAGCAACATGCTCAACCCCGGGTGGGATAGGATGTAGACAATGCCCTGCGTCGTCGATCCTCAGCTCCGAGGTAGCAGCGGTGTGGGGTGCGACCCACTTGTCAACGGCATTGACTCCTCCAACATCTCCGCCCGACATCCTTCCATCGGTGCCGGAGCGGGGCATCAGGAGTTCGTGCCGGTGCCCGTGAAATGACGAAACAATTTTTTGCACATGCGCTTCCTTTTTTGTGTCTGCTCAAGCTGCTTGAGCATTTAGCCTTTCACCGTAGCCGAGCGCACCCCCCAGCACAAAAGCGGCAGGCTGATGATCGTTGAAGTGCGAGAATTGTTTGCCTGTGGACACGGAGGACCTTCGCGGCTTTACCAGTTGACCACATTTTTTCTTCCATTCACTCCACGCAATTAAAAGTTTTTATTATCTATAAAGATAACAATTCAAGCCAACTGTTGACAAGACCAGCAATGCTTGTAATCTTTGTGCGAAAACAAATATGTAAGAAATATCATGTATTTGGGGCATCAAGAGAAAATTCGCAGTCATCAAGGCGGCACCGAAGTATGTCCAATTTAACATCTTAGACTGCAAACCTTACTAGGTTCCCATCAAGTAAGAAGAACCTAATTCTTCTATATTCCCAACAGAATCTGCGGGATCTACATGTTTTTCTTCGACTATTGAAATTCTCAAGAGTCACTACTATAAGCCCAGATCCTCATTTCTCCCTATCCGTTATGATTGGAATCAGAAACCCACACTAGAATGGTATAACCTTAAATAAGCTAAGTAAAAATTTAATGGATGGTGTGGAATTAGTTTTTTAGTTGCGCATATTGAGTAGTGTGATGAGAGAAATAGTGATGGAATGAAGAGGAGGGTAAGGAGAAACCGATGAGTAAGAGGCGAAAGTGATTTTTGAACTGACCTGAGCTCCTAAGTAAACCCTGAACCAAACTCTAACTATTTGGGGAGTTGATGAGATCTATATCTAAAGTCGCCTTAGAAACTGCATCTTCTCCCAGAGGTGAAATATATAATAAAACCAGAATGGTTTCTGTAAGCACTGAGTATACTATATATTACTTTTTGGTGTTTATACTTTTGCTTTTTGATGTTGCTTTTGAAAGGGAACACCAGTTCAAATTGTTTTTCGGAGGTTGGAAAATAGGGGCTCTCCAAATGATGCGGAGCGCCAAAAAACACTCTTGGGAGGGCAAAGGGCTCAACATTCAATTTTCAGGATAATGAGAAAATTGCTACATAGGATAGTAGACTTGATTTTCGTGAGCTAAATGCAGACGTTTTTCCATTTCTAAAAAAATGTACATTATTTTTTTTAAAAATTAAACATTTTTGCAACATAGTTCTTAGAAAGGGAAAAGGTATATAATACTATAATTGAATATATTTAGTGTGCATTAAATCTGAAATGGGAAGCGCAAACATCGCTGAAAGAACATTTTGTAAAAAAAGAGCTACATACTGAAGACCTTTTCATCAATATCGAAATGATGCGAGGTGTATGGAACAATGTCTTCGAGGTTGGATCCCTTTATTGATGCTCTTATTTTCTGCACCGTTGTAGGCTCTTTGGATAAGATGGGACTAAACCCAATGTTGTTAGCTCGTCAGGCTGGCAGAGAAATGGAATCCACAATAGGTGCTTCGATTAAACGGCTTTTAGGTGTAAACCCCCCATCAACATTGGAAGAGCACTGCAAGATATCTGAAGCGTTTTTTAAACCCGCCCAGACAGCAGACCCTGATAAGACCAAAGTCTCGTGCTCGGGTAATGTTATCATCATGGAGATAGTTGACTGCGCATACCTAACCCAAGCTGAGTTGGGAAGAAGCTTAGGATACAACGCCTGCCCACTATGCATTCAAGCCTTCTGCGAATCTGCCTTAACCAAAGCTGTAAATATAGCTGAGATTGAAAGTTTCCAGGTGGAACGCAATAAGGACACTTGCACCGTTAAAATAAAACTGTTAGAAAAATAAAATAGTTGCGAGGTGTACAACATAATGCGCGAAGTAGATCCAAGCTACAACGCCCTAATTTTATCCACCCTATTCCGTGCTTTAGACAGGGTTGGTATGAATCCCATGTTAATAGCCCGCAATGCTTCCGAGTTGTTATCTAAACTGTTTGAAGGCCCAGCCAAACAGATTTTTTGTGGAAGGCTGCCATCAACTGTGGAAGAGCTCTTAACTCAAATTGAAAAGCTAGGAATCAGCAGAGCACAAGAAAAGTCTGAACATTCTTTCTCCAACGGCGTTATAACAATGAAGACTGTTGATTGCATATACCTACCCCTAAATGCCGTGGGAAAGAACATGGGATACAGGGGTTGTCCAATGTGTGTCCAAACTCTCCTACTAGCTGGTTCACTTAAAGCCCTAAATCTGGGTGAGGCTAAAGACATTCGCCTAGAAAACAACGAAAACACTTGCGTCCTAAAACTAGAAATGACAGAAAAATAATCCACACCACATACCTTAAGGCAAAAACACTCTTCAAAATTACGAAACGTCTCAACATTTCCCTTTTTAGCTAGGAAAAAAGAAATAAGAGGACTAACAGGATAACGAACCCAAAAATGCTCCAATCTTTACCTTTTTTTACTCCCATTTTCTAAAAAAGGGTGACTGCCCTATATGCCCCTTATTCATCTGAAATAAAGGTTTACCTTTTCTCTGCCACCATTAACTAGGCAAGAGGGAATCTTTAGGACACACAAGACTGTGGACATCTTCGTCGTGGAAAATAGTCAAAACTCCTTTACACTACAAAGGCTTTTGCGCTTGTACTATTCCCCCTTTTTCAGGTTATGGTTTTGAGTGTCTCTGTAAGTAGCTTTATAGTGTTTTCCACATCCCTCAGATCCACCACCTCTACTGGTGAGTGGGTGTATCTTAAGGGTACACACAGGGGGCAGGTGGCGACTCCTTCGCGGGCGAGCTGTACTGCAGCTCCGTCTGTGGAGCCCATAGCTACTGCCAGTTGGTAGGGGATGTTCATTTTTTCAGCGGTTTCAATTAGCATTTCTCTGGGCTGCCTATCTGAAACGAATCTCACGTCCACTGCTCGGATTACTGGCCCTTTTCCTAATTCTATGGTTGTAGTGTAGGGCTTTACTCCCGGGAAATCTGCTGCGCCTGTGGTATCTATCGGGAATGCGATTTCTGGCTTTAGGCTGTAGGCAGATACCGTAGCTCCTCTTAGTCCTCTTTCTTCTTCTACAGTGAAGGAGTAAAGTAAGTCTGCTGCGATTTCTTGGTCTTTTAGTCTCTTTATGCATTCTATTGCCACGAGGCAGCCTATCCTGTCATCGAAGGCTTTACCACAGATGCGGCTTCCTAAAAGTTCATCTAGGCCTCTGTGGAGAGTTATTGGGTCAACCACTCTCACTCCTGCTTCCATGGCCTCTTCCCTGCTTGATGCGCCGATGTCGATGAACAAGTTTTCAGCTGGAATCACCTTATCTCGCTCCTTATCGGTGGTGAAGTGTGGTGGGATGATGCCTATGCTGCCTTTAATTTTTCCTTTTCTTGTGTGAATGATGACTCTCTGCGCCGGAAGAACTCTGTTATCTATTCCCCCCAAAACTTCAAATCTTATAAACCCCTTATCATCAATGGCTTTTACGACGAGCCCCACTTCGTCCATATGTGCGTCAACTAGAACCCTTGCGGCTCCCTTTCCCTGAACTTGGGCTAAAACGTTTCCCAGTCGGTCAACCTTAACCTCATCTACATAGTCCTCAATTTTGGAAACAATAAGTTGAGCTATTTCTGTTTCAAAACCGGAAACTCCAGGGGTAGATATTAATTCTTTTATTAGTGGAATCAATTCACTCATTTACTATTCCTCTCATACGATGTGCTTAACCTATTTAAATCGGGACTCACACATTTATAGATTGTTTTCCACTTCATAATAAGAATATTTGAAGGCTCTCTATTTTCTTATCTATAACAAATTTAACTAAGTGGGCTGCTCCAAAAGAAAGAGTTTTAATGACGGTATGTGGAGTATTCTTAGGGATTATTATGGGAGATGGTAGAAGTTCTGGAGCGGGATTGGTGCTCTGTTTAACCATTTTGGGATTTGCAGTGTGTTTACTTTTTGCCCTCTGGCCGCTGGCATTTATCATACTCTTTTTGGGACTGGTTACCTTCTGCGCCTTGGAATCTAGTAGAAAAGGAACAGTGCCAAGAACACCACAGGATACAAGGCCGAGGAGGTACGAAGTAAGAACTCCACCCACCCCCACCACTGAGGAATATCGCCGCCCCTATTTTAGGGAAACTCCCGAAAAACCACAAGTAAAAGTTCCAGTGAAGTATGATGAAGAAGTAACCGCATATGACAGGGCGATTGAAAGAGCCCCGGAGGCAGAGACCGTTGACCTTAGTAGAAAAGGGGTATATCGTTGGGGGGAGCTGGAAAAAGCCGAGACTTCGACTTTAAGTGAGACTGCTCTGAGGGGAGAGCCTCCTTATGGGGGAGCCGAGGAAGAAAGCGATTTGTATGGATTAAAAGAAAAATTGGAAAGCACCAAAGCCAAATATAGGTCAATGAGCTACGGAACCGAAGCGGCAGAAAAAGCTAAAAAAGAAGTCAAAATGCCATCCGTTCCAGAGAAGACACAGGAACAAGAAGATTTAGAGAGTCAAGAGGAGGCAAACCGAATCCTACTGGAAGAATTGAAAAAACGTTGGATGTCTGGAAAAATAGATGTTGCTATGTACAATAAACTCAAAGAGAAGTACGAAAAGAAAATCGCAGAAATAGAAAAACAGAAGAAAAAAATAGCAAAAAACAGCTCAACACAAGCCAGCACAAAGTAAATATTTTTATGGATTTCTGGTGCAACAAACTCTTCAGATTAACTGCCAAAATTAGGCCCTGAACTTGAGGCTTTAATACCTACCTTAAAGGACACCCCTAACCAAAAAGTACGCATCCAACAGAGAAACGTACCCACTAAAAATTGCTATAAACATAATCAAACCGTAAAGAATTGGCCCCGTCTAGTCGTGCCAGTTTACATCAATCCTAAAACTTTTGCTGAAACTTGGTGAAAAGATTATAAACCTGATGTTTATACTGATAAAGCCGTCCTAAATAAGTTTAATAGTGGTGCGATAAAAAATGGGCAAACTGGCAAGAGGAGTAGCGCTCATAGGAGCGGGAATGTCAAAATTTGGAGCATTCCCCGATAAAACTGGAAGAGAACTATTCGTAGAAGCATACATTGATGCACTAAACTCCGTAGACAAAGGAATAGATAACAAGGATATAGAGGCCATGTTCCTAGGAAATTTCTCAAGCGACATCTTTGAGGGGCAGGGACATAACGGCCCACTGATGGCTGACTGGGTAGGCTTAACACCCAAACCCGTAACCAGAACAGAGGGAGCCTGCGCCAGCAGCGGCATCGCCATAAGAGCTGGAATACTGGCTATCGCCTCTGGATTACATGACGTGGTGTGTGTTTCTGGGATGGAAAAAATGACCGATCTTCCGACTTCTAGGGTAACTGACGCACTTGCTGCGGCTAGCGATGTTTCATACGAGTTTCCAGCAGGAGCCACCTTCCCGGGACTATACGCAGCCATAGCCACAGCACACATGAAAAAGTACGGGACAACCATAAGACAACTTCGAATGGTGGGCATTAAAAACCACAACAACGGAAAACTAAACCCCAAAGCGCAGTTCCCCATTACCATAAAGGAGCTAATGGAAAGGAGAATAGCGAAATTAAAAGAGAAGGGGGAGCCTGTCCCCTCTTGGAGGGACGAAATGGACTTCCTTGAAGACCCTGTTTCAAACCCCATAGTAGCATGGCCACTAAGACTCTATGACTGTTCACCTATAACTGATGGCGCGGCAGTATTATTCCTAGCTGCCGAGGAAGTGGCCAAAAAATTCACCGATACTCCCATACATATAATAGGCACAGGTCAAGGAAGCGCTCCATTCGCCCTACACAACAGGCCAGACATCACATCCCTAATTTCAGCTAGGGAAGCGGCAAAGATGGCATACAAGATGGCTGGAGTGGACCCCAAAGATATACAGGTGGCTGAAGTTCATGATTGTTTCACAATTGCAGAAATAGTGGCAACCGAAGACCTGGGATTCTTTAAACCAGGCGAAGGTGGAAAAGCCGCTGAGGAGGGGTTAACAGCACGCGACGGAGAAAAACCCATAAACACCTCTGGGGGACTAAAATCTAAAGGGCATCCTGTAGGTGCAAGTGGGGCGGCTCAAGCTGTCGAGATTTGGAAGCAGCTCCGGGGCGAAGCGGGTCCAAGACAAGTTCCCGGTGTAGAGCTAGGGCTTACCCACAATGTGGGTGGAACTGGAGCCACCTGTGCGGTGCATATTTACAGGAGGTAAAAAAATGTTGGTTCCCGAGGCTTCTGTAAAATCGTTTTACAATTTTCTCAAAGAAAAGAAAATTATGGGTACCAAGTGCAAGGACTGCGGTGAAGTATACCTGCCCCCCAGACCATTATGTCCCAAGTGCATAAAGTCAAATCTGGAGTGGGTGGAACTTGAGGGCAAAGGGAAACTAGTGGCCTTTACCTCAATAGCTGTGGCTCCAACACACATGCTGAATGCAGGGCACTCAAGAGACAACCCATACGTGTACGGCGTGGTCAAACTGGATTCTGGACCGAGCATAAGTGGACTCATTCTTGTGGACGCTAAGAACCCAGAAAAAATAGAAATAGGTACCCGAGTCACTGCAGAATTCGTTAAGAGAGACGATAGGGTGATTTTAGGATTTAAACCCCCTTAAACCTCTTTCCTTTCTATTTATTTTTCTTCGGGTTAACGTTTGTTGGAGTGTAAATAGTTTAAAGTCAGCTCACATTGAATTCTTCAGTAAAGTTTATAATGAAATCAAGCTTCACTTCTTTGTTTATGCTTAAAAATTTTTGCAGATTAAATATATAATATAGAGTTTCAAAACTTGTGAAGAATACATTCGAACAGTATTTGTACAATTAACCTTCAAACGCGGCTTAGAGGTGTGATTTAAAAATGAATTTTGACCTAACCGAAGAACAGGAAATGATAAGGCAGACTGTTCAGGAATTTGCTCAAAAGGAACTAATACCTAAAGTCAACGAAGCAGAAGAAAAGGGTGAATTTCCTAGGGAAGTCATAAAAAAGGCGGCAGACCTAGGCTTCCTAGGAGCAACAATACCCCCCGAATACGGAGGGTCGGGAGTAGACAGTATTAGCGCAGCAATCCTCATAGAGGAGCTCTCCCGCGCATGGACTTCCATCGGAACAATAGTTCACGTTCACAACTCGGTATGCTGCTGGCCAATTAACCACTTCGGCACAGAGGAACAGAAAAAAAGGTATCTCCCAAAACTTGCCAAAGGGGAAATCATTGGAGCATTCAGCCTAACTGAGCCGGAAGCTGGTAGTGATGCTTCAAACGTAAAAACCACAGCAGTACTTGATGGAGATGAGTGGGTTATAAATGGCTCCAAACAGTGGATAACAAATGGACTGGTGGCTGGAGTCTTCCTAGTCTTCGCAGTAACAGACGGTGCAACCGGTGATCCAAAGAGGAAACCCATAAGCGTTCTGATAGTTGATAGGAATACCCCAGGGCTCAAGATTGGCAAGCCCGAGAGAAAGATGGGAATACACTGCTCTGAGACCGCCAAGTCTCTTACCTTCGAAGACTGTAGAATACCAAAAGAGAATGTACTAGGCAAAGTGGGTGAAGGATACAGGGTGGGCATGATCACACTTGACCAAGCCAGAATCGGCATCGCTGCTCAAGGTGTAGGGGTAGCCCAAGCAGCCCTTGATGAGGCTCTAAAATACTCTCAGCAGAGGGTTCAATTCGGCCAACCCATAGCAAGATTCCAAGCCATACAATGGATGCTGGCTGAGATGGCCACAGAAATAGAAGCAGCACGCCTACTGACCTACAAAGCAGCTTACCTCAAGGACAAGGGCGAAAGAATTTCTATGGAGGCAGCTATGGCAAAACTTGCAGGAGGAGAAATCGCCATGAAAGCCGCAAATATGGCCCTACAAATTCACGGCGGATTCGGATACGTCAAAGACTACCCAATTGAGAGAATCTTCAGAGACGCAAAAATAATAGGAATATACGAAGGCACTAACGAAATACAAAAATTAAGAATTGCCGGCGAACTACTAAAGGGTAAATGATAAACATTACCCTTATCTAAAATGAACTAGGAATGGGAAAAATGTCAATTTTTTCCCGCATTTCCTCGCAACAAATTCCTAATTTTTTTCAGAATCGTTGCCATGAAAATATATTTCCATATTTATATCCGAAACGCTTCTAACATATGGGGGTTGTGGAAAAAGCCCCCCCAACTTAAAGTCGTAGAGAGTGCTAATAACCAACAAAACCAGAATTTTTAGTCTCCTCGAAGTCCTTTACGCAACTCTTTTTCTAGCTCTGGAACTATTTTGAATAGATCTCCAACCACACCATAGTTTGCTATTTTCAGAATGGGAGCATCAGGATCCTTATTAATGGCTACTATTATGTCTGAAGTTTGCATACCTACAAGATGCTGAATCATACCCGAAATTCCGACCGCAATGTAGAGTTTGGGAGCAACTGTCTTGCCGGTCTGGCCTACCTGATGCATATGGGGCAGCCAATTTTCATCTACTACCGGTCTTGAACAGCCCAAAGCGGCGTTGAGAGTCTTAGCTAGAGCTTCAACCACTGGTATGTTTTCTGGTTTTCCAATTCCGCGTCCGCAGGAAACTATAATGTCTGCTTCCTCTAGATTAACACCCTCCGAAACTTCCCTAACCACATTGACAACCTTAGCCCTAATGATTCTGGGGTTGATATTCGCTTCAACCCTAATAACTTCACCTTTTCTACTGGGGTCGGGTGGCGCTCTTTTCATAACGTTGGGTCGAACAGTAGCCATCTGGGGCCGCGTGTATCTTGAAAGAATTTGAGCCATAATATTGCCACCGAATGCAGGTCGAGTCTGTAAAAGCAAACCATCGTCAGTTATGTCTAAGCCTGTACAGTCTGCGGTTAAGCCGACCCTTAGTCTGGCTGCTACTCTGGGTGCTAGGTCGCGACCGTTAAGTGTGGCTCCATAAAGCACTATGGAAGGCTTATACTGGGATATTACTGCAGTGAGCAAAGTGGTGTAAGCGTCGCTATTGTATCTTTCGAGAAGTTCATTTTCAATTAAGTAAACTTTGTCTGCACCATGAGCGATAAGAGTGTCTGATAGGTTGGACACATTTTTTCCTATCAGAACTGCTGCGAGTTCCTGTCCCAGCTTGTCTGCTAGTTTTCTTCCTTCACTCAGGAGTTCCAGTGCCACGTTTTTTATTTTTCCTTCACTTTGCTCGGCATATACCCATACTCCTTTATATTCCGCTAGGTTTATTTCTGCGCGTTTAGGTCTTTCAATAATTATGGCTTGGGCGGGGCAGGACTTTTCGCACGCGCCACAAAGATTACAGGTCGCTGTTATCTGAGCTTTTTCGTTAACTACTTCAGCTGCGCCGAAGGGGCATATTGAGACGCAAACTTTACATCCAGTGCACTTATCTACTATAACTCGAATCATTTTCACTTCACCTTTTCCCTGAGTTTCTTTATTATGGGTTCTTCAAGTAGTAGCTGGGCTAGTTTCTTGGCGGCGACCGCAGGATCCTCTTCCTTAATGATTATTCCGCCTCCTCTCTGTTTTGGGGTGAATATTCGCACAACCTCTGTGAAGGAGCCACTCAAACCGTATGACTGGGGTTCTCCCCCTATGCTTGCAAGGTTGAGTTCCTTAATTTCCTTCTTCTTGGCGAGCATTATTTCTCTGAGTGCCGGAATTCTAGGTTCATTTAAACCTTTAATAGCGGTCAAAAGGACTGGCAAGCGGCTTTCAATGACTTCGTAGCCTTCCTCAGTTTCCCTATGAACCGTTATTCGTTTTTTCTCTGTATCGATTTCAACCTTCTTAACATAAGTGATGGGAGTTATTCCCAAGTTCTCAGCCAGTTCTGGTCCTACTTGGGCCGTGTCGCCATCAATTGCTCTTGCTCCACATAATATTAAATCGTACTCCATTTTTTTAATTGCCTGGGCAAGTGTGTAGGCGGTCGCCCAAGTATCCGAACCAGCGAATGCTCTATCTGTAAGCAGAATTCCTTTATCTGCACCCATCGCTAAACATCTCAAGAGCGCCTGTCTAGCTTGTGGCGGACCCATTGTTATCACTGTAACTTCTCCTCCATGTTTTTCTTTTAGCCTCACCGCTTCTTCCACAGCAATTTCGTCGAATGGGTTAACAATAGAAGGTACTCCTTCACGTATTAGTGTATTAGTCTTGGGATCTATCTTGACTTCGGTGACTTCGGGCACCTGCTTAACACAAACTATTATCTTCATTTTTGCCAATCCTCTATTACTCTCATCTATTTAACACGCCTGTCTAGGGTAAAAATTTCGGTGTTTTGCTATCCAATCCTTTTTTTCCAACTTAAAATTTTTGGAGGTTGTACAGTAATCACAACTCAGAAACTAACACCTTCTAGAAAATTTTAAAAATATAATACTCTAAAAACTCTTATACACTTCGCAACGGTAAATCTTCCCAGTGTTGTACTACCTTTAAGAAAAGCAGTTCAAATAAGGGTTCATTCCCCCGCAATCAGCTTTATCTAAAAAGCCCAAACAATTCGTCCTTTCTAAATAGAACTCTTACCACACCATTTTTATCACGCGATAAATGCATTCAAACCATAAATTTAAAAGATACAAATCTTCCAGCTTCCAACAGTAAAGAATAAATTTGCAAAGTTTTCATAAAATATCCTTAGATATGGACTAAACTTACAAAAAAGCACCCGAAGTAAAAGTAAAAGTAAAACATTCTAGGAGGAATAAAAATACCGAAAATCACAGATAAATTCCTAATAAAAGAACTGGGAATCGACGACCTAAAAACCACAAAGAAGAAGATCATAGAAGCAGTGACCGAATTAGTCAACAGCTATGAAACCCTCTGGGACCTCCTGATGGGCTGCGTAAGAAGTCCAGAATGCAAAAAAGACCACGAATTAGAAATAGCTGATGTCATCGAAGAAGCAATAGGCACCGACTGCGACAGCGTCCACGACTTAGAGGAAGAATACTACGAAGAGTACGAAGAGGAAGAAGAGGAAGAAGAAGAGGAAGAGTACGAAGAGGAAGAAGAGGAAGAAGAAGAGGAAGAGTACGAAGAGGAAGAAGAGGAA
>Ga0185342_1000890_pt1 | contig 13681 bp, 12 predicted proteins | sample ConPoolayeEmetaG_FD_128045 | JGI IMG/M metagenome (GOLD analysis project Ga0185342, IMG submission 128045) | Hot spring microbial mat communities from California, USA to study Microbial Dark Matter (Phase II) - Cone Pool mat layer E metaG... ...
ATGTGGAACTTACTGGCTATGCAGGAAGTTTAGGAGGGATATTCTAATGGGAAAAAACTCTTGGACACACAGTTTTGAGACCTCTGAAAAAGTATTTAAAAAAATCGTTAGCTGGGGAGGTGGGGTGGAAAAGCCTTCGAGCGGATACCGATAAGAGTTTGGCACTATTGATTAATACCCTGAAAATGCTTGATTTTCTATTAAACGACTGTAAGCAATTTAACTTCTAAACGTCCGCATTCGAAGGGTTGGGAACCCACCTCCCCAGCCTTTCAAGGACTTTTTCAGAGCTCTCTTTTTTCCCCTTGACAATCCGTTTATACTTTATTATAAATATATTGTAACTATTTAATAGTTAATTTATAACTATTTTCCTAATGAACCTTATGGGCCGTAAAAAGACACCCAAACTGGATCTCTTACCTCCAATCCCTATTCAGAATAAATCCAAGTTCGAGGTCTTTGGGGAAGAGATGATCGAAAAGGAGGTCAAGCTGAGTGGAAACAGTGGCCGGGTTTATCTCCCTCCAGAATGGGTGGGGAAACGCGTGAAGATCATTCGAATAGACTAAGAAACAGATGAAAAAAGAGATCAAAATCCGAAGGATTAGAATTGAGGATATTTCTGAAATCATCGCTATTCAAGAATCTATCTTACAGAAAAGAGTATCCAAAAAGTGGATTCAGAGGGTTAGAGATCATCTCAAAAAAAAAGGAGAAATAGGCTTTGTTGCTTTAAAGGATAGTCAAGTAATAGGGTTTATTATAGGAGAAATTAAGGGAGAAGGGTTTGGTCTGGAGAATAGTGGTTGGATCCAGGTTGTAGGCGTTCATCCAAGGCACATGGGAGCGGGAATCGGTAGGGCCTTGGCTGAAAAACTTTTTGATTTTTTTAAAAAGGAAGGGATTCGTGACATCCATACTTCTGTCCGTTGGGATGCAGGAGATATGCTTTCCTTCTTCAAGGCTATTGGGTTTGACCGTTCTCCTTTTATCAATCTTCGGAAACATTTGGATTGACCCCTTTGTGGGCTAACTTACTGAAATTTTAGAAAGATTTATTGCCAATCGTGAATTATGAAAAAAATTTTACTCTTCCTTTATTTTTTTCTTGAGATGAAGAGGAAAATTTTGTTATATAAAGGCAAGTGTAAATATTCACAAGTTTTATAGGGAGAAAAAAAATGAGGTATGCAGAGACAGGGTATAACTTAGAAGTCGACCTCTCCAGAGGAAGTATTGACCGGGTAGTCACTGATCAGCGGGTGACTGAACTCCATCTGGGGGGTCTTGGGACAAATGCTAAAATTTTATGGGACAGTGTTTCTCCAGACATAGATCCTTTTTCGGCAGATAACCTTCTGATCTTTAGTAGTGGTCTATTGGGAGGTACACCTGTGCCAGGTGCAAATCGAACCATTATTTCCTCCATCTCCCCTCAAACTCTGCTGATGGCATTTTCAATGGTGGGAGGATTTTGGGCACCCGAATTGAAATTTGCGGGTTATGATAAAGTAATCATCCGTGGGAAATCTCCTGATTGGGTCTACCTGTGGATAAACAATGACAAGGTGGAGATAAGGGACGCAAAGCACCTCCAGGGCAAAAGCACTTACGAGACTGCTGAGATGATTAAAGAGGAGTTAAATGAACCCAAAGCCCAGGTTATGTCTATTGGCCTTGCTGGAGAGAATCGGGTCTATTTTGCCTCCATTGAGACCCATCGAGGGAGTGCCAGCCGATTGGGTTTAGGTGCTATTATGGGGGATAAAAAACTGAAGGCGATAGCCGTCCGAGGAACGAAAGATCTCCTTATTGCCCGGCCCAATGAGTTGATTGAAAAATGTAACGAGGTACTTAAATATATAGAGCATCGATTAAATAACCCCCTTCCAGGAGTTCCTCCCATTTTAGCGAGAATTGGTTCCCCTCAGGAGATGGCCCTCCATGATGAGGAGTGGCATACAATTAGTTTTGCTTGGGGACATGCCCGCCACCGAAGAAAAGGATTTTGGAACAAGGAAGTTGAAAAGATGTGGACAGAGGCCTTAGAAAATGCACGGAAAAGACTGATCAGTTGTTATAATTGCCCTGTCCGTTGTGCCGGGATCATTCAACTTCCAGGCCATCCTCCCTACATCATGAAATGTTTCTCAAAACTTACCTATACGATGGCCGCCATGGTCGATGACCTCGAATTTGGTCTAAAGATTGCTGCTCGGGCTCAGCACTATGGAGTGGATGGATTTACTACCCCACAAGTTTTAGCCTTTGCCCTGGAGCTTTATGAAGCGGGGATTTTAACAGATGATGATTTAAGAGGGATGCCTGCGGATACCGAAGGAAGATTCAACTGGCTTCTCGATCGAATTGTAAGAAGAGAGGGGATCGGAGACATTTTGGCGGATGGGGTCTATTGGGCTGCAAGAAAGATTGGCAAGGGCGCAGAGGCCTACGATCACAATACCATTAAGAAACATGAACAGGTACCTATCAAGTTGGGTGTCACAAACCCCATCTACTACTTGATGTGGGCGACTGGCGAGAAGATTAACATCACCCAGATTGAAGGCCAAATTCCTCAGGCCCCATTTTCGACACGAGAAGAACGGGAAGAGTTTGTGAAGGATTGGATTCATATTCCTACAGGAAAGGAAGAAAAGTTCAAAAAATTTATCTTAGAATGGGGAGAACCTGGAACTGCTTTTCCTTTCTATCCCACGATCGATTTGGTCTGTGAACTGGTCGATTGGCAGGAGATTATGCACTACATTGACGATTCTCTTGGAATCTGTGCAGGGCTCTCCTCCTTTCCTATCAAACCTCCTTATCACATCCATAATCTCCCTCCGATTATTTCCTATGCAAGCGGAATGGATATTGATGAGAATGAACTGTGGACGATAGCCAGTCGAAATCGAAACCTGGTTCGGTCGATCAATATCCGAAGGGGCTTGAAAAAGGAGGATGAACGTCCTCCCGAGGATCATTGGAAAAAACGTTTTCCAGAGTATGAAGCCCAACTCTTGGAAGAGTATTATCGATTTAAAGGGTGGGATGAAAGGGGAATTCCTACCCGAGAGACGTTGAATAAATTGGGTTTAGATTATGTCAGTGAGGACTTCCTCCGGAGGGGCATCCTCTCCGAAGACGAAAGTTCATTGTCCAGAGAAGATTCAAAAGGAAAAAAGAAATAGAAAGTAAAGAAGGTGGAAACAAGATGAGTGAGAAGAAAAAGAGAAAAGTAAAGGTTATAAAAATTGATGTAGAGAAATGTAATGGATGCCGTGCCTGCGAAGTGATTTGTTCGGCTTTTCACACCAAGCCAAAATATGCCAGTAATAATCCAGCTCGTTCCAGGATTCAGGTGCATTTTGATCCCTTAAAAAACATCTATCTTCCTGTTTATGCAAGTGAGTATACCCCAGCCGAATGTGCGGGTCGTAATCAATATATCTTGGATGGAAAGGAATATAAAGAGTGTGCTTTCTGCGGAGCCTCCTGCCCATCGAGAGACCTATTCAAAGAACCTGATTCTGGGCTTCCTCTTAAATGCGATATGTGCGAAGAAGAACCTCCGCTTTCAGAGCCCATGTGTGTTCAGTGGTGTTTGAATGATGCCCTCGTTTATGAGGAGAGGGAGGAGGAGGTCGAAGAGGAAGTGAAACTGGATGAATTGGAGACCGGGTTGGAGTCCCTGATTGAGAAATATGGGAAGGAGAAGGTCATTGACGCTGTTGCCCGAATGTCCCAGAAGAGTTAATCCAATTTAGGTGAAAGGATAGAAAATCGTGGAAACCATTTCCATAACCCCCTTTAAAGTGGTCATTGATGGGATTAAAGAAGCGGGTGGAGAAGCCAACAAATATTGTTATCAATGCGGAAAATGCGAAACGGTTTGCCCCTGGAATCAGGTGAGGAGATTTTTTATTCGAAGGTTAATGCATCAGGCCCAATTCGGTCTGGTTCCTTTCGAGTCTGAGGACCTCTGGCTTTGTACAACCTGCCGAAAATGTGTCGAACAATGTCCAAGAGGTGTCAAAATTATTGATGTGATGAGGTCCATGCGGAGGATTTTGGTGCCAGATGGGGTTGTTCCTGCAAGCCTCCCTAACCTTCGGAGTGCGATGACCAGTATCGCTAGCGTGGGGAATCCTTTCCGCCAGGAGAAAGACCGGGCTGAATGGGCAGAGGTCCTTTCGATAAAACCCTTCACCGAAGGGACAGATATTTTATACTTTCCCTGCTGTTACCCCAGTTATGAGCCAAGGCTCAAAAAGGTTTCCCAGGCCACGGCTCAAATTCTAAGTCAAGTGGGCGTGGATTTTGGACTTCTTGGCTCCAAAGAGAATTGCTGTGGAGAAAGTGTGCGGAGTGCTGGAAACGAAGATTTATTCAAACGATTAGCTCGTGAAAACATCAAGGCCTTTATTGATCATGGGGTTAAGAAGATTCTCACCACTTCTCCTCATTGCTATCACACCTTTCGAAACGAATACTCTGAATTTAAAGTAACTTTTGAGGTTTTCCACATCTCCCAATATCTATTTAAATTAATGGAAGAAGGGAGACTTGAGATGAAAGGGGAATATAAAAAGAGGGTGACTTACCATGATCCCTGTTATTTGGGGCGGCACAATGGCATCTATGATGAACCTCGTGAGGTCTTGAAAAAGATACCTGGCTTAGAGTTGGTGGAGATGGCGAACTCAAGGGAGGATAGTCTCTGTTGCGGGATGGGAGGAGGCCGAGTCTGGATGGAAACTGCAAAGGGTGAAAGATTTTCAGATCTTCGATTACAGCAGGCCCTTGATGTGGGGGCTGAGGTATTGGTCACTTCCTGCCCATACTGTATTAATCAATTCGAGGATAGTAAGTCTCTCCTTAAGGAGAGTGAGGGTTTGGAGATTAAGGATATTTCAGAAATCATCTTGGAAGTGATATAACGAACCAAAAGATCCAAAGAGGGTAAAGAGAAGTGGAAAAAGAAAGATTGGAACAATTTTTTAAGGGCTTGGCGACCAAGAATTTTGGCGATGTGATGGTGGTGGGAGGAGGGATCAGCGGCGTTCAGGCTGCGCTCGATCTGGGTAATTCGGGGTTTAAGGTTTATATGGTGGACAGTGCCCCTTCGATTGGGGGTCATATGGCCCAGTTGGACAAGACCTTCCCCACCAATGAATGCTCCATCTGAATCCTTTCGCCTAAACTGGTCGAGGTCGGCCGGCATCCTAATATCGAATTGATCACCTATGCGGAGGTAGAGCGAGTCGAAGGGGAGGCAGGAGACTTTAGGGTTACCTTGCTCAAGAAACCCCGTTATGTGATCGAAAGCAATTGCACAGGTTGTATGACTTGTATGGAGTATTGCCCTGTAAAAATCCCCGACCCCTTTAATCAGGAGATCTCCCTCAATAAAGCAATTCACATCTACTTCTCACAAGCCATTCCTCTGATCTCTTATATCGATGAAAACTGTCTTTACCTGAAGGAGAAGAAATGTCGAATCTGTGAAGCAGTCTGTGAGAAGAAGGCCATCGATTTTACCCAGACTTCACAGAGGGAGGAGATCAAGGTTGGAGCCATTGTTCTTGCTCCAGGCTTTAAGCCCTTTGACCCTAAGGGGAGAAATGAATATGGCTATGGAAAGATGGCCAACGTCATTACCAGTATGGATTATGAAAGGATTTTAAGTTCCACTGGCCCCTATGAGGGTGAAATCAGGCGGACCTCCGATTTAAGGCATCCCCATAAGATAGCCTGGATTCAATGCATAGGGTCGAGACAGGTGATTTTAGGTGGAAATACATATTGTTCTTCGGTATGCTGTACGTACACTCAAAAACAGGTGATTTTGACCAAAGACCATCACCCAGAGGCAGAGTGTGTCATCTTTCATAATGACATCCGCTCCTTTGGGAAGGATTTCGAACGGTTCTATCAAAGGGCCGAGGCACTTCCGGGAGTTCGATTTATTAGGAGCTACGCAACCGTTGTCAGAGAAGTTCCAGAGACGAAAAATGTTGTCCTAAGATATACAACCCCAGAGGAAGGGGTGAAAGATGAAGAGTTTGATATGGTTGTGTTGTCTGTAGGGTTAACCCCACCTGCTGAGGCAAAGGCCTTGGCAGATCGGTTAGGAATTCAACTTGAATCCCATGGATTCTGTCAGACCCATCCTTTTAACCCTATCGAAACCAGTCGGCCAGGAGTTTTTGTCAGTGGGACTTTCCAAGGGCCGATTGATATTCCAGAATCGGTATTCACTGCAAGCGGTGCAAGTTCCCAATGCGGTCAGCTGCTTGACTATCGACGAGATAAACTGACCACTGAAAGGGTCTATCCACCTGAAAGGGACGTCTCAAAAGAAGAGCCGAAGGTTGGCGTTTTTGTCTGTCATTGTGGAGCAAATATTGGAAGGGTGGTTGATGTCCCCGCGGTGGTGGAGTATGCCTTAGGTCTTCCGTGTGTGATCCACTCCCAAGAACAACTCTTCTCTTGTTCCACCGAGTCCACTAAGCAGATTATGGATGTCATCCGAGAGAAAGGGTTAAATCGAGTCGTGGTCGCTGCCTGCACCCCCAAAACCCACGAGCCGACCTTTAGGGATTCCATCCGGGAAGGAGGAATCAATCAGTATTTTGTAGATATGGCCAATATCCGGGAACATTGCTCTTGGGTACACTCTCGGGACAAAGAGGAGGCCTTAGAAAAGGCAAAGGATCTGCTGAGGATGTCCTTAGCCAGGGCTCTCCGTTTAGAGGCCTTGCAAGAATATGAAATCCCAGTGAATAAAAATGCTTTGGTTGTTGGGGGAGGGGTGGCAGGGATGACCTGCGCACTCTCCATAGCCAACCAGGGACATGAGGTCTATTTGATTGAGAGGGAAAAAGAACTTGGAGGGATGGCTAAAAAAATTCGTTACCTCCTCGATGGCCTTGATCCCCAGTCCTTTTTAGAGGATCTCATCAAAAAGGTCTATCACCATCCCCTCATCCACGTCTTCACAGAAGCACTCATTACAGAAGTGACGGGTTATGTAGGAAATTTCGTAACAAAGGTGAACCAAGGCAATGGGGCCACGGAGATCCAACACGGGGCAACGGTCATTGCTACGGGAGCAGAGGAATATAAGCCATCCGAATATCTTTATGGGCAGGATGATCGGGTCATGACCAACTTAGAGTTAGAAGAGAAGATTGCTAATCGAGATGAGAGAGTGGTCAATGCTCGAAGTCTGGTCATGATCCAGTGTGTGGGAAGCCGAAATGAAGAGAGAAATTACTGTTCGAGGATCTGTTGCAGTGAGTCGATCAAAAATGCTCTGAAATTAAAAGAGTTAAATCCCAGTATGGATATTTACATTCTCTTTCGAGATATGAGAACGTATGGGTTTAATGAGGATTTTTATAGAGAAGCAGCCGATAAAGAGGTCAAGTTTATACGTTATGAACCCCAGGATCCACCTCAGGTAGAAGTGGTCCAGGAAGGGGGAGAGAATCTTCTAAGGGTTTCTGTCACGGATCTGATATTAGGCCAGCGGCTCGAAATTGATGCAGATTTGGTCTCTTTAGCCGCTGCGGTTATCCCTACTTCGGGGACTAAAGAAATTTCTCAACTCTTCAAGGCCTCTTTGGGATCAGATGGCTTTTTTAAAGAGGCCCATGTCAAATTAAGGCCTGTTGATTTTGGAGAAGATGGCGTTTATCTTTGCGGAATGGCTCACTATCCCAAATTGCTCACGGAGGCAGTGAGCCAGGCTTATGGAGCCGCTGGAAGGACGTTGACGCTTCTCTCTCATGATACGGTTGTCGTATCAGGGGCAGTTTGTGTGGTGGACGAAAAGAAGTGTATGGGATGTGGAGCATGCGTGGAGGCCTGTACCTATGGGGCTATTGGACTTTATGAAACCCGGCAGGGAGATAAAGCGAGGGTGAACCCTATCCTTTGCAAAGGAGACGGTCTCTGCAATTCCTTATGTCCAACAGGGGCAATCCAACTGAAACATTATACAGATGATGAACTCATAGCCCAAATCGATGAAGCAGTGGGAAGTAAGTAATAAGTTCCACCACTATTTTTTATCTTTTGTTCCCATTTCTTCTATTAAATTGAAGAGGGAAGGGGGCTCAGATAAAAGTTAAGGAAGTTAGTTTAACTCAAGTCCAAAAATAAGGTGGTCATTAAGAGGTGAAATAGGAATGGGCGGAGCACTTAAAGTTAAACCGAAGATATTAGGCTTCGTATGCAATTGGTGAGGATACGGGGCTGCTGACCTCGCTGGAGTTTCCAGACTTCAATATCCAAGTGAGATTAAACTGATCCGGGTGATGTGTACGGGAAGGGTAGATTTGGCTTTTATCCTTCGGTCCTTCCATAACCAGATCGATGGGGTTTATATTGCGGGTTGCCGTCTGGATGAATGTAAATATGTCACCCAGGGGAATTACTATGCCCTCAATATGGCCCTCCTATGTAAGAAACTCATGGAATATATTGGGCTAAACCCGGATCGATTGAGGATTGAATTTATGTCCTCTGCTGAGGGGACCCGTTTTGCGGAGACGGTGAGTGACTTTACCAAAAAGATTAGGGAGATAGGGCCTCTTGGAGTAAAAGAGGGATTGGATCCGAACCAATTAAAGGTCAAACTCAATCAGGTGACAAAACTGGTTCCCTATATTAAGATGGTCAAAAAACAGAAACTGATCAATCGGATTCGGGACCCCGAACAGTGGAAGGACCTTTTTAGTCAGGAGGAAATTGAAGCCCTCTTCCGTGAATTACCTTCCTACTATATTGACCCTGAAAAATGCCAGGCCTGCATGACCTGTGCAAGAAGATGCCCTGCCGATGCGATTCTGAGCGGGAAAAACTTGATCCATATTATTGATCAAGTAAAATGTATCAAATGTGGGACCTGTTTGGAGGTCTGTCCACCAAAATTTAGTGCAGTCCTAAAGCTCATAGGGGAAACTCCTCCCCCTCCCATTCCAGAAGAGAAAAGAAAGATTGTGAGAAAAGGGAAGGAAGAATCCTCCAAGGAGAATTAAACGGAATGACGATCAATCCTGATTTTATTGCGCCTTGTGGTCTTTATTGTGGGGTCTGTGCCATCTATATTGCCCACCGTGATCATAATCTTAAACTGAAGGAGCGGTTACTGAATCTTTATAAAGGAAATGTTCCTGGTTTAGGGAAACTCCCAAACGCCGAAAAACTTACGATTGAAGATATCAAGTGCAAGGGGTGTTTATCGGATGAGCCTTTCATGCATTGCCAGCAGTGTGAGATCCGAAGATGCACTAAAGAGAGAGGTTATGAGGGATGTCATCCATGCGACGAATTTCCTTGCCAGTATATTGAAAATTTTCCAATGGCCGTTGGGAAAAAAGTGATTTTGCGGGCCATTCCTTATTGGCGAAGGTTCGGGACGGAGAAATGGATTCAGGATGAAGAGGTACGCTATATTTGTCCTAACTGTGGGAATAAACTTTTTAGAGGTGCAATGAAATGTAATCAATGTAAGATAGAAGTCGATTTGGATTAGATTTGATTTCAATTGGGGAAGGAGAGTCTCTTTGGCCTCTCGGGAAGTCTTTTGGAATATCTCTTATGGGTATCTCGTTTATGTCCTGGCTGTTAACGCTTTAACTATCTGGTTATTCAATTTTTATCGGCGCTATCAACTTTGGCGACAGGGAAGACCAGATGAACGCCTCCAAGAGATTGGGAAAAGGATAGGCGTTTTTATCCAAACCGCCATTGTGGATGTTTTTGCCCACCGGAAGTTTCTTCGCCAGCCCTTTTCAGGAATCATGCACCTTGCCATCTTTTGGGGTTTTCTCATCCTCCTTTTGGCCTCCGCTGTGGATGCCATCTCTTACTATAGTGGTTATCACCTTCAAGGGTCTCCATACCTATGGTTTTCCCTCATTTCGGATTTGGGTGGCTTTCTCATTCTTCTTGGGATTCTTATGGCAGCCCTCCGCCGTTATCTCTGGAGACCTAAGAGTCTCAATACCTTTCTTGATGATGGTATCCTCTTGGCCTCAATTGCAGCCATCATTCTTACGGGCTATATGGTTGAGGGGCTGAGGCAGGCTGCAACTGAAATAATACCTCATCCAGATTGGGCCGTGTGGTCTCCAGGGGGATGGGTCTTTGCTAAAATGTTTATTGAAATGGGGGAGGAGGCCCTTCGGTTCTGGCATAAGTTTTTATGGTGGTTTCATTCCGTCCTGACCATTGGGATCATCCTCTATTCCGGTTTAGCCTTCTCCAAGCTTCAGCATGTCATTGTCTCGCCATTAAATATCTTTTTCCGCTCTCTGGGTCCGCTGGCTGCCCCCTCGCCCATTGATATCGAAAAGGCCGAGATTCTTGGGGTGGGAGAGATTAAGGATTTTACCTGGAAACAACTCCTTGATCTGGATGCCTGTACGAACTGTGGTCGTTGCGAAGATGTCTGTCCTGCCTGGGAAACAGGCAAACCCCTTTCTCCAAGGAAATTAATACAGGATCTTAAGGGCCACATGATCCATATCTCTTCCAATAAGGGTCCTCCTTCTGAAAATCCTTCTCCCTTGATAGGAGAGGCACCCAATGAGGCTGAAATCTGGTCCTGCACTACCTGTGCCGCTTGTCAGGAGACCTGCCCTGTTTATGTAGAGCATATTTTAAAAGTGGTCGATCTCAGACGCCACTTGGTACTTGCTCAGAATAGAATGCCTGAGAGTGCACAACTGATGCTGAGAAATATGCAGATGAGAGGACATCCTTGGGCTGGGGCCCAATCACTGAGGCTAAGGGGGGATTGGACAACCAATTTAGATTTAAAGATATTAGCCGAAGGGGATCAGATCAATACCCTCTTTTGGGTAGGTTGCACGGGGGCTCTTGTTGACCGGAATGTTGAAGTGACCACAGCCATAACGAGGGTATTGAAAGAGGGGGGAGTGGATTTCGGAGTATTAGGAGAGGCTGAGACTTGTTGTGGAGATCCAGCAAGAAGAGCAGGCTATGAGTTTCAGTTCCAGATCATGGCAGAACAAAACATCGAGATGTTTAAACATCATCATATTCGGAAGATCATTACTTCATGTCCTCACTGCTATAATATCCTTAAGAATGAGTATCCAAAGTATGGGGGCCAATTTAAAGTCGTTCATTATACCCAACTCCTCTGGGAACTTATCCAAGAAGGACGGTTAAATCTCACCCAAGAACTCGATTCAACCTTCACTTACCATGACCCTTGTTATTTAGGCCGTTATAATGGCATCTATCAGGAGCCCCGTCAAATCCTTAAAGTGATCCCTAAAGCAAAACTGGTAGAGATGGGGCGTTCAAGAGGAAAAAGCTTCTGCTGTGGAGGGGGTGGGGGACATATGTGGATCGAAGAGCAGCCTGGAACGGTGAAGATCAGTCAAAGGCGAATGGAAGAAGTCTTAAAAACCGGTGTGGAGAGAGTGATAACAACCTGTCCCTATTGTTTACAGATGTTTGAAGAAAGTATCGAACATAAAGAGGCATTGAAAGCCGAAGATCTTATTGAAGTCGTTGAAAAAGCAATGAAGCCCCGTTAACTTAGCAATGGGCGATCCATCGTTTATCGCCCGTTGTTTAAAGATTATTCATGAGAGGAGGATCCTATGCATACCATCGTTTGTGTTAAGCAAGTTCCTGATCCTGAAATCCCGCCAGCCAAATTTAAGATCGATCCTGAGTCAAAGAAGGTAATTCCTCCCCCTGGAGTCCCTCCAGTCATCAGTGTCTATGATGAGCGAGCCTTGGAGGCTGCCTGCCGTCTCAAAGATAAGCATAAAGGGAAAATCACTGTGATCAGTTTGGGATCAGAAAAGGCCACGGATGTAGTGAGACACGCCATCTCCATGGGGGCTGATGATGGGTATGTTCTCAGTGACGGAGCCTTCGAAAACCTGGATAGCTTTGCAACGGCCTATGTCTTGGGGAAGGCCATTGAAAAGATTGGAGGGTATGACCTGATTCTATGTGGCAGGCAGGCTGCAGACTGGGGAGCGGGACAGGTTGGCTCTATTTTGGCAGAGATTCTTAGACTTCCAGTAGTAAGTCTTGCCTGTGATGTTCAAGCAGAAGATAAAAAGCTTAGGGTAAAGAGAATCCTTAAAGACGGCTTTGAAGTGGTAGAGGCTCCCATGCCCGCTCTGATAACCGTAAGTAGTGAGATTGGGCTGCCTCGTCTTCCAGCAGGGATGGGCCTCATGCTGGCGCGACGAAAACAGATTCCCATCTGGAAGGCAACGGATATTGGGGTAGATCCATTAGAGCTCGACAAGTCTAAAGCCCATACAGAGATCACAGAGATCTTTATTCCAAAGCGTGAAACCAAATGTGAGATGATTACCGGAGCAACGCCCAGCGAAATGGCTGCCAATTTAGCCTTAAAAATTGTTAAATCGATATAATGTAAGATTTTTAAAAAAATGGGAGGGTATACCATGGATCAACACAAAGGTGTAATGGTTTTGGGGGAGATTACAGATGGAAAATTGGCACCTATAACAACTGAACTTCTCGGAATCGGAAAGAAACTGGCCAATGAATTAGGCGAGGATCTAAGTGTTCTATTGATGGGAGGAAAGGCCAGAGGCTTAGCTCAGGAGTCAATTGCCTATGGTGCAGACAAAGTCTATATTGCCGAGGATTCCCTCTTTGATGATTATAATTCCGATGCCTATACTCAATTATTGGCTAACCTTTGTCAGAAGGTTTCTCTTTCCATATTACTGATGGGTCATACGGACATCGGTTGCGATTTGGCTCCACGGCTCAATGGTCGGTTAAGGGGGGGACTGGCAATGGATGCCATGGAGTTATCCATTGACCCTTCGACTAAACTCTTGGTCTCTACGAGGCCTATCTTTGGTGGAAATGCCTATGCCAGAGTGATCTCCAAAACAGTACGACCCCAGATGGCTACTGTAAGAACAAAAGTATTCCCACCTGCTGAGCGCGATGAGTCAAGACAAGGTCAAATCATCCCAGTAGAAGAAAAGATTGACCCGTCAGCGATCAAAGTTAAAGTCATCGAACGGCTCAAAGAAGAGGTCGAAGGGGTGAAGCTGGAGGACGCTGAGGTGGTGGTCAGCGGTGGACATGGGATTGGGAGCGCTAAGAATTTCGAAATGCTCTGGGAACTGGCTCGCCTTTTGGGTGGAACAGTGGGAGCCACACGAAGAGCCTGTGATGAAGGTTGGGTTCCGGTAACACGCCAGATAGGCCAAAGTGGGAAAGTAGTAAGCCCTAAACTCTATATCGCAGTGGCTCTTTCAGGAGCCATGTCCCATATCGTGGGTTGTTTAGGATCGAAATGTATCGTTGCGATTAATAAAGATCCTGAAGCCAATATCTTCAGCATCGCTCACTTTGGAATTGTTGCGGATTATAAAGAAACCCTACCTGCATTGATTGCAAAATTTAAGGAGTTGTTATCGGCAAAGTAACCTCTTAATCCTCCTCGTTGAGGAAGTGGTATTCCTTCATTACCTTAAGGGGTTGCCAACCGCTATGAAGGCCTTATCACCATCGTAAATAAATCCCTAACCAAAAATATTTGAAATTTAACAGACTTGTCATCCTGAACTCGTTTCAGGATCTCACCTTTTGGACAAAACAAGATGCTGATATCATGAAAACG
>Ga0185342_1000891_pt1 | contig 13674 bp, 12 predicted proteins | sample ConPoolayeEmetaG_FD_128045 | JGI IMG/M metagenome (GOLD analysis project Ga0185342, IMG submission 128045) | Hot spring microbial mat communities from California, USA to study Microbial Dark Matter (Phase II) - Cone Pool mat layer E metaG... ...
TGGCCACCAAGTACTTCTCCCGCTACGGTCTTAGCCCTGAGGAGGGAAAGCGGATGATCGGGATGGTCTCGGTGAAGAGCCACTGGAATGGTGCCAGAAACCCGAAGGCCCACTTCCAGAGGGAGATAACCTTAGAGCAGGTCTTAAGGGCCCCGATAATCGCCTGGCCTCTCGGGCTATTCGATTGCTGCGGCGTGAGCGATGGTGCAGCGGCAGCGATAGTTGTCCCTGCCCATATGGCAAAGAGCTTCAGGAAAGACCCGGTCTACATCAAGGCGCTACAGATCTGCGTCGGCCCCGGTGAAGGGCAAGCGAGGACAGACTTTGACTATACCCATGTTGAGGAGACCTACCGCGCCGGGCTAGCGGCCTATGCCGAGGCAGGGATAAAGAACCCCCGTGAGGAGATAAGCATGGCTGAGGTTCATGACTGCTTCTCCATCACCGAGGCGGTCATCATGGAGGACCTCCAGTTCAGCCCCAGGGGAAAGGTCTACGAGGATATTCTGGGCTCCAACGCCGGGTTCTTCACCCTACAGAGGGCTCTTGAGGGTGAGAGGGCATTGCCGGTTCAGCCTGACGGAGGACTCAAATGCTTCGGTCACCCCATTGGCCCCAGTGGCCTGAGGATGACCTATGAAATATACCTCCAGCTTCAAGGGAGGGCTGGGCCACGCCAGATAAAAAACCCGAAGCTTGGGTTGGCCCACAACCTTGGCGGCAGTCCGGCGGGATGTACCATTGCGTGCAATATCTTTGGCCTTTAGGGTATAGGTTAGCCAACATGGGTGGGGGCGCTTAGAAGCGCCCCCACCCATGTTAATATGACATAAGATTTATAGTGCGACCCACTTTAGTCAACTTTCTCGATAGGGGGGTGCTGTGTTATGTCACCTCCTTCAAGCGTCTCCTCAATTGCTTGCAATAGTCTCTCCAGCCCCCACCCCTTGGCTGCTGAAATAAACACTATCGAGCGCTCAGCATTCTTGAGCAGGTCACATTCCAGTCCTTCGGCTGCGCATGTTAGGAGGTCAATCTTATTGAGGAGGGTGAGCCTTGGCTTTTTCGCAAGACCTAATTCTCCCAGGATGTTCTCTACGGTCTGGCTCTGCTTAGCGGCATCCTTGTGTGTTATGTCAACAACATGGAGAATTAAGTCGGCCTCAGATAGCTCCTCCAAGGTTGCTCTAAAAGCAGCTACAACAGTAGTGGGCAACTTCTGGATAAAGCCTACCGTGTCAGTTAATACTACCTCTCTTCTGCTTCTTGGCAGGATCAATCGACGAGTAATGGGATCGAGGGTGGTAAACAGCTTATCCTCCACCGGTACATTGGCATTACTTAGGGCATTAAATAGGGTGCTCTTTCCGGCGTTGGTATAGCCCACTATTGCTACGACAGGGACACTGTGCTTTCTGCGTTGATGCCGGTATAGAGCGCGGTGTCTCCTTACCTGCTCTATTTCGACCTTAAGTCGATGGATCTTTTGACGAATAAGGCGCCTATCAGTCTCTAACTGACTCTCCCCAGGCCCTCTGGTACCGATACCACCACCGAGACGCTCCAGGTGGCTCCACTGTCCGGTGAGGCGTGGAAGAAGATATTGATGCTGAGCCAGTTCGACCTGAAGTTTACCCTCCCTTGTCTGCGCCCGCTTGGCGAAGATGTCAAGAACCAGGGCGGTGCGGTCAATAACCTTAGTCTGAAGCGCCTCTTCAATGTTCCGTTGCTGGGTTGGTGTGAGCTCGTCGTCGAAGACAGCCACATTATAGCCTGTTTTCCCCCTTAGCTCAGCGACCTCGCTCAGTTTTCCCTTACCCAGGTAGAAGGTGGGTGAAGGTCTCCTGAGACGCTGGACCAATTTCCCCACCACCTCAGCACCAGCGGTGCGTGCTAGTTGACCGAGCTCTTCGAGTGAGCTCTCTACCGACCACCTATTTTTTGCCTCCTTTACCTCAACCCCGATAAGGAAAGCCCTTTCTGCTTGCGCTTGAGTGAGAAACATATTCTCCGCGATAATGCCTCCTTTACCTCAACGAGTTGCCTTGTTGAGAAACAAACCAGGAGGAGAGTCTTGCCAGACCTTGATCAAGCTGGTCATCAGGGGTGGTTAAAGAGATGCGAATGTAGCCCTCTCCCCATTTCCCATAGCTGATGCCGGGAATAACAACTACTAATGCCTCTTCAAGCAATCTGGTGGCAAATTCCATCGATTTTTGCCCGTGGGGGAGTTTCGCCCACACATAAAGGCTCGCCTTGGGGGGCTTTACCCAGAGCCCCACTTCGGTAAGGGTCTTTACCACTCGGTCGCGACGGCACTGGTAAACGGTATTATGCTCCTCGATGCAGTCCTGCGGCCCCCGCAACGCCTCTATGGCGGCGTATTGAATGGCTTGAGGAATACCTGAATCAAGGTTCGACTTCACCCTCGCTAGAGCATCAACTATTTCATTATTGCCTACCACCATACCAACGCGCCACCCTGTCATATTATAGCTCTTGGAGAGGGAATGAAACTCCACCCCTATATCTTTGGCACCTTTTACCTGCATAAAACTCATCGGCCTATAGCCATCGAAGGCAACCTCAGTATAAGGACCATCGTGGCAAACAACAATATCATGCTTTTTGGCAAAGAAAACCACCCTCTCGAAGAAGTCAAGCTCAGCTACCGCTGCTGTCGGGTTATTGGGATAGTTTAGCCAGAGGATCCTCGCCCTCCTCGCCACCTCTTGTGGGACAGCTTCCAAGTTGGGTAGGAAATCGTTCTCCTCGGTCAGGGCGAGGAAGAAGGGCTCTCCCCCGGCAAACATGGTGCCTACTGCGTAAACAGGGTACCCCGGATCAGGGACAAGGGCGAGGTCACCCGGGTCGATAAAGCAAAGGGCAATATGGCCGATGCCCTCCTTTGAACCGATGAGGGGCAACACCTCTTTATCTGGGTCGAGGTAGACACCGAATCGCCGCTCATACCACTCAGCGATGGCCCTTCGAAGTTCAGGGAGACCCTCAGTCTCGGGATAACGATGGTTGGCAGGATCACGGGCTGCCCGGCAAAGGTGCTCGATGACATGATCGGGAGTTGGCAGGTCGGGATCGCCAATGGCAAGACTGATCACATCCTTCCCCTGGGCCTTCTTATCCGCGATCTTTCTGCTGATCTGGGCGAAAAGGTATGGCGGCAGATTTTTGATACGCTTTGAGATGCGCAAGGCTTCTCCTATTTGGCGAATTTTGCCTTTAGGGCCTCAAGGACGGGCTCATCCCAGCTTGCCTGAAGCCAGCCAACGGCACCCGAGAGATCAATTCTTGCCGGGTCGATCTTTGCCCCTCTGAAGTCAGCGAACCTGAGGTCAGTGCTTTGCATATTGACTCCGGTGAGATCGGCGCCTCGGAAGTTTGCCCCCCTGAGCCTTGCCCACCTGAAATTTGCCCCTACCAAAATGGCTCCCGATAGATCGGCATCGGTGAGATCACAGCGGGCAAGGTCGGCATTGGTGAGATTTGCCCCGCTGAGGTCAGCATTTAGCAAATCAGACTGAGTAAGAATGGCATTTTCGAAGTTAGTCTTGGAAAGGTCGGCCCCACGAAGAACAGCCTGGGGCATAAAGGCATTCCTTCTGTCTTCACCACTCATTCGGTTTCCTCCTTTTCAGTATATTACTTTCCCGGCCAATCGCCGGTAAATACCAGTTCTACAGGTCCGGTGAGCCAGACCTCCCCTGCCCCATCCCAATCTACTCTCAGCTTTCCCCTGCTTAGCGTTATGTCAACTTGATTATCTATATAGTCATGGAGCTGAGCGGCTACCGCAATGGCGCAAGCTCCGCTGCCGCAGGAGAGGGTCTCCCCCACCCCCCGCTCCCAGACCCTCGCCTCAATCTCGCTGCGGCTGATCACTCTTGCCACCTCAAAATTGGTTCTATTGGGAAAGAGCGAATAGTTCTCAATCGTCGGACCTATCTCAGCGAGCGGGAAATTCGAGACCGGCTCATCAATAAAACATACGGCATGGGGATTCCCTAAAGAAAGGCAGGTGAGGAGGAGTTTCCTTCCCTCTACGCTTACTGGGTAGTCTACTATCCGAGGCGGCTTTTCATCCATCTTTTCTGGGTGCACCGATATATCTTCAGCTCTCAGCATCGGCCTACCCATACTTACCTGGACTCGGGTAACTTTCCCTTTTGCCAGGAGCGGCAAGACAGTTCTAACACCCGCCAGGGTCTCTATAGCGAGCCCTTTCCGCCCCCCCTGAGCCAGTCCATTCTCGACCACATATTTGGCAAAACATCTCAGTCCATTGCCACATACCTCTGCCTCAGAGCCATCGGGGTTGAACATGCGCATCCTGAAATTGGCTACCTCGGAGGGTAAGATAAGGATAAGCCCATCTGCGCCCACCCCAAAGTGGCGGTCGCACATGGCCTGTGCCAGCTTTTGCCAGTCACGCTTTATGTTTCGGGCGTCTATCAGGATGAAATCATTGCCTGTGGCCTGCATCTTGACGAATTTCACCACTAGCTCCCGATAAATCCTCGCACCAAGCTTTGGATCGGCTCCTCAAACTTCTCTCCTATATCAAACCACTCGATCCGCTCATCTTCTAGCCGGAACCAGGCATATTGATGGCGGGCAAAGCGATGGGTCTGGAACTTTATCTCTTGGATCGCACTCTCTAGCTTCAACTTCCCCAGGAGATACCAGCCGATCTGCCGGTAGCCAATGCCAGACATTGATGGAAGATCAAAGGTGTAACCCTTCTCCACCAGCCCCTCCACCTCCTCCACCAGCCCCTGTCTTATCATCATGTCAACCCTGGAGTCTATTCTTTGGTAAAGCCTTTCCCTATCTGCGGTCAGCCCGATGGTAAGAATCTGGAAAGGAGGTGGCTCCCTTCGCTGAAGCTGGGAGAATGGTTCTCCCGCTCCCCGGCAGACCTCAATAGCCCTTATTACACGGCGCACATTTCGGGGATCGATGCGACGCGCTGCCACCGGGTCAAGCTCCATGAGTTCGTTGTAAAGCACGGTGCAACCTTCTGCCTTTGCCCTTATCGCAAGGCTCTGCCTGAGTTCAGCGTTTGGCGGGATATTGGGAATGCGCCACCCCTCCACCACCGCCCGCACATAAAGCCCACTCCCACCCACCAAAATGGGTAATCTGTCACGCCCGAGTATATCCTCTATCGCATGATATGCCATGTTCTGATAAAGGGCAAGACCCAGCTCCTGGTCCGGGTCAACTATATCAATAAGGTGATGGGGAACAAGTGCTCTCTCCTCGGGGCTTGGCTTGGCGGTGCCAATGTCCATATAGCGATAGACCTGCCGGCTATCAGCGCTCACAATCTCGCCACCAAAGGTTTGGGCGAGGCGAATGGCGAGCCTGCTCTTGCCCACAGCAGTAGGACCCACAATGACAATAAGGCACCTCATCTCACCTTCTTGATCGCTGCTGTCTGCTCCACAATGCTCAGAAACTCCTCTGCCTTGAGGCTGGCCCCGCCTACCAGGGCACCATCGATTTCAGGCTGCTGCATAAATCCGCCGATATTGCCACTGGTGACACTGCCACCATATTGAATCCGAATCTCGCTGGCTATAGCCTCGCCATAAAGTTCAGCGATAGCGCTGCGGATGATGCCGATGGTGTCGTTTGCCTGCTCCGGCGTGGAGGGTCTACCCGTGCCTATAGCCCAAACCGGCTCATAGGCGATGACCAACTCTTCAGGGGGGCTGACCCCAGAGAGGGCTAGTTTCACCTGTGTGGTGACCACCTCTCTAGTCCTGCCCATCTCGTTCTCCTCAAGCCTCTCCCCGACGCACAGGATGGGCTTGAGACCTGCCCTTAATGCAGCCTTTACCTTCTTGTTTACGACCTCGTCGCTCTCCCCGAAGTAGTGTCTTCGCTCCGAGTGCCCTAGGATGACAAAATCGCAAAGTCCAATAAGCATTGATGGGGAGATCTCCCCGGTATAAGCGCCCCGCTCTTCAAAGTGCATGTTTTGAGCCCCCAGCTTGATTGAGGAGCCTGTGATAAGCTCTTTTATTGTAGCTAGGGAGATGAATGGCGGACAGAGCACCTTCTCAACCCCTTTTATCCTATCTAGCCTCTCGGTCATCTCCCTGACCAAGTCGATGGCTTCCTTGAGCGTGGCATTCATTTTCCAGTTCCCAGCAATTATCGGCAACCGCATGTGGCTATCCTAAGCATCAAATTTTACCAGTTTTAGGGCATTTGCCATAGCGAGGGGCATGACCTCAATGCCGCGGAATCTCCCGAGCGAGCCCCTGGCACAGGCCCTCTCTGAAAACTCAGCTACCCCGTCGGGGCGACACCATCTAGAGTATAAAAGGAAGGGAACCGGGTGCCAACTATGGCCCTTTAATATTGCCGGGGTGGAGTGGTCAGCGGTGACCACAATCACATCAGGATTCAGGTTGATAAGGCTGGGGAAGAGGGAATCCACCTCCTCTATGATAGCCACCTTTCTTTCGAAGTCGCCATCCTCGCCGGCGGTGTCAGTCTCCTTCACATGGAGAAAGAAGAAATCATAGTCCTTAAAGTGCTTGCTTAGAGTGGCGAACTCTTCGCTTATGGTGCTGCCGGTGGCGAGAACCTCCATACCTAGAAGCTTGGCCAGCCCTCGATACATGGGATAGGTGGCGATGGCAGCCGGCTTCAGCTTATATACCTCGCTCATGCTGGGGAGATTAGGGTGCTTGGAAAAACCTCGTAGGATCACCATGTTAGCGGGGTAGTGTCTGGTCAAGCTCTCTCTCGCCTTCACAATGAACTCCTGAGCAATATTAGCTGCCTTTACTGCGTTCTGGGAGAGGGCAGTGACAGGCTTGGGTAGCACGCCCTCCACTTGTGGATCAGAGTCGCTGAGCTCGTCTGATAGCCCCTCCCCCCGGAACACCACCACAAAGCGATGTTCCCTCACCGGGGCGATGAATAATTCTGCGCCATCCACCTTGATTTCACCCAGCATCTGACACAGCTCTAGAGACCTCTCGGCCGGGATGCGCCCCGCCCTACGATCTCTGATGAGCCCCCTTTCGTCAATGGTGCAGAAGTTGCCCCGAGCGGCAATATCATTCTCCTCGAGCTCGAAGTCTATCCCCAGTGCCTCCAAGACCCCCCGCCCAATGGTGAACTTTAGGGGGTCATAGCCGAAAATGGCGAGGTGACCCGGTCCACTGCCTGGGATGATCCCCGGGGCAATCGGATCAATAAGTCCACAGATACCCTCCCCTGCCAGTCGGTCAAGATTTGGAGTCTGGGCAGTCTCGAGCTCAGTCTTTCCTGTCTCAGGATGAGGTAGCCCCCCGAGACCGTCAATAACCACAGAGACGATCCTCGATGGGGTAGACCTTGCGACCTCCTTTATCCGCTCCGAAGTAACCATTTTTCTAACTACCCTTATCGAGCAGAGCTTCAACACCGGGCAAAGGTTTACCCTCAAGCAGTCTCAAGGAAGCCCCGCCCCCCGTCGAGACATGGGTCATCCTCGAGGCCAGTCCCAGCTGCCCTACAGCTTCGGCTGTGGAGCCGCCGCCAATAATGGTGGTCGCATCCAGGCCGGCGAGCAGGGTTGCTATGGCAGCGGTTCCTTTCCTGAATTTCTCAAACTCGAAGACACCCACCGGTCCGTTCCAGATGATTGTCCTGCTTTTTCGAAGCTTGGCCTCAAATAGCTCGATTGTCCGCGGCCCGATATCCATAACATACCACCCAGCGGGAACCTCGGTTATGGGCACTGTCTTAGAGCGCGCCTCGGGGGCGAACTTCTCGGCAACCACCAAGTCGACCGGAAGAATAAGGTGGACACCCTTTACAGCAGCTTTTTCCACCAACCACTGGGCGTGCCCCAGCTTTTCTTTTTCTACCAGTGACTGTCCCACCTCATATTTCAATGCCTTTAGAAAGGTGGATCCCAGGCCTCCACCAATAAGCAGTGAATCGACCTTTGCCATGATGTTTTCTAGAAGGCTAATCTTATCACTTATCTTCGCTCCACCGATTATAGCTGTCAGGGGGCGGATAGGTGCATCCAGGGCTTTGCCCATGATTTCAATCTCCTTTTTGAGGAGGAAACCAGCTACTGCGGGCAGGTAGGCAGCAACGCCCACATTGGAGGCATGAGCCCTGTGGGCAGTGCCGAAAGCGTCGTTAACATAGATATCGGCAAGACGGGCAAGGGACTGGGCAAAGACGGGGTCGTTCCTCTCCTCCCCGGGGTGGAATCGGAGATTTTCAAGGAGCAAGATATCCCCGCCGCTCAGCCCGCCGACAAGCTGCTCAACCTCTGGACCTATGCAGTCCGGTGCCATTTTAACCGGAAGCCCCAGGAGCTGGGAGAGACGCTGGGCTATGGGGGAAAGGCGAAGCCCCTCAACAACCACCCCATCAGGCCTCCCCAGATGGGAGCAGAGGATAATCTTCGCCTTCCTTTCGACGAGGTATCTTATTGTAGGCATGACCTCTCGAATGCGGGTATCATCGGCAATGGCTCCTGTCTGAGGGTCCAGCGGCACATTGAAATCGACCCTCACCAAAACCCTTTTCCCACCAACATCGATGTCTTCAACGGTCCTTTTATTCATTGCCTATATAAGCCTCCAGTCTTTCCTTTATTCCCTTTGCCTCCGCGACCGCCTCTGGGGCGGCATCGAAGACGCTCAAACCCTTAAGGTCCGCCTCGGCGATCTTCGGGCTATAGTTTATGAAGCCGAGGAGTTCGAAATCAGGGGTATTATCAATTATGAAGTGACGCTCAGTCTCGCTCCTCGTCTTACTGCCAACGACATAGCATCTGGCGATACCGAGATCCTTCGCTAGGTTTCTGATGGACTCGGCGGTCTGAAGACTCCTAAGCCCCGGCTCAACTACCACAATGAAGGCATCCACCGCTGAGGCGGTTCCCCGCCCCAGGTGCTCAAGCCCGGCCTCCATGTCCATTATCACAACTTCTGATCTTCTGAAGACGAGGTACTGCACTAGTGTTCTCAATAGTGCACTCTCAGGGCACATGCAGCCACTCCCACCCTTCCTCACCGTGCCCATAACCAGCAATTTAACCCCATTCCGGGTAATGCTGAAGCGGTCAGGGATGTCATCAACCCTTGGGTTCAGCTTGAAATAGGCAGCGGCAGCCCCCGGCTTTGCCCCGGTGCGCTCCTCAATAAGCTCGCTGAGCTCAGAGATCGGGGTTATCTGCCGTGCCTCCTCAGGAGGTATGCCAAGGGCAGCGGCAAGGTTAGCATCGGGGTTGGCATCAATGGCAATAACGGCTCTACCTTCGGCAGCATATAGTCTGGCTAGGAGACTTGCCAGGGTTGTCTTCCCCACACCGCCCTTTCCAGTGATCGCCAGCTTCATTCTCTACCCCCTTCCCTTTCGGGCTTTCTCCAATTTCACGTATATGCCTAGTCTTGAAGTAAGGTCTTCCATCATCATTGAGTATCCCAAACCATTCAATAATCCCGCTCTACAAAGAAGGCTGCTATCATCCTAAGCTCGTCCTCGGCTTGGGCGGGAAGGTTCATCGCCCTCAGCTCTTCTAAAGAGCCAAGATAATAGTGCTCAGCCATTTTCTGGGCATATTTCTGGGGCCCCAGGCTATCAAGTGCCTTGATCACCTCGAAAACCTCCCCCTCCTCAGAAATTCCCTTCTGGTAGATCGTCAAAAGTTTCTCCCTTTGTTTGCCTTCCGCCCTACCGAGCGCATAAATTACGGGGAACGTCTTCTTTCTCTTCTTGATATCGGTGTCATGAGCCTTCTTCTTTCCCCAGATGCCCAGCACATCGTCCCTTATCTGATAGGCCAGCCCGAGCATCTTGCCAAAACGTTGGAAGTGCCCTATCAGCGATTGGTTTTCGGTGCCCAACAAAGCCCCTATATGAAGGGAACACTCGATAAGGGCAGCCGCTTTGCCTTCAATCATCTCCAGGTAATCGTCAACGTCGATGTCAAGGCGATCCTCGTAGCTGAGATCAAGATATTGCCCCTCGCACAGGCGAAGACAGGCCTCATCAAGGATATGGGCTACATGAAGCACCTTCCCATCGGGCACCCCCCTCTCCCTAAGCCGATATAGAGCGAGCCTGGAGAGGGCATACATAGCATCCCCGGCGTTTATCGCCTGGGGCTTTCCCCATCTTCGCCATAGGGTAAGTCTATGGCGACGCTCCTCGCTCTCATCCTGGATGTCATCGTGGATTAAGGAGAAGTTATGGACAAGCTCCAGGGCGGCGGCGGCGGGGAGAGCCGCTCGCCAGTCCCCCCCAACCGTCTCGCAAGCAAGTAGACACAGGGTGGGGCGAAGAAGCTTCCCACCCATACCTTCTTGAGGGTTGCCCTGTTCATCCACCCAACCGAGATGATAGCGCATCATGTTATAGAGGGGGGAGCTTTTATTGCCAATAACTACCCTCAGCTCCTCTTCAAGCTCTGGCCGGTATCGATCAAAAGCTGGTGGCAAATCCATGACCCGCCCCTTTTTTCCGCTAATGGCGATGGGCAAGATCGGGGAATGACTGAAGAACTCTTTGCATTATCCCCTCGGCGTCGAGCCTATATTTGGCCTGAAGTAGTGCCCGCGGACCATGTTCTATAAACTCATCGGGGAGTCCGATGCAGGCTGTTTGAACACCATGAAGGGCAGAGCCCTCCAAAAGCCTTGTGACTTGAGTGCCAAAGCCGCCAGCGAGGACATTTTCCTCTACAGTGACAATTCTATTTGTTTTGCTCGCCACCGCCAATATAAGGGTGGAATCCAGTGGCTTTACAAAGCGAGCATTTATTACAGTGCATTCGACCCCCATCTCAGCTAGGAGCTCGGCTGCCTGAAGTGAGGGTGCTACAGTGGCTCCAATAGCCAGTATTGCCAGATCATCCCCAGTTCGCAGTACTTCCGCTTTGCCAAGGGGCAGCTCACAAAACTCTTCGTCTAATGGCACGCCTAATCCCTCTCCCTTTGGGTAGCGTATCGCCACGGGGCAATTCGCTCTTGTCGCGGTGAAGAGGAGGTGCTGTAGTTCGTTTTCATCCTTTGGGGAGGCTATGATAATGTTGGGGATGCAACCGAGATAAGAGAGGTCGAAGACGCCCTGGTGGGTTTTTCCATCCTCACCGACGATACCCGCCCGGTCGATGGCGAAGATGACCGGAAGCCTCTGAAGGCAGACGTCATGGATAACCTGGTCAAAGGCGCGCTGGAGGAAGGTGGAATATATGGCGACAAATGGGATAAAACCCTGGGTAGCCAGACCTGCAGCGAAGGTAACCGTATGCTGCTCACAGACCCCCTGGTCAAAAACTCGGTGCGGCAACTCGCGAGCTACAACGTTGAGGCCTGTGCCATCGGGCATGGCTGCGGTGACTGCCACCACCCTCGGGTTCTCCTTGGCGAGCCGCAGAATAGTAAGCCCGAGGACTTCACTATACGATTTTGCTCGCCCTTGCTTTTCCTTGCTCATGCCTACCCCATGGAAACGAACCGGGTCCTCCTCGGCAGGCTGGTAGCCCTTGCCTTTTTTGGTGATGACGTGAACAAAGGTTGGTCTTGAGGGATATTCCTTCGCCTGGTTTAGAGCTTCCTCAAGCTCGGCGATGTTATGTCCATCAATAGGCCCCAAATAAGTGAAGCCCAATTCCTCCCAGATCATGGTGGGAATAATCAAGCTTTTAAGGCTATCTCTCACCCGCCTCCCCGCCTGCCAAACCTGGGTGCCGAAGGGGAGCCGATTAACTATTCGCTCCGTCTCTTCTTTGGTGCGATAGTATCTGCGGTCGAGCCTCGCCCGGCTTAAAAGTTTTGACAGGGCACCAACATTTGGTGAAATAGCCATCCCGTTGTCATTTAGAATAACAATCAGTCTTGTTCCCAGATGGCCCGTTTGGTTCAGTGCCTCAAAGGCCATCCCGCCGGTGAGGGCGCCGTCACCGATAATGGCAACCACATGATAGTCTTCACCTAGCAGGTCTCGGGCAATAGCCATGCCCAGGGCAGCGGAGATCGAAGTGCTGGCATGTCCGGCACCGAAGTGATCATGGGGGCTCTCAGCGCGATCGGTGAATCCAGATAGCCCGCCGTATTGGCGGATGGTAGGGAAGAGTTCCCTACGCCCGGTGAGCAGCTTGTGAGCATAGGTTTGATGCCCCACATCCCATATAATCTTATCATGGGGGCTTTTGAAGACACGGTGCAGGGCGATGGTAAGCTCAACGACACCTAGATTGGAGGCAAGATGTCCCCCCGTGGTGTTCACGGTAGTAATGAGCTCGTTTCGGATTTCCGAGGCGAGCTCATTTAGCTCCGAAGGGGTTAGTCCCTTCAAATCCTCAGGACCATTGATCCTATCCAGGATTCTCGTCATCTCTCCTCACAGGGGTTTTAAGCTCATCTTAACAACGAGGGCTCAACGCTGTCAAGCAAGGTGACACCTTCTTTCCAGCTCACGCACCTTCTCCAGACGCTTCAGGTGTCTCCCACCCTCAAACCGGGAAGCAAGGTACGTCCTGACAATCTCCGAGGCGAGATCGGGCTCCACCACCTCCCCCCCCATACAGAGTATATTGGCATCATTGTGCTCCCTGGCACGGCGAGCGGTAAACGTGCTGTGGCATAGGGCTGCCCTAACCCCCGGCACTTTATTTGCCGCGATGCTCATGCCAATGCCCGTGCTACAAATAAGGATGCCGTGGTCGAACTTTCCTCCCACTACCGCCTCCGTTACCCTCCGGGCGATGTCAGGATAGTCCACCGCAGTTTCATTGTAGCAGCCAAAGTCCTCGTAGCCGTGTCCCAGCTCGGTGATAAGATTTATGATCGATCTCTTGAGACTCAGTCCTCTATGGTCGCAGCCTATGGCAATTCGCATCCATCCCCCTCATCAGGCTACATCCACCACCATGCCGCATGCCCTCTCAATGTCCTCCCTAGAGATGGCTCCTTCTCTGAGGATCCTGGGAACTTCTCCAGTTATGTCAAGCACTGTCGATTCGATGCCCCCGGGACACCTGCCACCGTCGATGATAAGTTCAACGCTCCCACCCATCTGATGGCTTACCTCTTCAGCGGTCACCGGGCTAGCCCTGCCACTTATATTAGCGCTTGTCCCTGTTAAGGGGGCAGCAAGCCCACGGATAAGGGCAAGGGGAATAGGGTGGTTTGGGATGCGCACTGCAACTGTATTGCCTCCAGCGGTGGCTATGGTGGTGAGCGAAGGTGCCTTGGGCAGGACAAGGGTCAAGCCGCCGGGCAGGAAACGCTCCGCCAGGCGCCAGGCTATCTCAGGCACGGGATAGGCAACCATCCCTATCTCTGAGATATCGGCGAGGAGAAGGGGGAGGGGAAGGTGATGAGGGCGCCCCTTTACCTCGTAGACCCTTTTCACAGCGCGGTCAATGAAGGCGCTTGCACCGAGACCATAGACAGTATCAGTGGGAAAAGCCACTAGACCGCCACTCACGAGGATGCTGATGGCTAGCTCGATCTGTTTTTCGATTTTGGGTGGCAAATAGGGTAGACTAGCTATGCCGCAGTAGCCAAGGGGGTTTGGTGTTGGCTTCATACGGCAGTCGATATATTCATCACATGATTTCCATTGATCCAAGGAGTTCAGCTCCCCATGGAGCCTACAGCTCTTGTCTCCAGCATAGTAAAC
>Ga0185342_1000894_pt1 | contig 13642 bp, 13 predicted proteins | sample ConPoolayeEmetaG_FD_128045 | JGI IMG/M metagenome (GOLD analysis project Ga0185342, IMG submission 128045) | Hot spring microbial mat communities from California, USA to study Microbial Dark Matter (Phase II) - Cone Pool mat layer E metaG... ...
GAGAAAACATCTCCCTGAAGGAGAAATTTATAATCATTTTTAAGGGAGTTTATAGCATCTGAAAGGGAGGAAGGTAGAGATTTATATTGTGTTTCTAATTTACCAGGACCAAAACCTGAAGAGATTGGGTCAATTTTGTTTATTATTCCATCCAGACCTGCGAGGAGTTGGGCAGACATTGCAAGATAAATATTGCATGTTGCATCAGGAGGTCTGTATTCGATTCTCATTGTTAAGGGGGATGAATGTTTTGGAATCCTTATTGCAGCTGTTCTGTTGGCAATGTCAAAAAATGCTCTTGTGGGAGCCTCAAACCCTGGTATTAATCTTTTATAAGAATTAGTGGAGGGATTCGTGAAGGCAGATAGAGCCTGGGAATGATAAAGGAGTCCTCCTATGTAATATAGCCCGGTTTCACTTAAACCCATGAATCCATCAGGGTCGTAAAACAAAGACTTTCCTTCTTTTCCGAGATATTGATGGAAATGTAAGCCATTACCAGCCTCATTATAAATTGGCTTTGGAAGAAAAGATACAGCTTTTCCATGCTTTTTTGCAACATTTCTCACAAAATATTTAATCATCATTCCCCAATCCCCTGATTTTAAAAGCCCCTGATGTCCAACCTCAATCTCTTGCTGACCAGGAGCTCCAACTTCATGATGGTGATACTTTATGGATATACCAGCTTCTGAAAGGAGTTTAACAATTTCTTCCCTTATCCCTTGATATCTGTCAAAGGGCTGAATTGCATGGTATCCACCTTTAAGTTTTATAGACCATGAAATTTCAGGATTTCCATCAACTCTTGCCTCGAGGGAGTTTATTCTGAAGAAAGTATTCATTGAAGAATTGGAAAATTCAAGATTATCAAAAAGATAAAACTCATACTCCGGACCCCAAACACTCTTGTCTGCAATACCATTATTTAAAAGATAATCCTCAGCTTTTTTAGCAATGTAGCGAGGGTCTTTTCTAAAGGGTGTCTTACTCTCTGAATCAGCAATATAACATATAAGACTAAGGGTCTTCTCTCCAAAGAATGGATCTATAAAAGCTGTTTCTGGATCTGGGATTAGGCTCATATCCCCTTCCTCCACCCCTCTAAACCCTGGAAAATTTGAACTGTCAAAGCCAACTCCCTTTTCAAAGAGTTCCTCTGTAAGGAGTTCTGAGGGAATTGTTACATGGTGCCATCTTCCCAAAAGGTCGCAAAACTTTAAATCCACTTCTTTTATTTTTTCTTTTTCAACGAGTTTGAAAATTTTCTCCATAGATTATTCCTCCGAAAATAATGGTCGATTTTTTATTATAACAGATTATGAAAAGGAGCATAAAATTTTCTAAAAAGCAAAATTTGTAGTATAATTTTCTTCAAAATGGAGAGATGAAGAAAATAGAGAAACTAATTGAAAATTTCCAGAAAAGGGAAATAACAGAGCATTTTATATATAGAAAAATTGCAAAAGGTGTAAACGGAGATAACAGAAAGGTTCTTGAAACAATTGCAGAGGATGAGCTCAGTCACTACCATAAATTTAAAGAATACTCAAAAAAAGATTTAAAACCTGACAAGTTTTTTATATTTCTTTACTCCCTTATTTTTAGATTTTTTGGGCTAACCTTCACAATAAAACTAATGGAGAGGAATGAAGAAAAAGCCCAGAGAAATTATTCCCATATCCTCGAAAGATTTCCAGAATTAAAAAACGTAATCGAAGATGAGGAAAGGCACGAGAATAAACTCATTTCTATGATAAATGAAGAAAGACTTAACTATGTAGGTTCAATGGTTCTCGGTTTGAATGATGCCCTTGTTGAATTAACAGGAGCCCTTGCAGGTCTATCCTTTGCAATTCAAAAAACCCATTTTGTGGCAATAGCAGGTCTTATAACTGGGATAGCTGCCTCCCTTTCAATGATGTCCTCTGAATATCTATCAAAAAAATCAGAAGGGGACAAAAATCCATTCAAAGCATCTCTTTATACAGGAATTGCTTACATAATTGCAGTCTTCCTTCTTGTTATACCCTTCTTTATCTTCAAAAGATATTTAATTGCCCTTTTATTCTCACTGATAAATGTTGTAATTATAATATTTATCTTCACATTCTTCATTTCTGTAACAAAGGAGCTCGACTTTAAAAAGAGATTTTTTGAGATGATTTTCATAAGTTTTGGGGTTGCAGGTATTTCCTTTATAATAGGAGTTGGGTTAAGAAAAATAATTGGGATTGATATTTAAAATTTAGGAGGTTTGTAATGGAGGAGAGAAAGTATTATGAGCTTCCGAAATTACACTTTGATTACAAGGATCTTGAACCCTATTTATCCGAGGAACAGGTAAGGATACACCATCAAAAACATCATCAGGCTTATGTGAACGGAGCAAATTCAATTCTTGAAAGACTTGAAAAAGCAAGAAAAGAGGGTTTGGAAATTGATATGAAGGCGACATTGAAGGAACTTTCTTTCAACATTGGTGGGCATGTCCTCCATTCTCTCTTCTGGGGAAACCTTTCCCCTTCTGGCAAAGGAGGATCGCCTGAAGGAACTCTTCTCTCAGTCATTGAGAAAGAATTCGGAAGTTTTGAAAGGTTCAAAAAGGAGTTCACCCAATCAGCCATGAGTGTTGAAGGTTCCGGTTGGTCAGCTCTCACCTTTTGCAAACTTACCCAGAGACCCATAATTATGCAGATTGAAAAGCACAATGTGAATGTTTATCCCATGTTCAGAATTTTGATGATTGTAGATGTCTTTGAGCACGCCTACTATATTGATTACAAAAATGACAGGGCTAAATTCCTTGAGGCTTTCTGGAATATAGTTAACTGGAATGAAGTTCAGAAGAGATTAGAACAGATATTGAAATCATGAGGGATGTAAGCGAAAAAAGTAACACAAAGAGATGGGCTTCTGCTGAGGCAATAGTTAAGGTAAAGGAAGAGACGATTAAGGCAGTAAAAGAGGGGAGAAGTCCAAAAGGTGATCCTATTGAAGTGGCAAAAATTGCAGGTATACTTTCAGCAAAAAACACATCAGGAATTATTCCTTACTGTCATCCAGTTCCCATTGATTGGGTAAATGTTGAAATCGAACTTAGAGAAAATGAAATCTATATAAAGTCTGAGGTTAAAGCTTTCTGGAAAACAGGGGTTGAGATGGAAGCTCTTCTATCTGTTGCAATCTCAGCTTTAACAATTTACGATATGCTGAAGCCAATTGATAAAACAATGGAAATTAGTTCAATAAGGCTTATTGGAAAGAGAGGAGGTAAGAGTGACTTTTCATTGAAATAATGAAGTCGCTTAAAGATTCTTTCCTCATAATTTTAATTGTCCTCTCTTTTGCTTTCCTCCTTTTTCTCAAAAACCATCTCTTTGCAGTAAGGATTGGAGATGGAATAGGAACTCTTTGGATTGACTACGCTGGATTTGCTTTAATTCTTCTCGCCATTCTTCTCCTTTCAAAATCTCTTACCTTAACCTTTTCCCTTTTCTTCCTAATAAACATTTTCAATTCTTTAATGCTCTTCTCCAATCGAATTTATTATAGATATTTTGGAGATTATATAACCCTTGACATATTTTCCCTTGCCTCAAACATTCCCTTCACATGGAAAAACATTGTCAATCTGATAAGATTTAAGGATATTTGCCTGTTCTTTGATTTACCATTTTTAGCAATTTTCTCCATGATTTCAGTAAGAAAATTGAGATTTTCTTTGAAAAAGAATTTACAATTCGCCTTAATTTTTCTTTTATTGGGAATATCTCTTACAGGCCTTAATCTTTTCCTTCTCCATAAAACCCTTCCCTATGTTCTCACTTTTAGATATGGCTCATCCATGCTCTTCAATTCAATGAGTGTCCACAATTTCTATATTCTAAATCTGTTTCAGGAGAGGATTAAAAGGGAGAAAATAATTTCTTCTTCATTACCTTCTGAATTAATTTCGAATGATTACGAGATCGACAAAAGGTTCAAAATCAAAAATAAGCTCTGGAACATTATAATTGTTGAATTTGAATCCCTTGGTGCTGATGTTATAGGGAAAAAGATTGATGGTCAAGAGATAACACCAACCCTTAACAGACTTTATGAAAAAGGGATATACTTTAAAAATTTTTACTCTCAAGCTCTAACATGTAGTGGAACCCTTGATGTTGAATTCTCAATCCTAACAACCCTTTACCCTTCTCCAAAATCTCCCTATGCTATTAAATATGCCAATAAAGTTCCCTTTTCCCTTCCAAAATTTTTGAAAAAACAGGGATACAAAACAATGTTCTTCCATGCCAACAAAGGAGATTTTTACAGAAGAAGCACAGTAATGAAGATTCTCGGTTTCGATGAGCTTTACTTTTACGATTATTTCCTTTCAAAGGAAAGAAAAATTAGAGGGATTGATGATTTTCCCTTCTTTTTGGGATGTGCAGAAGCAATAAAAAATTCTTCCCAGCCATTCTTTGCCTATCTTGTCACCCTTTCATCCCACACCCCCTTTGAACTGCCAAGAGGGGAGAAACCAGGGCTCAAAATTAGTGAAAACATAGATGAAAAAACAAAAAAATATTACCAGATCATCAATTATTCGGATAGATCTTTTAGAGCTTTCCTTGATGAGCTAAATAAAGAATCCATCCTTGAAAAAACAATTCTGATTCTTTTTGGAGATCACACAAGGACAGTTCCCGAATCAAAAGGAGGAGAGATTGGAATAGTGAGAGAGACAGTAAAGAATAAAGTTCCCTTAATAATTTTAATTCCTAATTCAAAGGGAGATACCTTGGATGAACCTTCAACCCATACAGATATAACTCCAACTATCCTTTCAATTCTCGGATTAAAATATAATGGGACTCTTCTCGGAAGAAACTTGCTTTCGGAAAAAGGAGAAAGCTTTGCCCTCATAAACAGGAATCCTGTTATCCTTATAAAAAAAGATAATGTTCTATGGGGTTATCTGGACAAAGGTTTTAAAAATTGTCTCAACAAATGCTCTGAATCTGAGATTTTAGAATCAAACAAATTTCTTGAGATTATAAAATATTCAGAATATGTTTTGAAAAAATAGAGCAAACACAAAAAACTATCCAAGAAGCATTCTTGAATCCTTTTGGATTTTTGTTATTTTTTGAAAAGGAGGAAAATTAAAATTAAAAAATAGAAGGGGGAGAAATGCCAAGATTTTGTTTAAAATTTTTAATTGCTATTTTTATACTCTTCTCTCTTGGATTTTCTGAAAAGGAAGACAAGGAAAACTTTGAAGATCTTTTGAAAAAATGCGATTATGCTCTCGATATGGGAAATATCTACTACCAGGAAGAAAGATACTGCGAGGCGGTCAATGAATTTAAGAAGGCAATAGAGAAGGAAAAGAACTTTATTGTTTGACACTACAATCTTGGCTCAGCATACAAGATGCTCGGAGAGATAGAAAAAGCAGAGAACGAGTGGAGGTTTGTAGTGGAGCATCAAAAGGGAAGGATAAAAAAGAGAGGGGGGAGATGATAAGGGAAGGGGAGCTTAAAATAATTATTTTAGTAGAGGAGAAGAAGCCTTACTCTTATTCAAGGAAATACCTTGGTTTCCTTTATGTTGAAAGAGGATTAAAAGAGAAAGCAATGGAAGAGTTTGAAGAAGCATTAAAAGTTGTTCCCTCTGACTCAGAATGTCACTATGAGCTTGGAAAAATTTATATGACTTTGAAAAATAAGGAGAAGGCAATACATCATTTTGAGGAGGCAATTAAAAATGGAACAAAAAACGAAAAGGAAGCCAAAGCATTTTTGAAGGACCTAAGACATGAGTGAATTCAATAAATATTCTGGAAGTATAACTTAGAGGAGATAGTTAAACTAACAACTTATTTAAAGCTTAAATCAAAGGAGAAGGAAAAGAGGAAAAAGAAATCAAAAATCAAATTCCAATGCCATGATAAACGCACTGAGTATTGTCCTGGTTATTGTTACTGTTTTGATCCTTCTTGGTGGTAATGAGTTGTGCATGGATGTGTTGAATTGCCCTACAGGGGGAGGCCCTTATGGCTCATTATCTTGTTCTCCAGCAGGGTTCTGTGAACAATATTGGTGTAGTTCATTTTGTGCTTGCCCACCAAACATTTTTTAACCCTTAATTTTGTTTGACTTTATTAGATATAGATTTAAAATTTTAATTAGAAAATGTTTTTTAAGAAAGTTTTAACATTTTCTTTGATTTTCTTAATTCTTTCCTTTCATCCCTCTGCTATTCCTCAAAATAATAAAAATAACTTTTTGGAAAAATGTGATCTTTTACTGGATATGCACGAGTATGATGAAGCTATTAAATGCTTCAAAAAAGCATTGCTTAAAGATCCTAACCAACCTGAGATAAGAGAAAGATTGGCTTATGCATTTTTCAATCTTGGAAAAATTGAGGAAGCTATAAAATACCTTCAGGAAGAGTTGTCCTTGTTTCCTGAGGATACTGGCGCTTATGACCTTTTAGTTTATATTCTGTTTAAATCAAATAGAATAGAGGAGGCTTCTAATCTTTTTGAAAGATTAAATTTAAAGTTAGAAGCGCCTTCAGAGCCTAAAAAGAATAACGGTCTTGGAGATTTTATATTGGGTTTTTATTTTAAGAAAAATGGAGATTTCAAAAAAGCAAAGGATTATTTTATTAGAGCTCGTTTTAGGGGCTATAATCCCATAAAATGTAACATCCAAATAGAAGACATGGCTCTAAAAGAAAAATCGAGTTTATCAATTGAGGTTTTCAAAGAACCTACAAAAAGTTGTGGTGAGAAGGCTAAGGGAATTTTTTACGATGGGATACTTTGTATATCTAAAAGCTAAAACCAATGTAAAACTTTTAAGGGATTCCATAGCTCAGTTTCAAAAAGCAATTTTTTTGAAATCAGATTTTAAGGAAGTATTGTTTAATTTGGCTTCGATTTATTACAATTTAGGCGAATATGAAAAAGCGTTAGAGTATTTTAAAAAACTAATCCAACTCGAACCTGATAATGAAGTTATAAAAATTTATTTTAACTGTTCTTTAAAAAAATTAAATAAATTGCCCCAGAAGGATCAAATTCCTGAAAAATGCCCCAATTATGTACCTCTTATAAAAGAACTTGAAGAAGACCTTGAATATGAATATCAATACAAACATGATAAGACCTTTTCGCTTGAAAAGATCAATCAGACTGCTATGGAATATATTAGAAGCGGATTTTTATCAGAAGGGATAAAAAGATTTCAAAATGGATTAAAAATATGGAGTGAATCTCGAGAGATAAATTATAACTTAGGCTTAATTTATTTTTCTCTCTAAAATTATAAAGATGCAGAGAGGCATGCCCTTATTGCTACAAAATCTCCCTATTTCCAACAAAAAGCAAGGAGAGAATTAAAGTGGGCATTTAAAATTCCACAAAACAAGGGAGCACAGGACGAAATCTCTCCTGAACAATGGGGTTTTGAACTTGCTATAGAGCAAGGTAATAATTTCCTTGAAGCCTACGATCTTCTTGGGAACATCTATTTCAAAAAAGGAGAATTTGAAAAATCGGTGAAAGCTTTTAGAAAGGTAATTGAAATAGACCCTCGTGATACTCTTGGTTATTACAATCTTGGATGTTCATATTTTGCGATGGGAAGATATGAAGAGGCTGAGAAAAGCTGGAGAGAAGCGATAAGGTATGACAGGAGGAAGAAGGAGAGAGGGGAGGAGAGGGGAGAGATGCCGAGGGTCTCAGTCACAATTTTAAAAAGGACAGTATCCTTTCACTCTTACAAATCCCTTGGTTCTCTTTATAAGGAGAGAAGTGAGATAAATAAAGCAATTGAAAGCTATGGTAAAGCAGTTGAGATATTTCCAACAGATGCAGAATGTTATTATGAGTTTGGGAAGTTATATCTTCAGAAAGGGGATAATGAAAATACAAAAAAGAATTTTGAAAAATATCTCCAGTATGGAACTGGCAGGGAAAATGAAGTTAGAGAGATAAAAAAACTCAATGAAAAGAGAAAATAGCTCCAATTTTTAATGAAAGCTCTAATTCATTCTCATTTATAAAATTTTTTGCAGCGCAAGGCAACTTACAATCTTTTACCTTATTACAATTATTTGAAACTTTTCGAATCAAGTGATAACATATCTAAGAAATCTTTCTGGAGGTGAACTATGGATGGAAGGAATAAGGAATCAAAAATAACAATTTTTAATTTAGTTCAGGCTGAGCATTCAAGAAGGGAATTTCTCAAGAAAACTGCAATCGGCAGCACCGCAATAATTCTTGGTTCAATTTTTGCAAAAAGAGTTTTTGCCCAGAGGGCTGAAAGACCAACATATTCAATGATACTTGTCGATTACAACAAATGCACAGGGTGTAGAACCTGCGAGACAGTTTGTTCTGCCTTCAACAATAAAGTGAAAATTGGAGAAGAAGAGCTCCCTGGACTTGGAAACCCTTACTATTCCAACATAAGAGTTTATTCTTTCAATCCTGATGTTGACATTCCTGTTACCTGTCTAATGTGCGGGGACAATCCATGTATTGAAGCCTGCCCTGTAGAACCAGATCCCAAAACAGGAAGAAAGGCTCTTTACAGGGATGAAAAAACCCTCTCCATTAAAAATGATCTTGAGAGATGCATTGGATGTGGCTCTTGTGCTGAAGCTTGTAGAACTAAAAGAATTGGTGTAATAATTCCCAATCCTCAAACTGGAAAGCCTGAAAGGATGTGCACCCTTTGCGATGGAGACCCCCAGTGTGTAAAATATTGCCCCTATGGAGCTCTGACTCATGTTACAGGAAGATTGGATGGAAAACATTACGGATTTTCCATTGAAGAAATTGCGAACAAGCTCACAAAACTTTGGTATTATAACGAAAAGAATAAATAGGAGGGAAAAAAAATGGCTGAAAAATTGTTTGGATATAATGGAGTAATTCTTGAAATCAATCTTACTTCAGGGAAGGTAGAGAAAAAACCCCTTTCACCTGATGATGCAAGAAAATTTGTGGGTGGAAGAGGGCTTGGAATGAAAATCCTCTGGGATAAGCTGAGGAAACCAGGAGTAAATCCTCTTTCACCTGAGAATCCCCTAATTTTTATGCCAGGACCCTTCTCAGGATTTCCCATTCCTTCATCCTCAAGAACATGTGTTATAACAAAATCTCCCCATACATCTCCATTAAAATCAAAATATCCATATGCTTCAACAATCAGTTATTCCAATATGGGTGGTTTCATAGGACCTGAAATAAGATTTGCAGGATATGATGGAATTGTAATTACTGGAAAAGCAAATTCCCCTGTTTACATAGTAATTGATAATGATAAGGTAGAGATTAGGGATGCAAAGAAGTTCTGGGGAATGGGAACAGATGAATTCGACAGAAAATTCATTGAGGAATTGAAGGACAGAAGATTTAGAACATGCTATATTGGTCCAGCTGGAGAGAATCTTGTTGAGTACGCCTGCATAATAAATACAGCAGCAAGGGCAGCTGGAAGGGGTGGGACAGGATGTGTCATGGGCTCAAAGAATCTTAAAGCTATAGCAGTTAGGGGAACAAAGATCCCTCCTGTTGCTGATCACAAAAGATTCTTACAACTTCTTGAAGAGGCAAGGAACGGTTTTAAAGGAACTCCATACACTGAGAACTGGAGGAGGTATGGAACTGCATCCGCAATAATTTCATCATCGGATGCTGGCTCCCAGGCAGTGAAAAACTACAGAGAAGGGACTTTTTTGGATGCGGACAAGATTGGCGGAATATCTGCTGAACAGAAGATATGGATTAGAGATTTTGCCTGTTACTGCTGCCCCCTCGCATGCAAAAAATCAGGAGTTGTAAGAACAGGACCCTATGCAGGACTTGTCCATGATGGACCTGAATACGAAACAGGGACAATGATGGGAGCAAATCTTCTTGTCTCAGATCTTGAAGGCTTGATGAAAGAAATTTACGATGTTGATGACATGGGTCTTGACCAGATATCAACAGGAAATGTAATAGGATTCCTTATGGAGGCTTACGAGAAGGGATATATAGATTCAAACTTCCTCGATGGAATAGACCTTAAATGGGGAGATGTTCCTGCAATTCTTAAAATGGTGAGAAAGATTGCCATGAGGGAAGGAATTGGAGACCTCGCATCCAAAGGAGTGAAGAGGTTGTCTGAGAGGATTGGAAGGGATTCATCCAAATTTGCAATTCATGTAAAAGGACATGAGCTTGCAGCATGGAATGTTCATGTTTCTCTAACCCAGGGTGTTTGCTATGCAACTGCCAACAGAGGAGCATGCCATCTCAATGGACACAATCCAAGATCTCAAAATCTCAATGCAATGAATGACTCCCTTGGTCTTTGCAGATTTGCCCAAGGTGGATTCAGACAGGGTCTGATAAGGGAACTTCTAAGTGCAATAACTGGTCTTGATTGGACGGAAGAGGAATATTTGAAAGCTGGAGAGAGAATATTCAACCTTGAAAAAGCTTTCAATTACAGGGAAGGATTTAGAAGGGAAGATGATACAATCCCTGATAGATTTTTTGAAGAGCCATTAACAGTGGGTTCGAGAAAGGGAGCTATTTTGAATAGGGATGAGTTCAAGAAAGCTATGGATAATTATTACAAAGAGAGGGGATGGGATTTAATAACTACAAAACCATCATCGGAGAAGCTAAAATCCCTTGAACTTGAATTTGTGATAAAGGAGCTAAAATAGTTCGTGAAGACTAAAATAGGGTTAGCTTTAAGTGGAGGAGCTGTTCTTGGATTTGCCCATTTGGGAGTCATAAAGGTTCTTCAGGAGAGAGGTATTAAAATTGACTGTGTAGCTGGAACTTCTGCAGGATCCCTTGTTGGAGCATTTTTAGCTTGCGGTTATGACTGGAGAAGGATGTGGGAGATTGGAAGGTCTTTGTCTTGGAAAGTTCTTGGAAAGGTTGTTTTTCCAAAAAAGGGTCTTTTAGATGGCTCAAACATAAAAAAATTTGTTGAACTTCATCTTGGAAAAAAGGATATAAATGATCTTAAAATTCCCTATGCGGCTGTTGCAGTTGATATTGCTAGTGGTGAGGAGGTTGTTTTCAAGGAGGGTGAGGTTGGAATTGCTGTCCAAGCAAGTTGTTCAATCCCTGGAATTTTTACACCCGTTGAATGGAAAGGGAGGATTCTTCTTGATGGAGGTCTGAAAAACTTTGTCCCCATTGATGTCTGCAGGTCTCTTGGATGCGATTATGTAATAGCTGTTAAACTCCTTCCTGGAACTGAGAACAGAAAGGCAGACAATATATTCAAGATTCTTCTAAACACCCACGACATGATCGTAAGGAAAATAGCTGAGAGCTCTCCAAAGGCTGATGTGGATATAATTCCTGATCTCTCAGGTCTAAACTCCTACGACTTCTTCCAGGCTGAGGAACTTTTCAGAAGAGGGGAAGAAGCTGGAAGAAAGGCTCTTCCTTATATCATGGAAATTTTGAAACCTTCTATATGGAAGAAAATTAAAAAGAGATTTTTCTCCTCAGCTTAATCCTTAAATTTTGAAAGGACATCCTTCACTGCATCTTTGTGAACCATGAAGGAGAGCATTTTGAGTTTAATATAATCTTCCCTGTAGAAATAATAACCTTCAAATTTTCCCCATCTTGAGCTTCTTGCGGAGTCTTTAATCAAGAACCAGTCCCATTTATCAATCTTTGCATAACCAACAAGATGAACCCCATGGTCGTCTGTGGATGTGGTGTTATAAAATCTGAACTCCCTTGAGGACTGGTCAATGTATTCAGGGGGTATATCGAAGGTTGGAACTATTGCAGAATCTTCAAATCCATTGTATCCAGGCTCTGAGACATCACCACCTATTGCAATTGTATAACCATTCATAATTGAATTCTTAATTATCCTGTAAAATTCATCAAGGGGAACATTGTAATAATTCTTGCTATGCCACCAGTTATCAGGAACTTTGAATTCTCCCTTTGTATAGAAAGGAATCTGAAGAGTTGACATGAAAGAGACATAATCGTCGGGATTAATCTTTAAAAATTCTGAAAGGAAAGTTTTTGGAGTGAACTCCTTTCCTTCATAAACAAATTTTTCAGGTGGTTTCCCCATATATCTGTTCAAAATAACCTTTACATGTTCAATAACTTCCTCTTCATCCCAGTAATTATTGGCTTTCACAAAGTTAAGAAACTTCTCAATCTTTTCGAACATCTCAGAATGGTCATGCCTTCCATCGGGTGAAAGAACACCAGGATAGGCTTCTGCAGGCATTGCACCGTACTCCCTCATTATCCTTGTAACAGCATCAGACTCAGAACCTTCTCCAAGAAATATATTACCTCTTTCCCTCACAAATCCTTTTGCCTTCTCAAGATATTCACAATATACTGTGTACATCTCAGAAAGCTTGACTTTCTTACCATGAATCCTGTAGACCTCAGACTCAAGAAATGAAGTTGTTGAGAAACTCCAGCATGTTCCAGTAAGGTACTGGGCAACTGGAGGGAAATGAAAAGCTTTCTTGAAGACATCAGGGGAAGATGGTTTCTTTACATTGACAAAGTCAAAACTCAAAACTTTTTCCTCCTCCTTCTTTGCCTCATCTTCCTGTCTCTTCCTAATTTCTGCAGTAATCTTTTCAGCTTCCTCCTTTTTCTTTTTATTCGTCTCTTCCATCTCCTTTATAACTGGGTCCTCATACTTCTTCTTGTAGTAAGCCTTATCCTTTTTAAGAATCTCTTTATCATCCCTACCGTAAAGCCCACCAAAAAGCAAGAGAGAGATTAAAAGGATTGAAAATAATTTTGATAGTTTAAAAGCTTTCATAAAAAACCTCCAGGAAATAATTAAGTTAATATTAAAGCATTATGAAGAAAAAAATGCAAAATTATGTAGGTTCTATTTAAAAAAGTGTGAAGGAAATATAGAAGAAATGGTGGTAAAAGGCGGCTCTCTCTCGTTTTCCCACTGATATTATAGAGGATATATCTTTCCAAATTAAAAATTTTTGTTACATACTTTTTCATGGTGGTAGGTCTCTTGATGTAAAATTTTTGTAAACAATTATCAATCCTTCCACTCATCACATTTCTTACACACTTTTTATTATAGAGTCATCAAAAATTTGACATTTGTTATTTTGGGGTTCATACTGAAACTGTGAAAATTAAAATATCCGCACCGTGTGTTGATATAATCCCAAAAAGGAGTGATGTCCGCACTTAGGTGTTGATATAACAAAGTTAGGAAAATAAGCCTTGGATGAAAGGAGTAAACGATGGATGAAAAGAGATATGACAATCAAAAGTGTTTCACCACGAAAGGAGGACGTTTGATGGCCGAACCCCAAATTCGCACCATTAAAATCGATCATGCTGAGCATCAGTGGTCCCAAGGATTATGTAGCTACTCTCAAGAAGAGGATCGACCGCCGGGCATTTGTAGCGCTTCTCGGTCCGGTAGTGAAGTGAGTAGCTGACAAAAACTCCGTTATCGATCAGGTCGCTTCAAACAAGATCTATATCCCGATCACACAGCATTTAAACCCGACTTCAACCCTTAATATCTTGAAATCCGCTGTATATCAGGGTTTTCTTTTTTCTCATTAGTCTACAGCTCTTCTTGCC
>Ga0185342_1000897_pt1 | contig 13628 bp, 13 predicted proteins | sample ConPoolayeEmetaG_FD_128045 | JGI IMG/M metagenome (GOLD analysis project Ga0185342, IMG submission 128045) | Hot spring microbial mat communities from California, USA to study Microbial Dark Matter (Phase II) - Cone Pool mat layer E metaG... ...
TGTCGACCGAGCGTTCTACGGCCGAGCTGCGCGCAGTGTGCGATGAATGCCCACAGCAGCTGCTGCGGGAATACGATCAGCCCGGTTGCAGGCTGATTGGCAATGGTGCACCCTGCGCCTATACGCGTGCGCTGCAACGGGGACAATGCCCACTGGGCCGCTGGTAGACTGAGCCAAATCGAAAGCTGACTAATCGCGTCACAGAAAGGCGGACGTTGCTTATCGCTTGCAGCATGCCTCGGCGACGCGACCAGCCCCCGCTATTGACTGCACTATCCCCCATTTGAGAACGAATTGTTTGCGCGGAGCGCTCCGCGCAACCGGTTGAAAACCAGCGAAAAGAACGCTAACTTTGCAACGTTCGCCGCGGCTGGCGCGGTGAAAAACGCGGTTTGCTGCACCGGAAGCCCCATGGCATGCAAGAGGTCGCCAGTTCGAATCTGGTCGGCTCCATTTGCTGTAACTAGTGCTCAGCGCGGGACTTAGCGCACCTCCGTGCCAGGGATTCCGGGGGCTCAGTGCGGAGAAGCACGCGCGCATCCGTTAGCTTCTCGCGAACCCGGCCACCCAAGGCGGGTTGGTCATCGCCTAGCGCCGCCGCCGTCCGCGCCGGCTCTACCGGCCCGGGCGTGACATTCAGCCGTGAGGTGCTACTCCCGCTGTGTGGGCTACGTCTCTCTTCACACCCTTTTTGCGCAGCAAAGGGAGCCTGCGTCGAACGAATTGAACGAAAAGTCACGAAGCTGGCGAATAATCCGTGTTCAAGGCACCTCGTCACTAATCTGGGAAAAGGATTTCCTGCCTATTTGGCGCAAGCGCTCCCGTCGGTCTCTTAGGAGCTGCTCAAACGCTGCGTCGTCAGCGTACTTCTTCGACTCGAGCATCGCGCGCGGCAACAATGTGCGCAGGTCCAAGGCGGTATGGTATGCCAGAGGTGGCACCTTCCCAAGCTGCCGGGCAGTCCAGTTTCGAGCTGAGCGCATTACCCCGGCCAACAGTACGTCCAACGCCTCATAATGCTGCCGGGCTTCCTGCGGATCGCTCGACTCGAGAAACTCTAGAAAGCGGCGACAAGCAGCCTTCATCCACTCCCCGTCCAGGCGAACGGTAGCGTCGCCAATTCTCAGAATGTCCCACCGCGGGGGCCCTTCCACAGCGTACGCAGGCGCTTCATAGACCTCCCGCGGCAAGCTCGCAAGCTCGCTCACAGCCTCCCGAAACGAGTTCGGGTCGTCGCTTCCCAAAAGCGTCCATATCCGCGCCAAACGCTCCTCTGCGGACCGTGCTTCCGGAGGCACGTTCTTCGTATCTCGCGACCCGGCAGCACGCTCGCAGCCGATAAGAGCCGTAATGGCCAGACAGGCGCACAACGTACCAAGCAACCCGTCGTCGAACCTTCGGCCGCCCCGCCCCATTTGTGGTCCTCCCATCAACGGTACCTTGGCCTGGGAGCACACTCCCATACGCACTGTGCGCATTGACCAGCTGCCTGTCCAACCGGTGCCAAGCAGTCTGGCATGCACGTACGCCGCACATCTACCAAGCACTCGCACTCTTCCCAAGTGGCCTCTAACTCCCTACACGCCTCGTACTGCGCCTCGCAGTAATCCGCGCAGTTCGCGGCCTGGATCATGTACGCGAAGCAGCGGATCCAGCACCACACACAATCGAGTAGTCCAACTTGCGCGCCGCCTGCTTGCCCGAAGGGCAGCCCCCCGACCGCCAGCTGATTAAGCTGCGTCACAAAAGTCGTCACTCGCTCTTCATCGAGCGCCGACCCCACTTGACAAGTCAAGGCCAAGGCATCCGCTGAGTCCACCAACCCGTTGTGGTTCACGTCAGCGATCAGTTCATCGACGCTCGGGCTTTCACCGTCGAGATAATCAAGTAGAAGTAACACGTCAGCAAGATCTACCGCTTGATCGCCGTTGAGATCACCCAGCAGCCTCACGTCCGCCGGAGTGAATGCCGAATCGTCAGGCTTGCTGACGAGGGCGATCGGCGTGCCGTCTACGGCGGAGTAGATATGCAGCAACGCGATTGGCTGACCCGCAGAGTTAAAGCGAAGCGACGCGATTGCCAGGTCTGCGATGCCATCTCCGTCGAGATCCTCGACTCGCCCCACTCCCATGCCAAAGTACTGGGTTCCCGCCGGAGCAACCAGGACAAAAAGCGTGCTACCGTCTGCGCCTGATAGGGCCACTACGGGACCATGCTCAGAACCGTAAGTGGGCGGTTCGGCGATAACGACGTCTTCCAAACCGTCCCCGTTAAGGTCATCCACGTCGAACACAACTGGTTCCGGTGGTGCGACCGGGGGGCAATCGTCTGCCGCTGCTGCGCAACTGAAAATGACCGACCCGACCAGCACCCACGCCACTTCGATTCGGCGGGTCCACCTTTCTCGTCCGCGACGAGACGAGCCCAGCGCGGACATTCCGTTCACACCGAGCGCCACGACACGCTGCTTCACCTTGTTCGTTAACATCGCTGCGAACCTCCTGTCAAGCCCCATGTGAAGACCAAACCTGCACGACAGAACTTACCCCCCCCCGCCACTTGTCAAGCGCTTTTTCGGCCTCCGCCGGGACTATTCACCATGCCGGTGCCGGTAGCATAGCGCCCCGCGCCGGTGGCACTGAATGGCAAAACCGGACGCTGACGGGCGAGACAAGGCAGGTGGGACCTGCTTCCAGCGAGAACGCGCCCTTGTCCCCACAGCCCGCACGGGGCCCGGGACGACGTGGCGGCCGCCAAGACCCTGTCATGCCGCAACCGGCCCGGTACGAACCGCAAGCTCGAACCGCAATGGCGGCCAAACGACCGGCATACGACAGCCGGCCATGCGCGGGCGATTGCCAGGACGTGTGTTGGGATTGCTGTTCCGCACTGGCATCCGCACCAGCTTCGGCACAATTACCCGACTGAGGTCCGCAAGCGCTACGGCCTCGAAGGCGCCCGCATTTTGCTGGGGCACTGCTCGCTGAGGCGGTCTATGCCGATCGGGTACCGGCTCTTTTCCCGTGAACGGTTGGATGGACCTTCACCGCTTGGCCGGCTTTACGCAAGGGTGCTTCTTGGTGTCACCGTGGCACTTCTTGACCTGCTGGGGCGTACAGTCCTGCGGCTTGCCCTTCAGGTTTTCCGGCTTTCGGCAGCCCTTCTTTTCACTAGAGCAGCACATGGTTTCGCTCCCTTTGTGCAACGGCGCGACGCACGGGTTGGGGCCAGGAGGTCCGCTAGCGCGGAGCGGCACATGGCCAGCGTCTTCTCGTTGAGCCGGTAGTGAACGAAGTAGCCACGTTTCTCGTCGATGACCAGACCGGCATCGCGCATGACGCGCAGGTGCTGAGAGACTGCCCCCGGCGTCACGCCCAGGCGTAAGGCCAGCGCATTTACGCACAGCGCCCGGTCCTTGAGAAGCTGGACAATGCGCAGTCGCCTGCGGGCTGAAAGGATTTTCAAAAGCTTTGCAATCCGCTCCAGGTGGCGCGCCATAGTTTAGTACCCACTAATATGCTATCACGGTTTTGCGACACCGTCAAGGACGGGGTATGCCAGCCCGTCCGCTGGACGCCAGCTCGAAGCGCCACCCTGCCCGGCGCCGCCGATTCAGGGTATACCGAAAACGTACTGCTGTCTTGCGAAATCCAGCGTCCAGGCGTATCTGCTGAGGAATGCGTGACTGAGCAAACCATCGATCCGGACGCCGCCAAACGAGGCCCAGGACGGGCTTGCGACGGTCGCGAAGAATTGGTCTGTTTGCTTCAGTGGACCGAGCGAGACGGCCAAGGGACTCTCGAAGTGTTGCCTGGCGGCGTGCGCCGAATGGGCGCCCCATTTCTCGTAGAGGGCGGGAGTCGTCAGGAAGCAGGCCTGACGCACCCTGCCGCTGCTATCGGGCGCGAGATACACCAATCCGGTGTCGATGAAGAAGTTGAGGTCCGCGTGTTCGCCAAAACCATTTCGGGCGAACATGTAGTGGCCGTACCACAAGTAAAAAGGAACCTCGACCTGGTTCTTGGGCAGCAGAGCCAGGTGCTCTGCGCGACAGCGCTGGTCGTCGCCGGATGGTCGGGGTACACCAACTAAATGACTATTCCTAATCACGCGACGGCTTTCGGTCGTTGGCGTGCTAACCAGCTCCTCGAAAGCTGCCGCGCGGCAGCGTGCCGCAATCGGACCGACCGCGGTAGCGCCAAGGGCAAGTGAGGTGAAGCGACAGGTGAGGTGCGTGTGACAGGGCAAACTAGCGGGCCGTTAAAAACGTGCCGACCGCCGGCTCCAGTCGCATATGCGCCACGATTGCGAAGCAGAAAGCCTGCCAGCCGCCTGCGGATATCCGGGACGAGATGCGGTGGCGGCCGCCCGCTATTCCTTGAGCTTCTCGGCAAGCCCGGGGACGTGCTCGGCGCCCACCCGGATCTCGATCGACGAGCCCTGGAAGTCCTGCCCGATCGGCTCGTAACGACCGCCCAAGTGCGCTGCCAGGAACGCTTCCGCTACCGCGTGGAAAGCAAGGCTGTTTTCCGGGCGGGCAAACCCGTGGCCTTCGTCTGAGAACAGCGCGTAAGTGACTGGAACACCCTTGCCCTGCATGGCAGCGACGATCTGGTCGGACTCCGCCTGCTTGACGCGCGGATCATTGGCTCCCTGGACGATCAGTAGCGGTTTCTGGATGCGGTCCGCGTAAGTCAGCGGCGAGCGGGACTTCAAGAAGGCCCGCCCCTCTTCGGTGCGATGGTCGCCGATGCGCCGGGCCATCAGGTCCATCATTGGCTGCCAATACGGCGGCGCCGCTTGCATGAGCGTGACCAGATTCGACGGCCCGACCCAGTCGACGCCGCAGGCGAACACGTCGGGTGTAAACGTCAGTCCGACCAAGGTCGCGTAGCCGCCATAACTCATGCCCATGATTGCCACGCGCTTTGGGTCGGCGATCCCTTCTGCAATGGCCCAGTTGACGGCGTCGATCAGATCATCGTGCATCTTGCCACCGAACTCGCCGTCGGCTGCGTTGACAAATTTCTTTCCGAAGCCGGTGGACCCGCGGAAGTTGACACTCAGGACCGCGTAGCCGCGGTTAGCCAACCACTGATGCCAGGGATGGTAGCCCCAGTTGTCGCGGCCCCACGGTCCGCCGTGAACGGTCAGCACCATTGGCAGCGGCTCAGCCGGGCGCGCGTCTGCGTCGGGGTCGCAATCCGGCGGCAGCGTGAGATAGCTAACGAGCTCAAGGCCGTCCCGCGACCGCAGTATGACGGGATGCATGCGTGCCAACGGCAGTCCATCCAGAGCTGGCCGATTCGCGAAGAGGAAAACGGCTTTCTTGGCCGACCGGTCGTAGCGGTAGTAGCGGACCGGTCCGACGTCCAGCAGGTAGGCCACCACCCATTGCCGATCGTCGAGGCTGCGACTGACGATCTCCACCTCGCCGTCGGTCACTGTCCGCAGGTAGGCCAGGTCGCCCTCGACCGTCGGATCCAGGACCTTCCACTGCTTGCGGTCGTAGGTGAAAGCTACGGCCTGAACAGCCTTGGTCGCTGGATGCACCAGCACGTCGCTGACGTCGGCGCGGGGGTTTTCAGCGAGCAGGCGCCACTGGCCGGTTTCGAGGTCGCAGGCCACCAGGGCAGAAGTGTTGCGGTCGCGGCTGTCCACCATGTAGAGGACTTTTCCGTTCGCATCCAAGCCGGCCGGGTAGGTGGTGAGTGTGTCCTCCGGGCCGATCTGCACGAAGGGTTTCCACGCGCCGCCGCGGTCGCGCTCCAATAGTTCGCTGCTGCCGGTTCGCGTCATGCGTTGCGCGAAGCGTACCTGAAAGTCGTCGTCGCAAATGAACCCCATGAACCCCTCATTCTCGAGCAGCAAGTGGCGCTCGCCGCTCTTTAGATTCACCCGGTAGATGTCATGCAGGCGCGGATCTCGCTCATTAATGGCCACCAATAGCTCGTCGGGATGCTTGGGGCTGACATGTTGAAAGCGGGCCTGCACACCGGTTAGCGGCGTAAGGTCGCGGACTTGCTGCGTCTGCACATCCACCACATAGATGTGCCAGTTCTCGTCGCCATTTTTGTCCTGAATGTAAGCGACGTAGCGGCTATCGTAGGTCCACAGGTAATTGCGAATGCCTCGCCGCCGATCGTCAGTGACCGGCTTGGCCGCGGCGATGTCGTCAACTGGGGCCAGCCAAATATTCAACACGCCGTCCCGCGCTGCCAGAAAAGTCAGCATCTTGCCGTCCGGACTGAGCTGTGGGTTGGCTTTGTCCGGGTTGCCAAAGAGCAGGCGGCGCGGAATAAGTGGCTGGTCGGTCTTCGCCACCGTCGCCAACATCAACAGCAACACCACGCACCGCCACGAAACCAGCCTGCGGGCCGCCATAAGCGGAAACCTCCCTGCGAACAGCGCCGCGCGCTGACAGCTAGCTAAAGATACCACATGTCTGCGGGCTAAGTAGCGGGCGCGACGACTTCCGACAACTTCTAACACCAACTCACGAGGACCGCCCGCACCGAGTCGTCGCTTTCGCGATCGGCCGCGAGTTTGTGTGCCAGTCGCTATGAGAGTCGGACCGAGGCTTCGATCCACCGACCCCCTCCCCTGGTACTCTCCGGTGGGGAATGGAAGCCGGAGGTGTGAAGCCAGACGCCGCACCGATGGACACCGGCTCGCCAACGCCGCCGTCCGGTAACCCAGGCCAGGCGGTAGGACTTACACGAGCCAGTGGCAGGCACAGGCTGCCGGCGGCTTTCCGACTGCGCAGGGCCGGCCGCACAGCCCAGTAGCCGCCGTCAGGCCGCGCTGAGGAACAGCAACACTATAACTTGTTCTCTTTTACCGGTACCCTATGCGGCGCAGACGAAATGCGGGATCGGCTGCCGGCAGTATAAGGGTCAACGATCGTGTATCAATTCAAGCTACCTGATCTGGGAGAAGGGATTCACGAAGCGCAGATCGTGAGTGTGCTGGTCCAGGAGGGCCAGGCGGTCGCGGAAAACCAGCCGCTGCTGGAACTGGAAACCGACAAAGCGGCGGTTCAGGTACCATCGCCTCGCGCAGGAGTCGTGGCGAAGGTGCACGTTTCGCCCGGGCAGGTGGTGCAGGTCGGGCAAATCCTGGTGAGCATCGAGGACAGTGGCAGCGCTGAAGCCGCCCCGCCAACTTCCATCACAGATCAGGTTGCAGCGCCTCAGCCGGCCGGCGCTGCGGAAACGCTGGTAGCGCAAGCGCATCCACGGGCTGAGACGCGGGCCACGCAGCCGGCGGTTCGGCCGGTGCCGGCTTCACCCGCGGTCCGGCGCCTGGCGCGCGAGCTCGGGGTTGACCTTCGAGAGGTAACCGGCTCGGGTCCCCGCGGCCGCATTTTGAAGGAGGACGTCGAAGCGTTTGCGAAAAAGCATGCCGCCGGGCCTGCAACAGCCGAACCGGAGCAGCCCGCACAACCGACGCCGATCGACGCGCAGCTTCCGGACTTCAGTCAATATGGTCCCGTCCGTCGGGTGGCCGTGCCGCAAATCCGTAAGACCATCGCGCGGCAGATGGCCCGCTCCTGGGCAAGCGTGCCGCGCGTCACCCACTGCGATTTTGCAGATGTCACGGAGCTGGAGCGCAACCGGCAGCGTTACAACGAGACCTTGACGGAAGGACAGGCCAAGCTCACCACGACCGCGATCATCATGAAGGTTGCGGCCGCGGCGTTGCGTCGTTTCCCGCAGCTCAACGCCAGCTACGATCCCGCTCGAGCCGAGATTATCCACAAGGACTATGTTCACATCGGCCTGGCCGTGGATACGCCGCGCGGTCTGGTCGTGCCGGTAGTCCGTGATGTGGACAAAAAGCCGCTGGTGGAACTGGCGGCGGAGGTTACGAAGCTAGTCGACCGCGTGCGGAAGGGTGAGTTTCAGATTGACGAACTGCGCGGCGGGAGTTTCACGGTCACGAACGTGGGGGCTTTGGGCGGAGTGTTCTTTACGCCGATGGTAAATTATCCGGAGGTGGCGATCCTCGGTGTGGGCAAGGCCCGGCTTCAGCCGGCAGTCCATGAGGGACAGATCGTGCCGCGTCTGTTGCTGCCGCTGTCGCTGTCGTTCGACCACCGTATTGTGGACGGTGCCGACGCGGCCCGGTTCGTCGCTGAAATAATTGAATCATTGGAAAATCCGCTGCGACTGCTTACCATGACATAGTTACCGGCCAAACTGGCCGACCGCGGCCAAGGGGTGGCAAATGTTCCGCAAAGCGGTTCAGGCAGCCGCGATTGTCGAGATAGCACTGGGAGCTACCTGGTCTATCCGCGTGATCGCCAAAAGTACCCAGCTAACAGATGGCGCCATACTGATCGAACCGGTGTCCTATCAGGCCGTCAGCGGCCCGATGGCCCTGATCCTCGGCGGGCTGATTGCCTATGCTCTGGCCTGGCTCAGCACCCGGATAGGCAGAGCGCCTGAAATCGCGGTAGCAAGCAGCCCCAACAGCTTCGGTCCGCCCGCGGGCAGCAGCCCAGCCTGATATGTCCAGTCAAGGTCGGCTTTTCGACCGAGCCGAACCCGAGCCGCGCCCGACGAGTTTGCGGCCCAGCGCCCCGCGATCGTGTTCTAAAGCGATGGCCTGTGTCACACACGCGATCCTACTGGTCGCGGCCATCGGTCCGGTCGGCTGCCTTCCTGGGCGGCTGTCGGAACATGCAGCCGAGCCCATACTGACGCAGATAGCACGCGAGCGGCCGGAAGTTGACACCTCAAACGCCTGCGTTCTGGCGGACTTCAGCACTTCCGAGCAGGCCGCGGCTTTCCGAATAGTCCGGGCGGACGGGCAAACCGCTTCGCCGCAAGTGCTGCCTATGCCGGATAGCCCAGCCGAGCGCGGGCTGGCATTTACGCTGAGCCAGCGAGCCGACGCACTCGTCGTCGACTTGGATCAGCTCGGCAGGGCGTGCTCCAGTCCAGCGTCTGACTACGGAACGCTTTTTGCGATTCTCTATTGCCCGACGGAGTCCGTCGCGCTGCGGGTTACGGCGCGCGATGCCCGGCAGAATGCGCTCGCTTCAACTGCTGCCGTCCTTGCTCGCGGGCGCGGGCTGGTGAGCCTCGAACTTGCCGGAACGTTGCCGGGAGAGCACGTGCCGCGGACGGTCTGCTGGGAACTCGCGGATGACCAGAAAGCGGATCTTTTCTTGCGGGCAATCGTACTTGCCGACCGGACCGTCTGGGCGGTCGGCGGCCCCGACACCGGCGGCTTTCGCGTCTGTCGACACGCCGGGCGAGTTTTTGTCGGCTTTCCAGACGGCCAACTGCTAATACTGGCCCATGGCATAGTTTGGCGCTGGTACCCGACTGAAGGCATTAATGCAGCTTCCGCCGCAGGCCTCGGCCCGGTGTTTGTCGGTTCGCAATACTGGGAGCGGCTCGATGTGGCCGACTGCCAGGGCTGGCAAGTCGCAATTGCGGAAGCAAGCAATTTCCGATGCCTTGTGGAGGCATTTTGCGATAGTCAAGTACCAGTAGCAGCGGACGAAACATCCTCACCGGCTGGTGCGTTTGCCCGTCGGCAGTTCACGATCTACCCCGACGGCCGAATGTACGTCGCGTATGTGCCGGGCGGACCGAATGCCCCAGCTTCGGCAGCCTACTGGGCGTTGGCCCTCGACGCCCAGGCGGGCTTTGAAAGCAGCCCGCCGGCACCGGTCATGCCGACCTACGAGCCGGCCGAATACATACACCTGCATGCACACGCTGCCGGAGGAAGCAGTCTGCTGTGGGTACCGGCGGAGCCGAAAGCGGCAGCGAGAGCCGTCTGGAAGCCGACAGCGGACGCCGAACGCTCGGTCGCGATGATGCCCCTGGATGCGCCGGTTTCGGCAATCTCTTCACTGCTGTGGTTTCTGCCGCCGCAAGTGACGACAACAGCGGAGATCGAGCAGCGGGCGGCAGACTACCAGCGACCGGCAACGCTGCGGGTCAGCGTGGGGAGGCGTGTTTTCGACGCGCCAGGCGACCTAAATCACGACGGCTTCAATGAATCCGAAGGCTGCTACGAACTTGCTTTAGAGGGCGATCGGCTGCATTTTGTTTTCGACCCGGCGGGTCACACGCGCTATGGGCCGGTTTTCCGGATCGAAGGTACGCAGGAGAAACACGCACACGTCTACGTTAACGGCCGCATGCTCGAGGACACCGCGCGCGACCGTGCCGGTCGCCTGCTGTTTGCGCTGCCTGACAGCTTGCGGACCAGCCGCTATGTTGACGTATACGCAGCACCCTGAACGACCCGACGGAGACCGCTGCATGAGACCACTGACACACGCCGGAACGCGACGCATATGCCGGTCAAGACCCCGCAGGCGGCTCTCAAAACCTGCGGCTGTTCGCGTGGCGCTGGCACTCGCAGCTATGCTTTGGCCAATAGCCGGCTGCGCAGCGCCCGCAACGGTGGATCAGGGCGCGCAATGTGCCCCGTTCGTCCGAGCGCTGCCGAGGGCCGAGCAGTACACGCGGCTGCTGGCCCCACCAGACAGTGTGGCGATGCGGTCCGGCCTGATGGTCCTGCCACCCGGCAAAGACTGCGGCTGGCACAGCACGCAGAACTACGAAGAGCTGGTGATCTGCCTGGAAGGCGCTGGCGAGATCGAGACTGAAGGCGCTGGCCGGCGGCCGCTCGCCGCGGGCCATTATGCCTACAACCCGCCGCGGACGCGCCACTGCGTCTTCAATACCGGAGATCAGCCGCTGCGATACATCTACGTGGTCGCGCCGGCTCGCCCCGCATCGAGTGGCGCGGTCCGGCCCGGCCACGCCCCGGAGCACCGACCGGCGCGACAGGGCCCGGGCCCCCTTGGCGCACGCAGCGGGAGCCGCTAATAAGTGTGCCAGCCGTCGCCCAGCAGGAGAGAGCGTGCACCGAACCCCGTCGACCCCCTACATCCAGCGGTCGTTGTGGCCTGAGGAGCAAGCCGCCCAGCGCGATCTTCGGCAGCTCGTGCGCCGCCTCATGCCGGCGCAAACACACGCGAAGGCCCGCCGGCGCCGGCTCATCGCGTTCGGGTGGTACGGCGGGAAGTTTAATCATCTTGAATGGTTGCTGCCCCTCTTGCCCCAGTGCCATCACTACTGCGAGCCATTCGGTGGATCGGCTGCCGTGCTTCTTAACCGCGCGCCCTCGCCTGTCGAGACCTACAACGACATTGACGGGGAAGTCGCAAACTTCTTCCGAGTGCTCCGAGACGATGAGGACCGATTGATCCGAGCCATTGCGTTGACCCCGTTTTCCCGAGAGGAGTTTTATCTGGCTTGCCAACCCCACAACGGCGAGATCTCGAACCTGGAACGCGCCCGTCGGTTCTTCGTGCGTGCACGACAGGTCCGCACTGGGCTAGCTCAGACGGCTTCTCTCGGCCGGTGGGCAAACTGCAAGAATACGAGCCGCGCGGGAATGAGCGGCGTCGTGTCACGCTGGCGCGGCAGCCTGCGAGACTTGCCGCTGATTGCAGAGCGCCTGCTGCGCGTGCAGATTGAGAACCGCCCCGCGCTCGAGGTCATCGACCTGTATGACAGCCCTGACACACTCTTCTACTGCGACCCGCCCTATCCACACGAAGTGCGCGGAGACGCGAAGGCGTATGGCTTCGAAATGAGCGACACAGAACACGCGCAGCTTGCGCGCCGCCTGGCCCGCATTCGGGGCCGTGCTGCCGTGTCGGGTTATCGCTGCAAGCTGTACGACCAATTGTACAAGGATTGGCGCCGCGTCGAGGCCCCGGCCAAGCTGTGCCACTCCGTGAAGAAAGAGCGTGTCGAAGCCACATGGATGAACTACTAGGCCGGTGCGATGTCCGCAGCCCCCCAAAATCTTGCCGACGACGCCGCCGACCGGCTCAAGCGTCTCTGGACGGACACTCAGAGCGCCGCCGAGCCTCCGCCCGAGGTCTTCGCAATCCCGGATGACGTCCGCGAAGCCATTGACCGTTCGGTTGACTCAAGCACAAAAAGCTAACGCTACGTACTGCCCACCCAACTTCTGGCGAAGCTCGTCGACCCATCGCTGGATTGTAGATCAGTGCAATCTCGCAGCGGGTTGACACGACCTTTCGACGCGCGCAGCTTGTGTCACCAGGTTGTGGTTCCGTTCGATCGGGCGAACCACGACGTGCTTGGAGGTTCAGCAGAACCCTACGTGAATAACCCGCTCAGGGTTCCCGCCATCATGGCGGACTATCTGGCGGCGCAAAAGAACCGGCGCGGGTTCGGCGACCTTATCGCGGTGCTTAGCTACGCTGAGGACCATCCGCACGACGTAGAGCTTCTTCTGCGAGCAGTGCTCTGGGCGATCAAGAAGCGTCTTGGCCGGACCCGAATCAGTTACCCTGTCCCCAATCGAGTCAGCCTCGAACAGACTCTGGCTGTCGTGCACAGGTTTCTCGCGGAGCGCGCGGGCGGCTTGCGCCTGCAAGCCGTAGCCGCCGCGCTGTTCAACTGCCTCGCACGGCACCTGGGGCTCTTCCATCGCGTCCAGACTGCCCCCGTAAACGTCGCGGATGAAGCCGCGGGCAGGACAGCGGATATTCACTGCTTGAACCGCGCGGGCGACGTCGTCTTGGCGGCTGAGGTAAAGGACCGCCGCCTTGCACTCGTCCATGTTCAGGACAAACTCGACGCCATTCGTGGATCTCGGATTAGGGAGCTTGTATTCCTCGTCCGCGCCGGTGTCCAGCCGGACGAAAGCGATCCGATACGCACCACGATTCGCGCCCAGTTCGCAGCGGGCCACAATATCTACGTCTGCGACTTTGACGACCTTCTCGAAGCGTGCATGGTGCTCTGTGGCGAGGCCGGGCGCACCCTGTTCCTGCAACCGGTAGGCGAACAGTTGGAGACTTTGCGTGCCGACTTGCACCACCGTCAAAGCTGGGCAGACGCACTCCGCACCGTTTAGGTCGCCAAATCGCGCTGGCGAGTGGCGAGGCATCGGCGCTCGGCGCCCAAAAAAGGAGGCCCGGCATCGCGCTAACGAAGCCGGGCCGAAAGAGCCGGCGATCACCTACTCTCGCCCGATCAGGACTACCATCGGCCGTGTGGGCTTAACTACTGAGTTCGGAATGGGATCAGGTGTTTCCCCACACGCATGGTCACCGGCAAATCGTGTGCTGCGCGACGCATCGCCGCCGCGCAGTTAGCACTCGGTTTTTAAGTTACAGGCAAAGGGCAGGCATTGATCGGTCAAGGCTGAGGTAGGGTTTGCCTGAGTCCAGCAGGTCTCAGGCGTGGTCAAGCCTTCGACCGTTAGTACCGGTAAGCTAAAAGCCTCTCGGCTCGTACACTTCCGGCCTATCAACCTCGTGGTCTACGAGGGGTCTTCAGCTCGATCCCCTTTCGGGGAGAGCACCGAGTCCTAATCTTGGGGACGGCTTCCCGCTTAGATGCCTTCAGCGGTTATCCATTCCGTGCTTAGCTACCCTGCCGTGCCGCTAGCGCGACAACAGGTACACCAGAGGCACGTACCACCCAATCCTCTCGTACTAGGGTGATGGCCCCTCAAGACTCGTACGCCCACAGCAGATAGGGACCGACCTGGCTCACGCCGGTCTGAACCCAGCTCGCGTACCGCTTTAATCGGCGAACAGCCGAACCCTT
>Ga0185342_1000898_pt1 | contig 13624 bp, 13 predicted proteins | sample ConPoolayeEmetaG_FD_128045 | JGI IMG/M metagenome (GOLD analysis project Ga0185342, IMG submission 128045) | Hot spring microbial mat communities from California, USA to study Microbial Dark Matter (Phase II) - Cone Pool mat layer E metaG... ...
CAATAATACCAATATTATTACTACTGCTACTGCTACTACCACCACTAATAATATTAGCGCTTATAAAGATACTAAAACTAAAGTTTCACTAAATAAAAATAATTATTTAGTGTTTCTTAATGAAAAATTTTTACCATTAAAAATATTAACAAAGCAAGAAATTTTAATAAATTTTAAAAATAATATTTTAATAATTAATAATATAAAAGATGAAAAAAAAGATGAGATAAATAATAGTAACAATAATTATTATGATAATGGTGATAAAGGTAAAAACACAAAAATATTTTCTATTAAAACAATAGAAATCAAGAAAAATAAAAATATTACAGCTGGCTATTTGCTTGTATTTCATGATATTACAGAAAGTAAATCCTCAGAGAAAAAATTATTTGAATCTATACAAAAAATGGAGAATATAAATAAATTAATTTATGAATTAAATACTGCCACAGAAGATTTTGAAATTTATCTAAAAACTTTTAAGATTTTTTGCACAACTATTGGTTTTAACTACTGCAGTTTTTTTATTTACAATTCAGGAATATTAGAAAATAAATTTAATTATCCACTAGATTCAGAATCCGATTTAGTTTTAAAATTAAACAATATTTATAAAAATAATTTGTTTTATGATGAATTTATTTTAAAAAAATATAAAAGTGACAAAATTTCAGTTGTAAATATATTTGAAAATAATGAATTAAAAAAAATTATAAGTGGAATACTTCCCGATAACGATATTTTAAGTTTAAGCATCCTCTCTATCCCAATTAAAAATATAGGTATATTCTTATTATTCACAACTGACCCCAAAATAATAAATGATGAAAATTTAAAAATTTGTAAACTAATTGCTGATAATAGCATTGAAGCACTTAAGAGAATATTGCTGCAAATATCTTTAAAAGAGCAAGCCGAAATTGATCCCCTTACTGGAATTTATAATAGAAGATACTTTGATAGTTATATTGGAAGAGAAGTGCAAAGATCAAAAAAATATAAATATCCAATTACTTTTATAATTATTGATGTTGATAGGTTTAAAGAAGTAAATGATAAATATGGGCATCAAGTTGGAGATATGATTCTAAAAGGAGTGGGTTCTATATTAAAAGGTCAAACCAGAAAGATTGATACTGTTGTTAGGTATGGGGGAGATGAATTTTTAATTATTTTACCTGATGTCAGCAATGAAAATATAGAAGGATTTATAAATCGTATTAAAACTGCTGTTATACAATGGAATAATCAAGTCAAACTATTAGATTTTAATATTGATTTATCAATGGGCATTGCTAGTTGGAGACCCGAAGAAAATATTTCAATTGAAAAAGTATTAAATGATGCAGATATTGCAATGTATGCTCAAAAAAGAGAAAAAAATCAAAGAAATAAAACTTAAAATTTTATAGCGTTTAATTCCTAATAGTTTTTAATTTTTATAGGTTTTTAATTTTTTATATTTAATCTAATATCTAATACCTAATTTAGTTCTTGCTGAATAATTAAATAAAATTTAAAGACTTAAAAAAATTTGTGCTAAATTAATTAAAATTTTTTACAAAATAACGAATTATTTAGCAAGAACTAATTTAATCTTTAATATTTAATACTTAATATCTTATTTCTTAAAAATTCCTGAAAGTTTGACAATTTTTCCTTTAGGGCATTCTTTTATACATAACCCACAACCATTACACTTTGATAAATCAAATTCAGGCAAAGCTTTTTCTTTATTCCAAGTTATTGCACCTGTAGGACAAATTTTATAACATTTTCTGCAACCAATACAACCAGAATCGCATTTTTCCCTACCAGGAATATCTTTTGCATCCTGATAACTGCATAAAAATACAACAGGTGCATTAGCAGGTATAAGACTAATAATATTTCTTGGACATGCCTTCACACAAAGTCCACAGCCTGTACACTTGTCAGGATTAATTACTGCAATATTTTTATTTACATCAATACTTATAGCATTAGATGGACAAACATTAATACAATCACCTAAACCTAAACAACTATAAGGACATCTTTTAAATCCTTTAAGTATTCTTGATGCAGCTTTACAACTTTTAACACCTAAATAAGAACCTAAATTTTCACAATTTCCAGAGCACGCAACAACTGCTTTTTTATTTAATGACTCTTTATCTACTTTAATATTTAATTCATTTTCTAGTCCTGCAAGGAGTGAGTCATCTTGCAGCACTGTAGCGCAAGTACTACTGAAAAATACTTTTGGATCTTTAGACAATGCTTGTGCATATGCGAAACAGCCAGGATATCCACATGCGCCGCAATTCATTCCAGGCAGATTTGTACTTATTTGTTCAGCTTTTTTTAAAGTCAGGGGTTCTTTAGGCAAGAATCTATTAACAAGAGTTATTAAAACTCCACATAATATTCCAATTGCTGTTAATATTAAAATAATAATCCAGTTCATAATCCTCCATACTAATACTATAATAAACCACTGAAACCCATAAAAGCCAAAGCAAGAAGAGCCGCTGTAATAAAAGCAATTGGCAGGCCTCTAATTGATCTTGGACTGTCAGCAAGTTCCAGCCTTTCTCTAATTCCAGACATTATAATAAGCATTAAAGTAAAACCAAGTCCACCACCAAGTGCGCTTACAACACTTTGAAGTATTGAATAATTATTATTAGCATTAATTAAAGTAATTCCTAAAACAGCACAATTTGTGGTTATCAATGGTAAATAAATTCCTAATGCATTATAAAGAGTTAAATTTGTTCTTTTAATAGTCAATTCTACAATCTGAACCAAAGAAGCAATAACTAATATATATATAATTATATTCATAAAGCCAACATCAAAAGGAACTAGAATATAATTATAAATAATAGAAGTTGCAAGGGAAGCTAAAACCATTACTAAAGTAACTGCTGCACCCATACTTAAAGCATTTGACAACTTCTTTGATACACCAAAAAACGGACATAACCCTAAAAATTTTGTAAGAATAAGGTTATTTATTATAACCATACCAATAAAAATTGTTATTAAACTTGCACTATTACTCATTTTTTAACACCCCTAACCATCTAAATAAAGCAAGCAATAATCCTAAGATTAAAAAGGCACCTGGAGGCATTATAAAAAACGACATTGGGGAATCTTTTAAAACAGGTATTGAGAAAAATTTAAACCCAAAAACTGTAAGACTACCAGTCCCTAATATTTCTCTAAAAAACGAAACAATAAATAAAGATATTGTAAACCCTATACCAATACCTAAAGCATCAGCAATAGAGTACAGTACAGAATTTTTAGAAGCAAATGCCTCAGCTCTTCCAAGTATAATGCAATTAACTACTATTAAAGCTAAATAAATACCAAGTGATTCATAAAGAGGCGGTATATATGCTTCAAATACAAGACTTAAAATAGTAACAAAAGTAGCAATAACTACAATGAAAACAGGAATTCTAACAATTTGAGGTGTTACTTTTCTTATAATTGAAATTATAATATTTGAACCCAATAATACAAAAATAACCCCAATGCCCATACCAAGCGCATTATCAATTGAACTTGTAACAGCAAGTGTTGGACAAAGCCCTAAAACTAAAACAAAAACAGGATTAGTAACAACTATACCCTTAGCAAATTCTATCCAAAACTTTTTAATTGGACTTATTTGTCTAGATAAAATTTCATTTTTATCCATAATTAACTCTAATTACTATATTTATTAAAACAATTACTATATTAGAACTAAATTAATTATTATCTTTAATTATTATCTTTTTTAATTAATTCGATTTTTAGTTCAAGCTCATTTCTAACAGCATCGACAACTGCTTTTGAACTAATCGTAGCACCAGTAATAGCATCTATCTTTCCACCATTTTTGCTTAAATTAATGTCATTTAATGACAAACCTTTAAATTGATCTTTAAAAGAGCTTTCAGTAATTTTAGTCCCTAAACCTGGGGTCTCTGTATTTGAAATAATATCTATTGACTTTATTATAAAATCTTTGTCAATACCAACTATAATATTAATATCTCCACCATAACCCTTCCCCTTTGCAGTAAAAGCGTATCCAATTTTATTACCGTTAGAATAAATCTCATAATAATTATTCTTATTGAACTTATAATCTTGCATATCTGGAAATATTGCCTTTAATTGCTCAATTATTTGAGCATCTCTTTCAGAAGCAATTTTTTGTTTGGTTACTGTACTTATAAACAACAGTAAACTAACAGATACAAACACGATTATGCTTAAAAAAATTAAGGGATAAAATTTTGCTTGAATAATATTTTTAGGTTTTAAGTTTTTATCTTTAGTTGACATTAGATTTTTCCCTCTATATTCTCTTATATCTTTTACTATATTTTTACCTATATATTTTCAATTACCTATCACTATATCTTTCGCTATATCTTTTGCTATTTTTAAAATAGTTATTGATTAGCTTTTAGTTTTTTTATCACTTTTTTTACATAACCAAAAGGTTTAGGTCGTATATATCTATCTATTAGCGGTGTAAAACCATTCATAATAAGTATTGCAAAACAAACACCTTCAGGCATTGAACCAAAATTTCTAATGATAAGAGTAATTATTCCTGCACCAGCAGCAAAAACTGCTCTTCCAGCTGATGTAATAGGTGAAGTTACATAATCAGTTGCCATAAAAAATGCACCAAGCATTAACCCTCCAGCAAAAATTTGGAAAATAGGGTCTTGTCTTAGCAAAATTGAACCTAAACCAACAACTCCAATATATATTAAAGGTATTTTCCAATCTATTAATCTAAGAATTATAAGAATTAATCCTCCAATTAAAATTAAAAATGCAGAAGTTTCACCGATTGAACCAGCAACATTTCCAAAAAAAAGATCTTTATACAAAGAAATTTTTGAACCTTGATATATAAAATTTTCACTTAAAGGGCTAGCTGAAGTTACTGCATCAGCTGCAAATTCACGAGGTAAATACCATGTAGTCATTTGCTTTGAAAAGCATATTGCTAAAAATGCTCTGCCTGCAAGCGCAGGGTTAAATATATTATAACCAAGTCCGCCAAAAGCTTCCTTTGCAATCGCAATTGAAAAACAAACACCAATTACAGCCATCCAAAATGGAATTCTTGGAGGTAGTATTAAAGCAAATAATAATCCAGTAATAACTGCACTGCCATCCATGATAAACTTTTTCTTCCTTAGTTTTTTTATAATAAATTCAGTTAAAACTGCACATGCCATACAAACAATTATCAGGGCAAGTGCTCTTAGACCAAAAAAATAAATTGCTCCTGCAGTTGGTAAAACAAGAGTTGCTAGAACAATATACATTACTTTAGAAGTGGATAGCCCGCTCCAAATATGAGGAGGATGGGATATAATTATTTCACCTTTATCAATTAATCTTGTATCCATTTTATTTTTATAATTTTTATAATTTTTATAATTTATTTATTTTTTGCCTAATTATATCGCTATAATTACTATATATTAGTATATGTTAGTATATTTATATATTTACATTACTTATTATTTATAACTTATTTATTTTTTTTATTATTTTCTGGCAAGTGCAGCTTTTCCAGTTTTTATATAACCTACTATTGGAATTGATGCAGGACAAACATATGCACACGAGCCGCACTCAATACAGCTTTCTATATAATAACTGCTGCACTCTAGGTATTTACTGTTTTTTACAAAATTTACATACATTAATGGCTCTAAATTCATTGGGCAAATACTAATACACCTACTGCATCTGATACAATTGCTCTCCAGCCTTGCTACTACTTCTCTTAACAAAATGCAATTTACACCTTTTGTTATTGGAAAATTAATGTTTCCTACTGCATACCCTGTCATTGGACCGCCAAAAATAATTTTGTATTTCTTATTGTTAATTTTGCCAAAATAATCTATTAAATCAATTAAGAGTGTGCCAACTTTTACTACTAAATTATAAGGTTTTTTGATATCACCAGTAATAGTAATTACTCTTTCAATTAATGGTTTATTAAATAATACAGCATCAAAAATAGCTTTTGATGTAGAAACATTCTGTACAACAACCCCAACATCAAGTGGGAGTCCACCTTGGGGCACCCTTCTGTTTAAAATATTTTTAATCAATGTTTTTTCAGCACCCATAGGATATCTTGATGGTAGAATAGCTATCTTAATCTTATCTTCTTTGTTTAATATTTTTATTTTTTTGGCTAATGATTCTGCTGCATCTTTTTTGTTATCTTCAACTGTAATGATAATTTGTTTTGGGTTTACTATTTTAGATATTATTAAAGCCCCAATTACTACTTCAAAACCATGTTCAAGCATTATTCTATGATCTGATGTAATATATGGCTCACATTCACAACCATTTAAAATTACAGTATCAATATTTTTACCTTTTGGAACCGTTAATTTTACATGGGTTGGAAAAGCTGCACCCCCAAGTCCTACAATACCAGCATCTTTTATTTTTTCGAGCAAAACGTTAGCCTCATAAGTATTAATTTTATTTAGGTAATCTTTTATATAATCTTCTATATTATAACTTGATTCATAATCTTTAAAATTTTCATTAGTATTTTCACTTAAACTACTTTGACTATTAGTGTTTTCAGTTGAAATTATTTCAACAGCATTAATAATCTCATTAGTTACCGGATTTACCATTCTTAATATACTTTTAACTTGACCGCTTATAGAAGAGTGAATATTTGCAGAAATAAAAGACGTAGCTTTACCAATTAACTGGCCTTGTTTTACATAATCTCCTCTATTTACAACAAGTTCACATTCTGTTCCTGTATGCTGCTGCATAGGAATTACTACCCTTTGAGGCAGTGGCATAAAACTTATCTTAACAGTACTTGATTTTTTATTTTCCTTTAGTTTTAAACCTCTAAAAAACCCTAGTTTTTTTTCTATAATATTCATTTTAATGTTTTTTAATTTTATTTTTTTAATTTTTTTTAAGTCAATAAATTATATATTTATCTACTCCAGATGATTTTATAATACTTCTATTAGCATCAATAATAAAAGCCTCAACACCGTTTAAATTTTCAACAAGCTCCAAACCATCAACAGGTCCTAAAACAAAAACTGATGTTGCAAGAATATCTGCTATTGTAGCAGAATCTGCAATTATCGTAGTACTAATACATTTATTTGCAGAAAAGCCAGTTCTGGGGTCAATTATATGATGGGCTTCCTTTTTTGGGTCAAAATATCTGTAATAATTACCTGATGTTGCAACTGCTTTGTCGCTAACTCCAAAAGTTACAATTTTTTCACTTGTATTATCAGGATTTACTAAACTAATTACCCATTTTTCTTTTTCAGGTTTAGTACCAATTGACATGATATCACCGCCAGCATTAACCAAAGCATTTTTTATGCCCACACTTTTTAAGTATTCAATCATTTTATCAACAATATATCCTTTAGCAATCCCCCCTAAGGTTAAAGACATTCCTTTTTTTTCAAGCTTAATAAAATTACCTTCTATAATAATTTTATCAGAACCAACAAGATTCATTGCTTCACTAATTTTTTGATCTTGAATTTCTTTTTCTTCCTTCCATAAACCTTCTGACCAAAGTTTTAAAATTGGGTCAACACTAATATCAAAAGCTCCATTAGTTATTTTACTATATTCTTTAGAAAGCGAAAGTACTTCTAAAAGTTCTTTTGGTGCATTTTCAATAAATCCATTCTTATTTAATAGAGATATACTGCTTTCTGGGTCATAATTTGATAGAATTTTTGAAAGCTCATCAATTTTGCTAAAACTTTTTTCAATTAGTTCATGCGGTTCTTTTAAAGAAGCATAAGTATATATTGTAACAGACACATATGTGCCTATTTTATCACGGGTTTCTTCAGTCCTAACTAAACTATTTCCGCATGAATTAAAAACAAAAACCAAAAAAACTAAGATAAAAACCTGTAAAATTATAATTAAATATTTTAAATTTTTTTTCATTTTCAAAATTGTCTTTCAAGTTTTTAAATATTATAGAGTTTTTATATTTATAAGTCTAAAAATAATTCATTTTCCTTTAACCATTTTTTCCTATTTTTATAGTCAGGTATAATTGATTGGACAAAATTCCAAAAACCTTTTGAATGGTTAGGATGCTCTAAATGTGCAAATTCATGTACTATTAAATAATCTATGATTTTAATTGGGGCCATTATTATACGCCAATTAAAATATATATACCCTTTTGAATTACATGAACCCCATCTTTTTTTCTGTTCCTTTACTTTTATTTTAAGTGGAAATTTTAAGAACTTTGTTTTTAAAATCTGACATCTTTGTAGAATAATCCTTTCTGCTTCTTTTTTATACCATTTTGTTAAAAGCTTTTTAAAAATTTCACTTTTAATAAATTCATTTTTTGTATTTTTTATACTTTTATTCTCTATAAAAAAGTTTTTTACAATAAAATTTTTGCCGTCAAATTTTAAAGTTACTAATCCATAGCTTTTATTTGAGATATCTTTATTATTATTATCATTATCATTAGGTGTCATAATTTCTTTCTTTTGGGATTTATAAATTACTGGGTATTTTTTCCCAAGATACATTACTTTTCCATTTTCTAAAGCCTTGCTTTTTTTTGTATCTATTGAAATACTTTTAAGATAATTGAGTTTTTTTAAAATCCAGTCGGCCTTACTTCTTACCTTTTCTTTTATGAATTCCTCGGTAAGATAATAAGGGCAATACACCCTTATTTTATTTAAGGATTCTATCTGAATAGTAATAGTTTTTCTTTTCTTAAAATGTACTTCTACATCAAAAATATACTCTATTAACTCTATTGTTTCATAATCTAAATTCTTTTTGCGGCTAGAAAAATACTTAGAAACTAGTTTTTCTTTATAAACCAATGTCTTCATAAATAGATTTATAAATAGATTTCTTTTTATTTTTCCAATTTTAAAAATTAAACTTTCTTAAAATTTCATCTGTACAACGAATTATATCTACAGGGTCTCCTAATACACCTTTCCAGATATCACCAATTTTATCCAACCTTGAAAAGATGTTTTTTATATTAAAGTCTTGAGGAACAAATTTTGAAAAAAGTTCCTCCCATTTAAGCGGAGTAGATACTGGTGCTCCCTTTTTTGGTCTTACACAGTATGGAGCAGCCACTGTTGCACCAAATTTATTTTGATAGCAATCAAGATAAACTTTTTTTTGCCTTTTTTGAGGATGTCTTTCTAAGCTTGTAATTTGAGGAATTAACAAGTTAACCGCTTTTGCAATTAATTTTATAAATTCTAAAGCTTGCTCAAAAGTATATTCAGCTCCAAGCGGTATATAAATATGCATACCTCTAGAGCCTGAAGTTTTACAAAATCCAGTTATCCTTGAACTATCTAAAACTAATTTTACAGTACGGGCTACTTCTATAACTACATCAAATTCAACATCAACAGGATCCAAATCTAATACTGCAAAATCTGGATAGTGCAAATTTGATATTCTTGAGTTCCATGGATGGATATCAATACAACCTAAGTTAACAATATAAAGTAGAGAGTTAAAACCGTTACAAACAAAATAATCTACATCCTCATTGCTAGATTCTGAAAAAACCTTCATAGTAAATAGTCCGTTTGGCAATTTATAATCAACGTCTTTCTGATAAAAACACTGACCGTAAATTCCGTCTGGGCATCTGTTTAATGACTGAAGTCGGTTGGTTATATATGGGAGAATATATTTAGAAATTTTTAAATAATATTCAAATAAATCTTTTTTAGTTATATTTTCTTCAGGCCAAAAGACCTTTTGTGGATTGATCAGTTCAATATTAATATTATCTATATTAATATTATCTATATTATCTATTATATTATTTTTGTTTATGTTATTTTCGTTATTTTTGTAATTTAAAGGCATATTTTAAACTTCATTCGGAGCTTTAATTTTTGTTACATCAATATTTTTTGCAAATTCATCATTTTTTTTAATTAAAAGCCAATCTTTTGGAGAAGCTTTTTTGAGACGAACTAGTGCAAACTCACCTTTTAATATTTTTCCATTTAAAATAAATGTTAAATGGCCATTTTCAAGACCTTCTCTTAATATCCTAGTACTTTCAAGTTTATTCATTGCCCCTAATGCATGATATGAACCTTTATCCCAAATATATACTTGACCTGCACCATAATTTCCATCTGGTATTACACCTTCAAAATCTTTATATTCAAGAGGATGGTCTTCAACCATAATAGCGAGCTTTTTTTCTTTTGGATTAATTGTTGGACCCTTAGGAATTGCCCAACTTTTTAATACGCCATCAAGCTCAAGTCTAAGATCAAAGTGGAGATGACTTGCAAAATGTTTATGAACTACAAATGAAAGTTTACCATTAGATTCGCTATTTTCTTTAGATTTACTATGTTCATATTCAATATTTTCACTATTTTCATTTGATTTGCTATATTCACTTAATTTACTATGGCTATCTTTATCTGCACTAATAAAATCTTTAACTGCCGGCTCTGGGGTATTTTCAAAATCTCTTTTTCTTTTATAATCTTCAAGAGGCATTTTCTTATAAAATAATTTTTCTTTACAAATAAGTACTCTTTATAAAATTTTAAAATTCAAAAGGTTTACAAATAATTTCTTTTACCTTTGACTTAAAGAAATGTTGAGAATGAAAAGGATTTATTACTATAGCTGTATCTGCACCAATACCAGTACCACCAACCGCTATAATATCTGTATTTGATTTTACAAACCCTGCATCAGCTGCCATAACAGATATCTCAATACATACCTTCAATCCTTGTCCAAACATTCTAAGGGTTGTTGCAACTATTTCAGAAGGATAAACTCCTTGAAATTGAAACCTAAGTGCTCTATCAATACCTGCAAACAAATGCGTTGAAGTTAAAAGTTTTACCCCTTGACCAGCCAATTTCTGACGGATTTCTTGGGGCATTTCATCAAAATTAGGCTGATTAAAACCAACCTGATGGGTTACACAAACCAAATTAATGCCTAAGTTGATATTAGAATCTAAGTTAGAAAGAGAATCCTTAAACCATTTCTTATTTTTATTTTCAGACTTAAAATCTTCAAATTTCTCAATGAAAATCTCTGCGGTCTTACCTGTACATGATGCTATCACGAAATCTTTTATACCTAATTCCCACCCTCTTGTTATTGCTTTATAAATTACTTCCTCTGTATTTCTATAAATTTGATCTTTATCCTTCATAATCTTAAAACCTTTTAATTTTCAATATTTATTTTGTATTGTTTTTGCAATATTTCCTCAATAAGAAAGTTAAAAAAAATTAACCTAAGCTAAAATTTAAGTCTAATGATAACTTAATATTTTGAAGAAGTCGATATTAAATTTAAATATTAGTTTTGTCAAATAAAAATTAAAATTGCACAGTTTTTATATGATTTCACAAAGCTCTTTTAACTTTCTTGCATTTTCAACTGCATATGCATTAATGTCATTATTAAAATATACATAAGCATCTATTCCATTTTGTATATTATTTTTTATTAAAATACTAATTTTTTTTAGCTCTTCAACTGAATATTTTGAAGAATAAAGTTGGTTACTTCCATGCATTCTAATATAGCAAATATTACCAGTTACTACCTCATGGTATGGATAACTTGGAGAACTTGAAATAACTATTCCGGCATCTAAATCATTTAATAAAACATATATTTCACTGCAAAACCAGCTTTCATTTCTAAATTCAAAAACAAACTTAAAGTCTTTGGATATTGTTTGGTAATTTAAAATTTCAAGAAAACTTTTTAACTTTATTGTATCTTTCTTAAATGAGGGCGGCATTTGAAATAAAAATATTTTAAGTTTTTTACCGAGCTCTAATGTCAAGTCAAATAATTTTTTAAAAGCTTGCTCACATTCACTTAATTTTTTAACATGAGTGATGTATCTTGAAACTTTTACAGTAAATACAAAATTTGTTGGTGTTTGCTCTGCCCAGTTTTTTAATGATTGTTTTCTTGGCAAATGATAAAAACTGCTATTTACTTCTACTGTATTAAAAAAATTAGAATAATATTCAAGCCATTTATTTTTACCTAAATTTTCAGGATAAAATAATCCTAACCATCCATTATAACTCCATCCTGAAGTTCCAATAAAAATTTTACCAAGTGTCATTTAATTAATTGTAGTAATTAATTGTAGTATTAATTATATAGTTAAATTATAATCAAATTTATGATAAGTTTAACTAGCAAATTCAATAGTCAATGTTATATCTTCTTTTCTAAACTCTCTACCATCAATCTGGTAATCCCCATCAGTAAAAGTACGATTTTGATAATAGAATGCAAACTCTAAAGGTTGATTTATATCTATTTGGTGCTGTATTACATTTTTTAAAGTAGAATCTTACCATACAAGTGGCTCTTCTGATCGATTAAAAGTTTTAAACCCCGCAATTCCAACATTCCAGTCAGAACTATCAAGAGGAAATATTATTGTAGTACCCATAAAACCCAAAATTAATCCAAAATCTGAGGAAGGATTACCCCAATATTTATAAGTTTTTAATTCTAGTAAAACAGAATTTACAGTTCTACCAGTATATTCAGCCAAAATTCCAAAACCAAAAAAACCTTCTACACCAACGTTATTAATCGAATCACCAAAAATCATTGTATCAGTGTTAATTCCATTTGGCCAAACAATATATCCAATATCCTTAGGGTGTAACGTTAATCTATTTATAGTTATAGGTGGTATGACATGCGGCTGCTGTATATTAATAGTGCCTCCACTTGTATCTGTCCCATCTGTTTCTGCACTTTCTTCACAGCCCCAAGTTAATGTAATTGAATCTGATGCTACACCTTCTGAATTTTTAGCAACTGCTGTTAAAGTGTAACTCTCACCAGGATTTGAAAGGTTTACCTGACATTTAGTTTTACCCCAAGCACCAAAACTATCATCTTTAGAAAAACTAACATCTGGAAATGGGTTGCCTGTAACGATTGCTTCTATTCGATAATAGCATACATTGTCTGCAGAAGAATAGGTTGGACCCTCATATATTTTTAACTGTATTGTTGGAGCTTTCAATTCATTTGAAGTAGTTTGAGCACTAGCAGTTTCAGTTTCTGATGTAGAGATTTCAGGTAAACTTTCTGATTCTTTGGTAATTGTTTCTTCACTTAATGAAGTTTCAGTTGGTTGTTCTGATATTTGTTCTTCTACACTTTCAGAAGTTTCTGACTCTGTGGCAGGGGTTTTACTACACTGATTGCATAATGCAGAAACACCAAAAAATAAAATAACTAAAACAACAATAGTTAATGTGTAAATTTTTACTTTTAAGTTTTTCATTCTAATCACCTCTGAGAAGTTTTTTAAAAAACTTAGCAGGTGCAATTTCTCAATAAAAATCAATAAAAATCTACACTACATAACTAAAGAATAATAAAAAATAACAATCAATTGTACTATCTAAAAGATGTGTTTACACATATTAATAAATAAATACAGAATATAAATTACAGAACATAAATATATCAAAAAAAGCTAGCTAAAATTTAAATTAAACATCAAATATTGAAAAGC
>Ga0185342_1000899_pt1 | contig 13617 bp, 16 predicted proteins | sample ConPoolayeEmetaG_FD_128045 | JGI IMG/M metagenome (GOLD analysis project Ga0185342, IMG submission 128045) | Hot spring microbial mat communities from California, USA to study Microbial Dark Matter (Phase II) - Cone Pool mat layer E metaG... ...
CTGGCCTGCCCGGAACCGGGCTTTATCTGCATGATGGGCTTAATCTGGAGCAGGTTCCCTGCCCAGGCAACAGCCTGCGGGACACGGCCGCCGCGGGCGAGGTAGTGCATGGTATCAAGAAAAGCGATAAGGCGGACGGAAGACATCGAAGTCCTGGCGGCTTTCTCCACCTGTTCTGTGTTCTTACCGGCCGCGGCGGCACGGGCGGCGTTGAGCACGACCAGGCCCTGTGCACCAGCGGCGGTCAGGCAATCAATTACTTTTATGGTGAGGTTAAGGCGCTTCTCTCTGGCCATTTCGATTGCGGTACAGGCTGAATCGTAAATGTGGCTTAAGGTTGAGGCGGCGGTAATGACAACGGCATCGTGCACAGTACGGCTGACCTTCTGGAAGACCTCAAGGTAGGCGCCGGGGGGAGGGGCGGAGGTCGTTGGCAGGGCCTTCTCGCGAGTAAGTAATTGGTAGACCTCGGTCGGGGTGATATCAACACCGTCGCGGTAGACACGACCCTGATAGGTGAGCTCTACCGGCACAACATAGATGCCGTACTTCCTGACCGCGTCTGCCGGCAGACAGGCGGTGCTATCGGTGATGACAGCGACCTTCCTCATCATGCCTCGCTGCTAGCCTCGAGGGAAGCTGGGTACCTCGTTATCCGATGGTATGGTATCACCGGGTATTGAGAGCGTCAAGCGGAAGACTTGGCTGGGCGGGTTGAGTGGTGAGCCAGGGCGGGCGGTTATCTGTCTGGTTTTGAGAGACTCAGGTTTCCTTTCGAAATGCGGCGATCAGCGCGAGTACCGCAATAACCAAACCGCCAACGATGCCGATCCACATCTGACCGGGCAGGATGCTGGTGAGAAGTATCCACAGGCCGAGAACACAGATTGCCCAGCTTAGCAGTTTCATACAATATACCTCCTGTTTGTGATGATACGGGTGTGTCACGCAATGCCGCCCTGGCTCCTGGGGGCATACATCGTATGCCGAGGTACATAGTAATACGAGGTATATCCTTGTGTCAAGAGATAATAGTTGTGTTGCATCGGAGTTGAGGAGTTGAGATTGCCATGGCCGCTGGCGCGGCCCCGCAATGACGGTATCGGCCATAGTCAAGGCTGGACGTCACCGCGAGCGTATCGGAGCAATCTTGGGAGGGGTTACAGGTGTTCCGCTATCTGTCTCAAGCTGGCAATTCTCGGGCAATCGGTGTAATGGGGGAAGAGGTCGAGGCGGTCGAGGAGAAGGGCTCTGAGGCCGGCATTCATGGCACCGGCGGCGTCGATATAGTACTGGTCGCCCACGTGAAGCGCCTCGACCGGTTTTACCCCGGCGCGCCCGACGGCTAAGTCGAATATCGCCCGGTCCGGTTTATCAGCGCCGGCCTCCTGCGGGATGACGACGATATCAAGGAACGGCTTGACTCCGAGTGTGGACAGCACCGGCAGTTTCTCCGGCGGGATATTGGAAATGAGTCCCAGGGTCAAACCAAGTTTCCTGAGTTCTTCCAGGGCCGGTATGGCATCATCGAAGAGGGTGAAAGAGATGTTGCGCGCCAGTTCATGGATACGTTTCATGACGGTGGCCACAATGTGGCGGTCGGGGTTCAACCCGGCGTTGCGCATGGCCAGTTCTTGATGCCGCAGGAAGATCTCGTCCTGCTCCGCCTGGGAACGCCTGGCCACGCTGAAGCGCCGGTTTTCCTCGTAGTAATAGTGGTCGGCGATGGCCAGAGCCTTCCGCATGGTGTTGATATCGGTCTCGAAGCCGAACTCGCGGCATACTGAGACCTGGACGGCTTCAGCCGCCGGTTCGTAGCGGGCAAGCGTGTTGTAGAAATCAAAAAAGACGGCCCTGATCATACTGGGTGGTGGGCTCCTGCCAGGCCGGTACCGCCGCACGTTCGCGTGCCGCAGCCGGCCGGTTCAAGAGAGTTCAGTTGTACGTTGTGGCTGGCTTCAGGCGTCCTTGATGCCCCGGTCGTGAAGGTAATCCACCACGTCCTGGACGGTGACGATTTTCTCGGCATCCTCGTCCGGGATATCGAGTTTGTTCTGGGGGGTGCCGAACTCTTCTTCAATGGCCATGATGAGCTCGACAAGGTCAAGCGAATCGGCATTTAGGTCATCAACAAACGAGGCGGTGGGCGTTACCTGATTCTCCTCTACGCCCAGCTGTTCGATGATAACCCGTTTAAGACGGTCAAAGACGGTTGCCACAGATGATGACTCCTTTCCCGCAGACTACCTTGAAACTTCGGCGGCTACCGAGCCGAGGACACCGTTAACAAACTTCGGCGAGGAGTCACTGCCGAAGGCCCTGGCGAGATCCACGGCTTCGTTGATAGCGGCCTTCATCGGGACTTTATTATCCAATAAGACTTCAAATATGGCAAGACGGAGGATATTACGGTCAATGACGGCGATTTGCTCCACGGGGAAGGCGGGGGCATAACGGGCAATGACGCTGTCGATGCGCGTGCGGTTCTCCAGCACACCTTCGACAAGCTCCCGGGCGAAGGCGACCACGCCTTCCGGAGCTTCTTCTTCCCGGGCGAGTCGCGGCAGGACATCGTCCGGCTTGTGTCCGGCGCAGTCGAACTCATAAAGTGCCTGGAGGGCCAGCGACCTTCCTTTTCGTCTTGAACCGGTCATTTTAATGTGCGTTTCCGGTCAGCATGTCAGATGAAGCGCTGCCGTCACCCTGGCAGAAACAGCCAGGTTATTGTAGGTGCGGCAGGCCTCGTCTGTCACCTGACAGATTAGCTGTATGCCGTGGCTCTTTGCGTAATCGAGCACCGTCTGCGGTACCTTGACCTCGCCGAACTTGCCGGTCCCGATAATGACGATATCCGGCTTATCCCTGATTATAGCGGTGAGGTCGTCAGGGCACAAAAGATGGCCTTCTTTGGTCCGCCATTTGCGTACGCTATTGCCCGAGATGACGACGTGGTCGGTGTACCGCTTACCGTCGATGACGATTTCGCCGAACCGGTAGGAGTCAATCATGGCGGCTCGCCGCGCAGTGCGGCGCAGGCGGCTCGAATGGTCTGACTGTCGCTGAGGCTTAGGGTTCGTGCCGCGGGGCTGGTCCGCTTGATGAGGCCGCTGAGTACTTCACCGGGGCCAATTTCGAGAAAGGTGGTGACGCCGGATGAGGCCATGTACTCAACGGACTTTTGCCACTGGACGCGGTGGTTGAGCTGGGAAAGGAGCTCTTCGCGGATGCCGCTGGCGGACATGATAGGTTCAGCGGTGACATTGGATATTACCGGTACCGCCGGGTCCTTTAGAGGTACAGAAGCCAGTGCCGCCTGGAGACCGGGCAGGGCGGGTTCCATTAAGGGCGAATGGAAAGCGCCGCTTACCCTGAGCGGTACCGCCTTGATGTTTCGAATTTTGGCGGTTTCGCGCGCTTTGCCAATCGCCTCTAAACTGCCGCTGATGACTATCTGGCCGGGGCAGTTGATATTGGCTACATGGCATCCGGTCTGGACACAGAACTCTTCAACGGCCTGTAGTTCGGCCCCGAGCAACGCCAGCATACCGCCGGGGTTCTGCTGGCCGGCGGCCTGCATCAGGCGGCCGCGTTCGCGGACCAGTTTCAGGCCGTCGCTAAAAGATAGTGCGCCGGTGGCTATGAGGGCCGTGTATTCGCCCAGGCTGTGCCCGGCGGCGAAGATAGGGGACAGTAGCCCTCCGGTTTCTTGTGCTGCCTTCAGGCAGGCGATGCTTACGGTTAGGACCGCCGGCTGGACGTTGACGGTCTTCAGTACTTCCTCCACCGGCCCTTCGAAGCAGAGCTTCGAGATGGGCGCATCAAGGATGCGATCGGCTTCTTCGAAGACGGCGCGGGCGGCGGGGGAGTGGTCGAAGAGGTCACGCCCCATTCCAACTGCCTGGGAACCCTGCCCGGGAAAAACGTAAGCGACTCCTGTCTCAGCCACCGGCAGATGGCCTCGGCTATGCTGCCTTCTTCTTGGGAGACCTGGGTTCGATAACCCCCCGGCCGTTGTAGTAGCCGCAATTGGGGCAGACGCGGTGTGGGAGCTTCGGGGTATGGCACTGGGGGCAGTCTACGAGCGCTTTTGGCTTCATCGCCAGGTGGCTTTGCCTTTTGCCGCGGCGTGCCTTGGGATATTTATGCTTTGGTAGCGGTGCCATCAGTCCTTTTCCTTTCTCCGGTGTTGGGCGAGCGCTTCCGCGGCGCGGCGCGGAACGATTTCCTTTTCAAGACCGCCAGCTTGTCCCAGCGGGGGTCCAGATTAGTCTCGCGGCACTTGCATGGTCCCTGGTTGAGGTTGGCTCCACAGGTGGGACAGATGCCGGCACAGTCCGGGCGACACAGCGGTTTCATCGGTACCGCCATGAGGATATACTGGTATATTGCTTCGCCAAGGTCGAGGATGTGGTTGTGGTCGATGACAAAGACACTGCCGTCGCGCGGGGTGCGAAGTGGTAAGCCGCTGCTGACATCGATGCTCGGCAGAAACTCCTCATCCATGGCAATGGCCATTGTGCAATCGGTCGGTTTAAGACAGCGGCTGCAGTCCATCTCGAAACGTGCAGTCACATTTGCCCGTACCAGAATGCCGCGCTGACTGCGGACCATACCGATGGCGCCGGTGACGGGGCTATCGCCTTTCTCATCGGCGATGTCCTCGAAATTGTAATCACGCGTGGAGCCGATCGGCTCCTTGAGGAGCGTGGCCACGTTCACCAGGGCGTGGAATGGCTTGATTCTGATTTCGTAACTGTCCAGAGTCATAGTTTAAGTCCGGCCAAACTGAAAGCAATATTATAACCTAACGTTTGCTCGGGCTTCAAACTTGAAAATCGTATGACTGGACGCGGGCGTAGCCGAGGTCGTCAAAACCGCGCCAGCGGAACTCTGCCTTGATTAGCTTTATCTTGAGGCCGTTCATAATCCATGGTAGGGAATTCAGCCGCTCGTAACTCAATCCCATGACTTTGAAAACCTCCGGTAGTTCAGGGTGACCCGGGGTAATCACGCTGACTGACCCAGTTAGCTGAATCCCGGCCCGGGCAAACTTGCCAGAAGCTGACTCGTTGTGGATGGTTACCGAGACGCTGGGATTAAGCAGGATGTTGGCGAACTTACGGCCGCCTTCAGATACGATGTAAAGGTGCCCCTCGTGGTATTTGTAGGTGACCGGAGTACTGCGCACGCTATCGCCGGAGCCGGTGCAGAGCACGCAGGTGTTGTGGCTGTTAAGGAACTCCTCGATATGTGTCTTGAGCTGGTCCGCCGGCACGGCCTTGTAATCCGCATCTTTTATAGCTTTTAACTTGAGGCAGAAGTCGATGAGCCTGGGCAGGTTAGTACGGTCGGTATCCTCAAAGGGCAGCTTCACCGTCTCGTAAAAGTGCTTCATGATGGCGTAGTCTTCCGGTGTCAATTGTTCTTTCTTAAACCTGCCGTCAACCATGCCGGTGGTCACAACGCAGTCGCCAAGAATTCTGGCCAGGGGTGCTACGTAGTTAAGGCCACGGATTCCGGACAGGCAGGTGGCGAAAAGGGCAACCTTCTTTTTACTTAACCATTCTCGGTTGGTGCTGACGAAGTGGCTGAGGCGAGGGTCGATGACCTCGTTATAGACGCCGGCGCCCAATACAAAAAAGTCGTAGTTGTCGCGGTATTTAATCTCGAAGTCGGTGGTGCGACAGTAGCGGGCCGGTCCCAGGACCAGGGCCATCTTCCTGACGGCTTCTTCGGTGGAGCCGTATCTGGACTCGAAAACAATGAACGTTCGGGCCACAGTGGCCTCCTTACGGTGTGAATTCTACTGCCGGGTCGATAATAGCAGTTATCAGCCGGTGCGTAAACACGGGAGTCATCATTCGTTATAGCCTCTCACAGCCTTTCTGCTCCATGAAAACCTCGCCGGTTGCCGGGTCCTGCCAGCCTTCCCATCGGATAAGCTCAGGATGTCGGTCGAGCGAGGTGAAATCACGGACGCCGGCGCGGCGGGCTTCTTCCGGGTTGAAAATGCGGATGAGTACCGACAGGGTGCTGTTCACCAGGTCACGTCGCTCGAAGCACTTGAGGTCCCTTAATGCTTCATGAGCAACATTAAGCCTGGTGACCAGGTAGGAATAGGCCCACTGAGGGATGTCCCTGGGACTGTCCCGCGTCCACCAGAGTAGCGGCATGCCGCGATTATATCAGGCGGGTCACATGCTGTCCTGTGTTGTTCCCGTACTGACGGGGAGACGCCCACATCGCCGGTCTCAATCTTGGTAATGTACTCGTTGTTCCCGTACTGACGGGGAGACGCCGGCAATTGTAGTTCGTAGGTGTTTCCGGTTGAGCATGCTCGCGCGGTATTGCCGTACTGGCGGTGGGCGCCTATAATGAAGCCTCTGTCATGTTTCCGAATACCATCAGCCGAATTCTTGAGGGCGCTGGCAAAGTCATCGTCGGTAAGCTTGACAGCCTCGAGCTGGCGATGGTCGCTATGCTCTGTGAGGGACACATCCTGATTGAGGATGTCCCCGGTATCGGCAAGACGACGCTGGCCAAGACGCTGGCGCGCCTGCTCGGCGGGACCTTCCGCCGCGTTCAGTGTACGCCTGACCTTCTGCCCGGAGATATTACCGGTATCTACTTTTATAACCAGAAGAAATCGGAGTTCGAGTTCCGTCCCGGCCCGGTTATGGCCAATATTCTCCTGGTTGACGAAATTAACCGGGCGACACCGCGTACCCAATCAAGCCTGCTTGAGTGTATGGAGGAGCGGCAGGTCACGGTGGACGGCATCACCCAGGCATTGCCCCGGCCTTTCATGGTCATCGCTACGCAAAACCCGGTCGAGCTTCACGGTACCTTCCCGTTGCCGGAAGCACAGCTTGACCGTTTCTTCCTTTGCCTGAAGATGGGATATCCCGACACGGAAGAAGAGGATGCCATGCTCCTCCGGTTTCAGTACAGCAACCCGCTGGACAGTCTGGAGCCGGTGACTTCGCCCGAGGAGATGCTGGAGCTTAAGGAACAGGCGCAGAAGGTCCATGTCGACCCCGGAGTGCGCCGGTACATACTCGATATCGTCCAGCGGACGCGGGCCAGTGCTTCGGTCAGTCTGGGCGCCAGTCCCCGGGCCAGCCTGTTCTTGTATAGGGGGTCGCAGGCGCTCGCTATTGTCCGCGGCCGGGACTACGTCATACCCGATGACGTAAAGCGTCTGGTGGTGCCGGTGCTGGGCCATCGCATCATCCTGAGTACCGAGGCCTACCTGCACAAGAGGAGCAAGGAGGCACTTCTTGAGGACATCCTCAACACTGCGCCCGTCCCGGTCGAGCCGTAGCCCCGCCAGCGGGGCCGCCACGTTCAGCGCCGGGTTTCCGGTCTTTTTTCACTGGCTGGCCCTCATTGCTTTCGCCGGGATTGCCATCTTTGCTTCTCTTCAGCGGAACGCGCCGCTCCTAGCGCTTGCCCTGTTTCTCCCGGTGCTCGGCATCGTCTCCTGGCTGTGGAGTCTGTGGTCACTGCGCCGGTTGAGACTGGAAGTGAGACCGGGCCAGAGCCGCGCTTTCCCTGACGAAACGATAGACGTCAGCATGGCTCTGACCAACCACAAGTGGCTGCCGCTGCCGTGGGTCAGTCTTGAGCTCGACCTGCCGTACCGTCTTGTCATCGGGAAGCGTGCTCCGAGCCGTTTTGTCTGCGAACGGTGGCACTGGGCCACGGCAATTGGTGGTGACCAAAGCTTGCGGTGGCGACAGTCTTTGAAATGCCTGATGAGGGGTGAGTATCGGCTGGGGCCGGCACGCGTCCGGACCGGCGACCCCTTCGGGCTTTATCCGGTGGAGAGAATCGACCCGCTGAATCTCAACCTGCTGGTCTACCCGAAGGTCGTACCGGTTGACCTCGGAAAGCTCAACCTGACCGGACTGGTTGGCGAGCGGGCTGTTCCGAGAACAATTTATGAGGATTCCAGCCGCACTATGGGCGCCCGGGACTACCGGATTGGCGACCCTTTCAAGAGGGTGCACTGGAAGGCGAGCGCCCGCCGGGGAGAACTCCAGGCGAGGGTCTACGAGTCCACTACCAGCTTGAGCACGGTGCTAGTGCTTGACGTTGCCGGCTTCGGCGGTTGTGAAAGGGAAGATGATTTTGAACTGGCGGTAACCACTGCGGCCTCGCTGGCCGCCGCAATATCCGGTACCGGTTCTCCGGTTGGTTTGTCCCTGTTACCGGAACCGGAAGTTGTCCTGCCGGCATCAGCCAGCCGCGACCGTCTGCTTGATATTCTGGAGGCGCTGGCGCGGGTCGAGCCGGTCACAAGGCCACTGGAACGCGGCGCGATTGAGCGGCTGGCGGGCAGTCTTATGCCCGGTGCGCTGGCAGTCGTCGTGACCGGCGCTGTATCAGGCGGTCTCATCAGCCTGGTGATGGAATTGCGGCATCAAGACCAGTTCCCGGTGGTGTTTCTGGTTGGTGTGGCGAGTGCACCGGGAGAGGTTGCCGGTGCACCTGTGCTTCCGGTACGTTCAGAGGCCGACCTCACGGGCGGCGCCAAAGGGGATGGGGGATGAGTCAGTCCGCGCCGCCGGTGAGGTTGATGTATCTCTGGCTGGCCCTGGCCGAGGTGTCCGGGCTCTATCTGGCGCTGGCGCTGCTTTCGCGGTATCTGGCGGGGGACTTCATCATTTCTGCGGTGGTGATGGCCGTCTATGCACTGGCATTCCTTGTGAGCCTGATGGTGCTCGGGCCATGGCGGCTGTGGTTGAGCATCGCGCTCGGCGTAATCTCGGTGGGGGTTGTCGCTGGGCTCGTTTCCAGCAGGATAACATCAGCAATCGACCCTGATGCCGTGTGGACGGCTGGTTTCCAGGTGGTGATGGCTGGCATGGCATGGTGGCTGGGTGCTACGGCCGTCCCGAATGACACCGATTACGTCAGGCTGGTGGTAAGGTTCCAGTGGTGGCTCCCGCTTTTGCTCTTATTGGCTGGCCTGGAGGGGCAGTCATTTCTTCCCGTGATGCTGTTTGCTCTAGGCGGCGCCATAATGCTTGCCCTGGGGCGCTGGTACGATTCGCTCCGGATGACGGGCATGGTCCTTCGGTCGCCGCGGTCCTGGATGCTGGCGGCTGGCTTTGCTGCCGTGGCGGTGCCGGTGATTGCTGTTTTCTTTGCATTGTCGCCCGGGGCTGCGGCCGCGGTCATCAAAGGGCTGTCGGCCGGAGCAGGATGGCTCTTTCCACCGCCCTCCGTCACGACAGCGGAACCACAGTTTGCTTTCAAGCTGTCGTGTGATTTCAAGCCGGAGGATGAGGGGATGATGGAGTTACCTGAGCCGGTCAGTGGCTCGCCACAGCCTCTGTCCCCGTGGATGGCCTGGGTGACAATAGCTCTTGTGCTGGCTGTGGTGACTGCCGGAGTGGTGATTGCGGCGATGAGGCTCCGATGGCGGCGCATACGGGAGCCCGGTCCGGTGCGGATTGAAACGGTGGCTATCGGGATGGGCCTCAGGGCTGGTCTGGTCGAGCTGTTACGTCGTATCGCCGTGGCACTGGCCAGCCTTGTCCGGCGTGTTGGCGGAATGTTCCGGCCGCGGGCATCAGAGATGGAAGAACAGGCCACTACCGTCCGTGCTATCTACCGCAGTCTTCTCGCCTGGGCGGCTCGACGCGGTCTGCCGCGTCTGCCGTCACAGACGCCGCTGGAGTACCAGCGGTATCTGGTGGCCGTTTACCCCGGGCTGGCCGGAGATTTTGGCGCTATCACTGCTGCCTACATGGATGTGCGGTACGGGCGGGCTATAGTGGCTGATGAAGTTTTGCGGATGGTGAAGGAGGCCTGGGGGCGGGTGGGGATGTCTGTTGGGAGCACCGAGCATGTCCGGGAATCAGGCGGTTAGTTCAGCCCGCTGTTCTATCCGGACTATTTGAAACGTCAGCCAGCGGCTTGGCTGACCAGTCTGGTCGAAATCGAAGCCGGGAAAAGAGCCGCAGGCGTTCTCTGGCGTATATTTGCCGTTAACTGCTTTTCCCTGCACCCATCTGAACATTTCGCCGAAGGCGGCCCGCCTCACGGCATGGGGGAACACTGAAACGGCGTCGAGCACGCGGAGGATGCCGTAGTCTACCGCCGGGTATTTGAGGGCGGAGTAGCGGCTACCGACCCCGAAACCGTCCAGCCGTAGCTTCCGGTCGCGCTGCTGCCAGTGGTCGAGAAGAAGGTCGATAGCACCGTTGAAGCGGTCGTCATTTCGCAATGCATCGTATTGACCGACCAGCATCAGGATGTTCAGGTTGTCCATGGGACATGACTCGGGGGCGTATGACTCACCGCCGGACTGGCTTTTTTCACAGTGCCAGCCGCCATCGTAGCGCTGGGTATCGAGGATAACTTTAAGATATTTTCTTACTGCCGGGTGCTCTCTGAAACCGAGTTTGGCGATGGTGGAGAGCAGGATTGCCGAAATACAGTAGTAGTTCGGGGCCATTCCCGGCTCGGTGATGAACTCACCGGATGGCAATTGCCGCGCCAGCAGTTGCTCCAGTTCCGCCTCGATGCCAAGGTCTCTGGCCGTTAAGCCGGTATCGGCCAGGAAGAAAAGATCCCAGTAAGCATTACCGGTGCGGGTGTAATAAAGCTTCTTTTCCAGCAGGGCGGTCAGGCCAAGCTGTGGATTTCGCAGACGTTCCCTGAGTCCAAGTATCGATGGGTCCTCGAGGGCCAGCTTCGGGTCCGGCTTACCGCCCTGCAGTTGACGTTCAACGGCGTACTTCAGCCAGTCCGGGCCTTCAAGGAGCCACTCCAGAATATCCTGTTTCATTTACCGCACTTACTCTCCAGCCACTTTTTACGCTCGGTGCGGTACCAGGAAAACTCCTCCTTAAGCATTTCACGGATAGGCAGGTTATAGGGGCAACGCTCCTCGCATTTGCCGCAGTTACTGCAGGCGACCGCCTGTTCCATCAGCTTCTGCATTGGTTCGGCGAAGACACGTTCCGGCGGGAAACGGCGCCACATACTGCGGGTATGGAGGATGCTGGATATGGGGATGTTCTCGGTGCACGGCTGGCAGTAGTCGCATCGGTGGCAGAAACGGTCCCCGAGTTGCTTCCGGATGCGCTCCATGTCCGCTAGCTCTGTAGCCGTCATCTCCGGAGGCCCGTTCACCACATCAAGAATCTGGTCAAGCTCCTCAGCTCGCTGGATGCCGACGATAGGCAGGACGTCCGGGAACTGGAGAAGATATTTGAAGGCAACGCTGACATTGTCTACCATACCGCCGGAAAGCGGCTTCATGGCGATGAACCCCACGTTCCGCTCGCGGCAGAGAGGGAGCAGGTCGGTGGCCACTTCCGGGGTGATGAAATTGAAGGCGTACATCAGTGTTTCGAACTTGCCCGACTTGACTGCCTCCCTCGCGGTATCTATGTTGTGAGAGGTGATGCCGATGTGCCTGACGAGTCCGGCCCTTCTGGCTTCTTGCACCACTGCCATTGGGCCGTCAGGGTCGAGCACTCTGGCCAGGTCCTTCGAGTCGGCGACCTGGTGGAACTGGTAAAGGTCAACATACCTGACATTAAGGTTCTTCAGGCTGGTTTCGAGGTCCTTCCGGATCTCCTCACGGGTGCGCCTGAGCGACTTGGTGGCCAGAATAATCGTTTCGCGAGGCCGCCCGGTGATAGCCTTGCCGATGCGTTCCTCGCTGGTGCTGTAGGCGCGGGAGGTATCAATGAAATTGATGCCAAGGTCGAGCGCCTTCCTGACGATGGCAACCGCCTCGTCTTCGGTGCACCTCTGGATCGGGATGCCTCCGAATCCGATTCTGGAGACCATGAGGCCGGTCTTGCCCAGTTCGAATTTTCTCAAGGATGTCTCTTCAGGGCTTTGGCTGTGTCGTTATCCTGACGGCGCTAGTTCTTGCTCCGCTGGGTTCTGGTAATGGTCAGAAGGTTAGTTACGGCCGCGAAAAAGTCGTCAGGGCTCTTTCCCAGCGACAGCTTTTCCATCGGGCACATATCGGTGCCGTTCTTATCGGTGATATATTCCACAGTCCTGGTGAAATGATAGGAGATTCCGAATTTGTCGAGCGTTTCCGCCGCCAGCCTTGAGCCAAGCGCCGCATAGACCTCGCGGCAGTCTATTTTCTGGAGCAGCAGGGCAGCGGCATTGCCGGTGATGCGGTCGAAGACGACCACGCCTGGTCTTGGCGGCTTGACCTGGTCGATGTAGTCAAGCAGAGGGGCCAGCCGGTCTTTCTTGGAGGAAAAGATGAGCTCGCCGCCGTGATAGGCGCGGAGGCTGTCGCCGCTGGCGAGGAAATCCTCGAATAGGGTGGCCGCCGTGGCCGACTTGCCGGGAATGCCTTCGACCAGTGTGTACCTGCGGTTGGGACAGCCAAGCCCGTGCCTGACAGCGGTGGCTATCTGGGGGTCCTGCCACGGGTCGGAGGCAAGACGGGTCTTGCCCCTGAAGCTAAGAAGCACCTTGATGGCCTCGACGTCGATGGCGACAGTGTCGCCGGATGCCATTAAGATACCTGGTTCGGCGAGACATCCCCTGTCAGGGCCGCCGGAGATGAATGACTTACGCCCATCCATGATGATGAGAGTGGGTTGCCAGCAGAGGCTGACTTCAGCCAGCTTTTGTTGGAGTTTTTCACGGTGGAAAGCGCGTCTTTCGCCGGGATGGACGAAACCGAAGGCCAGCTTGAGCGCCCCGGTGAACCCCGCCATCTTGTGGGTCTTCAGGCATGGTACGTAGACAAGGTGGTCGGCCTCGTAGGCCGACCGCGGCATGGCCAGCGATGAAAGGAAGTCGCCATTGACCTTCACCCTTACCCACTGGTCAACCGGTTCGTCCTCAAAGGCGATGAGTCTCACGTTCAATTGCCGGGCCATATCATAGACGTTAAGGAGGCGGAAGACGTTGCGTGTCGGCCGCCACAGCCCGCCGGCACTTTCGCCAATGGTGACCCGGGCGCCGGATTCGAGCAGGATTTCAACGACAGCCTTGAGGAAGGCAGGGTCAGTTGAGGCCGGTGGTGGGTCGGGGCTGTTGAAGTTGGGCTTGACGAGCACCGAATCGCCGGGCTTGATGACCTGACTGAGGTTGCCGAGCAGGCCGATGGCGGCGACGATTGCTTCGCGGACTTCGCCGCTGCAGGGTACTCTGGCAACAGCTGGCATACCGTCCTTGAGCCAGGGGTTCTTGAGCCGCTTGCGGGGTTCGACCTCGGGCAGGCCCGGGGGCGTCCGGTCGAAAAGGAAGTGGTAGAGGCCGATAAGTCTGTCAGTGACTGCCGCCATGGTTTAAGATTATAGTCGATGGAGGCGGGTGTGAGAAGGCGGTAATATCGGCACCGGCCTCCCTTTTTGGGTGTGGTAATCTAATGGGCATGGGTATCGACCGGATTATTGTCATCGGCGCCGGGGCCAGCGGCATGATGGCCGCTGGACGTGCCGCGGAGTGCGGCGGCCGGGTGCTTCTTCTCGAGAAGATGGAACGCCCGGGTAAAAAACTGCTTATCAGCGGTAAATCGCGCTGTAACCTGACCAACAGTCAGGAGCTTGATGGTTTCGTCAGCCAGTACGGGCTGAACGGACGCTTCCTCCACGGAGTCTTTCACCGGTTTTTCCG
>Ga0185342_1000900_pt1 | contig 13614 bp, 12 predicted proteins | sample ConPoolayeEmetaG_FD_128045 | JGI IMG/M metagenome (GOLD analysis project Ga0185342, IMG submission 128045) | Hot spring microbial mat communities from California, USA to study Microbial Dark Matter (Phase II) - Cone Pool mat layer E metaG... ...
TATATTGCCTCTGCTCCTAAAAGTAACAGCGCATATCTGGGGATCTCCGCAGCGCTGGAAGATGTGGAAAAGAAGACAGTTCCTCAAGTTCCATTTCATCTGAGAAATCCTGCCTTCTCGGGGGCAATCGAACTTGGATACGGCGAGGGATACAAGTATCCCCATAATTTTCCTGGACATTTTATCCCACAGACCTATCTTCCCCAGGGATTTGAGGATAAAATTTATTACGAGCCTTCTTCTGAAGGGCATGAGGCAAGAATCAGGGAAAGATTAAAGAAATGGTGGCCCCAAAAGAGGGGAAAAGAAAATTACTTTTCGTCAAAAGAGGAAAAAAAAGAATAGAGAGGAAATATAATATGATAAACAAGAAAAGGAGGGTTAAATATGGACGATAACAAGGGTATTGGATTCATTTTTGGGCTTCTGGTAGGCTCACTGGTCGGTGCCGCTATAGCTATCCTTCTTGCCCCCCGCTCCGGAGAAGAAACGCGGGAATTGCTCAAGGAGAAAGCACTAGAGATGAAAGATAAAGCAACCGAGTTTGCCAGCAAATTGGATGTGAATGCAGAGGAGATTTATGAAAAAACAAAGCATGCTGCAGGGGAAATTTACGAAAAAGGCAAGCAGGTAGTAATGGAGAAAAAAGAGCAGGTTTTGGACGCAATTGCCAGGCATACAAAAAAAGCCAACCAGCCATCTGAAGAATGAGATCGAAAGGAGGAGCCTCTTATCGTGGACATAAAAGTAACCTCCAAAAAATTGAGCGAAAAAGTTCACTCGGTTGAAGTCCACGGAGAAATTGATGTCTATACCTCTTCAAAGGTAAAGGAGAAAATAGGCGAGCTCATAGAAAAGGGAATTTATATCCTGATCATTAACCTTGAGGAAGTCCGATATATTGACAGCACTGGTCTGGGTGTTCTCATTGGAGCTTTGAAAAAAGTCAAAGAGCATGATGGAAATATTGGATTGATCTGTACTAACCCTCAAATAAGAAAGATCTTCAATATAACTGGGCTGGTGAAGATTTTCGGACTCTATAAAAGTGAAGAAGAGGCTCTGGGTAAGATATCTCAGGGGTAAACCGTCCGATGGCAAGGACAGGAGAAAACTTCATAAATCTTAAGGTTCCAGCCAAGCCTGAATATATAGGAGTTATCCGTCTAGCCATTGCTGGTATCGCCGACCGACTCGGCCTGAACTGTGAATCTGTTGAGGATCTAAAGCTGTCTGTCACTGAAGCCTGCACAAGTATCATCCAGTTTTCCAAAGACCCCGCTCTCATCCTGATGGAATGTTATATTGAGAAAGAAAATCTGTATCTTAATATTAGTGATGGAAAATTACTCCCGAAGGATAATGAACTTTTCCAATGCGGCAAGAATCATTATGAATCATTAACAGAGGCTAACATGGGTATTTACCTTATAAATGCCCTCATGGATGATCTCCACTACTGTATTGAGCCCGAAAAAGGTATTTACATCAGGATGGTAAAACGCCTCTCAACTGGTGAGCCTATTGAACAATAAAATTTCGACCTCTCCTGAAAAACCCGAAAAAACTACCATCAGAGAAATGTTGAATGAATATTTCTCTACCCGCAATCCTGATCTGAAAAACAGAATTGTTCTTGCTCATATGAATCTGGTCAGATTTTTAGCCGCCAGGTTTTTGAACCGAGGTGAATCCATTGAAGATCTGATCCAGACAGGCTATTTCGGACTGATTAAAGCAGTGGAAAGATACGATCCCGAAAAAGGAGTTGAATTCAATACCTACGCTGTTCCTACTATAATCGGAGAAATAAAAAGATACCTGCGGGACAGGGAGTGGGTTTTGAAAGTTCCCCGTAAATTACAGGAATTGAATATTTCAGTGAATAAGACCATTGATGATCTGACGGCATCCCTGAATAGATCTCCAACCATAAGCGAAGTTGCAAAAATACTGGGCGTAACCGAAGAGGAGGTTATAGAGGCGCAGGAATTGGGACATTCTCACCGCCCTCTATCTCTCAATACAGAGTTTGAGATGGAAGAGGATAGCAGGTTTGCAAACCTTATTGGCTTTCTGGGCAGAAAAGATGAAAATCTTGAAATGCTCGAAGATAGAATAGCCCTCGAGAAAGCTATCAGCAGTCTTAGCAAGAGAGAACAATTGATTCTTCAACTAAAATACTTTGAGGGAATTACCCAGACCAAGATAGCAAAAAAAATGAATACATCCCAGATGCATATTTCCAGATTAGAGCGGCGAGCGCTGAACAAACTAAGGGCTATCCTGAAACAGGATTAGGCTTCTGTATATTTATCAGGATTTTCCATTGGGCTCATTGGCGATAATCCAGACGCACGCTTTGCCCATATACCAGATTCAGCTGGATTGAGGTTTCCAGCGCTGAGATCCGCCAGTTTCTCTTCTACCGATTTTACCCTTTCAGCGGAATCCTTTTCTTTCTTCTTGCCTACTATAATATTGCCAATAATCTTTACAGCAGACTCTGCAATGCCGCCAGGTGTAGCCCATTCTGCCATATCCTTCAATTTATCTTCAACTGTTTTGGGTTTTTTGGGTTCATCTTCTTCTTTTTTCTTGTTTGTATCCTTGACCTGCATATAAACATCAAATACTGCCTTGGCGATGGGAATAGCCACGCTCAAGATTCCTGCAGGAGTTGCAATTCCTGCAGCTGATGCTACCACCAGACCCACGCAGGCAGCAGTTGTCGCTGCTCCAGTGGCTGTATCCAGTACTCCGTCAACCAACTTTTTGGTTCTTCCCTCATCCTTAGGAGTCTCTAATGCCTTGAATATCTCTTTTGCTCCCTTGAAAGCCTTGTAGCTTCCTCCGAGAACACCTATTTTTGCAGCAACTTCCGCCCCCAGGAGACCCCACAGGAAGGGTCTAGCGCCTTTTCCCTTTGCGGCTCCCCATGCTTCCCATCCAGCGACATTGGCCGCAAATCCCAGTCCAAGTTTTACAGGCTTCTCAATAACCAGTTTAGCTGAATGCAGACCGTCTATGACCTTTTCTGATACTCCAAGTGATCTCAAAAATTCATGGAATTTGGTATCCTTCGCGATGGAAGTCAGGAATTCATCCCACTGGGTATCCTTTGCAAAATCTGTCTCCTGATAGCGATGAGTCTTCTGGTATGTGGGAGGTGGGAACGCCACTGGCGCCTGGTCAAAACCGTAATTGTGGGGAAGATATATAGAAAGACCATGGGAATTTTTTTGGGGTTTGCCCACATGTTGTTCAGCAATAACGGCAGATTTTACCGAGTCCATGACCCGTTGGGCAGCTTTCTTTACTTCCGCATCGGTAACTCTGGAATCTGCGATAATTTTCTCTGCAAAATCATAAATATCCCTGTAATCCACATATGGCTTGTAATAAACAGCCTTGCAGTAACTCTGAGTTTTCTTGAGAATTTCCCTGATTACATTTTTGTCCATTTTGCTAGCCATAAGCGAAGAAGCAAGTCTATCTACCGATTTTTTGACATCAGATATTTTTTTCAAATCAATTGCAGATTGTGTGGGGGTGAACATTTCTGCGCCAGGTTGAACTGCTGTTTCATATACATAAAGTTTGGCTACTTCTTCTGGGGTTAATTTATCTGCGCCCTCCTGAATATCCTTGAGTATAGGAGCATAGGGCGTGGCTGCTCCTGCTTCATTTTCCTCGGAACCTATGAGTATATTGGCGCTGTCCTTCAGTTGATATGCAACTTCAGTCTGAGCCATCAAACAGGCGTCAAAGGCGACTATATCAATCTTCTTGCCAGCTGTTTTGGCAGCATCATCAAGAACCTCGGCAAGCTTCTTGTTGGAAATTATATTCCCTGTCTTTTCATCCTGCATTGAACCCATGAATCCTGCCCCGTGATCCATAAGCACTACCATGTAGTGTTCAGCAGGGTAATTCTTTATACCCCAATTCAGAAAATCTTTGAGAGTCTTTGGATCTCCCATATCAACTTCGCCCAGATCTTCTTTAACTGGTGAAACAATATTCTTGGTGAAAGGAGGTATAATCCAGTGAATCATTTCTTCGTTGGGATCCAGGGGTTTAGGGTTTTTCACAACTTCGTATCTTTTCGCTCCGCTCCAGTCCTTGGTATTTTTATCGTACCACTTATTTGGTCTTGAAAGCTGAGCCACAACATTGACATCCTTATTTGAGCCGACGGTCTCTAACTGCCTCATGGTTGCCGTGGCAAGTCCCTGAAGATTATTATTGCCGTCCATGTAAAAAAGAACAGTCCATTTTTTGGAAGGAGGTGCCGTTTTCTCCTTTGCGGGAGGTGAAGATTTCATTACCTTTGTTTTGGGCGTTGATAACTTAACTGAATCTTCCGTAACAGGAGCTACCTTTTCCTTTGCGGAATAAGACTCTGCCTTCACGGGATCCAGAGGCTTGGGCTTTCCCCCTATTTCGGAAATTAAATTATGGTTGATTTTTTCTATACCCAAAACAATCCCCTCACTTCCATTAAAGGAATATCCTATTAAATAAATTATAAACGATACTGGTGTTAAAATCAATTAAAATCAAAATAAATGTGTTACAAAATTGTTAACATTCTGCCAGCAAAGAGAGAAGGAGAGGTTAATTTGGTTCATAATTATATAAATTTCATTAAATTATAATTTTTGTTAGTCTGTTAGCAGGAAATCCAATTTTTATAACTAATTATTAATGTCTTAAATTAAATTTTAATAAGGAGGTATTTATGAAAAAATTTATGATTTTTATGGCGGCAACTGTTTTTTTGGTGACTGTGGTATGGGGTATATCACACGCGGGAGATGAAACCCTGGGAAACAACAGTTTTTCACTGGGAATCTGGCCACTGACCATATCAGGGGGAGTCAACCTGGGGGGGGCTGTCAACCTTGATGTTAAAGGCGATCTCCAGATGAAGGATGCATCGCCTATTCTCTTTGCATTGTCCCATAAATTTAATCCCAGGTCGTATCTGGATATCAATTACTTCGAGATTAATAATACCGGCACAGCAACCTTGACCAAGACCTTCATGTATAATAACAAGAACTTTTTTGCAGGCGAAATTGCCAACTCCTCGCTAAGAATGACCTTGCTGGAATTTCTGTATAATGGTCTTCTTTCAGGAAAAGAAAGCACCAGATTGGATTATCTCGTAGGATTAAAATCAATTGGTTATAACGCAACCATAAATGATCTGTCAACGGGTGTTTCAGCATCCTATACGGGGAATAATTTTATTCCCGAAATAGGACTCAAGGGCACTGTTAAATTCACAGACAAGGTTAACGGTTTCTTGAAATTCCTCTGGATCAGCGGCAATTCTGGTTCATCCAGTATCTCTCACCAGGACCTGTATCTGGGGCTTGATTTCCTGTTAAGTTCACGCTGGAATGGAACTTTTGCCTACAAGAACATGTTCTTTTCTGCAAAAGACAGCAATAATCAAAACAGTCTTTCACTGAATTATCAGGGTCCTGTGTTGATGTTCCAGCTTAAATTCTAGAATAAGTTTATCTCATGATGATGATGAACTAGCGATAGTCTGATGAACTTGATTCTGTGGTAAGGCGCTTGCAGACCGACCAGGAAAGCATGGGCAAAGTTCATGGCACTGTTATCTGGAAAAGCATAATAAATACATAAAAATTGATTGAAGAAGTGTCAGAGCGCTTCTTCCTTTTTTAGATAGGATTCAAGGAAGGTTCTGAATTGAGGAACCAGGTTTATATCACAAAGATTATCAGGATATGCCCAGATGAATTCATCATGCTCCAAGCTCAATTTTATTTTTTTATCCGATTTAACCCTTCCCTCCATTATGAGATATGCAATCTTTATATCGGGCTTCTCGGACTCGGCTGCACCTGCCACTTTCTTAAGAGAGATATTCAAGCCTGTCTCCTCGTAAACTTCTCTGAGCAGAGCCTCATCAAAGTTTTCTCCAGGATCTATTTTCCCTCCTGGAAGATCCCATCTGGCAGCATTCGCTCTGGAGGTGTCAGATCTTTTTAGCAGAAGGCAACGACCTCTCTCATCGAGAATTACAACCTTAACGGATAAAGAATATCTTTTTTTCATTTCAGCTGAATATTTCTTCCGCTCCTCGATACTTTCCTTTGTTATGGGATATTTATTTCTTGCAGGTGAATGGCGCTGAGCGTGCACCGCCCCGCAGCAAGAATGTGAATGAAGGATTACTCTACCTGCTGGCGAATTTAATACTTTCTAAATTTTCTAAAAATCCAGGAAGGAATCGAATAGCAATGTGGAAAAGTAATGACCTCAGGGAGAGTTTTCTTGAGTTCTTTGAGTCCAGGAAGCACCTGAGAATGCCCAGTTTCTCTCTGATCCCTGTCAACGATCCTACCCTGCTTCTCATCGGCGCAGGAATGGCGCCTCTCAAGCCATTCTTCAAGGGAGAGGAGGAACCACCGTCTAGAAGGATCACTACCTGCCAGAAATGCGTGAGGGCTGATGATATAGAGAGAGTTGGCAGGACATCCCGCCACCATACCTTTTTCGAAATGCTTGGAAACTTCTCCTTTGGTGATTACTACAAGGAGGAAGCCATAACCTGGTCATGGGAATACATGATTGAAAAACTAAAATTGAATCCTGCCAGAATGTGGGTAACAATTCACACTGACGATGAAGAGGCTTTTAAAATCTGGAAAAACATGGTTGGCGTTCCTCCCGACAGGATAATACGGTTAGAGGATAATTTCTGGGGACCGATAGGGCTGACTGGACCATGTGGTCCATGTTCCGAACTGTGCTACGACAGGGGAGAGGAATGGAGTTGCGGAAGGGATGACTGCAAGCCAGGCTGCGATTGCGACAGGTATGTTGAAGTCTGGAATCTGGTATTTACGGGTTTGAATAAAAACGAGAGCGGTGAATATCTACCCCTGCCAGATAAGTGCATTGACACGGGTCTTGGTTTTGAGCGCTTGGTAATGCTTATGCAGGATAAAAAATCTCCCTTTGAGACAGAACTTTTTACACCTATTATTAATCTGCTTGAGGAGATGTGCGGGAAAAAACCAGGGGGGAATTTTGATATTTCTGTAAAGATAGTGGCAGATCACATCCGTGCCATAGCCTTTATGCTAGCAGACGGAATAGGTCCTTCAAACGAGGGAAGAGGTTATGTCCTCCGTAGAATACTGAGGAGGGCAGCTCGCCTGGGGAAAGTACTGGGAACCCAGACAGGTTATCTATCAGCACTGGTTGATCCTGTGGTGGAAACAATGGGTGGAATTTATCCCGAATTGAGAGAGAGAAAGGATTACATTAAAACCATAGTGCGACAGGAGGAGAATAATTTTGAGAAAACCCTTGAGCAGGGTTCTTTATTCCTTGCCGAAAAGTTAGATCTACTCCTGAAAAAGGGAGAAACTATATTGTCAGGCGAGGAGGTTTTCAGACTCTATGATACCTGTGGTTTTCCATGGGAATTAACAAGGGAGATGGCGGCGGAGAGGGGAATCTCCATTGATCTGGAGGGTTTCAATCGCCTGCTGGAAGAACAGAAGGAGCGCGCCCGTGCGGATCAGGAATCAAAACTTATCCTGAAATCGTGTGTGTCTTTAAACCTCAAATTTGCTTCCACGGAATTTGTGGGTCACGAAAGAATGTCAGTTGAAGCTGAGGTTCTTGAAATTCTTATGGATGGCAATATGATATCTGAAGCACAGGAAGGCGACATTATTGACATCTTTCTTGATCGAACGCCGTTTTATGGTGAAAGCGGAGGGCAAGTCGGAGACACCGGAATAATGGAAGGGCTTAACGGAAATCCTTTAAGGGTGGAAATTACAGATACCATCAAGACGCTTGACGGTCTTTACATCCATCGAGGAAAAGTAATATCAGGAAAGATTATGCCTGGCAATAAAGTTATGGCAAGAGTTAATGAGGCTAGAAGAAAAGAGATCATGCGCCACCACTCAGCAACTCACCTTCTGCAGGCGGCGCTCAGAGAAATTCTTGGAAAACATGTTTCCCAGGCAGGATCTCTGGTTTCTCATGATTATTTCAGGTTCGATTTCTCCCACTATCAGGCTCTATCAGCTGACGAAATAACAAGAATTGAACGCATGGTCAATTCAATGATTCAGGAAAATCAACCCATAATTATCACTGAGATGAATTACGATGATGCATTAAAGAAAGGAGCACTTGCCTTCTTTGGAGACAAATATTCCCAGACGGTCAGGGTTGTCGAGATGGGCGCGTATAGTCGAGAACTTTGCGGGGGAACTCACGCTGCAAGCACGGGCGAAATAGGCTGCTTCAAGATCATTTCCGAAAATGCTATTGCAGCAGGAATAAGAAGAATTGAAGCAGTAGCGGGTATGAGTGCAATTGAATATTTTCTGAAATCTGTTCAGATTCTCAAAAACCTATCCCAGGATTTAAAAGTCAACTTCGAGGAAATACCATCTTCAATTGAGAGACTTAAGGCTCATTTGAAAGAGTCAGAGAAGGAAATGGACGCTCTCAGGAAAGAAATCTCTATCCTAAGGGCATATGACATTCTATCATCAGCAAGAGAAGTGGGGGAAGCAAAGTTTATCTTGGCTGAAGTTCCAGGAGCAACTCAGCAGATAATGAGGGAGATGGGAGATCGCCTGAAGGAAAAGATTAAATCAGGGGTGATTATCCTCGCCTCGGAGGTGGACGGTAAGGCGTCTCTCCTGGCAATGGTTACGCCAGATTTGATAGAGAAGGGGCTGAATGCAGGAAAGATTATAAGCCAGATTTCTCCGCTGGTTGATGGAAAAGGCGGCGGGAGAGCGGATATGGCTCAGGCGGGAGGGAAAAATCCTGCCCGGCTGAAGGATGCTCTAAAAAAAGCGGAGGAGATCATTGGAGGTTCCTTTTCTCAATGAAAAAGATAACAGCTCCAAAAGGCACAGATGATATACTCCCTGATGATATTTACCGCTGGCAATGGATTGAGGCAAAAGCAAGGGAAGTAGCAGAACGATATGGATACAGGGAAATCCGTTTTCCAATTTTTGAACATACCGAATTATTCACTAGAGGTATCGGGGAGGCAACCGAGATCGTGGAAAAGGAGATGTACACCTTTCCTGATCGCTCTGGCAGGAGCTTGACTCTCCGCCCCGAGGGAACAGCATCGGTTGCAAGGGCTTTCGTGGAAAAAATAAATCCAGGCACTTTATGGAAAGTCTATTATCTAGGACCCATGTTTCGTTATGAAAGACCCCAGGGAGGAAGGTTCAGACAGTTTTACCAGATGGGTGTGGAGGCAATAGGCTCTGCCGCTCCTGCGCTGGATGCTGAAGTGATTAGCCTTGCGGTAGATTTCTTTCAGAACCTAGGACTTAGGAATCTCATGGTGGAGATGAACAGCATAGGATGCTGCAAATGCCGTCCTGTCTATAAAGAAACATTGAAATCGTTTTTCAAGGATAAATTGAGCAGTTTATGCAATGACTGCCAGAGAAGATTTCAGAGGAATATTTTGAGAATCCTTGATTGCAAGAGGGATGAATGCAGAAAAATTTCAGCAGATTCCCCCAGCGTATTAGAGCATCTCTGCCTCGAATGCAGGGAGCATTTTAAATCCGTCCAGAAACACCTGGAGTTAATAGGACTGAAATACCGTTTGAATCCCTTCATCGTCCGGGGACTCGATTATTATACCAGGAGTGTCTTCGAGATTGTATCTGAACATTTAGGAGCCCAGAGTGCCCTTTGCGGAGGAGGTCGTTACGACGATCTGATAGAGGAGCTCGGAGGGCAACCCACGCCTGCAGTCGGATGGGCGCTTGGGATGGAGCGAACTATCATGGTGCTGGAGAGGGAGGGTGTTTCCATTCCCAGACCTCGCCTGAAGGCGTTTATTATTGCCATAGGCAAAGAAGCGGAAGGTCGGGCTGAAAAATTGCTATACAGATTGAGAAGAAATGGATTTTCAGCTGACAGGGATTTTCAAGGGAAAAGCCTCAAGGGACAGATGAAGCAGGCTGACAGGCTTGAAGCCGATTTTGCCCTGATAATCGGAGAGGATGAAATAAAGAACGATGTGGTAAGCATCAGGAATATGTTAACAGGCGAACAGAAACAGGTAAAACTTGAACTGGTGGAAAATGAACTTAAAAGATAAAACAGAAATTTTTCAAAAAATGATGGAGATTATTGAAAAGAATAACCTTGAAGAACTTACAATCGCGGTTGATGATTTCAGTATCTCTATAAAAAGAGGAGTAGAACGCCCGCAAGATTTTTCATCCATCATTTTGCCCGATGCAGCTGCAGCGGATGAAAAGAAGGATCACAGGGAGGGAGTTTTCCCCGTGGTTTCGCCAATTGCAGGTGTTTTCTACAATTCCCCAAGTCCAGGATCACCTCCTTATGTCGAGATTGGAGATAATGTGAAATCGGGGCAGATAATCTGTATTATAGAGGCAATGAAGGTCATGAATGAGATCTCCTCCGATTGTTCAGGAAGAATTATCGAGATTCTGGCAAAAAATGGAGAACCAGTCAGGCAAGGTCAGGAACTTTTTCTAATTGAACCAGCATCAGGGGTGGGCAGTCAATGAAATCAATGACAATTTATAAAAGGCTTCTCAGCTATCTGAAACCATACTGGAAGCACATGCTTGGCGCTCTTTTGATCACTTTTCTCCTGAATGCTTCAACGCTGATACAGCCAATCATGCTGAAGGCACTCACGGACAAGGTGTTAATCGGCAAGGATTTTCTTGTGCTCAATCTGGTTGTGGGCGGGTATCTCCTTTTGGTGATACTCAGGGGAGCATTTGCATATTTCCAGGGATACATAATGAGTTATGCCACCCAGCGTGCTGCTACAAACCTCAGGTTCGATGTTTTCAAGCACCTTCAGAGCCTGCCTCTTAAATTTTATGAAAAAATGAGACTGGGCGAGATTCATTCCAGGGCAACCAATGATGTTCTTATAGCAGGACTTCTTTCCAACAGCCTGGTGACATTCGCCAATGACACCATCGTTCTGATCGGCTCTATCGGATGGATGTTTTACAAGGACTGGAAGATGACTCTTCTCAACCTGGTGGTCAGCCCCCTGATTGCTATGGCTGTCGCCAACTTCGGAAGGCTCATCGGACAGATAACAGAGAAACTTCAGGCAAAGGTAGCTGATATGTCTAGCATCATTTATGAGGCAATCTCTAGCATGAAAGTGGTAAAAACGTTCACGCGTGAGAAATATGAGATACAGAGATTCAGGAATAAGAACGAGGAAAACTTCGGGACACAGATGAAGTTGAGCCAGTTTGCACTCACCCAGACACCTGTGGTTGAATTTCTGGCAGCACTGGGAATTGTTATCGTGGTGTGGTATGGCTCTCTCCAGATCATTCTTGGCAAGTTCACCATGGGGGACATGATGGCATATTGGGGATTTATGGTGCTCGCCGCTCAGCCTCTTAACAGGGTAACAGCAACTTATGCCAACTTTCAGCAGGCAAAGGCAGCCGCCAGGAGAATATTCGAGATAATGGATCTTCCTCCAGAAGTGCAGGATCCGCCAGATGCAGTGGAGATTCCGCGTATCGAGGGAAGGATCGAATTCGATCATGTTTATCTTGCATATGATGACGAAAATTATGTATTGAAGGATATTAATATCAAGGTCGAGCCAGGAGAGGTCATCGCAGTTGTGGGTCCAAATGGCGCTGGCAAGACCTCCATGATGAATCTTATTCCTCATTTCTATACTTCCCAAAAGGGCACCCTGAAAATTGATGGCTACGATATTAAAAAAATAAAACTCAATTCTCTGCGCCAGCAAATCAGCATCGTTCCCCAGGAGACAGTTTTATTCCTTGGAAGCATAAGAGATAATATAGCCTATGGAAAGCTGGATGCATCGGAAGAAGAGATAATTGCGGCTGCAAAAGCTGCCAATGCGCATGATTTCATAATAAAACTTCCCAGGGGATACGATACCAACACTGGAGAAAGAGGGCTTCTCATATCAGGCGGACAGCGTCAAAGGATAGCCATAGCCAGGGCACTTCTCAGAGACCCCCGCATTCTCATCCTTGATGAGTTCACATCGGGAATTGACACCGAATCGGAGAACCTGATCCAGGAAGCAATCGAAAGATTGATGAAGGGAAGAACCTGCTTCATAATTGCCCACCGCCTCAGCACGGTCAGGAATGCTGACAGAATCATCGTTCTAGACCAGGGCAGAATTGTGGAAGTCGGCAATCACATGGAGCTTCTCGCTCGTGGAGGCTTCTATACCCGTCTCTATGAAGCGCAACTGCAAAATCTGGAAGTTGTTTGAGAGATGAAAATTCTAACTGTAGTCGGGGCGCGTCCCCAGTTTATTAAAGCGGCACCTGTTAGCAGGCAGTTGCGAAAGGAACACCAGGAAATACTTCTTCACACAGGTCAGCACTACGATTACGGGATGTCCAAAATTTTTTTTGAAGAACTTGAAATTCCCGAACCTGATTACAATCTTAACATCGGCTCAGGAAGCCATGGACGACAGACGGGACAGATGCTTATAAAGATCGAGGAGGTTCTCTTCGAGGAATCTCCAGATATGGTCATAGTATATGGAGACACAAATTCTACACTGGCAGGAGCTCTGGCGGCAGGGAAACTTAAGATTCCCCTCGTTCATATTGAGGCAGGAATGAGAAGTTTCACAGATATGCCCGAGGAGATAAATCGGGTTCTGACCGATCATCTTTCCCGATTTCTTTTCTGTTCAACAGGAACTGCAGTGAAAAATCTCGAGCGGGAGGGATTGACTGAAGGAATTTACCTGGTGGGCGATGTGATGTATGACGCTCTCCTTCATTACAGGGAGAAATCAGAGAAGGAGAAAATAATTTTAAAAGATCTGGGAATCAGGAAGGGAGAGTTTTTGCTTCTGACACTACATCGGGCGGAAAATACCGATAATATAAATAATCTGCATTCGATTCTGGATGCTCTGGCGACAATAGAAGAACAAGTTATATTTCCCGTCCATCCCAGGACAGAGAAAGTGTTGAAAGAAGCTGGAATCTTCGAAAAAATTAAAAATCGCAACATCATATTCATTGAGCCGATTGGTTACCTCAAGATGCTTTATCTGGAAAGAGCCTCCAGGATGATAATTACTGATTCGGGCGGAGTGCAGAAGGAGGCATACATATTGGGGGTGCCCTGTGTGACTCTAAGGGAGGAAACCGAATGGGTGGAGACCGTTCAGGCAGGATGGAATATCCTGGCTGGAACAGAGAGAAGAAGGATAATAAGAGCAGTAAGAGAATTTAAACCTCTGGGCAAAAGACCCTTTTTATTTGGGGACGGAAAAGCGGCGTTGAAAATAGCTTCGATAATAAATCAAGAGATTATGCGGGAGGTTTAGAATGCTCGAAGTTGACATTGCCGAGAAGTTGAAGGAAAAGATTGAAAAAAAAACCGCTAGAATAGCGGTTGTTGGTCTGGGATATGTGGGACTCCCATTGGCTATAGGTTTTGCCAAGGCGGGTTATCAGGTCAGGGGCATTGATGATAACCCGAATAAGAACCAGATGGTGAATGAGGGAAGAGATTATATAAATAACG
>Ga0185342_1000901_pt1 | contig 13594 bp, 9 predicted proteins | sample ConPoolayeEmetaG_FD_128045 | JGI IMG/M metagenome (GOLD analysis project Ga0185342, IMG submission 128045) | Hot spring microbial mat communities from California, USA to study Microbial Dark Matter (Phase II) - Cone Pool mat layer E metaG... ...
GCCAGCATGCTGGCGGCCATGTCTTCGACTAGATCGGCAGTCTTTTTCTCGGTCATCCCGTAGCCATGGTGCTCGGATATGTAGCCGAACTGGTCGCCGCGAGCCGGCACCGCCAGGCCGATCCCGGCCGAAACCAGCCGGTTCGGCTCGTCGGTCCGGGCATCGGCCATCACGCAGTAGGTGATTTGGCCGGGAATGAGTCGGGCCAGACCCAGCTTGCGCGGGATGATCTTGCAGCCGGGGGGAAAGATGCTGGAGACCTTGACCAGGTTGCACTGCGCGATGCCCGCGTCGCGCAGCGCGGCCTCGAAGGACTCCAAATTGTGGCGGTGCTTCCCCACGCCGCGGGTGAAGAAAACGCACTTGGGGACCATCAAGTCCATGCGCTGCCCTCCTGCCTGCCTCGGCGTGCGCTAAGGTGCGGCTGCGGGTAGCCTGCAACCTGGCTCACGGCACCAGGCGTCCACTCGCTCGTCTGCCCGCACCGGGGCCGGATTATAGCCGGCAGGGCGCGGCCGACAACGGCAGCGCCGAAAAAAGACCCGCCCCGGCCCCACCCAGGCCAGGATTTGATCCTGCCCGGCTTTTTTTGAATACTCCCGACCGGAGCCTCGCACTCGGGTTTAGGCCCGAGTCGGTTTTTTCGGGAGCCAGAGCGTCTCGGTGCGATCCGGAGGGACGGAAGCTTTCTCGGGCTGGGCCGGCGTCCGTTGCGGGCGACGGCCTTGTCCGCTGCGCCGAACGTCTCCGATAATGCCTCGGGGCAGGCGAGGCCTCGCTGTATGTATCCCGCGGTCAACGCCTGGACGTTCTCGCAGACCGCTTCGGCGACCGAACAGTTGGAGGCCGCCGCCGCGGCCGGCTTCCAGGGATTTGAGCCGGTGTTGGGCCGGGATGGTCCGCTCCGGCCCGATACGCCCCTATGCGAGTTCGCCCGCCTGGCCGACCGGGCCGACCAGCTCGGTCTGCGACTGACCAGTTTGGCAACGGCGCTGTTCTGGGAATTCAACTACGCTTCTCCGACCCCGGCCGATCGTCAACGGGCCTGGGACCTGACCATCCGAATGCTGGACGCCGCCGCGGCCGCCCGGGCGGGAGCCATCTTGGTCGTGCCGGCAGTGGTCGGTACCAGCGAGGATCGGCAGCCGGTGGTTGGATATGCCGACGCGATGTATCGGACCATCGAGACCCTCTGCCAGCTTCGCTACGAGGCCGAGGCTCGAGCTGTGGTCTTAGCGGTCGAGAACGTCTGGAACCGCTTCCTGCTCTCACCGCTGGAAGCGGCCGAGCTTATCGACCGGGTCAATTCGCCCTATGTGGGCTTCTACCTCGACGTCGGAAACGTGCTGGCCTGCGGGTACCCGCAAGATTGGATTGCCGTGCTGGGCCGCCGGATCGCTCGCGTCCACGTGAAGGACTATGATCTGGCCCGGCCCGGCCCGGCAGGCTTCTGCGCCCCCGGCGAAGGGAGCGTCGACTGGCCGGCGGTCGTGCGTGAGCTGCTGGCCTGCGGCTATGATGGGCCGCTGACTTACGAGGGGCCGGGAGAGCCGGCCGAGATCTGCCGGCGGATAAAACGAATTCTTGCCGGCACTGGCCCTTCCGTGGTGAGCCTGTGAAGTTCGATCCCGCCAAGCTGAGGGCAAGCGTACACGTGGCCGACGGCGGCTGGTCCACCCAGTTGCAGATGCGGGGGTTGCCGCCCATCGTAATGGCCGAGACTGCCAACCTCACCCACCCGGACCTGGTGGTCGCCCTGGCTCGGGAATACCTGGATGCCGGGGCCCAATTCATCACTACTAACACCTTCGCCGCCAACCGGTCAAACCTCGAGCGGCGGAACGTGCCCTACGGCGTCTCGGAAATCAACGCGAGAGGGGCTGAGCTGGCCCGGCAGGCGGTCAAGGGCCGGTCGGCCCTGGTGGCCGGGTCGATCGGCCCCAGCGGCAAGATCCTGGCCGTTCGCGAGACCACGCCCGAGCAACTCGGACCGATCTTCGCTGAACAGGCTGAGGCCCTGGCTCAGGGCGGTGCTGATCTGATACTGCTGGAAACTTTTTCGGAGCTGGCCGAAATTTTGCTGGCATTGCGGGTCGCCAAAGACGCGACCGGACTTCCGGTCATCGCCAGCATGTCCTTCGACTCCGGGCCGCAACGTACCCGGACGATGATGGGGGCGGCGGCGGGAGAATGCGCGGCGGCTCTGGAGGACGCCGGGGCGGATGCGGTCGGTTGCAACTGTGGCGCCGGTATAGATTACGTTTTGCCAGCGGTGGTTGCCTTGCGGGCCGCCACCGAGCTGCCGCTCTGGGTGAAACCCAATGCCGGCCTGCCGGAGCTGGAAGAAGGCCGAGCGGTCTGGAAGCAGACGCCCCGCCAGTTCGCCGCCCGCTGGCCGCAGATTCTCGAGGCCGGCGCGAATATGGTCGGCGGATGCTGCGGAACCGGGCCGGAGCACATTCGACGTCTGGCCGCGATCGTAGCCAAGCGAACTAGAAGAAGCCCAAGCTGAGCGGCAAGAACGCGTCACCCTACCGGGTGGGCCCAGCGGTACGGTGAATGCCCCACGCCGATCCGATCGGCGCGAGCAAAGCCGACGCCCCTTGCCTAATTCGCTCAGTCACCGGCGCTGACCGCTGATGTGGTCGAACGCTCGAATGTTGCCGGACAGTCCAGAAATGCACCCGCTGCTCACGCGACGCCGATCGGCTCGCCGGACAGACCCGCGGCCGCTTCGTGCGACTCGCTGCCGGCATTGGCCAGCAGGTCGTAGAGGGCCTGCAACCACCGCTTCCGCTCCTTGAGATCGTCCTTGTAGGTTCGGGTGTGGTGGATCTCGGGGCCCAGCTCGCGAATCTCGGCGTCAACCAGCCGCAAGAGAGTGTCCCGCTGCTCGGGCGTCAGATGGACGGTCATGGCTGGTCCTCCTGTGGTCTCTCACTATAAGTATATCAGCTCACCGGGTTTGGCGGCCGGCGCTTCGCCGGTCGCAGGTCAAGGACACGTGGCCCCGCGGGCATAGGTTATTATGGGCGGTCTGAGGCGCGATCTGGACGTCGAATGGCCCACCCTGGGTAGCGATGGTCAATGGATCCGGCCGCTCAAATCCGGCGCAAACTCGGCTCACCCGGACGTGGTCGCTCGCGGCTGGCGCAAGGAATCGGGCTGTCTGCCGCCCTGTTGATCGGCCTGCTGCTGCGAACCGCATACCTCAGGGAGTTAGCTGGAACGCCAGACTTCTCGGTGCCCCTGGCGGATGCGGCGTTTCACGATTACTGGGCTCGCGGGCTGGTGACCGGCGACTGGACCCCACCCTCGGGCTGCGACGATCCACGAATTGGAAGCTCGCCGTATTTACGGCCACCGGGATACCCCTATTTCCTCGCCTTCCTGTATTGGGCGTTCGGCCCGGGCAACTACCTGGCGGTGCGGGTAGCCCAAATGGCACTGGGCTTGGTCAGCGTCGGCCTAGGCTACGCTCTGGCCCGGTCGCTATTCGGGCACCGAGCGGCCCTGATCTGCGCCCTGCTTCTGTCCGTCCACTGGGCATTTATCTACTACGAAGGAGAACTGCAAGAACCGTTTCTGCTGGTGCTGCTCGCGCTGTCGGCGTTGCTCCTGTTGCAGCGATGGGCTAGGCGGGCCACGGTCCTGCGTGGTCTGGCCGCCGGCCTGCTGCTGGGGCTGATGGCTCTGGTACGCCCCAACGCGCTGGCTTTTGTCCCGGTCGCGAGCCTGTGGATGTTCTGGGCGCTACGCCGCCGGGCTGGGCTGTCGCAGTCGGTCCGGTCCGCGGGTGCCCTGCTGCTGGGGGCGGCACTGGCGGTGGTGCCGGCCACGATCCGGAACTATGTCGTGTCCCGCGATCTGGTTCTGATCTCCGGCAACGGTGCCATCAACCTATACATCGGAAACAACCCCCTCAGCGACGGCTATACCGCCCGGATACCGGAACTCCGCGCCTGGACCGGACAGACCGTCTGGAGCTGGTTCATCTACAATCGAATCGTTCGGGCGGTCGAGGCGGAAGTCGGAAGGCCACTGAAGCACTCGGAAGTATCGGCCTACTTTCGCGACCGGGCCTGGCGATACATGTGCCAGAACCCGGGGCACTGTTTGGCCCTGGCGGTCAAGCGTCTGTTGCTGCTGCTCGGGCCGGCCGAGGTGGCCAACAACAAGGAGGTGCATTTCGAGCGCCGATTTTCCGCGATCCTGAGGTTTCTGCCCGGGTTTTCGCTGGCTCTCGCGTCCGGGGTACTGGGCTTGGCGATGCTCGCGAGGCAGCGTTGGGGCAAATCGCCCACGGGTCTGCCGGCGGCCGGCGGCCCGCCAGTGGATGTTCAATTCCATTTGCTTGTGCTGCTTTTTGTCGCGGTTTACTTGGCCTCATTCGTGCCGTTTCTGGCCGCTGAGCGCTTCCGGGTTCCGATAGTGCCATTTCTGCTGTTGTATGGCGGCTACGGTATGGGTCGATTGTGGGACCTGGCCCGGGCGCGGGAATTCCGCCGCCTGATAGTATGGGGTTTGGCCGGGACGGCGCTGTTCGCCGCAGCCCAAATCCGCTGGACCAGATACGAGCCGCACTTGGCGGTCTGGCACCTTGGTCGCGGGGAAGCATACCTGCTACGTGGCGATCGGCCTCGCGCGATCGAAGAGTATTACCGGGCGGTGAGCGCTGAACCTGGCTATGTGGCCGCGCGGCGGAGTCTGGCCGCCGTCCTGGTTCAGGCTGGCCGGTTGGACGAGGCTATCGACCAGTATCGCGCGGTGGTGGGGCAGACGCCGGAGGACCCTGACGCCTACCACGCCTTGGGGGGAGTGCTGGCGGAGCGCGGCCTGTTTGAGCAGGCGGAGGCGGCTTACCGCACGGCCCAGCGACTGGATCCGCAGTCGCCCGGACCGCATCTGAACCTGGGGAACCTGTATCTGGAGTGGGGTCGGGCGGACCTGGCGGCGGCCCAGTACGTCCGGGCCCTGGAACTCCAGCACAACCTGGCTGAGGCCCATTACGGGCTCGGGCGAGCATACCAGGCCCAACATGACCTGAACCGGGCCGAAGCGGCCTACCAGGCCGCCGTCCAGGCCAACCCGGCCTTTGTTGAAGCCCGGATAAATCTCGGCACCGTGCTGGCCGAGCGGCAGCAGTTCGAGGCGGCCATCGAGCAGTATGAACACGTTCTGGCGATCGATTCCCAGCGTTTCGAGGCCCATTACAACCTGGCCGCCGCCCTGGCTGCCCTTGGGCGAACTGAGCAGGCCATTGCCGCGGTGAAGCACGCGCTTGCGATTCAGCCAGAGAATGCCGCCGCACGCCAGATGCTCCGGACTCTTCAAGCTCGGTCCGGCAAGCCGCCCGGCTAGTCACACGACCGCCGCTCCACCTTGACGGTCGGCGCCGCCCCGGGCAAGATGCGGCCGCCAGGCCTGAATGAGCGAGGGCGAGCGGAGGAATGTGGTAGAGCTGACCGTGAAGCCGAGCAACAAAAGAATAGTGACGTGGACCGTCCTGGTTGCAGCAGGGCTGGCCGCGATAGGGTGGCAGGCGATGCGCCTGACACGTCCCCGAGAAGGGGTACTCAGACTGGCAACGGTTACCAAGCTGGACGTGGCCAGTCGCAGCGGAGAGATCAGCTTCGTTCACCCGCGCAGTGGGCAGCCGATGACGATTGCCGCCGAGCATATCCCCGCTGAGTGCGAAATCACCGTTGACGGTCGGCCTGCCACGCTCGCCGACGTGCGGGTGGGCGATACGGTGTCGGCCGGCGGCCTGATCTATCCCGATCACACCGTAAGTCCGCGATGGTTGCACGTGACCCGGGCCACCAGCACGACCCGGCCTGCTCCCCAGGCCGGCGAGGCGGGCGATCATTAACCGAATGGACGCCCACCAGCCAGGCCGGGAATCGCTCGCTGGAGGGCGGTTCAGGTACGGACTGGCGGCCTGGTTACTGCTGGCGACCGGCGGGCTAGCCCACCTGATCTATCTGATCAACGACTGCCCGCTCGACCTTTCCGGCGACGAAGCCCACTACTGGGAGTGGTCGCGACGGCTGGATCTCAGCTACTACAGCAAAGGTCCGCTGGTCGCCTACATCATCGCCGGCTCGCGAGTGCTGCTGGCGGACTGGTCGCAGCGGCTGGTCGGCAGCGAGGCTCTGGCAGTCCGGGTGCCGGCCATTCTGCTCTCGGTCGGCACCGGGCTCGGCCTGTACGCTCTGGGACTGGCGACCCTGCGCTCCCCCCGGCTGGCACTGGCCGGCGTCGCGATCACCTGCACGATACCCATCCTGGCGGTCGGGGCGGTTTTGATGACCATCGATGCCCCGCTGGCTTTCCTGTACGTGTGGGCACTGGTCGCGGTCGAACGCGGGCTGCGCGCCGGGCACACCCTGCCGTGGGTCTTGGCCGGGCTGCTGGTCGCTCTGGGAGTGCTGGCCAAATACACGATGCTCCTGATCGTCCCGACGGTTGCGCTGGTCATTTTGGTTGAAGCTGATTTTCGAGCGGTGTTACGCCGTCCGGGTCCGTACCTGGCTGGGGCTATCGGGCTGCTAGGCCTGGTCCCGATCGTGCTGTGGAATGCGAAGCACGATTGGGTGAGCTTCCGGCACGTTGCCGGGCAGGCCGGCCTGGCCGGCCGACGCTCTTTCGATCTGTCCGGCCCGGTCAGCTACCTGGCCGGTCAGGCGGCAGTGATCGGGCCGATCTGGCTGGCCGGCATGCTTTATGCCGTAGTCAGTCTGTGGCGCAGGCCCCGGGAGCCCTTAGAGCGGCATTCGGCCGGTTCGGTCCGGCTGCTATGCGTGGCGGCACTGGTTCCGTGGCTGGGGTTTCTGGCATTCAGCCCGCTGACCAAGATTCAGCCCAACTGGCCGGCGGTGGCCCTCCTGCCCGGGACGATGCTGTTGGCCTTATGGCTGTCACGACTGTGGAACCGGCCGGATCACCGGGTTCGGCGCGCGGGACGCGCCTTGGCGGTGGCCGGGAGCGTGGCCGGCTTGGCAACCGTGGTGGCAGTGCACTACAGCGAGTTCCTGATGCCGGTCTTCGCCTGGCTGGCCCGTAACCAGCCGCCCTGGAACCTGACACCGGTCGCCAAGTTCGATCCGACCGCCCGGCTGCGGGGCTGGTCGCAACTGGGGGCCGCGGTAGGCGAGATTCTTCGGGGTGAGCAGGCTGCGGGGCGCGACCCGTTCATCGCGACCGACGATTATCAGAGCGCCAGCGAGATAGCGTTTTACTGTCCCGGCCAACCCACGGTTTACTGTTTCCAGGCCGCCCTGGGCGATCGGCAAAGCCAGTACGACATCTGGCCCAACCCGATTCGCCAGCCGGAGGGTTTCCTGGGCCGGCCCTGCATCTATGTGGGTTCGCTCAAGCCGGAATTGACCGGCCAGGGCGGCTTGCCCCACGCGGCACTGCGACAGATCCGCTTGGCCGCTACCGTGGAGCACCGGGTCGGCGGGCATCTGGTGCAGGTCTGGCCGGTCTACGTGTGCGGAGAGTTCGCCGGGCTGCCGGCGGAGCTGACCGGCCGGGCCGGGAGGTTCTAGCATGGTCAGCAGACCCCGGCCGGTCGGGCCGGCGGCGCCGGCCGCGAGTGACCCGCCGTGCGGTGGTCAGCAGGCATGGGTCGCACGGGTCTGGCGAGCGCTGCCGCGGCCGGTGCCCTGGGCGTGGGTGATTTCGGGGCTGGTGCTGACCGGGGTCGGGTTCGCGGGACTGGATCGCTGGTTCTATGAGCAGGTTTCCCTGCGACTGAATACCGAGGGCATCGACCGTGACTTCTACCACGTCAGCCGCCTGTTCTGGGACGTCTGTCGTGGCGCGTTCGGCTACGGCCTGGCCGGGATCGCGATCGGAATCTCCCTCCTGATCCTGGATTCCGGTCGGAGCCGGGCCGTGCTGGCGGGATTCCTCGCCGTCCTGCTGACCGCACTGTCGGCCAATGTTGTCCAGCGGGCCGTCGGGCGAGCCCGCCCCAACCGGGCGGAATCTCACCTGACCTTCGCCCGTCCGCTTGCCGAACTGGTCAGCAGGAAGGGCATCTCGTTTCCCTCGGGCGAAGCAGCGACCGCGATGGCATTGGCCTGGGTGCTGGGACGCCTGCTGCCCCGGTGGAAAGGTGCCTTCTACGCCGCCGGCGCATTGGCGGCGAGCGCTCGACTGGTAAGCGGAGCACATTACCTCAGCGACGTCGCTGCGGGCTCTGTACTGGGCCGCTTGCTGTCGGCCTGGATTTTCAACCTCATCCGACCCGGCTCCAACGACGCTGGGCGGCACCGGGGCCCACCGGCCCAAATCGCTAACGAGGGTGGCTGAATCAACTCGCCCGATTCGCCAACCGGGGGTAGCGGCCAAGTCTGCACGAAATGCATGCTGTCGGAAACGCATAGCGCCGGACCTCCGAGTCCGGCAACTTTCTTCAGGCGGCCCAGCAGTTTGGCTGGCGTCGCACCGGAACCTGACCGCCATGGGACTCAAGCACTTGGCTTGGGTCAATCGAATCGCCACAGTCCGGCCTGGCGCGCCAGGCGGTGGGCTTCCGACAACTCCCTCATGGTCACCGGCCGGTTGATTTCGACAAAGCCAGGCCCGCCGTCGCTGGTCCGCGTCCCCACCCGGTTGGCCGGATGATACTGGGCCATTATGTTCACGTAGGTGTCCGGCGAGAGGTTATCCGCCAGCCAGCGGAAGATGGCAGCGCTCTCCTCGAGCAGGCCGGGCATCACCAGGTGGCGGATTAGAACGCCACGAGCGGCCACACCATCGGGCATGAAACGCAGCGGGCCGACCTGCCGGTGCATTTCGGCGATAGCCGCCCGGGCGTGATGGGCGTAGTCGCGGGCCCCCAGGTACCGCTGGCAGCACGGCTCGGTCCAGAGCTTGAAGTCTGGCATGTAGATGTCCACGATCCCGTCCAGCAGCCGCAGGGACTGTAGAGAATCGTAGGCGCTGGTGTTGTAGACGATGGGCAGCCGCAGGCCGGCGTCGACCGCCAGATACAGGGCTTCCAGCATCTGGGGCACGACATGCTCGGGGGTCACCAAGTTGATGTTGTGGCAGCCCTCGGCCTGGAGGGCGAGCATCATGTCGGCGATCTTACCCGGCCCATACTCCCGCCCCTCCACCAACTGGCTGATATCGAAGTTCTGGCAGAAGACGCACCGCAAGTTGCAGCCGGCCAGGAAGATGGTCCCGCTCCCGCGACTGCCGCGCAGGCAGTCTTCCTCGCCGAAATGCGGGAAGGCCGAGCTGACTCGAGCATGCCGGCCGATCTGGCAGGTCCCGGTCTGCCCGGCCAGCCGATCGACCCGGCAGTTGCGCGGGCAGACCTGACAGGAGCGGAGCGACTGGGTCGCCGCCTCGGCTCGGCGGCGCAGCTCCCCGGGGCTCAGCGTCAGGTACGCCGGCCGGAAGTCGTCGAGTTGGAATCTCGCATCGTCGACGGACACAAGCCGTTTCCCGAGACCCGCCGGGGCCGCTGACAGTTTAGCCGGTCAGCCGGCGGCCGGTGCAAAGGTGCCTGGGGCGACGACCTGGCGGGCGCCGAACGGGAGGTTCCTGCCAGCCCGATAAGCCACGGAGAAAAAATCATGCTGGGCATCATCCCGCGAAACTCGGCCTTCTTCGACCTGTTCGAGAAAGCCGGCGCGGCGCTGCAATGCACCGATGGAAGGGCGCATCCGGATTCACCCCCCGGGCCCAGGCGGCGCTTTATACTCGCGTGTCATTGTGGCATACAGCGCCGGCACGATCACCAGGGTCACCAGAGTGGCCACCAGCAGACCGAAGATCTGCACGTAGCACATCGGCTCCCACAGCGGTCCGCCCCGCACGGCCAGCGGCACCAGCCCGCCGACCGTGGCCAGCACGGTCACCAGTATCGGGCGCATTCGGACCAGGGTGGCCGCCGTCAGGGCCCATCCCAGGGGCTTGCCGGCCTGGCGCAGCTCCTCGATGCAGTCGAACAGGACGATGATGTGGCTTACGATCACCCCGGTCAGAGAAGCCACCCCCAGGAACGCCATAAAGCCGAAGGGAGCCTTGAAGATCAGCAGGCCCATCAGTCCGCCGACCACTCCGAACGGGATGGCGGCCAGGACGATCAGCGGCCGAATGGTGCTGTTGAACTGGATGACCAGCATCAGGTAGATCGCGGCCAGGCAGGCCGCCAGTGCTCGGCTCACCTCTCTGAACCCTTTGCGCTGCTCGTAGTACTCCCCGGCCAGCTCGTATCGGTAGCCCGGCGGCCAGTCCAAGGTCTCAAGCCGCGGGCGCAGTTGCTCCACGATCCGGCTCGGCAGAACGGGGGGCAGAACGTCGCACTTGACGGTCAGGCAGCGCTGGTGGTCGCGGCGGCGAATCTTGGGTGGAACCGATTCGATCTTGAAGTCGGCGATCTGCCGCAGAGGCACTCGCGCCCCGGTCAGCGAACTGATCACGTACATGTTGTAGAGGTCGTTTACGCCGCTCCGCTCCTCGTTACGCAGCCGCAGTTTGACGTCGATGAGCCGATCCTCCTGGCGCATCTGAGTGACCGCATAGCCGGATAGACCCGCGAAAAGCAGCCCGGCCACATCTTGGTTGGATATGCCCGTCAGGCTGGCCCGGTCCGGATTGACATTCAGGGACACCTGGGGAATCTCGGGGTCCCAGTCATCGTGCGGATCGTCCGACCCGGGAATGCCACGGAGGAGGTTCTTGACCTGTCCACCCAGTCGGCGGAGCTGCTCGGTGTCCGGGCCGAGGATCCGCACCTGCACCGGCAGGCCCACCGGCGGCCCGGTCTCCAACTGCTGGATGGTGAGCCGGGCACCGGCGATTTGCGCCGGCAAGGCCCGCTTGAGCCGGGCAACCACCGACCCGGTCTGCCGCTGGTCGCGGGTATGCACCAAGATCTGGGCGTAGTTATCGGCCCGCTGCTCCGGAACCACCGACAGCCAGAAACGGGGCCCGCCCGCCCCGACGAAAGTCGTATAGGAGTCGATGAACTGCCCCTCCAGCGACTCGATGCATCGCAGCACCCGCTCGGCCTCAGCCTGGGTCTGCCAGATCGGCGTGCCGTCGGGCAGGTACACGTTCACCGTGAAGACCCCGTGCAGGTCTTTCGGGAAAAAGGCCGTCCCTATCAAACGCGTCAGGGCAACCCCCACGGCCAGCAGCCCGGCGCAGATGGTCAGCACACGCCACGGACGCCTGAGCGACCAGATGGTGAAACGGCTGAATACTGCCGCCAGGCGGGCAAACAACGCGTCGCTGCCCAAGCCGGTCGGGACCGGCCGGGGCGGTCGGACAGGTGCTTGGCCCGTCTGGCCCCCAGCGGCCGAGTGCGCGACCCAGGTCTCCAGGCCGGGCTGGCCTCGCAACAGGTAGTAGCCCAGCAGCGGCATGAAGGTCATGGAGACGAACCGGCTGGCGATGAGGGACGCTGCCACCACGATCGGCAAGGAGTAGACGAATTCCCCGGTGACCCCACGGATTAGCAGGAGAGGAAGAAAAGCGACGCAGTTGGTCAGCGTGGCGTACAGGATCGCCCGAGCCAGCTTTTGCGGCCCCTGCCAGGCCGCCACGTCCCGTCGCACGCCCGCGGCCAGCTCGCGATTGATCGCGTCCGCCGCGACCACCGGATCGTCCACCAGCAGCCCCAGGGCGATGATCAGGGCCCCGATGGAAACCTGCTGGAGGTCGATGCCCAAAGCCTGGCATACGCCCAGCGTCAGGGCGATCGTGACCGGGATCGAGATCGCCACCAGCGTCGCGCTCCGCCATTCCATCAGCAACACGGCTATGACCACCACGATCACCACCGCCTCGATCAGGCAGTGGTTGAACTCGGCCAGCTTGTGGCGGACCTCAGCCGGCTCGTCGGCGGTGCGGTCAATACGCAAGTCGTCCGGCAAAACCCCCTCCAGCTCGGCCAGAGCCGCATCCACCTGTCGGGCGAAATCACGGATGTGAGAGCCCTTTACCTGGCGGACCACCAGCGTGATGGCCCGCGTGGTCTGAAGTTCGGACGCCTGCCCGCTGGCCCCGGAAGCCGAAGCGGCTCGTCCAACTGGCAACCCATCCCCAGCCTCGACGGTTTCCCCCGGCGCTGCTTGCGTACTTATGCCCAGCGTCCGCTCGGTCAGCCAGCGATACATCGGAGTCTGCGATTTGCCGCGACCAGGCGGGACCTTGATGGTGCGGAAGTTGAGCACGTCCGGCGGATCGACATATCCGCGAGTGATCTCGACCAGATCGCGCAGGTACAACGGGTACCCGCCGACATCGCCTGACTGGTCGTGTGCCAGGGCGCCGGTGCCGATCGCCAGCCTGCCCGCTTCGGCTTGCGGCTGGCAGATGCCGACGACCACGTCCCCAATCTCCTGCTCGCTCTTGAATTCGCCCGAAGGCCGGACGATCAGGTTCTGCTCCCGCAGGTCCAGCCGCCCACCGGGTAGATTGGTATTGCGTTGTTGCAGTCGGCTGATGATGAATTCCGGCCGGATGCCGAACTGGCTGAACCGCTGGCCGCTGTAGCCGAGGGTGACCTGTTCTTCCTGCTGGCCGACCTGCTCCACCTTGGCGACGGCGGGGAAGCGCTTCAGCCGGTCGCGAATCTGGTCGGCGAATTCCCGCAGCTCGCGATAGGTGTACTTCTCGCGGGCGTTGCGGCGTAGAGCAGGTTCCAGCTCGTCCAGCTCACGGATGAAGAAGCCCGGCCATACATCCGGATGCCATTGGCCAGCGGCCTGCGTCTGACGGGCCCAGGTCTCGACCACCCGGTCGAACTCCTCCGGCCCGCCCCGGAGCTGGAAATCGACGCACCCGGTGCTGGCGGCCTCCAGAATGCGACCGTCCGCAATCAGGCCGGTCTCGGTCAGCCGCTGCAACAGCGTCCGGCCCAGCCGCAGCATAGCACTGCGAGCCACCGTGCTGGGGTAAACCAGCACCCCGCTGACGCGGTTGGCCCGATACTCCGGCCGGCAGGCCGTCCGGGCCGGCTCCAGGACCTTCCGGATGGCCTGGGCCCGCAACTCAATCTCCAGGTCGGACACCGGCGGACTGCTGACCGTCAGCATCAGGGCCACCGTCTCGCCATAGTCGGTGTTCAACTGCGGCCGGACCGGCAGGTCGGCCACGCGCGGCAGGTCGGTCAGCTCGTCCAGCTTGGAATGCAGATCCTGCCAGACTGCGGCGGCGTTCTTCTCGCTTTCGCGCAGTTCCACGTAGACCACCGACAAGCCGGGGCGGCTGAGCGAGCTGACCGTCTCGACCGAGGGATTCTCGGCCAGCTTGCGCTCGATCTTCCGGCTCACCTCCTGCTCGACCTTCTCGGCCGCCGCCCCCGGATAAGGCGTGATCACCACTGCGTGCCGGACGGGAATGATCGGATCACGCCGCTGCGGCATGGCCAGGTAGGCCAGCGCACCCCACACCAGCGTGGCCAGCAGGGCGGTCCAGGCGACCGGCCGCCGATAGACGAAGAACTGGCTGGCTGTCACGGTGCCCCCTCACCGGCTTCGCCCGGCAGGACCCGCACCGGCATCCCCTCTTCCAGCCGCCACGCACCGGTCACGATCACTCGCTGCCCGATCTGGACCTCGCT
>Ga0185342_1000903_pt1 | contig 13571 bp, 8 predicted proteins | sample ConPoolayeEmetaG_FD_128045 | JGI IMG/M metagenome (GOLD analysis project Ga0185342, IMG submission 128045) | Hot spring microbial mat communities from California, USA to study Microbial Dark Matter (Phase II) - Cone Pool mat layer E metaG... ...
ATGTTGAAAAAAAATGGTGCGAGGAATGGGAGAAGGAGAGAATATTCCACGCAGACCCTTCAAAAAAGGAGAAAAAGTTCATAACAGCCGCCTTCCCCTACCCAAACAGCCCTCAGCACATAGGCCATGCAAGAACCTACACGACAACCGATATATACGCGCGCTACCTCCGCCTACTCGGGTATAATGTTCTTTTCCCCATGGGCTTCCATGTAACCGGCACGCCCATCCTCGCCATGGCTGAGAGGATAAAGGAAGGGGATAAGGAAATCCTTGAAATATTCGAAAAGATATACGGCATTCCCGAAAAAAAGGCAAAATCCTTAACAAAACCAGAAGACCTTGTAATGTACTTCAGCGCAGAGATAGAGGCGGGCATGAGGGAGATGGGGTTCAGCATAGATTGGAGAAGAAAATTCTACACTTTTGAGAAGCATTTCAACAGGTTTATAGAATGGCAGTTCAAAAAACTAAAAGAAAGGGGGCTGCTGATAAAAGGGGTGCATCCGGTCCCTTGGAGCAGGAAGCTCAACAGCGCCGTAGGCGCGCACGACACAAAAGGAGATGTGGACCCTGAGCTTGAGGAAGTTGTCGCGATAAAATTCAGGTTTGAAGATGGGTTTATTGTTGTCTCAACCTACCGGCCGGAAACGCTCTATGGCGTAACTAACCTATGGATAAACCCGAACGCGAAACATGTCAAGGCGGAGTGCGGCGGAGAATTATTCTACATCGCGAAGGATGCTTACGAAATTCTGAAAGAACAGAAGGATATGAAGGTTGTGGAAGAGATGGATGGAAAATATTTCCTAGAAAAAAAATGTGCATCCCCTCTTGGGGACGAGGTTCCCATCTACCCGGCCACATTCGTAGACCCAGGAGAAGGAACCGGGGTGGTGATGAGCGTTCCGGCCCATGCCCCTTTGGACTATCTGGCGATGCGGGATTTGGGAATAGAGGAGCTTAGGCAGGTAATAGAGATAAAAGGATACGGAAAATATCCTGCGAAGGAAATCGTTGAAAAACTCGGGGTGAAAAATCAGAACGACCCGAAGGCGGAGGATGCGACAAAAATAATATACAAAGCAGAAGCCCATGAAGGAAAAATGGTTGTTTCTCCGTATGCCGGAATGCCCGTTGTTGAAGCGAAAGAAAGGATAAAGCAGGATCTGATAGAGCAAGGAAATGCGTTCGCATTTTGGCATATTGCAAACGGGCCCATCCTGAGCAGGGCAGGAGACAGGGTTTTTGTAAAAATAGTAAAAGACCAGTGGTTCATAAACTACGCGGACAGAGAGTGGAAGGAAAAGGCGAAGAAGTGGATGGAGAGTATGGTCGCCATCCCGGAAGAGGAAAAGAAAGACATGCTAGCTGCAATAGACTGGTTCAAGGAGAAGGCATGCACAAGGGCAAGAGGGCTTGGAACAGCGTTTCCATTTGAAAAAGGTCAGATGATAGAAGCGTTGAGCGATTCAACCCTTTACATGATGTTCTATACGGTTGCGCACAGGATAAAGGAGATTCCTCCGGAAGAGCTTGCGGAAGAATTTTTCGATTCTCTCTTTTTAGGAAAAGGAAAAAACAAAAAAGCGCTCGAACTAAGAAAGGAGTTTGATTACTGGTATCCTCTTGACTCTCGGCACAGCGCCGCAGACCTTATCAAAAACCACCTTCCATTTTTTGTTCTCAACCACGTTGCCGTCCTTCCGGAAAACTACTGGCCCAAGCAGATCGTTGTGAACGGGTTTGTGCTCATGGAAGGAAAAAAGATGAGCAAGAGCATGGGCAATATTCTTCCGCTGAGGAAGGCAGTAAGGGAATACGGGGCCGATGTTATACGGCTTTCTGTTGTCAGCGGTGCAGAGCTTCTGCAGGACACGGATTTCAACAGAACTGTTGCCGAAGGAATAAAATCCCGGCTTGCTTTTTTCTACGAGCTTTTGAAATACGGAAAAAATGAGGATAGGAGCAGGGCTGGAAGATGGCTTCTTTCAAGGCTGCATAGAAAGTTGAAAGACGCAAAAAACCTTTACGAAAGGTTTGAGCTGAGGCGGCTTTCTTTGGACTGGTTTTACGACATGCACAAGGATGTTGCATGGTACCTCAAGCGCTCCTCTTCGCCGGGCCTGAAAGAATTTTTTGAGATATGGCCCGTTTTATTTTCTCCATTCATTCCGTATTTTGCCGAAGAGGTTTGGCATCAGCTCGGAAACAAAACATTTGTAAGCCTTGAGAGGTTCCCTTCTCCAGATGAGAGGTTTGTTGATGATGAGCTTGAAAAAGCCGAGGAAGTGGTACTATCCCTGAGAGAGGATATAGAAAGCATTTCGAGGATAGTTGGAAAAAAGCCGAATAGAATATATGTTTATGTTGCGGGCGAAAATAAAAGAATGGCATACGAAATTTTAAGGGAGAAGAAAAACATAGGGGAATTCATGAAGAGTGCGAAGGGAATAATGGACCCCGCAGCCCTCCAGCAGATGGCGAAGGGTTTGATGAAGAAGGTTCATTCCCTCCCTCCTTCCATTCCGTTCTCTTCTGAGTTTGAGCATGTTGCGGAGGCAAAGGATTTTCTTTCAAAAGAGTTTGGAGCAGAGGTTTTTGTTCTAAGCGAAGAGGAGGGGAAGCATGAAAAGGCAAAGCAGGCGCTTCCGCTTAAACCGGCGATAGTGATCGAATGATAGGCATAAAAGTAAAAAAAGAAAAAGCAGAAAAAATAAGAAAAAAGCTCATCTCCGAAAATGCGCTTTCGAATGATTTTATTCCTTTTTCAACCGGAGATTATGTCTTTTTTCCTTTGAGCAAAGAAGTAAAAATTAAGGATGCGTATATTGTTGATGTAAATTTCAAAAAATCCGTCCGCAGGCCGCGTTCTCTTGAGGAGGCGCTCGATGAGATGGGAATATACGCAAAGGGAATCCTCTCCTCATTTGATATAATAGGAGATATCGCAATAGTTGAAATCCCGGATGCTCTGAAAGAAAAAGAAAAGGAAATCGGAGCGGCAATAATGAAGATCCACCCGAATGTTAAAACTGTTCTGAAAAAAGAAGGGCCGATGGCAGGAGAATTTAGGGTAAGGAAGTTCGGGTTTGTTGCTGGAAAAAGAACAACGAAAACCATCTACAAGGAGAATAATGTGAAGATGCACATGGATGTGGCGAGGGTTTATTTCTCCCCCCGCCTAAGCTATGAACGGGCAAGGATCGCGAGGAAGGTGAAGAAAAACGAGAAGGTGCTCGCTCTTTTTGCGGGCATAGGGCCATTTCCACTCGTAATAAAAAAACAAAAACCGGAAACAGAAATTGTTGCGGTAGAGATAAATCCCGAAGCAATTAAATACATGAAAAAAAACATGAAATTAAACAACTTGGATTTTGAAGTTATTGAGGGGGATGTTGCAAAAGTTCTTAAAGAGAAGAGATTTCAAGGATGGGCTGACAGGATTCTTATGCCCCTTCCAAGAGGGGGGGAGCATTTTCTAAAAAATGTTTTTGATGCCGCAAAAGACGGAACGATAGTTCATTTCTACACGTTCGCCTCCCTTCCATTTCCGCTGGATGACGCTGAGGATAAAGTTAAACGGTATCTGCCGGGAAATAGCTATAAAATAATCGAAAAAAGAATAGTCCGGCCTTTCGCGCCGAGAATAGTCCAGGTTGTTCTTGACATCAGAATTATTAAATGAAATAATTTACTGCTGCAACTCCATAAGCGACCAAATATGCGAGCGCAATTCCCAATGTTATGGGTGGAATTGCCGGAATTGTTTTTCTCTGCGTATAAAGGATGAATATCATAATCCAGAAGCCGACCAGCGCTCCTATAAATCCGGTCAGCATTGCACTCACTCCTATTTTGTATGCAGCAACCTCAACCATTATTGGGGCAAGAAAATCGCCGGTTCCTATATCTATCCTTTCCTTTTTCGGCTTTCCTTCTACAATCACAGTTCTCTCCTGAGAAACAGTAAACGCCACATCCCTTTTTATTATTTCATTGGCCATCGTAACCATGTGTTTTGTTCTGAAAACGGCTATGTAATCGTAGATTGCCAGGAGAAGCAAAAAAAGAAAGGCGGCTCCGAGCGAAAGCGAAAATCCGAAAACAGCGCCCGCCCCTGCGGTTGCTACAACCGCGACAAAGTTTTTCCATTTTTTCGTAACCATCCTCGCGGTTCCCACCGCCAGCCCGCAGAGAACAGAGCCAGCCATCGCAGTTTCAACCTGCAAGAACGGCCGGACAAAAGAATACACGACTATTGAAGTTGCCATGGAAATGATTCCAAACTCGATCAACCTGAAAAGCAGTTCCCCCTTGTAAAATTTTATAAGGACGAGCATGACTGCAGCGCCGATGAGAATGTAGAGCATCACCTGGAGCGAAGCGAGCGGAGACTGCCCCTCTTCAACGATTTTCATCTCCCTTATTACTTCATTTGTTTTCGCATCCTCGGTAATGAATGCGCCCGCGTACATCCCCAAAATCTGCGCAACAACGAAAAGAAGAAACACCCTTTTTATCAAACTAACCCCTTTCCGCAAGCTTCACATGCCCCTGCTTCGGGCGGTAGATCACTCCTTTCCTTTCCAGCTCCTCAACTATCTTATCAACCTTGTATCTGTCAATTTCGTATCTCTCAGCTTCTTCATAGATGAGCTCAACCCCTACTTCATCGAATTTTGAATTCAGCTCCCTTATTATCTCAAGCACCGTAGCTGCTTTTTCCCTTTCGGAATGGCTCCTTCCGGTGCTTATTATGTCCACATCCAGCTTCCCGGTTTCCCTGTCCATCATCGCCTGCTCCATCATGTATTTCATCAGATCTATCGCGGCTTGCGCATCCTTTTTCTCAACATCGTTGCTGAGCCTCATCTTTGCGTTTGCCTCCGCAAGCCTTATCAGCCCCTCAAGATACCGGGGCGTTATTGCAACGCTTCCCTGCTTCTGGCCCATCCCCCTCAGCTCAACATAAAATTCCTTTATCAAATCCGCGGCTTCCTTTGTAAGCTTCGGCCGTATGTTCCTCCTTGCATATGCGATATATTTTCTTAACAGCTCGGTTTCTATGGGCGGGCTTGCCATCTCCTCCGTCTGCATGGATTCCATGTGCAGTCTCAGGATGTGGCTTGCGAGCTTCTCATCCTTTGCGGTGTCAAGCACATCTATTATTGGGAAAAGAAGGTCGAACCTCGAAAGAAGGGACGGAGGGACGTCAAACTGCTCTGGAATGTTTTTCGTCTGCTGGAACCTCCCGAACCTAGGGTTCGCGGCCGCGATTATTGCTGTTTTCGCCTTGAACCGGGCGACTATTCCGGCCTTTGCCACGCTTACTGTCTGGCTTTCCATCACTTCATGCAGCGCCCCCCGGTCGTCCTCGTTTATCTTGTCAAACTCATCTATCGCGGCTAGCCCGCCGCTTGCGAGAACAAGCGCTCCTGCCTTCAGCGTCCAGCCGCCTTCTCCCAGCTCGTCCTTTTCTGCGCTCGCGGTAAGCCCGACTCCCGACACACTTTTTCCGCTTACATATATGCTTTTCGGCGCTATCTTGTCAACCTGCAGCAAGAATCTCGTTTTCGCAATTCCAGGGTCGCCGACGAGCAGGATGTGGATATCATCCCTTATATGCGCGCCGCTTTTTGTAAGTTTGTCCTTAGTTCCCCCAAAAAGTTGCAGCGCGATTCCTTTTTTGATTTCAGTGTACCCGTATATATCCGGGGCAACAGAGCTCACTATCCTCTCTTCGATATCCGGCATGCTCGCGAGTTCGAGTATTTTTTTCTCATCCTCCTTGCTTATATCCACCTCTTCAAAATCTTTCTGCAACGGCTTTATGTGAACTGTGTCAAGGTATCTTGAGAATATAAGCTCCCTCTTTCCGGTAGTTTTCAGCGGAGGCATCAGCCTCAGTATTCCGGTTATTTCTATATTCTGCCCCGGGACAACAGAATTCACCAGGTCATCCTCCATGACTATATGGAGCTTCGCGGCCGGCGTACCGCTCCTCACCCTCTCCAGCAGGTCTTGAATCTCCGCCCTCTGCAGGTCCACAAACTTGCTCTCATCTATCATCTGGCTGAGGCTTCCCTTTTTGCACAGAGGACATCTGCCCGGAGGGGCGAAGTCCCTTGTGACATGGAACCTGAATATCTCATCGCACGCCTGGCATTTGTAAACAGCCACGCTTACCTTATGCATCACTTCCGCCCTTCTTGTGATGATCCCTTTGAAGGTAATCAGCTTGTTTATGCTATTGGAATCTATCTGCTCTATGAGCATGTCGCTTTCTGGAAGGTTGTAAAACCGAACATGGGGCGCGAACTTCATTTCTGTTGGGAGGGCGAACTCCATTTCCTGTATCTTTTCCTCAGCCGCCTTTATCGTGCTGTCCGGCTCGTTTATCAGAAAGTCCGCGAGCGCAGGGTCGTATTTTTCAACATCCCGGTAGTCTATTTCAAGGCTTCGCTTTCCGGGGTAGGTTGAGAGGAGCCGGTTTATCTGCTCCTTGTATTTCTTTATAGAATAGAGCTCTTCGAATGCATTCTTTATGTTTGTCAGGTCAAGTTCCTCTGCCATGCTCTCCCCGTAGCCCTACTTTTCTGTGCATTTGTTTTTAAAATCTACTGGGCCTCACTTCCACTATTTTTTAAACCTTTCGCCCCTCTCATTTTTAAAAAAGTTGCCTCGGAATTTTTGACAATTATTCAAAGCTTCATCAGGATCTCGTACCTCTCGTCCTCGCTCAAATTCAGCGAGAGGAGAAGCTCCTTCATTATTCTGTATCTGCTCTCTTTATCGTAGAGGGCCGAGAGTTTTTTTGAGAATATTTTTATCAGCGCAAACCTTAATTTCCTCAGCAAGGTGAGCACGGATTGAAACTCCCCTTCGCCTTTTTTCATAAACTCCTCCGCCTTCTCCATCTCCTGCGTTCCTAATATGGACACAACCCGCTTGTTCCTGAGCAGGCCGAGTTTTTTTATAATCTTCACAATTTCCGGGGTTCCTATTGTTGCAGATGAGAAGTCCGCAATAGCACTATCTACCGCCTTTATGCCCTCCACGTCTATGCTGAGCAGGTTTGAAAATTTTATTTTTTCCGGAGGAACCTCCAATATCTCCTCCCTGAATCTTTCCACTATGCTCCTTGTATAAGGTGGCAGGAGGGTTGTGTCTATCTTCCCGTCTTTTTTGAAGCTTTTTATGAATCCAAGCGTGTCATCGTTCACATCCCTGATAAAAAATAGTAGAAGCGCTTCCCATTTCAATCTATCGCTTTTTCCAGTGTATTCATCAAATTCTTTCTTTTCGAACATCCTTTCATACAGGTCCTTTATCCTCATCGCAATCAATCTACTTGACTGAAAATCGCCGAACCTTTTCCTCAGCTCCTCTAATTTTTCCGGCTCTATCGGATAGTCCTTGAGCATGTTGTATATGTCTATTAGTGTAGGGTCCGGAAAGAACGAGTAGATATCCTTGTCCTCCTTCTCCATTTCCACATAGATATCCATGGATATGAATGAAACATCCCCCTCCAAAAGATCCGAATTGTTATAAACGTAATTATATTCCTCAACAGCCCTTTTCTCCTCCCCCAGCGATGAATAAACCATCGCAAGCTTGTAATGAGCCTTTATATTGTCCGGCTCCTTGTCCACCACTTTCAACAGGTCCTCCTTTGCTTTTTTCAGGTAAACATCCCTCTCTTCCAGAACCCTTGTTGAGAGTTTGTAGTATGTTGTTGCGCGGTTGTAAAGAACCTCAGGGTCCTCCTCAAAATTAACAGCCAAATCATAAGCTAAGTTTGCGTTTTTGTAATCGTTGTTCGCATAGAAAAGATTTCCCGCCGCGTTGAACACCCTTGCATCCAATGTTTCCATGCTCTTTTAATTTAGCGAAAAATCTTTTAAAGTTGCCTCAGAATTTTTGACTGCATGGGTGTCAAGAAATCCATGGCCTTTAGGCCGTGGATGAATTACCGCACCTCCGGAATCGAGGCCTCCAAGGCTTTATAAAGCATTTTTCAGACGTATTTTCATGAGAATACGCTCCTGGAAATTTCGTCTCTACCCATCAAAGCTTCAGGAAAAGCAGATGAACGAACATCTGTACAGTTGAAAAGAGCTATGGAATTCTCTTCTTGAATACACAAAAAACTTCTACAGACGAACAGGAAAGTTCCCAACAAGAAAACAATTATACCTGCAAACAAAAGGAACACTGTTGTTCTCTCAGGTCGCACAGAACATAGCAGACAGATTGTTCAAGTGCATAAGAGGAATGGTTCTTAGAAAAAAGGCAGGAATTAAGGCAGGCTTTCCAAGGTTCAAATCAACCGAAAGGGTGAAATCCTTCACCTACCCACAGTTTGGGTTCAAATTAGATGAAAAGCTTGAACTCTCAGGAATAGGAAAGGTTTCAATAAAAAAACACAGAGAGGTTAAAGGATATTCGCTCGGAGAAACAGGAAAAACAAAAAGGATATGGCTGGCTAGGGAGGTTCTTGCGGATGAGGTTAAAAAGAATGGAGGGAGGATATGCGGGAGAAGAAAGGGTTGGTATTTTGAATCGTCCGTAGGAGTAGACCACAAAAAGCTAAAGGAAGCTGAAGAGGTGTACGGATTTACATATAGAAAAATTCAAAGGATAAAGGACTATGGCAGGTTTATGCTTATTGATGAGAGGATGGTTGTATTCTACTCTGGGAATGTTGGGTTTGTGTATCACGGCGGGCTTGGAGAGTTGATAATGAATTTAGTCATGTTGAAAATAGATGCGCCAAAAAGATTGAACATGAGAATAGATTCTATTCTAAAAAGTATTATAAAGGCGATAGATGAGGCTCACAAGAAAGCGCCGATGATTCCTGCGAGCGAATAGATCAAACCCTCAAACGGAGAAAAAAGAAGCGTCCCGTGGTTTACTGCCTTGCAGTCGGAAATGAAATCCGAATGAACATCAACAGCAAACCCCGCCTCCTGCCTAACAACAGAGCTGGATTGGGACTGGGCGTATATTTTTCCGGCGAATAGCTCCTCCTCGCCATAAACAATTTCATAGGTTACGCTCTTATTGCTTCTGGGGGGCACATAAACCGGTTTTGAGAACTCCCATCCAAGAACTCCTTGTGAAGAAATTATGAGAATATCGCCGGAATCAACCTTGTTTTCTATTGTTATGGTAAAAACAGCTGGCTGGTCTATCCCGACCGTCTGCTTCTGGGGTTTGACGGAAAGGCCCAGGGTGTCGTGCGTTATTTCAACCATTACAAAAAATCTATACACTCCGAGAAGCTCGCCATTCCCTTCGTCCTCAACGTTTATTTCTATCGTGTAATTTCCTTCTTTTGCATCCGGCGGGGAGGTAAGGGAAACCTGCAGAGGATTTCCGTATATCTTGCTCGGGGTGGATTTCCATTTAGGGGGAAGGGCCCATGCGTACGCATAATCGTAATTCCCTCCTCTTCCGAACTTTCCTCCTTCAAAAACCTTTGGGTATACCTCAACGGCTATCGTTTGCCCCGGGCCTATCTTTCCGATATAAACTGTTTCATTTTCAGAAATTTCCCTTATTACCGGGGATACCAGCTGGATGGAAAAAAGAAGGTGAAAAAACAAAAACAAAGCAACAATTTTTTTCATGCTGTTTGTTGATGCGTTTAAATTTAAATAACTTTCCCTCTGCTCTACGCCTCTTCTAGGTCTCCCTGCTCCTGGCCGTGCCTCCCATGTTCGTGCCCGCCCTTTTCTCTCACCTTTTCTTTGTATCTTTCTTCCAGCGGCTTTTTGCCCTCAGCCTCTTCTGCCTTTCTCCTATAATACCCGGCCTGGAACATCAAAGCAGACAGAATGATCAGAGTCACTGGAACGCCGAGGTAAAGTATTGGAAGGATAAGGGTCGCAAAATCCCTTTTTATATCTTCAAACTGAGGCGGAACATACGCCGCGCACTGGGATTTTATTTTGTTTAGGTCGTTGTTTGCGACAAAGTCAACAATCGCGCTTAGAACTGTGCCTGAAAACACGAGCACTGCGTAAACGCAACCCAGTATTATAACTATTCCTATTCCAAGAAATATCCAGCTCAAAAGCTTCTCTTTCATGCGCTCACCCATGTAAAATTAAATGGTTGGGTATAAAAATGTTTGCTAGTTTTTGAGAAGAAAATAAATCATCGGAAGAAGAGCGAGCGTACAAGTTTAGATATATTGAATTAGCCCTTTAGTAACGGCTGGCTGAGTAGCTCGGTTGCCCTTGCTACTTACACCACCGTCCTATCAAACCCATCTGCTATGGGCGGGCTTTGCTCTCTAGTTTTGGGAGGCGCTTCGACCTTAGATGCTTTCAGGTCTTATCGCCGTGGGGCGTGGCTGCCCGGCAGTGCCTGTGACAACCGGTAAACTAGAGGCCCCGGGTCCAAGTTCCTCTCGTACTAAAAGACCCTTCCCCTCAAAGAGCGACACTTCCAGCAGATACTACCGTACTGTCTCGCGACGTACTGAACCCAGCTCATGTGGGCCTTTAATGGATGAACAACCCAACCCTTGGTGGCTCCTGCACCACCAGGATGGCCCAAGCCGACAGCGATGTACCAAGCCGCGGGGTCGATTTGTACAAACCTTTTTGCAAAAAGTTCTTTCTTTTCCATAAACGCTTTTCTTTCTTCCAAGAAAGAAAAGGGTTTGTGTACTCTCGCCCGCGACGAGCCTGTTACCCCCAGGGTAGCTTGTTTGACAGCTGGATGCCCTACTAATAGGCAGCCCAGGTTCGCTAGGCCCGACTTTCGTCTCTGCATCCCACGCTTTTAGGGATACAGTCAGGCCAACATATGTCCTTCACCCTCTTCCCCGGATTTCTGACCCGGGTGAGTTGACCATTGGGCGCCCATGTTTCTTTATCGTGGGCGTACCGCCCCAGCCAAACTATCCACCTGACGCTGTTCCCTTGCGGGTAATCCTCACCAACAAGAAAAGGTGGTGTTACATCGTCGCCTCCACAACCCCCGGAGGAGTTGCTTCGAAGGCTCCCACCTACGCTCTGTAATCCCATTGATGAAAAAACATCAGGCTATAGTAAAGCTCCATGGGGTCTTCGTTTCCCACTGGAAGTCCCCGGCATCTTCACCGGGAAGTGACTTCACAGGGTCCCAAGCAGGGACAGTGGGGGAGACGTTACGCCATTCATGCAAGCCGCCAATTAAGCGGCGAGGTATTGCGTCAAGGCCATACCAAAAATGGTATAGCAAGGATCTTTCCTGCCGCTTAATTTTCAAATGGCGCCTGCAAGAAGGTAACTCTTACCGCGTTCTTAAGGCCGATCCTCTCCATGTCTCAACACAAAGAGGCATGGCCTTGTTTACGCTACCTGTCTCCCAAAGAGCAGTCTGCTCCTCATTAAGAGGGTCAGAGTCTAGGGTTTGTGGTCCTCTACTAAGATTCGTATTAATTCCGTGTGACCACAAATTACCCCCGCTCTTTACTGGCCCTTTTTCCCGTTGAACCGGACTTTCAGGTACCAGCAGTGAGCAGGCGTCGGCCATCGTACTAGGCATTTCTGCTTTGCGATGACCTGTGTTTTTGATAAACAGTCGCTCCCCCTTTGTTAGTGCCACCTGCCTTCTCATCGAAAGCAGGCACTCCTTCTACCGAAGATACGGAGCTAACTTGCCGAATTCCCTCGCTTGGGTTCTCCCTACAGGGCTGAGCCTTTTCAGCTAGGGGCACCTGTACTAGTTCTAGGTACGGGCATGAAGAGTCGTTGGGCTTTGCCTTTTCATGGGCCCCAGGAATCAGTCCAGTTCCCCCATAAGAGTTTGAACTGCTTCTCCTCACAACGAGACTCCGCAGTTCTATCCTCTTTAGACGGAATCTCTTCCGCTGAACCTATCCCAAAGCGTCAGCAAAACCCCTTGCGTTGCCGCGCCTATCTTCATGGGGCGGGAATATTAACCCGCTTCCCTTTCGCGCGCTTCCGATTAGGGGCGCGCTTAGGACCGCCTAACCCTTGGCTGACGAACATTGCCAAGGAAACCGTGCCCTATCAGCCCTCCAGGATTCTCACCTGGATATGCTGCTACTAGCGCCAGGATATTCATTCCAGACCGCTCCATAAGAGCTCACGCCCTTACTTCTCCGCAGTCCGGACGCCTTCCTACTCCTCTCCTTTCGGAGGGGCGGGGAATTGGAGGCTGGCTTAGCCCCGTAAATTTTTAGAGACCGCTCCCTCGGCTGGTCCGCTATTACGCGTTGTTTGGAGGGTGGCTGCTTCTAAGCCTACCTCCCAGCTGTTTTGGGGAGGGGCCTCCTTGTAGATTCACACTTAGCCAGCACTTAGGGTCCTTAGCCCCGCGTACGGTCGTTCCCGAAATGGCCCTCAAGCTTACCCCGAGGAACCCCACTGCCGCCATCTACGCCGAAGGCAGATTCGGAGTTTGATAGAGGAGGGAGGGATTTCTCCCCCTTGCTCCCCAATCGGTGCTCTACCCCGCCTTCAAGCTCCGGCGACGCTGAGCTGAGACTCATCTCGGAAGGAACCCGCTATCACCCGGCTCGATTGGACTTTCACCCCTACACCCAAGTCACCTAAGGGGAATATACCACCACTAGTTGCGGGCCTCGACCAACCTGACGGCTGGCTTCACCCTGCTCGGGCGTAGTTCGCAACGGGCTTCGGGTCTGCATGCGGTGACTGGTCCCCGGTTAAGAGGACGCCCCTTGTTGCCTGCGGGCTTTTGCTTTCGCTTCGCCTTTCAGCTCGCCACCGCAAATAACTCCCTGGCTCTTGCTTCGAGAAGAATGCCAGAACTCTGGAACACCTGCCTCCCGCCTGCCCTTTCGAACAGGAAGTTCGGCAGGCCAACCTTTTGAGCCCTGGCTGCCTGTCCCCGCATAGTTTCAGGCTCTTTTAACCCCCCTTCCGGGGTGCTTTTCAGCTTTCGCTCGCGCTACTAATTCGCTATCGGTCTGAGGCACATATTTAGACTTGGAGGTTAGTACCCCCATATTCCCGAGCTCAGCCAGAGCACGGTACTCTTCTGGATCGCTCCTTTTTCCTTCCTCTACGGGGCTGTCGCCCTCTTTGGCGTCCCGTTCCAGGGAACTTTGAGTCGGAGAAAGGGTGCTCCCCCACACATCTGCGTCCGCATTACTGCGGGGCATTCGTGACGGTCTCTCCGGGGTTCATTCGCCATTACTACCCGGATCGCAGTTGCTTTCTTTTCCGCCCGGTACTAAGATGCTTCATTTCCCGGGGTTTCTGCACATTCCTGTGCGCAGCTCCATCCTTGGATCAAAGCCTGCATGCGGCTACCCAAGGCTTATCGCAGCTTGCTACGGAGCCCTGCTTGCCTCAGCCAAGCCATCCACTAAGCGGGTTCTAATAACAACATATCCTTAAACTTCTGATATGCTCGCTCTTCATCCTCATTACCATCCATCTATGCGAAAGATGAACCGCCATAGACAAACTGCAACGGCAGGCTTAATTTTATTGATAAAGGGGTTTATAAATCTATCGGAGAGTAATCGCTCAAAAAATTCCATTCGCCACGCGGTAAAAACAAAAAATCAACGC
>Ga0185342_1000905_pt1 | contig 13553 bp, 9 predicted proteins | sample ConPoolayeEmetaG_FD_128045 | JGI IMG/M metagenome (GOLD analysis project Ga0185342, IMG submission 128045) | Hot spring microbial mat communities from California, USA to study Microbial Dark Matter (Phase II) - Cone Pool mat layer E metaG... ...
TCTGAACCGCCCGACTCGGGCGGCAGCTATTCGTCTGGGCTTGCAGGCGGGGCTTGCTTCCAGCCTGGTATTGACCGGCGGCCTGGTCGGGTTGCTCTGGCCCGCGATGCTGGCCGCCTTGCCGAGGCCCCGCCGGCACGCATTCCGCTTGATACTTCTGAGCATCGGCCTGGCGGTTCTGGTTTATGCGGCGCTCAATCCCTACGTCATCTATGGTCTGCTGACCGACCGACCTGCCTTGTCCAGTAATCTGGGCAACTCTCTGGCGATGTATCGAGATCAAATCACCCGGCCGGTGGCCGGCGTGGTGCGAGTGGGTCAATTGCTTTTGCACAGCGGCGGAGTGGGACTGTTGCTGGGCGGGGTGACCGGGTGGTTGTGGCTCCTTCGGCGTTGGACAAAAGAGACGCTCATTGCCAGCTCGGTCGGAGTGGCCGGGCTTCTGGTGTGCGTGCTGTCAGCCGCGGGTAAGCCGGCCGAGTTCGCCCGGTTCCTGATTTTACCGGTCCTGCTGTTGGCGGTGGCGGCGGCGTGCTGGCTGGGCCGGATCGGCCGACGCCGACCGGGCTTAACGGCCGCCGCCGTTTTCGCCGTGCTGGCCACCATGGGCACGCCGGCCTACCTGCGGTCGTTCTGGATCGACGCCCGCAATCAAAGCGAATCGCGTCTCTTGGCCGGGCGGTATCTTCGCCAGCACCTAGAGGCCGGTCAGACTCTGGGCGTGCTTCAGGAGCCCGCGCCTTACGCGGTCCCGCCGGTGGATTTCACCAGCCGTAGAGTCCTGCTCTTGCCTGCGATTCCTGCCAGCGACTTGGATATGGCGAGTTTGCCCGAGTGGCTGGTGTTCACCGCCGACGATGAGCGGGTCTGGCGTGGGGTGTGGTGGTGGGAGCACTACCAATTGGCGGCTCGCTTTCCCCCGGCCGGCGACCCGGCCAGCCCGATCGCGTGGGCCAACAAGCCGGTCTTCATATACCGTCGTGGCCAGCCGTGAAGAGCGACAGGCGGCGCAGCCCGGGTTCGGGCCACACCGCCTGCGGGACGCGACAGATCGTCGACTAGTCGACCGCTACTCCATGGGCAGGTCCATCAGCAGGAAGGTGAAGTCGCAGTCTCGATAGGCGTTTTCGGGCAGCCCCAGCATGTGGATTCGGAACTCCAGAGTGGTCGGGTCGGAATCCAGGTCGAGCGGCTGCACGATCGGTATCACTATGTCCGCGTCCGCGTTCGGCGACATGAAGGCGGGCAGCGGGGTCACCGCGACCGGGATATCGCCCAGGGGTATGGCCGACACGTCCATACCAGTATGCACGCGGACCCGGTACCTGCCGGTTTGCTCCCGGTACACGTCGTTGGGGTCCTGTGGAATGCGGGTGGATGGGGTCAGGTTGACGCCGCCAGCACTGATCCGGGCACTGGCGAACACGCCCGGATCACCTCTGGCTCCCTGGCAGTCGGCCACGTCTACGGTGCCGTCACCGTTGACGTCCTCGGTCTCCACGTCGCCGACGCCGTCGCCGTTCAGGTCCCAGCAGGCCAGACCGTCGTCGCCCGGATCGCCTCTGGCTCCCTGGCAGTCGGCCACGTCTACGGTGCCGTCGCCGTTGATGTCCTCGGTCTCTAGGTCGCCGACGCCGTTGCCGTTCAGGTCCCAGCAGGCCAGACCGGGAGCGCCGTCCACGCCGTCTCGGCCATCCTTGCCGTCGGCGCCCGGTGCCCCATCCTTGCCGTCCACCCCGTCCCGGCCATCCTTGCCGTCAGCGCCCGGTGCCCCATCTTTGCCGTCCACGCCGTCTCGGCCATCCTTGCCGTCGGCGCCAGCCGGACCAGCCGGTCCCTGCTCGCCTTGGGGACCCTGTTCACCGGGTGTGCCCGGTTTGGCCAAACCGGCTTGGACTTGCTCTTGCAATGCGGCGATCTGATCTTCGATCTCCTGCTGCCAGCAGTCGACTCCACAACCCGTGCAAATGATGGCGCAGACGGTGCCCATCCCAAGGAGAATCCACAGTCCAGCCCGGTTCATGTCCCATACTCCAGATAAGTGGGCGGTAGCCGCCGACTGACCAACTCGACGCGCCAACCTGATTGGCCGTCCCGGATTTGGGGCGACTCACCAATTCATAGGCCCATTTGGCGGCCAGAATCCAGTATTAAGACTTGGGAATCGGGTTTGGCAAGACAAGCTGGCCTAGCGGAGGCGGATTCCGGAGTGGACGGATTGGGCTTCGCGGTAGATGCTGCCGTAGCGATCGTAGTAGGTCTGAGCGTCGTAAGATATTGTGTTGTAGAAGGTTACATCGTCGAGTCGAACGCCATTCTCGACCGCCGGCCACTCCGACCGGGCACAGAGCTGCTGTCCCAGGATCGGATGCAACGGGCAAGAGCCAAGAATCAGATTGGCCTGCGGTCGGCCGGTGGGTGCTGGCCCAAGCACTGCGAAACTTCGCGTGCGGCCACAACCGGCCACCAAGCTGAGACACAGGACGGCGATGGCTAGTATCCGTCGCATCACCATATGGTAGCCGAAACCGATCCCGGATGGTCAAGAAAAAAACGAACCTGGCACGCTGAGCCAAGCTCGCAAGCTCCGTGCGACAATTTACTTAGACGCAGGCAGTCCTGGTCCGATAACCTGTCCACCTCGGCCTGCCGCAAGTACGACCGCCGAAATCGCAACCACCGCCCACGCCATGCGGCGGAAAGCCCAAAGGAACTCCCTTGAGGTCTGGAGCCCCCGTCGGCTGGTCCTTCACTGGTGTCGTGGTAGCTTCGGGGCCCTCGTGCGCCGGCATGTTGCGGTTTCGATCAGGCAGGGGATTCCGGACAGCCACCCAGCCGGGTCGCCCACGCCGATTGAAGCCGGTCGGAGACGATTATGGGACGCTGAGTCTCGATCGACCTGCGCTCCAACCAAGACAGCACCACGCTGGCTCGCGAGGAACTCGGTAGGCAGCGTGCGACCGGGGCGTCAGCCTGTACGCAATCAATGAAATAATCCAATTCATTGCGAACCGCATCACCGGTGCAGGCGATCCGCTCCGTTGCTCCGTTGGCTGTGACCAGGCAGACCTCGGATCCGCGTGAGAGGGCCCAGCCCAGGGTGCCGTGCTCGCCGTGCACTGTGATTTCCATGTCGAATTGCCAGGGAGCGGCGAGCATCCACCCGCCCTCGATGATCGCATAGCGCCCGTGGTCATAGTTATAGGCCGCCACGACGTGGTCCACGCCGCCGGATGGGCCCCGGGTTCCCCACGCCCGGATGGATTGCGGGAGGCCGAGCAGGTATTGAGCGAAATCTATGTCGTGAATGTGCAGATCCAAAATCGCTCCCCCGCTCTGCCGCGCGTCCAGCAGCCAATTCCCGGCCGAGTAGGTCGGGGGCAAGCCCAGTCGGCGGAGCGTCACGAAGCGGAGCGGGCCGATCCGGCCTTCGTCCACGCGGCTTTTGATCAGCTCATATTGGGGCCAGAACCGGATGCAGTGTGCCACCATCAATGTGCGGTGGCTGGCCTGGCTGGCTTGAATCATCCGGTCGCAATCCCCGACCCGGATGGCCATGGGCTTTTCGCACAGCACGTGTTTTCCCGCCCGGAGGGCCGACACCGCGACCTCCGCGTGCAGGGCGGTCGGCAGCGCGATTATGACCGCCTCGACGTCCGGATCGCCGATCAGTTGCCGCGGGTCCGAGTAGCTTCGGACTGCGGCCAGGGAGGCCTGCTTGCCGTCGGCGGCCCCCAGCGCGAGGTTGCCGGTGCTCTCCCACTGGCCGCGCCGACGGGCCGGGTCCTGGTCGCAGACTGCGATTACTTCGGCCCGGGGATGGTCGAGCAGGTGCCCATAATGCGCGCGTCCCATGAATCCCAGTCCGCATATGCCGAAACGCAGCTTGCTCATTGGCCTGTCCGCCGGACGGCCGTCCGGCACTTTCCTGGGCAGGGCCCCGATTGGGGCCTGCGGATGCGGCGCCGGCCGTTTGTTACACCTATAGCCCGCCGCGGCCGGTCCGCCAAGCGACTTGCGGGCGGTCAGCCTCCCGCGAGACCGGCCCTGGTCGGCCCCGCCTACTCGTCGTATCTGGCGTTGAAGTAGGAAACTTCGCGCTGGCCGATGATCTCCGGCAGGCCGTTGTTCTCGACCACCGTGTAGCGGTCGTCAGGCTCAGGGTCCTGGATGCCGTTGCCGTTGAGATCGGTCCAGACCAGTCGGGGCAGGAGGTTGCTGCGGTCGACGGTGAGTTGTGACCGGACGCTGGCCTGCGGATTGATGCGGTCGACCAGGGTAAGGTAGATGGTGAACGTATTGCTGCGGGTGGTGAGGAAGTGCGTGTCCAGCAGCGCCAGTCGGCTGACCGCTTTGAGAAAATCCCCGCCGCTGGCGGTGCCGTACCCGCCGAGTACCGTCCCAGATGGTGCCGCTTGCAACTCGGCCCGATTGGACCCGTCGAAGCCCATCACGTTAGCCAGTTCGCCGACGGTGAGGAACCCGCGGCCGGCGTTCGGGTCGTTGGGGTCGCCTTGACCGCGGATCGAACCGTAGTGACCTGGACGATACGCGTAGCCGACAGAGCCTCCGTAATTCCGCCAGTCGGCGTGGGCGAAAGTCACCTCGGTCATCTCCCGCACATACTGCACGCGATCCCGATACGCCGCCGCGGCCTGCGCCAGGTACGGGCCCAGGCGGTACCAGGGGTCCTGCGGGTCCGGCTGGTCGATCAGCCATTCCGTCGTGGTCCAGTGTGACGCGAAGCGCGCCGTGCCGTTGAAGCCCGTTCCTGCCAACACGCCGGACTCGTTATCCCAGAAGGCGTGCGATGCAGTGGGCGCCAGCGGCAGGTCGCCCTGCGTTGGATGGTCGACCGGGCCGATCACCGGCAGCCCGGCCAGGACGTACCACGGGGCGGTGTTGATGTTGATGCGGCCGGGGACGCGATACGGATCCAGCGCGCTGTCACCCGGCTCGGATTGCCACGGCACACCGTCACCGTCGGCGTCATCGGGATTAAGCGTCGTGAAGTAGTCGTAGACCAGCAGGCCCCAGGGGATGCGCCCGGTCAGGTGCAGCGGGCCGTCGCTGTCTTCCTCCTGGTTGTTGTCGAAGATTGGCATATGCCCGAAGTCGGCCGGCAGAGGGTCGGTCGTGCCGTACTCCCTGGCCTGCCACTGCTTGTGCAGGACGGCACTCATTGGCCGCCACCGGTCCACCGTCCCGTCGGTTCGCACCTCCGCGTAGTGACAGAAGCGCGGGATGAAGAGCATGAAGCCGACAGTGGGGAATGACGGCGGCCGCCAGACGCCGTGCAAGCCAGGCCAGTCGGGGTCGTTCGGATCGGCGTTCATCGTGTAAAACGGCGTGCAGGGGCCGACCCGATCCACGGCGTTGGGCTCGTTATCGCTGGGCCCGGACAGGGGTTCCGGTTCGCGCAACTGGCCGAGCACGTCCGACGGGTCGCGGCCGTCCACGACTTCAGCGTTGCAGGGTGAAACGCCCAGTCCGTCGCAGCGAGTACACGGAAAAGCGACCGTCATGCGCCAGCGCATAGACTCCGAGCCGGGAGGGCCGAGATAGGGCTCGTGCCTCATGTCGCGCCACGTGTTGACATACCAGTCGCTTGAGCCCTCGCTGTCCTTGCCGGTGTCGATTTCCATCTCGTCCACGACGTACCAGCCGTCAAACCCGGGTGGCCAGTAGCCGGCCCCGGGATCGGTCCAGCACCACAGCCTGACCACCAGCTTGGGCTTGAACTCGATGAATATCGGCACGTGCTCGTCCGCCAGGCCGCTGAAAAACCCGTTCTTCGGTCCGTTCGGATCGTTCGGATGGCTGGCATGCACGTCCAGGACGGCGAACTGGCGTCCTTGAAGCGCGGTGATGCCGAACCGCTCGACGCCGCCCGTGGCAGCCGGTGGGCTCGGCACCTCGTTCGGGTCGTCGACCGTGATGGCGTAAGGCGTCAGGTCTAGAGCCGGGTCGGCGGGGTCGTTGGGGTTATAGAGTTCGACGGCCAGAGCGAAGCCCTGGTCGCTCGGCCCATTCGGATCGTTTGGATCGCTCGGGGTGTTCGGATCGTTTGGATCCTTCGGAGCGGCATAGTACAGGACCGCCTGGGTGATGAACGGCTGGGGCTTGTAGCCGATGTATAGCATCCGGTTAACGCTCGGGCCGTAATCGTGGCCATCGCAGTGGTGGACGGTGTCGATCTGGCCGGCGCCGTCTCGGGGCGCGGCGAACGCGACCGTGTTGACGGCCAGCATGAAAGCCTGCTGACGTAGCGTCACCGCCTCGGTCGCGTCCGGGGTGCCGGCCCAGCCGCGGTGGCCGCTGAGCATTTCGTAGAAGTAGTCGGCCAGCTCGCGGATGATCACAAACCCGCGCGGCCTGCCCTCCGGGTACCGATCATTGAAGTGGCCGGTGGCGAGAAACGCTCCTCGGGGGTAGCCGTCGTTGGGATCCAGCGTCATGTCCGTGATGCGGCCCAGGTAGAACTTGAGCTGTCCGGGGCGCAGACCCAGGCCGCCAGTGCTGTTGGGGTCCATGATCCGCGCCAGCTCGTCGCTGTTGTTGACCGTGGTCAGCAACTGACGCCGAACGTAACCCATCCGCGGGTCGTCAGAGAGGCCGGGGTCGGCGTAGTTCCACCAGTCGTTGTACGCTTCGGCGTCCAGGCTGGCCGCCTGACGCCAGACGTTCCACTCGTTCAGGCTGGCCAGGTTGAAACGCTGCCAGTTGTCCGCCTTGAGCTTCCTGTCGTACTGCGGGTTGAATGTGTACGGGAACCGCGTCTGCAAGACCCGCAAGGCTTCAGGCAACCCTGCCTGCGAGCCGGATAGCTCGCCGCCGCTGCGTTGCCCGGCCAGCAGGCCGCCACGGCGGCGCAGGATCGGCTCCACGGCGCCGCTGGAGGTCCACATAGCATATAACTCGTCGAGTGTCGGACTGCCGGAATCCCAGGGGTGGCGGACCCAGTTGAACATCTGCCCCAGGAACTGGCTGTTCCACATGGCCCGGTCGCTGGGGGCGCTGACCTGGACCATGCCGCCGTGGGAGATGATCCGGACCGCCGCCGCGTAGCGGGACTGCTGGACGAATTGCTGCCAGCGCAAGTAATCCGGGTAGCTATTGTGGTCGTTGGGGTCCAGATTCGCTATGTTGATGTCCTGTGCCCGCACCGCGCGGCCGGCCATCGCGTTGGCCAGCTCGGTCAGGACCGCCACGCCGGCAAAGGAGGAATCCGGGATTCCGTCGCCGTCGGCGTCCGTGAAGGGCTCGCGGGCGTTGGCCGCGGTGTCCAGCGTTAGCGACCCCAGGTCGGGGTTGCTGACCGGATACACCTCCATTGTCCCGTCCGCGTCAGCATCGAGCATGAGCCCAGTCAGCGGCAGCGTGCCGACCGCGTTGCCCGATATGCCTGTCACTGCCGGGAAACGGTAGTCCTCTGGCCAGGTGTTGGAGGTGGCGGGATCCCGGACCGGCTCGGCCGATGCCAGCCAGGGGGAGCCCCAAGGTCCGTCGTTGGGATCGGTTCCGCCGTAACCGGGGATGTCGCTGTAGTTGGCTCCGGTGACCATTTCGGCACTGCCGCCGGGGCTGCGAAGTGCGTCGGCGACCACGTCCTCGATGCTGTCGATGATCTGCGAGACGCGCTCGGCCCGGTTGACCAGTTGCAGGCTCTGGCGGTCGTGCCGGGCCAGGATGATGTAGGCCGAGACGATCATGAAGAGCATCGCCAGCAGGCTGACAATCATCAGCAGCACGGTGCCGCGTCGGGTTGTGCGCTTGCGTCCGCGGTTCATTCCGCACCTTGACATCGGCCGACCGCTTGGCGTCCGGGAGCGGCAGGCCAACGGTGCCCGGTCGGTTAGTGGCCTCCGGGGGTGGTCGCAGCCCGGCCCTGGAGGCTGTCCAGCAGCCCCGTCCCGGCGCTTTTGGGCGTCTAGCCGGTTGCTTGGCACGGGCCGCGAGGCGGCCCCTGCTCCTCTTCTCTGTCGGATTATGACCTTGCGGGTCAACCTTACCAGGTTTCCCGCCGCCGGCGGCAGGTCTGGAAAAAACCCGGCCGGCCGCCAGCGGCCTCGCTCGCGTCATACCCGGTCGCATCCGCCCGGGAGCCAAGGCCCTTTTTTTCGACGGCCCCTTGAGGTTCCCGCCGTCGTCGGCAACCAGATGTTGTAATGCTTGCCGGGCTGGCGTAGCATACTTGGGCCCGTGCAGGCCGGTGCCCGCCGAGGAAGGCAACCCATGAAGGTCGTCCTGGTCATGTTCAAGGATACCCAACGCCGGGAGTTCCCGCTGAACGGCGAAAAGACCATTCTCGGCCGCCGCGACGACTGCGACCTGCGGATCCCTGCCAAGGACGTGTCCAGGCAACATTGCGAACTGCTGGTCGCTGACGATAAGCTGGTGGCCAAAGACCTGGGCAGCTCCAACGGCACCTTCGTCAACGGCAAACGGATCGCCCAGACCGAGCTGAAGCCCGGCGACCGATTGCGGATCGGCCCGGTGACGTTCGTGGTGCAGATCGACGGACAGCCGGCCGAGATCAGCCCGGCCGACACGACCCCGACCAGTAAAGCCGCCCCGACTCCCGCAGGGGCCGACGAGGAGACCTTCGATCTGAGCGACATCGAGCTGGAGCTGGAAGACTCGATGTTAGAAGACGAGGAAGAGGAAGAAGAGAAACTACCCTGAGCCCCGCCCCAGCCTGGCCGCATCCCGACTCAGGCCATGACGCATCCTGTGGCAAGCTCGACGGCCGTCAGAGTGGGCCGGCGTTCTCGACGTTGGTGGCTGATCATCGGCGGGTGCGTTTTGGCGGTCGTCATGGTGGCCGCCTTCGGTCTGGGACTGGCCCTGACCCACCGGCCCGGCTGGTATCGGCCCCAGGGGATCGACCGGGCCAGGCTGCATGCCGACAAACTTGCGATGGCTGACCTCCAGGAACAGATCAGTGCCGCACTGAACCAGGGACGGCCCGTCCGGTTCCGCCTGGAAGAGGACCAGTTGAATCGCTGGATTGCCGCCCGGGCGGAGATGTGGCCGGAGGCGGCGATCGACCTGGGCGGCCTGGAACGCCCCCAAGCCGTGCTGTCGGAGAAGGGCATCCGACTGGGGGCCACCGTTAAACGGGCATCGCTGGAAGCGGTGATCACACTGAATTGCCGTCTGGAACTCGGAGAGGAATACCTCACCGTGAGATATGACACGCCCCGGGCCGGCGCGATTCCGCTGCCGCGATCGTGGCTCATGGACCTGCTGGTGGAGCTGCCCGGCGTGGAGCCGGCGGCGCTGCGCAGCTTGCGGCCCGGAACCATCCGGGTGCGGAACGAGCTGGTCTGGCCGAACGGAAAACGCCGTTGCCGGCTGCGCGAGCTTACGCCGCTGCCCGGGGCGATCGAGGTGGTCCTCGAGCCGGTGGCCGGCCGTTAGGGTTGACGATCGTCTCGCTACCTGGGTGCCGGGCCGGACGGAAGTCATCATGGAGCTTCGGCGAAGCTTGCCACTGTAAGCATGAGCGAAGCCCGACAAGCCCTGGCCCAACGTATTCGCGAGCTGCGTCGGCGACACTTCGGCCCGCGCGGGAAGGAGGCTTTCGCCCAAAAACTGAATGTGCCGCTCGATGAATACGTTCGCTACGAACGCGGAGTCGTGCCGCCAGGCGAACTGATGGTCCGAATGTGCGAGCTGACCGGGGAGGACCTCCAATGGCTCCTGACCGGAGTGCCGGCCCGCGGCACGGTCGTGATCTCCGGCACGCGCCGCCGACACCAGGACCTGCTGACCCGCCTGGCACAATTGCTGGACAGCCGGCCGGAGCTGGCCGCTCCGGTGGAAGCCTTCATGGACCTGCTGGCGGCCGGCCGGGGCGTGCGGGCCGAAAAGCCCTCAGCCCTTCCCGGCCCTTCAGCCGAGGACCTGATACCCATCTTCGAGCCCGATGAGCTGCCCAGCCCGCTGCCGGATTGCAAGCGCAGCGGGGGCCATCGGCTGGCCCTGGCCGGCCTGGAGCCGGAGGGGCAGCCCGTGCAGCGGCAGCACGCAGAACTGACCGAGCCGGCCATGAGCTACCCGCCCGATACGGCCCGCCGGGTGGAGGTGCTGACCTTCGTTCAACCCGGGGGGCGGGTGCGACGGTGCCTGCGCAGCCGCGAACTGGCCCGCTGGTTCCCCAACGCCTTCGGCGTCCGGCTGGCCGATGATTCGATGCGGCCGATGTTTGCCGCCGGCGAGATCCTGCTGGTCGCCGCCGATGCCGAGCCGAGAGTCGGCTGGCCGGCTCTGTGTCGCCTGGTCGACGAGCCGCGACCCCGGTGCCGCATCTGGCTGGGTGAAGAGGGCGGGCTGGTGCGCCTGGGCCGGCTGGCGGACGGCCAGGCCGAGGAGATCCCGCCGGACCGGGTGATCTGGTCGCTGAACGTGCTGTTCCGGATGGCGCTGGCCGCCTGACGTTCCGGAGATGTTCGGCGTGGCAGCGCTGCTGCGGTGCCGCCACGCGGGCCCGACGAGTTGGCGGAGCCTGGCTATGGTGGTCGAACGGACCGGAGACTGTGTTCGCATCCATCCGGCCGGGCCGATCGTGACCACGGTCAGCCCGCCGGGTTCCAAGAGCCTCACCAACCGCTACCTGACCTGCGCGGCCCTGGCCGATGGGCGAAGCGTGCTTACCGGCGCCTCGTTGTGCGACGACAGCCGGGTGATGCTGGAGGGGCTGACCCGACTGGGTGTTCGGACCGAACTAACCCACTCCGGGACCGAGATCGTCGTCTTTGACGGTCGCGGCAACCTCTGCGCCGATGACGTTGACATCGACGCGGGCGACGCAGGCACCGCCATGCGGTTCCTGACCGCATTGAGCTGTCTGGGTTTCGGCCGGCGACGGCTGGATGGTTCGGCCCGGATGCGTCAGCGGCCGATCGGGGGCCTGGTGGACGCCCTGGTGGGGCTGGGCGCCCAGATCGGGTATGAGGGCCAACCTGGCTACCCGCCATTGACCGTGCTGGCCAGTGGGTTGCGGGGCGGCGAGATTCAGCTCCCCGCGCCGCCTTCCAGTCAGTTCCTCAGCGCGCTGCTGATGGTCGCGCCCTACGCCATGCAGGATGTGCTTATTCGACTGGAAGGTCCGCTGGTCAGTCGCCCTTATGTGGACCTGACCATGGATGTGATGCGGACCATGGGGGTCGAGGTCCTGGAAGCCGACGGCGGGCGACTGGTGGTTCCGGCCTTTCAGCGTTACCGGGCGGGCCAGTACGCGATCGAGCCGGACGCCAGCGCGGCGTGCTACTTCTGGGCGGCGGCGGCGGTCACCGGCGGCCGGGTCCGCGTGGAGGGCCTGACCCGTCGCAGCCGCCAGGGCGACGTGCGCTTCGTCGACCTGCTGGCCCGCATGGGTTGCCGCACGGACGAGAGTGAGTCATCACTCGAAGTGGCCGGGCCGGTCGACGGACGCCTGACCGGCATATCGGTCGAACTGAACGAAATGCCCGACACCGTGCAGACCCTGGCGGCCGTCGCCCTCTTTGCCGAGAGCCCTACCCGGATCCGAAATGTCGCCAACCTGCGGCTCAAAGAAACCGACCGGATCGCCGCCTTGGCGGCCGAACTGACTCGCCTGGGCGCGAAGGTCCAGATCACGGCCGACGGCCTGGATATCACCCCGCCGAAACGGATCTTGCCGGCCGAAATCCGCACTTACGGCGACCATCGCATGGCGATGAGCTTCTCCATCGTCGGCCTGGCCACGGAAGGAATCGCGATCCGGGACCCGGATTGCGTGTCCAAGAGCTTCCCGGGCTTCTTCGAGGTTCTCGACCGGGCCGTCTGCACCGGGTCATGAGGTCGAGTTGTGCGGCAATAGGCGGCAGCCCGGTACCACCGGCCGGATTTCCGCGTGGCACGCCGGCCCTAGGGTCCTTGGTCGGGCTCCGGCACCGCGACCTGGCCGGGCTCGACCAGCGCCACCTTCTGGCCGGCTTGCAGACCTGAGAGCACCTCCACCTGATCGCCGAACGAACGGCCGAGTTGGACGATTCGTCGGCGAAGTACCAGCTTTCCGTCGTCCGGACCGGTCGGCTCGGCTACATCCACCAGGTCGAGTTGCCCGACGCGACGGACCGCGGCCTGCGGTATGAGCAACACCTCCTGCTCGTCCAGGGGAATCAGCAGCCGTCCGAACATGCCGGAATAGACACCCGGCGGACAGGGCCCGGTCACCTTGACTGCGAACGTGCGGCTGGCCGATTCCGCCTCGGGCACGATCTCGCTGACGGTGCCTTCGCAGGTCCGGTCCAGAGAGTCGATGTGTACGCCGATGATCTGACCGACTGCCAGCCGTTGGGTGAGCGACTCGCGCACGCTGGCCACCAACTGCATCCGGGTCGGGTCGTAAAGGGTCAGCAGGACCTGGCCGGGCCGGGCGGTGTCGCCCACCTCGACCAGCTTGTCGATGACCCTGCCGTCGATCGGGCTGCGAATGGTGGCGTATTCCAGCACGGTCTGGGCCTGGGCGCGGGCGTGCTCGGCTCGCTCCAGCTCGGCCAGCGCGGTTTTGAGCGCGGTGGTGACTTGGTCGAACTCGGTCTTGGAGGCCGCGGCCTGCTCATAGAGCCGGCTCACCCGGTCGAACTCCACCCGGGCCTGGTCGGAAGCGGCTCGGGCCGCGGCAACCATCGCCTGGGCCTGCCCCAACTGGGCACGCAGGTCCTGGTCATCCAGTCGGATCAATACCTGGCCGCCCTGCACCGATTGACCGGCCTGCACGTTGACCTCCACCACCCTGGCCAGCAGCTTGGAGGCCACCGCCGTCTCGTGCACCGCCCGAATGGTGCCGACTGCGGATTCGACCGCGGGCATCCGGACCAGGCTGGCCGGCACCAGTCGGGTATCGGCGGCGACCGGGCGTTCTCCGCCGACCGCGCTCCGCACCACCGTCGCGTCAATTTTTCGCGCGAAAACCCCGCTCAACCACAACAACAGCAGGACGACGATCGCCAGCAGCCCGATGCTGGTCAGGATGCTCCGGACGATCTTGCCGACTCCACTCCGGCGAGGCGGCGGCTTATCGCTCATCGGCAATTCTCCCGACGTTCCGACCACAGGCTGTCAAGCGGTCAAGCTACGCATTCTATGGTCGGAGCTGACACTCGGCCAGCTCGACATGGTTTAGGGCCGGCGTGGAGCACGCGTACTGGTCGTCCCCGGCCGCCCGGCCTGGGTCCCAGCTCGCCCCATCCGGCCCAGAAGTTCCGCTATCATGGTTGCCAGCTCGGCTCGCGGTACGGCGACCGGTCGGACAGGCGGGCGATATGGAAGAAGAACGCTTCGGGCGTGAGGAACTGGCTGAGGTGCTCAGCCACTACGACGTCGGCGTGATCCAGCGGGCTCAGGAGTTCACTCGCGGCTCGCGACGCTCCCCCAAGCTGCTCCTGGAGACAGCCGGCGGGCGCTACCTGCTCAAGCGCCGGGCCGCGGGCAAGGATGATCCCTTCAAGGTCGCTTTCGCCCACGCTCTGATGGGCCATCTGCGGGCCCGGCACTTCCCCGTTCCCCGCCTGATCGCTACC